>Ga0163153_10000730_pt1 | contig 55429 bp, 43 predicted proteins | sample OliLakLV19MP6IB1_FD_148629 | JGI IMG/M metagenome (GOLD analysis project Ga0163153, IMG submission 148629) | Freshwater microbial mat bacterial communities from Lake Vanda, McMurdo Dry Valleys, Antarctica - Oligotrophic Lake LV.19.MP6.IB-1 | ecosystem: Environmental > Aquatic > Freshwater >... | reverse complement strand
GTGCCACGCACCGGCCGCGCCGCGGTGCTGGTCGCCGGCGGATTGGCGCTGCTGGTCGAGACGGGCAAGTTATTCGCCGGCCGCCGGCCCGACCCCACCGATCTCCTGCTCGCGATGGCCGGCAGCTACGTCGCGTTTCGCCTGGTCACGCACTTCATCGTCGATCGGGGCGCACCCCCGCCGGCTGCGACCGCTGGCCGGCTCGTTGTTCCTGCGTCCGGCCCGCATGTCGCGTTCGGGCCTCTGACGGTGGTGGGCGCGATCCTGCTGCTCGGCCTGACGCTGGCCCTGCTGCGCTATCCGCTCACCAGCACGTGGCTGACCGCCGCGCTGGCCCTCTACGGCATTGCGCTGCTGCGCTGGCCCAACGCGTGGCTGCTCGTGCTGCCGGCAGTGCTTCCGGTGCTCGATCTCGCGCCATGGACCGGCTGGCTGTTCCTGGACGAGTTCGACCTCTTCGCGATGCTGACCATTGCCGCGGTGTCGTTGGTTCCACCGCGTGCGGCACCATCGCGGCTTCCGGGAGGACTCAAAGCGCTGGTCGCGGTGGCGCTCGTGTTGGCACTGCTCGCGCTGGTCCGCGGCTTGCTGCCCCTGGAGGCGATCACGGCGGACGTGCTCTGGGGGCTCCAGCATTCAACGAATGCGCTGCGGCCGGCGCGTGCCGTGCTTTGGGCGCTGCTGCTGCTGGCGCTCGTTCGCCGGTGGAGCGATGGCCCCGAGTGCGATCTGTTGCAGTTCGCGCGCGGCATGACGATTGGATTGATCGGTGCGGGGTTGATCGTGGCGTGGGAGCGAACGACCTTCGCTGGATTCGCGAATTTCGACTGGAGCTATCGCGCGGTCGGCGCATTCTCTGCGGCGAGCACTGCAGGCGCCCAGCTTGAGAGCTTCATCGCGGCCGCCATGCCGTTTTCGGCTGTGCTCGTCGCCCGCCGATCCGGGTTCGGCTGGCGCATGGCCGGCATGGTTGCGATGGCACTCGGTGCTTATGCCGTCGCGGCGACGGTCTCCAGGGCCGCCGTGCTCGGCGTCCTGGTGAGCGTGGCGGTCTTTGCCGCCCTTAACTTCGCAGGCAGGCGCCCGGGTCCGGCTGCGCCGCGTTCCGGAGGACTCTTCGCCGCGGCCATGCTGCTGGCCGGAGTTGCACTCGCTGCCGCAGCCGCGATCGTCGTCTCCGGCCGCCTGGCGAGCCTGGGTGGAGATCTCGAGGCAAGACGCGAGCATTGGAAGCTCGCCGTGGAAATGTCGGGCACTGACGCGACCGACGCTCTGCTCGGGTTGGGCTTCGGCGCGTTTCCCGAGCGCTATTTCTGGAACGGACCCGCGGAAAGACGCCCGGCGCTGTACAGCTTCCGGCACGACAAGACGCACGTCTACGTCCGCGTCGCGCCAGGCACGGGTACGTTTCTCGATCAGATCGTCGAAGCTCCCGCCGGCACAGGCTACAGGGTGCGCGCGCGCATCCGCAGTGTCGCGCCAGGTGCGGAAGTGACGTTCGCGCTATGCGAAAAGTGGATCCTTTACTCGAGGCTTTGCGGCCGAGGCACACTGCGCACGTCGCGCGCCAATGAGTGGGAATTGCAGGAAGCAGCACTCATGTGGCCTGGCGATATGGCAGGGAGCCGCCTGTTCCGCCCGACCGTCAAGTTCTCCATTAGCGGCGGATCCGTGAAGACGCTGGTCGACATCACCGACCTCGCCCTCGTAGACGGCAGTGGACGCAACCTTCTGGCCAACGGTACGTTCGAACAGCGTGGCACGCGCTGGTTCCTCACGGCCGACGATCATTGGTCGTGGAACATCTTCAACATTTTCGTAGAGGTACTGTTCGAGCAAGGCTGGCTGGGCCTGTTCGCCTTTGTGACATGGCTCGCCTATGCGCTGACCCAGCTCACGGCCAGAGCGTGCCGCGGCGATATCCTCGCTGCCGCCAGCGCCGCAGCGCTGCTCGGCTTGCTCGTCCCCGCGTGCTTCGACAGCGTCATCGACGATCCGAGGATGCGGCTCCTGCTTTGGCTCCTGTTGACCGTGCCGTTGCTGCTACCTGCGCGGGCCGCACGCGCCGGCAACGGCCGCTGATCCCGCTGACCCGGCGGTGCGCCTGTACACCCCTGTGTCGATGCAACGGTGGCCCGCCGGCACCTGCGATATCATCTGCCGGGCACCATCCGATGCAAGAATCGCGAGTATCGACACCGGCGTCGCGCCGTAGGTCGGACTCATGGGCCGCCGGGCACCTCGTGTTCGACCGGCCAGCGCAGGGCATCGAGCGTCGACATCATATCCATGGTCAAAGTCTTTCTCACCGTCGATACCGAAGTGTGGCCCGATTCGCCGGGGTGGCCGCACACGCCGCTGTCTGCCGACCATAACGGTTCGCGTGCGCTCGAAGCGTACTTCCATGGAGGTTCGGGCGCGAACGCCAGCGGACTCCCCTACCAGCTTCGGATTCTCGCGGCGCACGGCCTCAAGGCGACCTATTTCGTCGACCCGCTGTTTTCGTATGCGTTCGGCATCGAGCCCCTGCGCGAAGTAATTGCGATGATTGCCGCACGCGGACAGGAGATTGGGCTGCACCTGCACCCGGAGTGGCTGACCGATCCGCGCTGCGTCGGGTTGCCGGCGTTCGCGGGTCCGCTGCTCCATGCCTACGAGCCGACCGCCCAGCGGGAACTCATTCGTGCCGGACTGGCCCGACTCGGCGATTCTGGGGCCGCGCGCGTCCTTGCGTTTCGCGCCGGAAGCTGGGGTGCGAGCCAGGCGACCATCTCGGCCCTTGCCGGAAGCGGGATCCGGTTCGACAGCAGTCTCAACGCACGATTTGCGGCGTCATTCCCCGACCTCGACCACATTGCGCGCCACGACCGCACGCAGCCCTACCGACTGGGCGACGTGTGGGAATTTCCGGTGACGAATTTCGTCGATCGTCCCCCTTCAGGGTGGCGGCCGCTTCACGTATGCGCGACAAGCATGGGTGAGATGCGGATGGTGCTCGAGCATGCCCGCGACAACGGCTGGTACGCAGTCGTGTTCGTGCTGCACAGCTTCGAGTTCGTCCGCGTGCATCGCCTTGCCGAGGGCAAGGCGGCCGCGCCGCAAAGACTGCTCGCCGACCGCTTCGAACGCCTGTGCGGATACCTCGCCGAGCATTCCGGCAGCTACGAGACATGTCACTTCCGCGACCTCGACGAATCCAGGATCCCCGCGACGCCCCCTCCGGCGCCGCCGGTGTCCTCGTACCCGCGAACGGCAGTTCGCCTGTTCCAGCAACTCGCGTCGCGCGTGTACTGAAGTCGTCGCGTGGACATTCCGCACGTGAGCGCTGCGCCGCCCCGTTGGGAGCCGACGACGTTCGTGCTGAGTTATCGCCTTGGAGAGTTTGAGTTGTGGAAGAAGAGTTTTCGCGCGCTTTCACTGCGTGCACACTACTTCGACCTCACCGATGACGTGTCGATGCCGCCGCCGCCGTTCGAACGCCTCGGGCGTGAAGCGGAGATGATCGTGACACGCTCGCATCCCTATCGAGAACCGCTGCCGCCACTGATCCTTGGTGATGGCGTGTTGCGCTATGTCCGGTCGCGCTACACGCGCTTTCACACCGATCTTGCCGGCACCTTCGATGACTACCTTGCGAAATTCAGCGCGAAATCGCGCAGCACGCTTCGCCGCAAGGTCCGCCGATTCACCGCACTCGGCGAGGGTTGCCGGATGCGCGAGTTCCGGACACCGGACGCCATGGAGGAGTTCCTGCGCCTCGCGCGCCAGGTTTCTGTATTGACGTATCAGGAGAAGCTGCTCGACGCGGGCATACCCGGCGACCCGGAGTACCTCCGCGTACTGGTCGACCTCGCGACCGCAGATTCGGTCCGCGCCTACATTCTGGAGATGAACGGGGCGCCGATCGCCTACCTGTGCTGCCCGGCGACGGACGGCATTCTCTTCTATGGCTACCTCGGCTACGACCCGAAGCACGCGGACCTCTCGCCGGGGACTGTGTTGCAATGCCTCGTCTTCGAGGCCCTGTACGGGGAGCGGAAATTCCGGGCCTTCGATTTCACCGAAGGACAAGGTGAACACAAGCGTTTCTTCGGTACTTCGCAGACGCAATGCGCCGACATTTGCTACTTCCCGGGGACACCGAATGCAAGGTTCTGGGTCGGTCTGCATATTGGGCTCGACCGCCTGTCGACAGGTATGGTGCGCCTGCTCGATCGAATCGGCCTCAAGTCCCGGGTCAAGAACTTCCTTCGGCGCATTTGAGGCGTCGCCGGCAGTATTGCGAGCGTCCGGCGGATGTCGGATCGGCGGCTTCCGATCACGCGATAACGGATCGCTTCCCGAGCGCGAACTTTAGGCTGCCCAGGTTCGGATGTTGGGTACAATTGCCGATTGGCGCGACGTCGGTGACGCCAAAGCCGCTTGCGGGTATCGCGCCACGACAATGCATTTCTTGCCACTATGCCCATTCCAATCCCGGCAGCCGCGATAGACAGGGGCGCGCAATGGTGACGCAAGCACTTGCTTGGCTGCGCCGGATCGGGTTCGATTATTCGTGCTTCATGATCTACTCGACGCCACTGACCGAAGCGGCGCCTGGGACGCGGGCGAAGTTGCCGCCAAACTACCGGATTGCCGAACTCGCGACGGTGGATCTCGATCGATCGCCGCATCCGGAAATGCGCGACTGCCTGAGCTATATCGGCACCGATGCGCTGATCTACGGTGTCTTTTCGAGCGAGGGCGTCCTGGTGTGCGCACAATGCATCTGGTTCGGCGACCGCTACCGCAAGGTTCGCTTCTGGCCGCTGGCGGCCGGCGAAGCCGTATCGATGCACATGATTTCGGTAGCGGCGGAACGTCGCAAGGGGCTTGCGACATGCCTGAAACAGGAAAGCGCCGAACGCATGCGCAAGCGTGGGTTCACGCGCCTGTACAGCAGGATCTGGTGGACCAATCACGCGTCGCGGCGGGTAAGCGAACGGGCCGGCTGGAACCATGTGGGAACCGTGCTCGAGGTCAAATTGCCGGGCAGACGGCAGCCGCTGCACTTCGTTCGACGGCAACACACCGCACCGGCTTTTGTCGAAACGATGACCGCGACGACAGGGTCCGGATCGCCTCGTTGATCTGATGCCCGCGGATCCGAGTCTTGCCGATCGAGGCTCGCATGACTAAACACTCTGTCCGCGGACGCGTTCGATGAATGCGCTGGGCAAGGTCACGAACTTCCATTCGGAGCTCCGGCAGGCATGCGCCTTCTATCGCGTGCCCTACGCGGTTGCGCTAGCCCGCTCGTTGCGCCTGTATGCGGTCGCCAAGTTCTCGCGCAAGGAAATCCTCGGCTACGGTTTGTTCGTGCCCTCGATCACGAAGACGATGCCGGTTCTGATCAGCAAGGAGCGCTCGCTGGGCCGGCTTGGACGGCGCAATCCGCCGGACCTCCAGCCTCGGACCGAGAACAAGGACGAGTTCTACGCCACCTGCCGCGAACGGGGGTTGCCGGTTCCCGCAACCTACGGATGGACCCGTGAACGACGGCAATTCGATGCCGACGGAAATCCTATTGACGGAATGCGCGAGTGGGGCAGCTATCTTGCCGCCCGTTTGCCGGAGGATTTCATCGTCAAGGACCGGGCCGGCGCGTACGGGTCGGGATTCGACGCGTTTCATCGCGCCGGCAGCGCATTCCAATCGGCGGCCAGCGGTGAGGTGCACGACATTGACGGCCTGCTCGCCACCCTGTCCCGGTCCGGAGGTGATGAGGGTGTCGTCATTCAGGAGCGACTGTTCGACGCCGCGCCGCTGTCCGTGCTGTGCGGACGGCGGGGGCTGCAGACAATGCGCATCAACACGCTGCTGCACCCGGAGGGCCGCGTATCGATCCTTTTCTACATGATCAAGATACTGGCGGGGAACACCTTGTCCGACAATTTCTCCATGGGGACGACCGGCAACCTGATCGCGTTCGGCGACAGCGACTGCGTACTCCGGGGAGCCGTTACGCGCCACCAATGCGGTTCTGGAATGACGGTCGTAAAGGTCCATCCCGGGACCGGGGTCTCGCTGGACGGATTCAAGCTACCGTGGGCATCCGAGGCAATCGAAATGGTCAAGACCGCCCAGCGGTGCTTTCCGATGCTGCCGACCCTGGGCTGGGACGTCGCGCTCACCGATGAGGGTCCGCGCATCATCGAAGCGAACGCGCGCTGGGATCCTCCGCTCTATGCCCCGTTCCTCATGTCCGATGCCGACTGGCGCGCGATCTTCGGGCCAGGGTGATTTGTCCGACGCATGTCGCCGGCCCGCAACGATCAATCCGCCGAGGATCGAATGCGATCTTGCTGACCTGGCTTTGACGGGCGATGCTCGTCGGTCAGCGCGCAACGCCTACAGATCGAGGTCGGGTCGAAGCTCAACTTTCGCAAGTTTCAACTCGGCATCCCGGAATCGGCGGCGGAGCCGTCGCAGCTTCCCGCGGAACATTGCCTGATCCAGATAGCGCAACGCGTTGGCCCAGTCCTGACGGCGAAGGCCCTTCCTGAGTTCCCGTTCGATCTCGGCGTCGCCTTTCTCGTGCGCGGCCATCAGCATGCTCACGACGTATTCGACTTCGGAGTGCGCGGCCATCCCTGCGATTCGTCGCACGTCGCCAAAGGGGGGAAAGGGCCCACTGCCGCCACAAAGCCGCAGCGCGGTCATCGTACGCACGCACTTTCCGCAGGCACCACAATTCTCGTTGGGCGATTCCCAACACACGCGGAGGTTGTCAAGGAACTCCGGGCGCGCTGCAACCGCCCATGTCTTTTCGATGCGCGATACCGAAACATCGTCGTGAACGATCTCGGTCGCTCCGTTGGAGAAGCGATGATCCAGGACCGGGTGTGACCCATCCGGAAGTGCGTTGGCGGCGGAATGGCTCGAAGCAATGTAGCCGCGCCGCAGTCCGAGCAGCAAGGCGATTGCCGCCAGGGTCGCCCCGAACACCAGCATGCGGCTCACCCCGTGATCGGCAACGAAGCGGCTGTGGTTGGTTTCGGTCGCAACGAGTTCCTTGCCCAGAAGTCGGGCGAAGCGACCGTTGCGCGCCAGGTTCTCTGTCGCCTCGGACTCGGTCATCGAGTGGTCGAAGCCAAACGCAATGATCAGCGTATCCACTTCAGCACGGTGCGCAATCAGGCTGTAGGACGAGTCCACACCACCGGCGTAGAACAGCCCCACGCCGCCATTGACTGCGGGAACGGGCTCGTAGAAGTCGGCTTCCAGCGAAACTTGCTTCAGCCGAGCATTCCAACTCATCCAGATACGCTGGATCCCGTCGAGGTTTGCCGCCAGCACGGACGAAACCGGAACGTTGGTCGGAAGACGCACCGAAGTCCCGGCAAGCATGGCCGGCACCAGGACCGAAACAACGAGCGCGTCACCGATCGCCGGTCGGGAAAGGCGCGACGCCGGAAGTCGGTAGTACAGCGGACGCCCTCCGCACGTCGCACGGACTTCAACCCGGTCGCAATCGATCGGCTCGATGCGCACATCTTCGACGCGCATATGTTCTCCAGCGAAGTGACAAGGACTGCGGTGGGCTTGCCCGTGGAATCAGCGACTGCCAGCGAACCTCACCTCGATGGAACCTTGAATAGCGTCGTGACCGGTTGGTTCAATGGGCTTGGCAGCAATCCACCACCGATGTTACCTTCGACTGCCACCGGGCCATCACGTGTCACGCCGATATCCCAGGTGATCAGGGTTTGCGGACGAAAGATCGTGGCCAGGCGGCGCGCCAACTCCACCGCTGCGGTCCAGTCCGGAATCCGAAAGCCGACAACGTCTCGGCCCGACGCGGGATGCCGCAACGCCTGCTCCAGTCGGTCGCTCCCCGCGGGCCTTGCAAACGCCTCTAGAATGCGTCCAGTTTCCGCTTCCACGCTGCACCACAGGTTCCCGCCGGCGCCCTGGTCGAAATTGTCGACGAACGTATTGCCGCCAACCACCCTGAATGCCGACCCCAGCAGTTCGATATTCCCGGCCAGGTCGCTGCGGGTGAAGAGTCGGCACGTGCAAAGCGTCGTGGAGCCGGTGAGTCCGACCACTTCAGGATGGGCGATGAGCCGTTCCTGAATGATCGTCTTATGGCTGCCGTGCGGCAGTTTCAGCGAGTGATGCGAATACCCGGAAGTGAAAAGATTCAGATCGCGTCCACGACAAAGCAGGTCGTAGAGTTCGTCGTCCGTACGACGATGGCCCTCGTTGTCCACGAACTCGTTCGCTTCTCGGCTAAACGCATGGACGCCCTTTCCCAGGAGGCCGAGCGCCGGCTTGACGACGAACTCCTGCGGAAGCGATTGCAGAAATGCGCACCACTCGGATCTGGAACGCAAGAATCGGCCGTCCGGGATCCACCCCGCCGGTAGATCGAATATCGCGAGCAGTCTTGGCACCGGAATGCTGGCCGCCATGCAAAGCGAATAGAACACCGACTTGTCCGCTGTCACGCAGAGGTACGCGTCAAGGACGTTCGCGTCGTCGAAGGCGAGCATCTCCTCCTTCGACATGTAGTAATCCAATGCCTCGTCCGGGATTCTCGGATTCAGCAGGTCATTGAATTGGATCTCATAGGGCGAAAACCGGCGAGCGCGGTACAGGTGAAGGAACCGCCTGAACACGGACGAATGTCGCAATCCGAAGCGCGCTGACGCTTCCCTGATCGCGTTGATGGCGTAGATCGCATTGTTCAGCTTGCTGGCGGCTGTCATCATTCCACCGATTAGAAGCGAAAGCGAGGCGTCGTTTCCGCATGCGGGACTAGACTGCTTTACGACTCTTCGGGCACAAAAAAGAAACGGGTCCGAGCGTAGGCTCGGACCCGTTCTACTGCATTTGCTCCAGGAAGTCGGCCGCGAATTACCCGAACCGATCTAGCCGATGGTCTTGCGCCGGATGAAGCCTGCCGCAAGCAACGCCAAGCCGACCAGTGCCAAGCTGCCTGGCTCGGGAATGTCCCGAGTGACGGCCGTGACCTGCGCACAGATATCCGCCGAGTTCGTCTTATTTTCGATCGTCAGGAACGAACTGGAGGTCGAAGCACAACCATCGTTAGAAAATCCCAGAATAGTCAGCGTGTATTGAACGCTGCCAATGGTAAATACCGTCTGATCGTCGACGGGTGAAACCGTAACGCGATCCGCACAGCCGTTGATGTTGACGCCCGCCCCTTGCGCGCCGCCATACGGGCAGCTACCCGTAAATGGTCCACCGGGGACGCCGCCGTTGGGCGTTTCGTCGTGCGTGAAGTCAAAGACGAACGCGAAGTTACCCAGAGGGACATCGGGACCGCCCTGATTGACCGCAATATCGGTGAAAACCGCCAATTGAATCGACTGCAGCGTCGGCGGAGTGATCGGGAAATTCTCGTGCGTGAACGTACCGAGAATCCCGATGCCGGAACTCCCGGGCGGAATCACCGTCAGCGTGAGGCCCGCGTTCGCGGCATCGAAAACATAGGCACTTTGCATCGTATTGGGAGCGAAGGGCGTGCCCCACTGCACTTTGGCAGGGTCGCTTGGCTGACCAGGGCTCAAAGTGACGAGATTGGCCCCTTGATCCGTAATGGCATTCGACCACTGCCCCAAAACGTTGGTCAACTTGACGTCGTCCGCGAATGCCGGGGCGCTGATCAAGGCGAGGGCCACGGCGGCGATTGAGGTGCGTAGCTTCATGGTCGTTTCCTTTGCAGAATGGACTTTCCGCAACGTTAAAAGCAAGTCACGGGCCATCAAAAAAAATTGTTATAAATCAATGTGTTAAGTTGACCGACTTCGGGGCACTGTAAAATTTCTCGACAATGCGCCCGGCTTGAATCGGCCTGCGGAACGGCGCCGGGCCGCGACGGATCCGCGCCTCTCGTCGCTCCAAACTCCGCGCCCGGCAGATGCGCAATATGCTTGTCATCGCGCAACGGCATATTCCCGCTATGCCGTGCGCATTGCTCGGTGGCGGTACGTCTTCCAGGTGCCTTAGCATCGTCGGATTGCAGGATGCAAAGACGTTGTCATAGAATTGGCGGTGTCCGGTCCGTGCGCACTGAATCTGGTCCTGTGCATGTTGTAAGCAACAAAACGCGCACGACAACCTTCGTTTCGCTATGGAAAACCGTATCGCAAGTATGAATTCCCTTACTATCGCGCTTGTGGCTAAAGAGGAGGATTCAGGAGTATTCTGAACGGTCGGAATAGATTTCGTGCTTTCGGAACATCTCGCGGCTTGTTGACGCAACCGCCACTTCGAACTGGCATCAGCAGAAGGAGAACGCGGTGTCGACATGGTCCTGGCAGCGCAAGCATCGTCGGCCCCGCATGTGTCAGCCAGCGCCGATGCATGCCATTCGCTTCCAACCGCCGGGTTCCGATGTTTAATTTCCAATCTCTTGGAAGCGTTTCCGGTGCCACGGTCTTGCAGCAGCTGGCCGAGGCGTTCCTGGTGGTCGTTGCCGTCCTTTTTGCGTTCCAGCTGCGCGGATTTCCGGTCGTTCCGCATCTCAGCACGATCGCGCCCGCGCTCCTGTTCGCGGTCCTGATGGTGTTGCTCCAAGGCGCCTTCGGCCTCTACCGCCGCGACCACAGACTCGGCATCGGCACCTATGCAGTGCGCCTGTTCCTTTGCATGTTGATCGGCGCGCCGATCGCCTTCCCGATTGCAAATTTTCTTCCAGGGGGCGGGCGTTTCCGGGATTCGGTCAGCGATTCGGTCATGCTCGCCTTCGCCGGGCTGGTGCTGATTCGGTCGCTCGTAATCTGGCCTGTGCTCAAGCTGGTGCTTCCGCACCGCGTGCTTGTGCTGGGCACCGGGCCGGAGGCGAAGCTCGTCCAGGCTGCGATGGCGGCCGCCGATCCCCCGGGAGTAGCGCTCGTAGGCTTCTACGCGCTCGACAACGTGCATGAGCGCGCCGTCTCGCCGGCCCAAATCGTAGGCGGTGGCGGCCGGCTAAATGTGACGGCCCGCCAATTGGAAATCGACGAGATCATCGTCGCCGTCCGCCAGCAGCGCGGCGGCGTGCTGCCGCTGTCGGCGCTGCTCGAATGTCGACTATCCGGCGTGCGAATCACGGACCTTCCGCGGTTCTTTGAGCGAGTGCATGGCCTGATACCGATCGACGCGCTGAAGGCGAGTTGGCTCATCTACGGCAGCGGCTTCCGGCAGAGTTGGTTGCGCACGACGATCAAGCGCGTGTTCGACATCACGGCGGTCGGCACCCTGCTCGCTTGCAGCCTGCCGATCATGGTGATCACTGCGATGATCATCGCCTTTGAATCCGGTTTCCCCCTCATTTATCGACAGGAACGGGTCGGCTTGCGCGGGAAGACGTTCAGCATGCTCAAGTTCCGCAGCATGCGACAGGACGCGGAGAAGGATGGGAAGGCGAGGTGGGCGGCTGCGAACGACGCCCGAGTGACCCGATTTGGTCGCTTCCTCCGCCGGAGCCGGATCGACGAGTTGCCGCAGCTCTTCAATGTGCTGCGCGGCGAGATGAGCCTGGTCGGACCAAGACCCGAACGGCCGGTGTTCGTGGCGTCGCTGACAGAGCAGATCCCGTTCTATGCGGTCCGTCAGAGCGTCAAGCCGGGTATCACCGGGTGGGCACAGGTGAGGTACTCTTACGGCGCCGACGTCGAGCAGTCGGCGAGGAAGCTCGAATACGACCTCTACTACGTCAAGAACCACACGCTGTTCCTCGACCTGCTCATCATGCTCGAGACTGTTCGCGTCGTGCTTCTCGGGCAAGGCGCACGATAGCGCGGCACGCGCAACGCGCAACGGGCGCCAGACCGTCGGCATCGTGTCGGCGTACTTGCCCTTCCGGTCCGTCTTCTTGAATAGTTCCGGTCAGTCCGGAACCGGGGAAATCTCCACCAGTGCCGAGTCCGGGCGGTACGAGTGCCCGGATGAATTGCGGGACCCTCGCTACGCCAGGCAAGAAATAACGACATGAACGAAAGCGATTTCGCGACCATAGGCGCCTGGAGCTACGGATTCGCCGCGGCGGCGTTCACGGCGTTCGCGATCCGCCTTGGGCTCGGTTGGCACCCGGGACGCCGCGCATCGCTGCTGCTGGTGGCAACGCTGGCAACGGCCCTGTGGGCGGGCGCCGGAGTTGCAATCGCCTTGCGCTTCGGGTCTTTCGCGTGGCTCGCATCCACGGTCGCCGATACCGCGCGCTACGCGATCTGGTATATGTTCCTGGCAAACCTGCTGCGCGGCAACCGCGCCGAAACGCGGGTCCCATCGCAACCGCAACCAGCGCTGCCATGGTGGCTGGTGGCCCTGGCCATCGTCGGTCTGGTCTTGAGCCTTCTGGGTCCGGACGGAACACCGTTCGCGCCGCCGGTGGACGTATCGGGGCGGCTTCTGACGTTTGGCGCCCATCTCGGGCTGGCGATACTGGGCCTCGTTCTCGTCGAGCAGCTGATCCGGCGGGCCGATCCGAAGGGTCGTTGGGCCATCAAGCCGCTGTGCATAGGCCTGGCCGGCGTGTTCGCCTTCGACCTGTACTACTTCGCCGATGCGATGTTGTTCGGCCGACTGAACGTCGACATCTGGATAGCACGCGGCGTGGCGAATGCCCTCGTCATACCGTTCATCGCCATTGCCACGGCGCGCAATACCGGATGGACGATCGAGATGCACGTGTCGCGCGGGGCCGTGTTCCACTCCACCGCAATACTGGTTTCCGGTGTCTTCCTGCTCGTCGTCGCGGGCGCCGGCTACATCGTGCGCTTTCTGGGAGGCGAATGGGGGCGCGCGATCCAGATCGAGTTTCTCTTTGCCGCGCTGCTTCTCGGCATTCTGGGAATCACCTCGGGGAGCTTCCGATCCAAGCTCCGCGTTTTCGTCAGTAAGCACTTCTTTTCCTATCGATACGATTACCGCGAGGAATGGCTGCGCTTCACGCGCACGCTTTCGGCCGAGACGTCGTTGCACGGCGTTCAGGATCAATGCATCAAAGCGCTGGCAGACCTGATAGAGAGTCCAGGTGGCGCGCTTTGGCTCAAGCAGGAAGACGGCGCCTTCCGGCCGGGTTCGCGCTGGAATATGCCGGCGCCCGAGTCGGGGGAGACCGCGATGGAGCCGCTGGTGCGATTCCTCGAGCGCACCGGGTGGGTGATCGACCTCAAGGAATACGCCACCGACAGCACGCGCTATCCGGAACTCGAAGTTCCGGGCTGGCTCGCTGCGATGCCGTCGGCCTGGTTGGTGGTTCCCCTCGTTTCCGGCACCGCCCTCGTGGCGTTCGCCGTGTTGGCACGCTCGCGGGCGAGGATCGAGCTGAACTGGGAGGTACGCGACCTGCTCAAGACAGCCAGCCGACAGGCGGCAAGCTACCTGGGCCAGATCCGGGCGACCAATGCTCTGCTCGAGGCACGAAAGTTCGATGCCTTCAATCGCATGTCCGCCTTTGTAGTGCACGATCTAAAAAATCTTGTGGCACAGCTATCGCTTATGCTACGGAATGCCGAGCGCCATCGCGACAATCCGGAGTTCCAACGCGATATGTTGACGACCGTCGAACACGTGGTTGGCCGCATGAATCACCTGATGCTGCAACTTCGCACGGGAGCCAAGCCCCTGGAAAATCCGCGTCTCACCGACGTCGAGGCGATCGTTCGTCGCGTTTGTGGCGCGCTGGACGGCCAGTGTCAGCCGATCGAGCTCGATCTCACCAAGGGAATCCTCGCTTTGGGACACGAAGACAGACTCGACCACGTCATCGGGCATCTCGTCCAGAACGCGCTCGATGCGACGTCGAGCGGCGGCAGTGTGCGCATTCGCCTTTACCCCGAGGGCGAATTTGTGGTGCTGGAGGTGACGGATTCCGGCATCGGGATGACGGCCGAGTTCGTCCGTGACCGTCTGTTCAAACCGTTCGAGACGACCAAATCACAGGGGATGGGCATCGGAGTCTATGAAAGCGCGCAGTATCTGGCGGAGATCGGCGGCGGGATTGACGTGGACAGCGAACCGGGGACGGGCACCTGCGTCCGCGTGCGTTTGCAGGGCGGGGACAATGCTCAACCGTCCGCCAGGGCCGAGGCCGCTGCATGAGCGCGCCGGGCTTGGTGAGCAAGGCGGCCGAGGCCGAAGGTCGAGGCAAGGCCCGAAGGGTGCGTCGTCGCGGGAGTGCAGGTGGCCGATGCGCGGAAGTTCGCATGGTGAGGAAAGACCAAGGAGGCCGCCGCCCTAAGCGCGAATTGCCCCGGAGCGCGTCGGCGCGGAGGGTAGTCTGGTGAGGGAAACCCGGCGGCCGTTGCTCATCGTCGAAGACGACCCGGCGCTGCAAAAGCAGATGCGGTGGGCATTCGACAAGTATGAGACCGTGTTCGCTGCCAATCGCGACGCAGCGATCACCCAGTTGCGCCGCTACGAGCCAGCGGTCGTGACGATGGACCTGGGCCTGCCGCCTCACCCGGACGATCCAACCGAGGGGCTGCAGCTGCTGGAAGAAATACATACGCTCGCGCCGGACACCAAGGTCATCGTGCTGACCGGGCAGGCCGACCGCAGCCACGCGTTGCGGGCCATCGCGCTCGGCGCACACGATTTCTGCTCGAAGCCCTTCGAGCCCGAACTCCTCACGTGGACTATCGACCGCGCGTTTCGCGTGCATGAACTGCAGGAGGAGAACCGGCGGCTGCAGTCGTTGAAGCAGTCGCCCGCGATGTCGGGGATCATTACCCGCGACCCGGAGATGCAGCGTATCTGCCGCACCATCGAAAAGGTGGCGCCCTCGTCGGCCACCGTGCTGATCCTGGGGGACTCCGGGACCGGAAAGGAGTTGTTCGCCCGCGCCGTGCACGACCTGTCGCCGCGCCAGGGTCGGCGCTTCGTTGCAATCAACTGTGCCGCAATACCCGAGACGCTGCTCGAAAGCGAACTCTTCGGCTACGAAAAAGGCGCCTTCACCGGCGCCGCCAAACAGACGATCGGCAAGATCGAGACGGCGAACGGCGGCACACTCTTCCTCGACGAAATCGGCGATCTTCCGGTTTCCCTGCAGGCGAAACTGCTGCGCTTCCTGCAGGAGCGCGTCATCGAGCGAGTGGGCGGCCGCCAGGAGGTCCCGGTGGACGTGCGCATCGTATGCGCGACGCACCAGAGCCTCAAAGACCGGATCATTTCCGGGCAGTTTCGGGAGGATCTGTATTACCGACTGGCGGAGATCGTGGTCGAGATCCCGCCGCTGCGTGACCGCAAGGGCGACGCCGCACTTCTCGCACACGCGTTCGTGCGGCGTTTCTCAGCCGAGCAGCGCGGCGGCGAAATGACGCTGCTGGGCGACGCTGTAGAGGCGATCGAGGCGCACGGGTGGCCCGGCAACGTGCGCGAACTCGAAAATGTCATCAAGCGCGCAGTGATCATGGCGGAAGGCACGGTGATCACCGCCGCCGACATCGTCGGCACGGAGGCGGCCACCCACGAGGACAAGGCGCTCAACCTTCGGCAGGTTCGCGACGAAGCCGAAAAGAACGCCGTCCTGCGCGTGCTGGGCCGCGTCAATGGAAATTTGAGCAAGGCGGCGGAACTGCTGGGCGTCAGCCGTCCGACGCTCTACGACCTCATGCATCGTTTCGGGTTGCGCTAGCCGCAGCATTGCCCACCACGACACAAAGACGGAAACAGAGACCGACATGACCGCCCGATTCCTACCCAACATTACCGCGGCGCTGTGCGCCGTCCTGGCGATCTCCGCCTGCGGACGCAGCGATCCCGACGCGTTCATTGCCTCGGCACAGTCGTACCTGGCCAAGTCCGAGTACCAGGCAGCGATCATCGAGCTCAAGAACGCACTGAACAAGTCGCCCGACAACGCGCAGGCGCGCTTCCTGCTGGCCAAGGCGCTGCTCGACAGCGGTTCGGCGAGCGCGGCGGAGACCGAGGTGCGCAAGGCGATGGAACTCAAGTATCCGGCTGAAGAAATCATACCGGTGCTCGCGTGGTCGCTCGTCAGCCAGGGCGCGTACAAAAAGGCCATCAGCGAGGTGGCCGGCAGCACGCTGCAATCGCCTCAGGCGCGCGCTGACGTGGGCGCCGCAATCGGCACCGCGCTGATCGCGCTCGGGCAGGCGAAGGAGGCGCGGCCGGTCATCACCGCGGCGATCGCGGCGCAGCCGACGAACGTTCGCGCGCGCATCGCCGAAGTGCGCATGGCGGCCACCGACAACGATGCCCAGGGGGCACTCAAGCTGGTCGAGGCGGTGCTCGCCGCCGAGCCGGCTGCACCGAACTACATCGAGGCGCTGGCGCTCAAGGCGGACCTCGAGATCATGCTGTCCCGCCGCGAAGACGCAATCAAGTCGCTGAAAAAGTTGGTCGCGGCAGCCCCGAATTTTCTGCCTGCCCGCTATACGCTGGTCGCGAACCTGATTCAGGTCAAAGAGATCGATCGTGCGGCGGAAGAGACGGATGCCCTGAAAAAGATGGCGCCGGGCAACTATCGCACGCTGTATTCGGAAGCCTTGGTGGCGTTCGCCCGCGGCAAATTCGACGACGCCCTCGCCGCCGTGCAGAAGTCGCTTCAGGTGGACCCCGGCTACCTCCCGGCGCGCTATCTCTCCGGAATCATCAACTTCCAGCGCGGTTTGTACCCCGCGGCCGAGGATGAGTTGCGGATGGTGGTCGCGAAGGCGCCCCAAGACGACGGTGCGCGCCGCGTGCTGGCGACAGCCTATTTGCGTCGAGGGCAGGCGGCAAAGGCGATGGAGACCATCGAGCCGGCGCTTCGTCGTGCACCCACCAACCGGGAGCTTCTTCGGCTAGCCGGTGACGCGAGCCTGGCGCTGAACGAGCCTCGTAAGGCGGCCGAATATCACGAGCGGGCAAACGCGCTCGGCGGCAACGACGTTTCTGGCCGTGTGCGCCTCGCCCAGGTGCGCCTCGCCTCCGGCGATACGACGCAGGGATTGCGCGAACTGGAGACCCTGATTTCGGCGGATCCGAAACAGACCGAGCCGGCGCTGGCTTTGATCAGCGCGCATCTCAATCGGCGCGAATTGGGCAAGGCACTGGCAGCGGCAAAAGCGTTCGTCTCATCCCGGCCCGGCAGCGCTCTGGCGCACAACACCCTCGGGGTCGTGCATCTGGCGAACCGCGACACCAAAAGTGGGCGTGCGGAGTTCGAGAAGGCACTCTCGCTCGATGCCAACTTCGACGCTGCGACCTACAACCTGGCGATGCTCGACATCTCCGAGAACGACTTCAAGAGTGCCCGAAAGCGCTACGAACAGGTGTTGGCCAAGGACCCCAAGTCTGCTCAGGTGCTGCTGGGACTGGCCAAGATTCTGATGCTCAGCAATACACCGCAACCTGAAATCGAAGCGGCGATACGCCGCGCGGTCGTGGCTGATCCCGGGGCGATCGTAGCCAGATTGACGCTGATCCGCTTTTACCTGTCGAACCAGAACGTGAAGGCCGCACTTGCCGCCGCGCGTGAGGCGGATACGGCGATTCCGAATTCGCCGCAAATTCTCGACGCGCTCGGCGCCGTCGAGCAGGCGGCTGGCGAAACGAACCAGGCGATCGCGACGTTCCGTCGGCTTGCAACGTTGCTGCCCAACGATCCGGCGCCGCTGGCGCGCGCGGCCGAGGTACAGGCGAGAGCCGGCGACTACGCCGGTGCGATCGGCTCCTTGCGCGCGGCATTGGCCATCGCACCGGACAATTCGGGTGTCTGGGTCGCACTTGCCGGACTGTACGTGCAGGCCGGCCAGGCCGACGCCGGAATCGCGGAGGCGCGCAAGCTCCAGAAGGAACATCCGGGCAGCGGCGTTGGCTCCGCACTCGAAGGCGAGCTGCTCGCGCGACAGGGGAAGATGCCTGAGGCCGCTACAGCCTTCCGGACTTCGCTCGCCAGGCAGCAGGCGGCCGTGCCCGCGATACGCCTGCACGTCGTTCTGCTCGCGATGGCAAAGCCGGACGAGGCCGCGGCACTCGTCCAAAAATGGGAGAAGGACCATCCGAAGGATGTCGTGGTACGGATCTACCTCGGCCAGCAAGGCCTCGCGAAGAAAGACTACAAGGGCGCCGCCGCACACTTTCGTGCGGCGCTCGCCAAGGAGCCGGACAACATCATCAGTCTCAACAACCTCGCATGGGCGATGAGCGAGGTGGGGGAGGCCGGCGCGCTCGAGCATGCGGAACGTGCATATCGACTGGCGCCCAATTCCGCGGAGGTTGCCAACACCTATGGCTGGATTCTCGTCAAGCGTGGCGACACGGCGCGAGGGATCGAGATGCTGCGCAAGTCCGTGGCGCTTGCGCCCGCCGATGGCTCCAAACGCGTACTGCTCGCGCGCGGGCTGATCAAGGCGGGCGACAAGGCTGCGGCGAAGACCGAACTCGAGGCAGTGGTCAATGCGGGTTCGCCGACGTCGAAACTCGAGGCGGAACAAATGCTGAAGGACCTGTAATCCACACAATGGTCGGTGCGCCACCCGACGGCGCAAACAATCTCTATAAAACGAACGCTGCGCTTCAGCACGCGGCTCTTCCGTACATGACACACATGACGAGCAACACGAAAATTGCGGTGGTTGGACTTGGCTACGTTGGTCTGCCACTGGCGGTCGAGTTCGGCAGGCAGTTTCATACCGTCGGGTTCGACCTGTCGCAGGCGAAGATCGACGCCTACCGGCAGTTCATCGATCCAACCGGAGAAGTCGCATCGGAGGACCTGCGGCAGGCAACGCTGTTCGCGCCCACGACGGATGCCGCGGCGCTGGCCCAGGCGGACTTCATCGTCGTCGCGGTCCCGACGCCAATCGACAAGGCGCATCAGCCGGATTTCGGCCCGCTGCTGGGGGCGAGCGAAGCGGTTGGCCGGAACATGAAGCGCGGCGCGACGATCGTCTTCGAATCGACCGTCTATCCGGGAGCAACCGAGGAAGTCTGCGTACCGGTAATCGAGAAGCACTCGGGCATGCGGTGGAAGCGCGACTTCTTCGTCGGCTACTCGCCCGAGCGCATCAACCCCGGTGACCGCGAACACACGCTGACGCGCATCACCAAAGTCGTCTCGGGCGACACGGCGGAAACGCTCGAGCGTGTCGCGGCCATCTACGGAAGCATCATCCCCGCGGGCGTGCATCGGGCGAGCAGCATCAAGGTCGCCGAGGCAGCGAAGGTCATCGAGAACACGCAGCGGGATTTGAACATCGCGTTGATGAACGAGTTGTCGCTCATCTTCCACCGGCTGGGCATCGACACGCTCGAAGTGCTGGAGACCGCCGGTACCAAGTGGAACTTCCTGCCTTTTCGGCCGGGCCTGGTCGGCGGGCATTGCATCGGCGTCGATCCGTATTACCTGACGCACAAGGCCGACATGCTGGGCTACCATCCGCAGGTGATCCTCGCTGGACGGCGTATCAACGACGGGATGGGCAAGTACATCGCTGACGAAACGATAAAACACCTGACCAAGACAGGTGTCGCCGTCAAGGACGCGCCCATCAACGTGCTGGGCCTGACGTTCAAGGAGAACTGCCCGGACCTGCGCAACTCGCGTGTCATCGACGTCGTCCGCGAGCTCCAGTCGTACGGCGCGGAGGTCCACGTTCACGATCCAGTCGCCGATCCCGACGAGGCGCGGCGCGAGTACGGGGTCGACCTCGAGTCATGGGAGCGTCTGCCGCGTGCCGTGGCAATCGTCGCTGCCGTTGCACACCGCGAATTCCGTGCGCGTCCCCTCGATGATGTCGTTGCCAAGCTGGCCGCAAAGGGACTCTACGTCGACGTAAAGAGCCAGGCCGATGCCGGGGAGCTTCGCGGACGCGGAATCGCGGTCTGGAGATTGTGATGGATTCCCCACCGCGCGAAGCCGACCCCCTTGCCCCCATCCGCGCCGCGTTGAAGGGATCATCTCCGCGCTGGCTCGTCACCGGCAGTGCGGGATTCATCGGATCGCATTTGCTGGAAGCCCTGTTGATGCTCGACCAGGAGGTCGTGAGCGTCGATAACTTTGCCACCGGATACCGCCGCAATCTCGACGAGGTCCACGCCCGCGTCGGCGAGTCGCGCTGGCGTCGTCACGTCTTCCATGAGTGCAACATCGTCGACCCCGACGCATGCGTCGCGGCGAATCGCGACATCGATTTCGTCTTGCATCAGGCGGCGCTGGGATCGGTGCCGCGTTCAATCGAAGATCCATTGCGCACGCATGCGGCCAACGCGACCGGATTCCTCAACATGCTGGTCGCCGCCCGGGATGCCGGCGTGCGCCGCTTCGTGTACGCGGCGTCGAGTTCGACGTATGGCGATCATCCGGCGCTGCCGAAGGTCGAGGAGTGCATCGGCCGGCCGCTGTCGCCGTATGCGGTGACCAAGCTCGTCGACGAGCTCTATGCGGAGGTGTTCGGCCGCTGCTACGCGCTGCCGACCGTCGGCCTGCGGTACTTCAACGTTTTCGGGTCGCGCCAGGATCCGAACGGCGCATACGCGGCCGTGATACCGAGATGGGTCGACGCGATGCTGTCGGGCGCACCCGTGACGATTCACGGCGATGGGGAAACGACCCGAGATTTCTGTCACGTGGACAACGTTGTTCAGGCGAACCTGCTCGCGGCGCTGACGGCGGGCCCCGACGCGAGCGCGCAGGTGTTCAACGTGGCCGTCGGCGGACGCACTTCGCTCAACGATCTCGCCAGAATGCTGCGCGAGTTGCTGGAAGAGCGCCATCCCGGCTTGCGCATCCAACCTCCCGCGCACATCGAGTTTCGCGCCGGTGACATCCGGCATTCGCAGGCGGACATCGCAAAGGCAAGGCGCCTGCTCGGCTACGATCCCGTCCATGATGTGCGCTCCGGCCTGCGCGAAGCGTTGCCCTGGTACGAGGCGCGTTGCGCATCCTCACCTCCGGGTGGCTCGAATGTTCTTGGCGTCTCATGATCTGCGCCTTGTGCGCGGTTACGTACGCAGTGCCAGCTGTGCGCTCATGCTGACGATGGCGGTCGTGCCATGTGCCAGCAGGGCTCAGCAGGGAGAATTGCCGGGCATGTCCGGCGCGAAGTCTGGCGAATCTGCGGCCGGGGCCGACCTTGTCGCAGAGGGAATCGCTTTCGAGCATGGCGAAGGAGTTGCGAAGAATCCGCTGAAAGCCTCGGCGCTGTACTGTGCGGCGGCTCGGGACGGCGACGCGGAAGCGCAGTACCGGTTGGGGTGGATGTATGCGTACGGCCGCGGCGTGGCGCGGAACGACATGACCGCATCCGCGCTATTCTCGCTGGCCGCTGCGCAGGGTCATGCGTACGCAGAGCGTGCGCTCGCCGTGGTCAGTCGTGATGCCGGCACTCTGCCCGAATGTCTGCGATTGCAGGTGAAACTGGCGACGGTGCCGCCGACGGCAGAATTCGAGATCGTCGTCGACGATCCCGATCCCTTCGCGGACCTGCCGAAGTGGAAGCGAGAGATCGCGAATGTCGTGATCGAACTCGCGCCGCGCTATTCGGTGGATCCTCGCCTGGCGTTGGCGATCATCGCGGTCGAGTCGAATTTCGAGCGTACTGCGCGGTCGGCAAAGGATGCGCGCGGATTGATGCAACTGATCCCCGAGACCGCCAACCGTTTCAACGTGCGCGACGCGTACGACGTGAAGGACAACGTGCGCGGAGGGCTCGCCTACCTGCGCTGGCTGCTCGCGTACTATCGCGGCAAAGTGGAATTTGCGGCCGCGGCCTACAACGCCGGCGAGAAGGCCGTCGACCGGTATCGCGGCGTTCCCCCGTATGCCGAGACGCGGGACTACGTTCACCGCGTCCGTCAGTTTTTTCGCAGGGAGTTGCATCCCTACGATGCGCGGATTGCCGATCCGTCACCCATCCTCGGCATCGCCCCGCGGTCGGGGAACTGATCTCGCCATGCGTGCTGACGACCTGTGTCGGATGGCGTGGCGAAGCATCGCGTTTGCCGGTGCCGTCGCGTACCTGACGCAGGCGGATCCGGCCATGGCCGAAGACCAGGTGGCCACGGTCGAACGCGTCAAGCAGGCGGTGGTCGCAATTGGCACATTCGAGCGTACGCGTTCGCCCCAGTTCGCGTTCCGCGGCACCGGCTTTGTCGTTGACGACGGCACGCTCGTCGTCACGAACGCCCATGTCGTGCCACCGCCTCCCGATCCCAACCGATTCGAACAGCTCGGCGTACTGGTGCCGCAATCCGGTGGCAAGGCGGCGGTGTTCCGCGAGGCGCGCGAAGTAGCTACCGAACCGGGGACCGATCTCGCCCTCCTCAGAGTGAGCGGCGCGCCCCTGCCGGCACTGAGCATTGGCGATTCGCGAGCCGTACGCGAGGGCCAGAACGTGCTGATCACCGGCTTTCCGATCGGCGCGGCCCTGGGTCCCTTCGCCGCGACGCACCGCGGAATGATCTCGGCGATCGCACCGATCGCCATTCCACAGCCGCGATCCAGGAGCCTCAATCCCCAAGTCGTGCATCGGATCAATTCGGGCGCCTTCGACATCTTCCAGCTCGACGCAACCGCCTATCCTGGCAGCAGCGGCAGCCCCGTCTATGCGCCGGACACCGGGCTCGTGGTCGGGGTCATCAACATGGTGCTTGTCAAGGGCACGCGGGAAGCCGCGCTGTCGAATCCCAGCGGAATCACCTACGCAGTGCCCGCGAGATACGTGAACGAACTTCTGCAAAAGGCGCGATAGCGGCGCCCGGCGCGGTGCTGCGCGCGACGTCGTCGATGATCGACCCCATTTGGGTGAAGGCCATCCTGAAGGCGCTCGTGCTGCCGCCGACGGGGCCGCTGCTGCTCGCGCTGCTCGGTATCCTGGTCATCGGTCGCCATCCGCGCGCCGGACGCGCGCTCGCGGCCTTCGGTGTCGGCATCGTGCTCGTGCTTTCGCTGCCGGTGGTCGGCGGCGCGTTGCTGGGAATGCTGGACGATTCGCCACCGCTCGACATTGCTGCCGCGAAGTCGGCGCAGGCACTTGTCATCCTGGGCGGCGGTACGCGGCGGCACGCCGTCGAATATGGTGGCGACACGCTGGGGCGTCTGACGCTCGAGCGCGTGCGCTACGGCGCGCGAGTCGCGCGCATGACGGCATTGCCGGTGATGGTCGTCGGCGGTTCCGTCCATGGCGGAGACACAGAAGCCGCACTGATGCGGGCCGCGCTGGAACAGGAATTCGCGGTGCCGGTGCGCTGGGCGGAATCGCGGTCGCGCACGACCCACGAGAACGCAAAGTTTGCGTCCGCGATGTTGCACGACGCAGGCATCGACCGCGTCGTGCTGGTCGCGCACAGCATGGACATACCTCGTGCGAAGGCTGAGTTCGCGCGCTACGGCATTACGCTCATACCTGCGCCGACGAACATTCCGTCGCGCAATTCCAGTGCGGTGCTCGACTACCTTCCGGGCATGGCCGGCCTGGAGTCGTCGTACTACGCGATCTACGAATTGGCGGCGCTCGCTGTCCTGCAGATCGCACCGGCGGACTAGCCGCCGTGTGGCGCGTTCGGAAAAAACTGCGGGAAAAACTGCGGCGCCGGGCACTGGCCGACGCCGCTTGAGCGACCTGGCTTAAGGGGCTCGACCTGCGCGTCCGACCTGCGGGAGCTTGTCAGGCCCGGTCGAGGCCCGGCCGACGGCGGCGGCGCAGTACGAGCGCCATCGCGAGCAGTGCCGCGCCAAGCAATGCGATCGACGCCGGCTCCGGAACGAAGAACTTGTCGAACGGCCTGCTGCCCGACACGAAGTCCTGATGCTTACCGCTGCGCAACAGGATCAGGTCGTATTCGTCAGCGGAGAAGGCAAGTCCCGCCAACAATATCTGCGCGGCAGCCACCGTCGCGGCATGCCCGCGCGCGTTCAGCACACTGAACCCTCCTCCGCCGAGATCCAGGTTCAAAGGATCGTAGATGACTTCCCAAATCGCGAGCTGAAACGCCGCCGAAGTCGTCGGGGTGTCCAACGCGTGGGCGCCACCTAAGGTGAACAACTTGCCCAGCAACGTCCATGTATTATCGTCGATGACGTCGGGCGTGTAATCGGTGTATGTTTTACCGAACGAGAAGTACTCGGTGAGTTCAATACACCAGAAAGTGATCTCCGCGGCGTTCCAGGTGCCCTTGAAGCCTCCTACGTTCACTGTGCCGCCGATGCTCAAGCCGAACGTCTGCGAGCCATTCGCGTAGCTCTGAGGACTGAGCGAATCAGCTGTCGCCATCGGAGCGGCAGCAATGATTGCCCCAGTCGCCACGCAGAGCGCCAGTTTCTTCAAGGTCGAGTGGAAGTTCATGTTGGAGTATGTCCTGTCGTTGAAATCGTTGGGTGGAACTCATGCAGTCCTCAGCTCCGGCCCACGTATCTCCCGGACTAGTTCCAGCAAGTATCGTGCCAACTTACAGGTGATTTTTTATCGTTATTAATCAATATGATAAACACCAATTCTGTTGCGTACAGCAGGTATCATGCACGGTGTGTAAAATTGCCTGACAGGTGTTGAAGGTAAATGCCGGTTTCGAACCGTGGGCGCGAGCCTCCAAGAGTGGCTCACGTGGGCGAAACATAGCGCTGGAGCAACAGCGTCAACCCGAAGAGCGCCAGCGCGAGCATTGGAACCAACGACTGGCCGACGGCCGCCGTCACCAATGCATCCCAAAGGCAAATCCCCGCGAGCAGACCGCCAATCGCCCGGGGCACATCGCCGGACCGCCGCCGCCAAAGGAACGATAGCGAGTACAGCACCCACACCAGGAACACAAGCCCGATGCCGGCGACGAAGAGGTCGTTCAGCGACACGTAAATCCCCCAGCCCAGGGGAATCGCGATGAACGCGAGCGGCCAGAGATGCGCGACACGGTCGAGATGTTCCTGCTTGGCGATATAGGTAAGTCCGATCAGGTAACAAAGCAGGAGGATGCCCATCAGGTAGACACGTTCGGGCAGATCGACTGCAAATGCGTAACCGGCCGTCACGTAAACAAGCATGCGGCAGAGCCCCATCACGACCGGGCTCAGCAGATTGCGCTTGTGGTGCCAGTCGTAGAACACGATCGCTGCCCCAAGTACAAGCCCCGCAACCGCGGGCCGCCAGCCCGTGCCTTCGTCAAATCCGTAGCCTACCCAGGCCAATATGGCGACGCCCGTCGCGAGCATGGCGAAGCCCGCGCCAAAAACCGTGGCCGCCGTCACCTCGCCCGACGGGATCGGCCGCTCCGGCCGATGCCGCGCATCGAACTCCCGGTCGAAAGCGTCGTTCAGGAACATTCCGGCGATGTAGCAAAGCGAGAGTGCGATCAAGAGCCATGGCACCCGGGAGTCGCCGGGCGCTCCCTCCGCCAGCACCACGCCGGTCAGCGTGTTTGTCCAAACCGTGGGCAAGTTGGAGACCCGGCCCAGATTGAAGGCGACCCGCCAGTTCACAGGAGTTCTCTTTGCACCCAGAGCAGTTCACGGGCAATCGCTTCGTCGATCGGGATATCGCGTGCGTGCGGGGGCAACACGGACCACGTATAGGTCTCGACCTCGAGATGCGGCGTCCGCGTCTGTTGCCGATGCAAAGCCAGCGCCGCGCGAACGAACGGCTGCGTCGACGAAAATCCGTCGAGGTCCTCCACGTACACGGGTACGTGGAAATGGACGCGCCATTCGCAATTGCCGCCGCGCCAATGCTCCGATGCGCAGGCAGCATCGATGTCGACATAGCGGTGCAATACGTCGGAGGCACGTTCAACGACCTGGTGCAGGTATACGCCGTCATCGAAGCTTTGCAGCCCCGCCACGGAGTCTGCGGTAACGCGTGCGATGCGCAGTCCCGCTGTCACCTGGATCTTGGCGAGGGGAATGCCCGCACCGGCCAACGCATCCAGACAGTCCGCCGGATCCTCGAATTCGACCGCGGCGTGGCACAAATCAAGACATGCGCCGAGATGGCGGTGTAACGCAGCTTCGGCCTCACCCAACGCGAGTCCGGCAAGCGAGGCAAGGGTTGCGGCCGCACGTCGCGAGTAGAGATGATCGCGAAAGAAGGCAACGGTCTCCGCCACGGTTTCGAGCAGGCAGCAGGGCTCGGGCTCGAGCGCAAGCACGATGGTGCGGCCGGTTTTTTGTTCGAGGCCCAGCAGATGGGCGACGTGCCGAATCAGCAAATCCGCGATTTGGGCAATGGCCTGCGGGTTGGCCGCGTTGGGCTTGAATGCCCCGGGCACCGTGCTGATGCTGCCGGGCGTGTCGCCTCGCGCGGGCAACAGCGCCGCCAAAATGTCCGCCAGCGCATTGGTGTACTCAAGTCGGGCTTCTTCTCGCCAGTCGGGCAAGTAAACGGCTTCCTTGACGCGGGTGCCATGGAAAGGCCCATAGGGAAAGCCGTTGATCGTAAAGACGTAGAGATCGTTCTGGCGAAGAAAGCCGACGAACTGCGCAAGAGTCTCGGGCGCGCTCAGCGAGCGGGCCGCGATGGCCGAGAGCCGCAGTCCCACGCCGAAGGGCGCGTCGGGGCAAACGCGGCGCTTGACCTGCGGCAGATAGCGCTCCAAGTTGCCGCGGATCTCGTCCCAGGATTCGCCCGGATGGATATTCGTGCAGTAGCTGAGGTGGCTGTCGCCGACCCTCACGGACCGGCCTTTGCATGCGAAGCACGGCGCGATGCGGCGAGCCCTCGTCCACCCGCAACCGCCAGGCGACACCGGCAGCGCCGCTGGCGTTCAGCCATCCCGCTCACGCCGCCTCCAGCACCTTCCGGTCGAGATCGCACTCCAACTGCATGTAGGCGCACCGATGGCACATGAAACCTTCCGAGACCTCGAGGCCGTGCCGCCTGCGTATCTTTTGGTAGCCGGCGCTCAGTGTCTCGAAATAACTCCGGATGCGCGCGTGGTAGTCCGGCCGGTCGCGGCCGCCCACCGGCCAGACGAGCGAGTAGATGGGGATGATGCCCCGACCGCAGAGGTCCTCCGCGCCTTCGAGCGCGATGCTTGCGGCCTCCTCCCATTCCAGGCCGTGCTCGGGCTCGAGCTCGATGCCCGCCACCATGGCCGAGTAAACGTTGCCGCGGCCCCAGTAGCGAACGGCCGTTTCGAGCGCCTCGATCCAGCGGTGATATCCGACGTAGCGATTCTTGCCGGGGCACACCTTCGCGAACAGTGGTTCGGACCACATCTCGAGGTTGAAGCACACGTGCGAAACGAGCTGCTCGGCATGGAACCGCTCGATGTAATCGTCGGGGATCGCACCGGAGCCCAGCGTGACCGGCACGCCGCGGGTGTTGGCCTGCTTGACGAAGCGCGCGAGCTGCAGGAACCGGTCGCCCTCCTTTGGCCCGTCGGTGAGCGAACCACCGACGAGATAAATGTGGCGGATCTCCGTTTGGTTGATCACGGCTTCCAGCGCCTCGCGCATGCGCTCGAGCGTGGACGGTGGAATTTCGACCAAACCGGGCTTCTGGCCCAGGTGGGCGGTGCGTTCGTCCGGCGCGCCGTAGGCGCAGAACGTGCAGCGCATCGACACGCCGTCTTGCTTGTGCAGGAAGTACTCGCAACCCGGCGCGACGTTGATCACGAGCATGTCGCCGTGCGTCGTGACACCGGCCTGCGGAAAGGGCAGGCCATCCGCCGTCTTCTGCGTCATCCAGGGTTGCAGCGGCTCGAAATCGATCGGCACCGCACGACCGCTGCGATCGTCGATCAGACGATAACCTTGTTGCTGGTCCCCTTCCACGTGCCACGGCGAATCGCCGCTGCCGAGAATGCGGATTTCGGTCCCATCCTCCGTGTTGATGAGATAAGGGATCGTCGCGGTTCCCTTTCCGGTGGGGTCGTGCTCGCCGGCCTTGAACCGGTACGGGTAGTAGTTGGGCATCGAGTGCCCGGCGGCCAAGCCGAGTGCCTCCGTGTAACGGATGCCCTCGCACATTACCTGGACCTTCAGCGCTGGCGAGCCGGTGAGTGCGCTCATGGCGTTCATTCCCCTTCCCTGCTTTGGCGGCGGCCGAAACGAGGTGGCCCTCTCCTCACTCCCGCAGCGCTTCTGTTATGGTTCCGAAATCATGCCATGCATTTCCCCACACTGCACCTGTTTTGGAAGGTCGCGCGCGCTTGCCGCGGCAACAGTCGACGCTGGTTGGCGAGCCGTGTGGCTTCATTCTTGCCGGCATGTCCGCTCGTCATGGCATCGGGCGCGCGTCCGGCACGCCACCCACGGCGCATCGTGGAGGTTGATGCCATGTTGTTCCTGCTGACCAATCGCGCCCGCCCAGACCTGACTGCCGCGGAGTACGGCGAGCTTGCTTCGCTCGCGAAGGCGTTCTATGCGTCGATTCCGGCCGAGGTGCGGATTCGAGGAGAGTGGATCGCCGCGGACCAGTCGCACAATTACACGCTGCTCGAAGCGCCGGACATCGAAACGGTACGCAGCATTCAGGCGCCATTCGAACGGTTTACCGAGACGGTGATCGTGCCGGTGAACGCGATTTCGGGATGGACGGCGTCTTGACGTTCCGCCCGGTAATACCGGCCTGGCGCTGATCGCACGCGCGCGGATCATCGAACTTCGCCGTCGCGACGCCGATGAGCGCAGACGATTTGCGGCGCACACTTGGCGCTATAATTTCAGCATGACGACACGATGGCTTGCATACGTAGTCGCTGGCGCCGTTGCGGTCGGGGCCGGAGAATGGGTGTCGCGACTATTGGCGCCGGGCAGTGCACCCCCGGACGCGAAAACGGCTGAGCCGGTCGGCAGTATGCCCTCGCGTACGAACACGGTCGACCTCACGCGCAGCGATCAGGCGCGAGTGGTCGGCGCCTACTATCCGCCAGCCGCACCCGTGGTGGCGCCCGCTACGACTGAAGACCGCTTCAAACTGGTCGGCGTGGTGGCCCCGCGACCGTCGGTGTCGGGAAGCCCATGGGTTGCGCTCATCGCCGTTGACGACGAGCCCGCACGCGCGTTCATCGTCGGCGCGGCAGTCAAAGGCGACATCGTGCTGCGGGAAGTGTCCGCGCGCGGAGCCATCCTGGGGCCGCGCGTGGGCACCGTGGCAATTGCGCTGGACGTGTTCTCCGCGCCCGCAACAGGATTGGCGTCCGTGCCGCCGGCGGGGTCGGGGCTCGAACCACGGGGCGATCAACCCAGTCACGGGTCGAAGTATTTACCCGTTCCGCCGCAGACGTGGTCTGCGCCTGAGGATCCCGTCGACGGGGCAACCGAGCCAGACGACGGCCGCTGGCGGCCCACAGTCAAGCCATGAGGCACCCCGCGCGCACGGCGCGAACTTCGGCGATACCCGTGGCATCGTACAAGTCGGCACCGCCACCAGAGTGTTGCAACTCGGCTCGAGGGGGTTCGCGGCACTCACCCACTGCGGGAAAGTGGCCACGACGAGGTCTCGAGCGCGGCCATTCTCAGTTCCCGGTACCTCGGCCTTCGAGCCGATCGCAGGCCGATGGCAGGCCGCCGTCACATGCCCGCTTGACGTAGGTCCGGCCTCTTTCCGCGTCGACCGCCACGCCATCGCCGTTATTGAACCTCTCGCCAAGATCGGCGCAAGCTTGCCACGATTTCAAGTAGCAGGCGCGTTCGAGCGCCACGATGGCGCGAGGTAGGTCTCGCGCAACGACAGTACCGAGTGAAAAGATGTTCGCGAGCCGGTTGCACCCGTCGGCCCACCCTTGCTGGCACGCCCGGTCATAGAGTTGCGGGGCCGCCAACGCGTCGAGCGGACCCTGTCCTTCCTGAAGCAGGATCGGGTAGTCGGCAGGCTGAGGTTGCGAGCGCTGATACGCCTGGGCATCGATTGGACCAGTTCCAGCCCGCAATATGACACGGTTTGCGCATCCGGCTCGTGCGCCTTTTGAACACGCGATCGCGAACGCAACTTGCGGCGAGATAGTCTCCTTGGCGCGGCCCGTCGCTTCGAGGATGCCCAGTTCGTTGCATGCCCAAGCCGACCCTTGTCTGCAGTACTGCGCCTCGAGCTTCGAAAGCACCATACAGGCGTTGTGACGATCTTCGACACAGGCCTGCTCCCAAAATGGCAGCCAGCGTCGAGGGCGGTACGAAGCCGTCGGGTCGCTGACGATCGTAAACGCGACGACCCAGATCGACATGTACGTCAGATTGCGCTGGCGCGGCGTGAGCGAGCGGCCGAGCCGCGCCGGATCGAAAGATCGGAGCACGCTCGATCTTGCCGCCGCGTCGATCAGTTGGATGGCCAGGTTCATCAGCGGCACGGCCAGCAGCTTGTCGTAAAAGGTAGGGGCGCCAATCTGTCCCAACAATCCGTACAGAGCGACGACCCCAAGGCCGTACATCACGCCGTAGATGATGCGCCCGAGCTCGCTGCGCGGTGACGTTGACGGGTCGGTGAACAGGAGGTGCATGCCCAGAAAGACCGCCGCCGGCATGAACGCGTCGACGAAATAGTAGGTGCCGAACGTCCAGTAATAGCCCAGTCCGAATGCGACCACCGCCAGGACCGCGGACATCGTCATGGCGGTGATGCCGAAGAGGAATTGCCCTGGCAAGGCAATAAGGAAGATGAACAACCAGATGTACGGCGGCCGCTCGAATGTCTGCGCGATTTCCTGACCCCAAGTGATCCCGGTCGCGCCGGTGAGGATCAGGCCGAGTGAAAACACGCCGAGCGGGAATGAAGAGGGGTTGAAGATGTGTGTGCGCTTGCCGTCCTTTTCCCAGGTGATGAACGCTTTGGCCAGGAAGCCCACTGCCACCATCACGAACTGCAGATAGAACCAGTCAGGCTTGAACCAGAGAAACAGGTTGATGCTGAAGATGATCGGAAAGGGGCCGAAACCGAACGCGTACTTCTGGCCGCGCGACCAAGTCAGCAACATGTCGAAGGCGTAGGCGAAGAGGAGCTGCGCTGCGATCAGGTGCAGCGAGTTGTAGACCTCGCGCCAGTACCAGCCCCAGTACAGCATGACCGCGAACTGGGCGCAGGCCTGAATGTAATGCTGTTTGCGCAGCACGATTTCCAGTCCGACGTCCCGGTACCGCGGCCCGGCGACGTAGAAGTACACACCCGTCCACGCGGCGATGAAGCCCGCCGCGCCGAGCATCGATCGGGTCAGCATGGTCTGCTGTTGCGCAAAGGGCAGAAGGCACAACGCCGCCAGAGCCGCGGCAAAAGCCAGAGGCAAGGCCAGGGCGACCTTTGAAAACGAGCCTCCGTCGGCGGGCAATTGCAGCAGGTCGCGCGCCGCGACGGAAGGCTTGGACGTGCGGGATGTGGTTGCGCCGCTGGTCACGATGGGAATCCGATGCGAGACGCCAGGAACTTCGAGCCCGCAATGCCCATGTTCTTCGAGGTCGCGAGTCGCCGGGAACTGCGTCGCAAAAGAAAAAGGCAGAAGGTGAGGGGCGATCGCTGCCCGCTCACGTCCTGCCTTCAGTCTTCAGGCGTGTTGCCGTGCAGCGCGCCTAAAGCAAATCTGATTTACGCTGCCCGCCTACGGCGGCGAATGATGGCCAATGCGCTCAGCGCGGCACCCAACAGCAGCAACGTCGCCGGTTCTGGCACTTCATTACAGTTCCCGCCCACGCAAATACTGCCGTTCTGCACTTGGACGCCCTCCAGGTCCGCCGATCCGTCCCAATTGGACAGAACCAGGTCCGCCAGGGTGAGGGTCAGGGGACTGAGGCCGTTGGCCAAGCCCATCAACGTCACCTTAGTGAGCGTGAACGACGCGCCTTGCGCGGCGGCGAGACTTGCCTGCGTTTCGGTGTCGTCCGCGACGTAGAAGATATCGAGCGGCGACCCGGAACCGCCGGTGAAGCCAAAGCTGAGGTCCAACGGGAACGCCCCCATCGTGCCGCCCGGATCATTCACATAGGAATCACCCGACACGATGATATCGTTGAAGTAAAGTAGAAACGAGAAGCCTCCCACCGGCTCGGTCAAGCCGCTGACGATGATATCGAACGAGACGGGATCAGCGACGTTGATGGTCTGGTTCGTCGGGACGACGCTGACCGTAGGATCGGCAACTGCCTCAGACGACAGCAGCGTTGCCGCCAGCCCCGCGACCGCCAGCAATTGCAGTGTCCGACTAATGATTTTCATAGCACAGGTCTCCACATGAGCGATGGACTCGGCATCTATCGCGGGCACATCAAGAGAAGCAGCGCGGCTCGCGTCTCTGGCAGGTCCCCCGATGCCCATGCATCGGGGGACCGAACGGCATTTCCACTATCGGACATCAGGGCGGGGTCAACCGGAGTTGGCAATACCGAACGTCCGCCACATTGATCTTGCCGTCGTGGTTCGCGTCGTACGGGTCGGTCGGACCGGTGGCGGCTTGCCCGTTCTTTGCACGAATCAACAGGAGGTCGGTATTGGTCACCTTGCCGTCATTGTTGACGTCGCACGCCAGGCCCCAGATCTTCGACACGATGTTGGAACTGAGCGTCGATCCGCCCAAGGTGATGAAGGCCTGAATCGTGTCCGTGCCTGCGCCGCCGTCGTCGTGGTAGGTGAAGGTGGCCTTGCCGTCGGCGCCTGTCGTGCCCGTACCCGTCTTGCCGGTGTTAGGCCCGGTCAGGACCGAGAAGCTGATCGTCACGCCGGGGACCGGCGCACCACCGGCGGCCTGCGTGAAGGCCGTGACGGTGTGATCGGTACCCACCGGGTTGGTCGCCGAAACGGGGCTCAGACCCACCGTGGAGAACAGGATCGGGTCGGGTGCCACCAGCGCAATCGGCGAAAGGATCAGTTCGGCAATCGCCGTCTCGATGGAATCACCGATGGCGCAACACGACCAGCCCATGGAGGGTCCCCAAGTACCGCCAGCGATAGTGGCAGGCGCCGACTGGTTGGTGACCAACCAGTCCTGGTAGTCGGCGTGCCAGTCGTTCGCCGGTTGGGCACCGGGGCCAGCCGGCCGTACGACATTTGGCAACGTCACGATGCCCTGAAGCTTCAGGCCCTTGAAATTGTTGAACATCGAGTAGGCGCAACCTTTGTTCGTATCGTTCGGAAACGAGATGGGTCCAGCGCAGCCCCAGACGTTCTGCCCGATACCACCCGCCGCACCGTTCCACCAGCTGTTGATGTTGTTCCTCACCGCGGTGACACGGGCTCCGGTCTCGCCGAGAAGGAACAGGCCCTGCAGGCCGATGCCGACCTTCTGCGGTCCGGCGTTATTGGGGAGAGCTGCGTTGCAATCAGCGACGTAGTCGAACGACCCGTCCGTGTTGAGCGTGCAGTCGAAACCCTTCTTGTACTCGGTCTTGACCCACGCAGGCACCGTCGCACCGGATGCGCCCGCGTCCAGCAATGCCGTGGTGTCCCAGCCCAGCGTGGACCCGTCACCACGCGTGCTGTTGAAATTGTAGTCCCAGCTGCCCTGTCCGTTGCCACTGTCGTTCTGGCCCCAGATAAGCGCGTTGACCAAGCGCTGCAAGATCTCGCCGTAGGTCTTGCCGTTGGTGTAGCCCGCGACTTCGGTGTTGACTTGGGCGAGCGCACCGCTGCCGGCAAACGGCAGGATGGCCACCGCCACCGTATAGCCGGTGTCGGCTGCCGTACTTAGCCCGACGCAGTCCGCGTAGACCGCGCAAGGATTGTTGCCGCCCGGCGTCACGCCGAGGACAACGGTCGAAAGCTGGCTGATCACGAAATTGAGGCCACGGCGAACGATGTACTTTTCGTAGATGCCCGTCGGCGCGGCATTGGCCGTGATCGTGTAGCCCTGATTCTCGAACGACAACACGACCAACGACGTGTCGGCGTACGAGAACCCCGTGTCGTTCCAGAACGTCGTCGTGGCTGCCGGGAAATTGGCCGCGCGGCTGGATTGGCTGGTCCACAGGAAGCGCAGGCCATCCTGAATGGCCATGTTGATGCCCAGGCTGCGGTTGTTGTCGCCGCCGATCCCACCCACCATGAGCGCCGGGTCGAACACCTGTATAGGCGTGGTGGCCGACTCCGCGCCGACGGTCAGCGTGGCGGTGTAGGTGCCCTGGAGGGCATAGGTGTGCGCGAAAGCGATGTACGACCGGTCGACCCCGGTGCAGTTCTGGACCGCCGATCCATCGCCGAAATTCAACGAGCAGGCGGTGCCGGCTGCTTGCGTGTGGACGCCCCACACCACTACCGGCGCCGTCGTCCGCGCGTCGCGCTTGGGCATCAGCAGCGTTTCAGCCCATGCGCTCGATGCGGTGGCGGCGATAGCGATCGCGACCATGGCCAGCGTCGCGTTCTTGAACAGGCTTCTGGCGAGTCGGGAAAGCGCCCCGCCGACGCCCGCACCAAACAACAAACTCTTGCTAACGCTGGTCATCACGCTGTCCCCCCGGCCATTGAAACCCGCCTACGCGGCACCCCCCCGGGTACCGCATAACGGCCACTTCACGCGTGTCGCGAAATCGCGCGTCGTCGGCAGGTGTATTTCCACCGAAACGCGCACCCGTCAATCATCCGAGCACGGTAAATGTCACCGGCTCTTCGATCGTGGTCGAACCTTCTCAATTCATCGACAGCAACGTTCATGCCGCATATTAAAATCCTAAACAAAACATGGCTTAAGAGCCCGCCTATCGCCGGAACAACGGCGTCATCGTAAAAATTATCGACACCTAGGATGGCCCGGTTCGATCGAGCCGGCGCACGAACGAGCCCACTGTTGGCATCCCGACAGACCGACCTAGCCTCGTTCACCCACACCGACGACAATCGCGGACACGCCCCACTGATTGCGCTCCAGCGGAATCGATCGCCGGGCCCAGGGTGCTCTCGTTCGCGTTCCCCGTCGAGCGTCGCAGTATGGCGCCCGGTAACGTAGCATTGCCGCGTGCGCTATCGCCCCTCCCTCTACCTGCGCCTGATTCTCACGCTGCTCGGCCCGCTGCTCATCGCGATGGCCGCGGCGTGGGCGATCGGCGTCGGCATCGTCACGAATACCCTGGAGCAGCGCCTGGAAAGTCAGCTGCGCAATGCGGCCGTCGTCCTGGCGACCAGCGGAATCCCCTATACCCCCGAGGTCCTGCGACGACTGGCATCGGTCCAGCAATCGGATTATGTGCTCGTCGATCACGCAGGAAAGGTCGTCGTCACCACGTCGGGCAAAGTGGGCGACGCGATCGCCGCGTTGCTGACCGACCGCCGGCCCTGGTCGAACACCGAGACACGCCGACTCGAAGCGCCAGTCCAGAGCATTGCCGTCTACCAGTCGATCGACGCAAACGAGGAGCCGCGCTACTCGGCCCTCGTCGCCGTAGCATCCCTCGGAGACGCTTCGGCGGCGGCAGGGAGCGCGGCGCGGTGGCTCGGCCTCGCGATGCTTGCGGCGACCGCAGTACTTGGCGCCGTCCTGCTCGCGCTCGTGCGCAATATCACTCGCCCACTCGCCCAGCTTTCGGCCTTTGCCGATCGAATCGCTGCCGGCGAGCGCGAACGCCGCCTTGAGCTCCCGCGTGCCGACGAGATCGGCGAGCTGGGGGAATCGCTCAACGCGATGATGCTGCGCCTCGGCGATTACGAATCACGCCTGGCGTCGCGCAGCCGGTTGTCGGCCCTGGGCGAGATGTCGGCGCGGCTCGCTCATGAGATCCGCAATCCTCTCACCGGATTGAAGTTGCACCTGCAGTTGCTGGCAGAGCGCGTCGACGAGTGTGAGTCGGGACGGGTCGGGCGCTTGCTGACAGAGGTCCAGCGCCTCGAATTGCTCGTATCTTCCACGCTCCTGCTCGGAGGAGAGCAGCCGCTGGACCTCGCCGTTACCCGCGTCTGCCCGTTGATCGCGGAGGTCCTCGACCTGATGGGGCCGTCCCTCGCGCACGTGGGCATCCGCGTCGACAGCCACTGCGACAACGGGCTGCAGACACGCCTCGATCGGGGGCGCGTACGCCAGGCTTTGCTTAATCTGATCGTCAACGCGGCGGATGCGATGCCGCAAGGCGGCACCCTTCGGATCAGTGCGGAACAGGACGCTGCGGCATCCCGCGTGTTGATAGTGGTCGAAGACTCCGGTCCCGGGCTGACCGAAGACGTTCGCGTCCGGCTGGGCGACTCCGCCGTCAGTACCAAGCCGTTCGGACTCGGGTTGGGAATGACGGTCTGCCGGGAGGTCGCCGCGGCACACGGCGGCGAACTGCGGATTGAGCGCAGCGGGAAGCTCGGAGGCGCTTGCTTCGTGCTGGCGTTTCCGCTATCCCTAGCACCCCCTGCTCCCGATATGGACGGCTAACACCATGGCCAGAGTTCTCGTCGCTGACGACGAAAGGTCCATCTGCGAGGCTTTCGGCCTTTTGCTGGAGGCCGAGGGACACACCCCCCTCATCGCGTCGACCGGCGAGAGTGCGATGCGCCTCGTGCGTACGGAGCGGCCCGACCTTGTCTTCATCGACGTTCGCATGCCCGGCATGGACGGCCTTGCCGTACTCAAGGAAATACGCCAGTCCAACCCGACGTTGCCGGTCGTCGTGATGACCGCGTACGGCACGTTGGAAACCGCTGCCGAAGCGCTGCGCAACCAGGCGTTCGACTATCTCGGCAAGCCTCTGGACTTGGGACAGATCCGGCAAGTATTGCAGCGCGCGTTGCACTCGCCGGCGCCCGAATTGCAAACGACGAGCGTGCCAACAGGCGGAGATGCGGGGCAGCGGCCGACGCTGGTCGGGCAGAGCGCCCCGATGCAGGAACTGTTCAAACTGATCGTGATGGTCGCCGACAACGACCTGACCGCGCTCGTGCAAGGAGAGAGCGGGGTTGGCAAAGAGTTGGTGGCACGCGCGATACACGCATCCGGCGCGCGCGCGCCGGAGCCATTCGTCGCGATCAACTGCGCCGCCATTCCGGAGCAACTCATCGAATCCGAGCTCTTTGGGCACGAGCGTGGCGCATTCACCGACGCGAAGTCCGCGCGCACAGGGAGATTCGAGGCGGCCGGGCAAGGAACGTTGTTCCTGGACGAAATCTCGGAGCTGCCGCTGCATCTGCAGAGCAAACTGTTACGTGTGCTGCAGGAACGCAGCTTCGAGCGGGTGGGCAGCTTGACTCCCGTGCCGTTCCGCGCGCGTCTCGTGTGCGCCTCCAATCGTGAGCTCGCCTCGGCCGTGGCGGCCGGCACCTTCCGCGAGGATCTTTTTCACCGGGTCAATACCGTGACTCTGCAAGTGCCCCCGTTGCGGGAGCGCAGGGAAGACATCCCCGGGCTGGTGCAGGCGCTCATCCAGAGAGCGAACCGCGAGGTCGGCAAGGCGATAACGTCGGTCGAGCAGGCGGTGCTCGAGAACCTCAAGGCCCGCGACTGGCCCGGCAATGTGCGCGAACTCGAGCATGTCATCAAGCGATCGCTGTTGGTTGCGCACGGGCCGGTGCTGACAATCCACGATTTGAGCTTCGACCCGGAAGAGGCGGCACCCGCGGACGGCGGCGGATCCGGACTGGACAGCCTGCTGACCGCGCTCGAAGTGCATGCGGCTCGGCTGGTAGATGCGGCGGTTCGCGGCGGCCTTGACATCCCCGTGAACGAACTAGCCATCGATCGGCTGGAGGGGGCACTCATTCGCGGTGCGCTCAAGGCGACCGCCGGCAATCAGGTCGCGGCTGCCCGGCTGCTTGGCATCAGCCGCAGTACATTGCGCTCCAAGCTGTAAGGACGAACTGACCAGATTTCGGCCACCTGCCTGGCAGATTTCGGTCAATTCGACTTTTTCCTAGCGCAGACAAGGGATTGAACGCGTGATCGACATTGATCCTTCGGCCCGTACTGGCTCGCGAATACACAACGTAGCGGCATGGCGTTTTCCCGAGATCGCCACCAATGCCTATGTAACCGCCTGAAAAATATTGTCTTCTGGTGAAGCGGACATTGGTCCATCAACCGGCACGTGTTTTGCTTCTGCAAAGTTGCAAGGCATCCCACCGTGGATGCTGCCCTGCCAGCCGTCCCCCCCGGATCATGCTGCTGGCTGGGTTTTTCGGCGCGCAATCCCTCCCGCGCCGGGCGTTGGCGGAAAAGTGATCCGTGGCCGGTCGCGAAAAGTGATCGGCCACGGTAACTGTCCACCACCGTACCCGAACATAACGCCGCAGATCCTGGCGCGCGTTGGGAAGCGAGGGATTCAAGATGTTTGCCGGCCGAAGATCCAGCGTTTCGAGCACCGATTCGTGGGCGGCGGGTCTGCGCGTCGAGCTGGGCGCCGCCGGGACCCGCCCATGAAGCGCACGCTCGTGCTGGACGTCGTCGGGCTGACGCCCGCGCTGCTCGTGCACGCACCGAACCTGAAGGCGCTTGCGGCGCGCGGCGGGCTACGCTCGCTGACGACGATGACGCCCGCCGTCACGACCACGGTGCAATCCACCATCGTTACCGGAGCGCAGCCGCGCGAGCACGGTATCGTCGGGAACGGCTGGTATTTCCGCGATCTCGCCGAGATCTGGTTTTGGCGCCAGTCCAATCATCTGGTGGGCGGCGAGAAGGTCTGGGATGCGGCGAAGCGGCACGACCCGTCGTTCACCTGCGCCAAGCTTTTCTGGTGGTACAACATGTACGCGTCGACCGATTTCTCGGTCACGCCACGCCCGATGTATACGGCCGATGGTCGCAAGCTGCCCGACATCTACACGCACCCGGCGGAGCTTCGCGACGAACTGCAGCGCGACATCGGGCAGTTCCCGTTGTTCCGGTTCTGGGGGCCAACGGCCGACATCGAGTCCACCCGCTGGATCGGCCGCAGCGCGCTGCGCGTCTTCGAGCGTCACCACCCGACGCTGACGCTCGTCTACCTGCCCCACCTCGACTACAACCTCCAGCGGTTCGGTCCGAATTTCCCGGACATCGCGCGCGATGTGGCTGCCGTGGACGACGTTTGCGGCGAACTGATCGCCGCGGCCGACCGAGCGGGCGCGGAGATCGTGGTCCTGTCCGAGTACGGCATCACCGAGGTCTCGAATCCGATCCACGTGAACAGGGCGCTGCGCCGGGCCGGCTGGCTCCGCGTGCGCGACGAGCAGGGCCGCGAACAGCTCGACCCCGGCGCGTCCGATGCCTTTGCCGTGGCGGATCACCAGATCGCGCACGTTTACGTGGCGCGACCGGAACTCGTGGGCGAAGTCGCCCAGCTGCTGCGCAGCCTGCCGGGTGTCGAGCGGGTGCTGGACCGGGAAGGCAAACGCGCGATCGGGCTGGATCATCCGCGCTCGGGCGAGCTGGTTGCGATATCCGATGCGCGCAGCTGGTTCACCTACTACCACTTCCTCGACGACGACCGCGCGCCGGACTATGCGCGCACCGTCGACATTCACCGCAAGCCGGGCTACGACCCGGTCGAGCTCTTCGTCGACCCCAAACTCAGGCTGCCGAAGCTGCGCATCGCAACCCGCCTGGCACAGAAGTTCATCGGCATGCGCTATTTGATGGACGTCATTTCGCTCGACGCCACGCTTGTGCGGGGTTCCCACGGCCGCCCGACCGACCGGCCCGAGGATGGTCCGCTGTTCATCACGTCCAAGCCCGAACTGCTGGGTACGGGTCCGGTTGCGGCCAGTGACGTCAAGGCCCTGCTCCTCGAGCACATCTTCGGCGCAGCGAAGCCCAAGTCCCGGAGAGCGGCGTGAAGCCATTGGACTTGCTTGGAATATGGCTCGCCGCGCGGCTGCCGGAGAGCGCGGCGACATGGCTCTTGACGGGCATCGACCGGTGCCGAACCGGCATCGCCGACCGCGACCTCTATCTGCTGATAAGCCTTGTCTCGCGGCACGTCGGCAAGACACCCCTTGCCCTGACCGAGGCTGAACTTCAAGCCGGGTCGGCAAGCCGACCGGGTTGGAATCCCCGTGACTGGACGCTGGACCAGGCTGCGCGCGTGCATCTGCTGGGTGCGAGCACATCGGACGGCGCGGTGATGAGCGAGAGGCTTGATCGGCTTTGCAGTGCGGGCGAACTCGGGGAGCTGGTTGCGTACTATCGCGGGCTGCCGCTCTACCCCGACCCATCGCGTTACGCGTTGCGGGCGGCGGAGGGCATTCGGTCGAACATGCGGGCGGTCTTCGAGGCCGTAGCGCATCGCAATCCGTATCCGGCAGAACAATTGAACGAGCCTGCGTGGAATCAACTGGTATTGAAAGCCCTGTTCGTGGGCAGTCCGCTACACCCCATCGTCGGGCTCGACGGACGGCGAAACCCCACGCTCGCCCGCATGCTCTGCGACTACGCGCACGAACGATGGGCAGCATCGCGGCCGGTCAGTCCGGAATTGTGGCGTTGTGTCGGCCCGTTCGCGGCAGGTCCCGTGCTCGACGACTTCGCGCGCCTGTTCGAGCGCGGCACGGCCGATGAGCAGCAGGCTGCCGCGCTTGCGCTGCGCGAGGCAACCGATCCCGGCGCGGCACGCCTCCTTGACTTGCATGCGCACAGGGCAGGCGACCGTGCCGATTCAAGACTTGAATGGGAACGTCTCGCGACTGCGGGCAACTGACGAACTGACGAACTGACGACCAGACACGGAGAGACCCATGCGATTCATCGATCCGCACATCCACATGAGCGCGCGCACCACGGACGACTACGAGCGAATGGCCGCGGCGGGCATCGTGGCCGTCATCGAGCCGGCCTTCTGGCTTGGCCAGCCGCGCACGCAGGTGGGAACGTTCCTCGACTACCTGTCGAGTCTCGTCGGCTGGGAGCGCTTTCGGGCCGCCCAATTCGGCATATGCCACTACTGCACGATCGGCCTTAACAGCAAGGAAGCGAACAACGAGGCGCTGGCCGAGCAGGTGATGGATGTGCTGCCGCTCTATCTCGGCAAGGAAGGGGTGGTCGCGGTCGGCGAGATCGGCTACGACGACCAGACCGCGGCCGAGGACAAGTATTACCGCGCGCAGCTGCAGCTCGCGCTCGATCTCGGGATGCTGGTGCAGGTGCACACCCCGCACCGCGACAAGAAGCGAGGTACCTCGCGCAGCATGGACGTCGCCATCGAAATGGGACTCGACCCCGGTTCCGTGGTCATCGATCACAACAACGAGGAGACCGTCCAGGAGGTGCTCGACCGCGGCTTCTGGGCCGCCTTCACGCTGTATCCCGAAACCAAGATGGGCAGCGAGCGCTTTGTGGAGATCGCGCGCCGCTACGGCTCGACCCACATCTTCATCGACTCGAGCGCCGACTGGGGCAAGTCGGATCCGCTCGCCGTGCCGAAGACAGCCCGGCTGATGCTCGAGCGCGGCATTCCTCCTGCGGACGTCGAAGCCACCTGCTACGCGAACGCGCTGGCGGCGTTCGGCCAAAGCGGTCAGATCAAGGAGGAGCATTGGCTGAGCGGCAAGCCGCGCGATGAGCGGCTGCTCTACCAAGGTAATTCCGTGTTGCGCGGCCAGCAGCCACGCGTGGGTGATCTCCCCGTCATCCCCGAACGCGACGAACCACCGGTGATCAAGTGAGCACCGGACATCCTGGCATGGGAGGCGCGATGATTGCCAAGGCAGCCAAGGTCGTGGAATTGACGGCTGCGACCGTCTATCAACAGGAGTTCACGATCCGCTACGACTATCCGGTGTACTTCACCGAGCGGGTCTTCGATCGCGACAATCCCGTCCTCGCACACGCCCTTTCCCGGCGCGAATCCGGCAAGCGGCATCGCTTTGCCGCTTTCGTCGACGCCAACGTCGCCGCGAGCTGGCCGACGCTCGTGCACGAGATCGCGGCGTACGCGCAGGCCCACGCTGACACGATGGACCTCGTCGCACCGCCGGAAGTAGTGCCAGCGGGCGAGCAGGTGAAGAACGACCCCATGCTCGTGACGCGGCTCCAGCAGCGCCTTGGCGAACTGGCCATCGATCGGCATTCGTACGTGGTTGGCGTGGGCGGCGGGGCGCTGCTCGACATGATCGGTTTTGTCGCCGCCACCACGCATCGCGGCGTGCGCCACATCCGGGTTCCCACCACGGTGCTGGCGCAGAACGATTCCGGCGTCGGCGTGAAGAACGGCATCAACGCGTTCGGGAAGAAGAATTTTCTCGGCTGCTTCGCTCCTCCTCACGCGGTCTTGAACGACTTCGACTTCCTGCGCACGCTGCATCCGCGCGACCGCATCTCGGGCATCGCCGAGGCGGTGAAGGTATCGTTGATCCGCGACGCAATGTTCTTCGAGTGGTTGGAGGCAAACGCGGACGCACTGCGCGAATGCGTTGCCAATGCCACCTCGCGCATGATTCGTCGCTGCGCCGAGCTGCACATGCGGCAAATTGCCCAGGGCGGCGATCCCTTCGAATGCGGCAGTGGCCGGCCCCTCGACTACGGCCACTGGTCCGCACACAAGCTCGAAGCGCTCACGGCGCACGAGCTGCGCCACGGCGAGGCGGTGGCGATCGGCGTGACGCTCGACACGCGCTATTCAGTCCAGGCCGGGATGTTGCCGGCCGGCGTCGATGAGCGCGTGTATGCCCTGTTCAAGCGGCTTGGCTTCCACCTGTGGCACCCCGCGATGGAATCGCGCGATGATCACGGCTCTTTCTTGATCCTGGACGGCATCGAGGAATTCCGCGAGCACCTGGGCGGCGAACTCACGGTGACGATGCTGCGCGCCATCGGTCGCGGCGAGGAGGTCAACAACCTCGATCGTGGCCAAATCATGCAGGCGATGTCTTGGTTGCGACGCCGGGAGACCGGGGGATGAGCACGACTCAGCCGCAGCCACCGGGAACAGGGGCCCCGAATCCGTCTTCGATCGTCCGCCTGAGCACGGCGTATTGGGAAAGCCAGACGCTGCTCACCGCGAACCGGCTGCGGCTCTTCGACGCCTTGGCCGACGGCGCCCGCTCCGCGGACGAAGTGGCGGCGGCGCTGCACCTCGATCCGCGCGGCACGGCGTTGTTCTTGCGCGCCTTAGTCGGTCTCGGATTCCTGCAAGAACAGTCCGGCCGGTTCGAAAATTCCGCGGTCGCCGCCGCGTTCCTGGTTACTCGCAGCCCTGCCTTCATGGGCAATGTCATTCGCTACAGCGATCAACTCTACGGGACCTGGGGCAAGCTCGAGGACTCGCTGCGCTCCGGCCGCCCCGCGCTGCCCGCGGAGGCCTATCTCGGCGACGATCCCGTTCGAACGCGCAGTTTCGTGCAGGCCATGCACGAACGCGCGCTGGGCATCGCGCGCGGGTTGGTCAGCATCCTGGACCTCCATGATCGGCGCGCGATGCTGGACGTCGGCGGTGGACCGGGGACTTATTCGGTGCTCCTCACGGAGCGCTTTCCGGGGCTGCGGTCCGAGGTGCTCGAATTGCCCGGCGTCGCCGCCGTTGCGCGCGACCTCGTCGCGGCCGCCGGGGCCAGCGACCGCGTGACGCTACGGGACGGCGATTACCACAGCGCGGCGTTCGGCACGGGCAAGGATGTCGTGCTGATGTCCGGCATGTTCCACCGCGAAACCGAGCATGCTTGCCGTGGCCTGATCGAACGCGCCGCGAACTGCCTGATTTCCGGCGGCCTGCTCGTCGTGAGCGACGTGTTCGCGGACGAAGGTGGCACCCACCCCCCATTCGCCGCGATGTTCGGCCTCAACATGATGCTGACCGCACCGGACGGCGGCGTGCATGCCGATTCGGACGTGAAGCGCTGGATGGCCGAGGCAGGCTTCACCGCACTGTGCACCATGGCACTGCCGCCGCCGATGCCGCACCGGGTCGTGCTGGGTGTCAAGCCATGAGTTGGCGTCGGTGGATGTTCGCCGCGATGGCGGCGGCGGCGATCTCCGTCCAGCCAGCGTTTGCGCAGACGGCTGAACCACCGCCCTCCACTATCGGGCTGCTGAAGCCACTGGGTCAGGAGCGCTATCAGATCGGGCGCATCGTCGTCGACAAGCGATCGCAAAGCTTCACCGTGCCCGGCCGCGTGCACGCGCTCGACAAGCCGCTCGAATATCTGGCCACCAGTCCGGGCGGCAGGAAAGCCTACGAAGCGCTGCTGGAGCTGGACGCCAGCGGCAGCGAATTCAACCTGGCCTGCATCCTGATCGGACTCGAACGCGACCCGAAGCTCGCTGCCTCGAAGCCGCCAGCCGCGGCCAATGTCGTCGGGCAGCGGGTTGCCATGTCGGTGGCGTGGATGCTCGATGGCCAGCGGCGCAAGGTCACGGCGGCCGAGGCATTGTTCAACGCCGATGCCCGGGCAACGATCGAATCGGTCGAATGGGTTTACACCGGCTCGTTCAGGTCAATCGATGGCAGCCGGTTTGCAGCCGATTTCACGGGAACGCTGATCAGCTTCATCAAGGACCCCACCGGCATCATCGAAGCGGTGTCCGGCGTCGGCGTGGGGCCTTACGGCTCGATGCGCGGCAGCGCCGCACTCCCGCCCGAAGGTTCGGCCATCGAACTGATCGTTGAAATCGCGCCGGTGAGAAAATGATGATCGCCGTGCGCTGGGCAACGCTGGCCCTCGCGTGCATGCTGATGCTCGCCGCGGTCGGCGCGACCGATCTGCAGCCGTCCGCCCTGCGGGTCGCGGTAACGGCGATCATCGGATTGAGTGCACCGCTCTTCTGGCCCGGCAACGCCGCGACGCCCGCGCGGACCGCACTACGGATCGCTGCATGGTCGGCCGCAGTGGCGTGCCTGGCCGCGATTGCCCTGCAATTCGCCGGCAACCCGGGACAGCCGTTCGCGCGAACTCTGGCTGCCTGCGGGATGCTCCTGTTGATACTGCTCGTGACGCACGCGGTGGCGGCAGGACTCGAGTGGCGCTGGCGCGATCAATCGGGGGATGCGGAATCGGCACGCGAGATGGCCGGCCGCGCCGCGGCGCTCGCGCTCGCGTTCGCCGGGTCGCTGCCGCTCTGGCTCGGACCAGCCGCGGAGCTGCTCGCCGGTCGCTACCCGTGGATCATCGACGCCGTCATCGGCGTGAGCCCGCTGACCCACTTGGCGGTTGCGAGCGGCAACGACCTGCTGCGCAATCAGTGGTTCTATCAGCATTCGAACCTCGCGGCTCTTCAGTTTTCGTATCCCAGCCCGGCGGAACTCATCCTGGCCTACGGTTCGGTGTCCTTGGCGCTGGCGCTCATCGCGCTGGCAATGCGGCGTCCGCGGAGTCGAATCGACGGCGCCAGCCCGACTTAACCCACGACGGAGCAAGCACTGTCATGAAGAACCTCCTCCTTGCATTGCTGGCCGGCCTTGTGCTCGCCACCCCGGCAGCCGCCGCGGACGATATGGATCCGGCGTTGCGCGAGAAGGCCCGGCGCGCGGTGGACGCCGGGCTGCATTATCTGCGCGGCCAGCAGGCGGCCGATGGCGCGGTGGCCAGGTCGGTCGGGATCACGGCCTTGTCGCTGCGTGCCTTTCTCGAGAGCCATCGCGGCTACAACGAAAACGATGGTCCCTTCATCTCGCGGCAGGTCGACTTCCTGCTGTCCAAGGTCAACAAGGATGGTTCGATCAGCGAGTCGCTGCAGAACACCAGTTACAACACAGCTGTGGCGTTGACCGCGCTCGCGGCGACGAAGAACCCGAAGTACGACGCCGTCATCGCCGCCGGACGAAATTTTCTGATCCAGCATCAGATCGACGAAAAGGAAGGCTACAAGCAGGATCACCGCTACTACGGCGGGATCGGCTACGGCGGAGACGAGCGGCCCGACATGTCGAACGTGTACGTGGCGCTAGAAGGCCTCAAGGCCGCTTCCACCGATCCGAAGGATCCGGTTTGGCAAAAGGCGCTGGTGTTTGTAAACCGTTCCCAGAACCGGAGCGAGAGCAACGATCAAACGTGGGCCGCCAACGATGGCGGGTTCGTCTACATGCCCGGCTGGAATCCGGGCGAGTTCGAAAACGGGACGTCGTCCTACGGCGGCATGACTGCCGCCGGCCTCGTCAGCCTGCTGTTCGCCGGTACCGACAAGTCCGATCCGCGGGTGCAGGCCGCATATAAGTGGATGACTGCAAACTACACGCTCGAGATCAATCCGGGCACGACCAAGAAACATGGCCTGTTCTATTTCTACAATGCCTTTGCAAAGGTGATGAAAGCCTATGGAGAGGACAGTTTCGTCGACGGCAAGGGGCAGAGGCACGCCTGGAAAAGTGAGCTCGCGCAAAAGCTGGTCAGCCTGCAGGCGGCGGATGGGTCCTGGTCCAATCCCGATTCGAACGCATGGTGGGAAGACAAACCTCAGCTCGTTACCGCGTGGACCGTGATCGCCCTCGAGCACGCTCTCAAGTGATGCAGACGCGGGCCAGGGCGCAGCAAGCCGTTGACGCGGGGCTCAAATTTCTCAAGAGCAAGCAGGCTGCGAACGGCGCCGTCGGGAACTCGGTCGGGCTCACAGCGCTCACGCTGCGCGCTCGAACAGATGGTTAAATGACGTGGTGTCACGCTGGCTATGGCTTCTGGGGCTGGCGCTTTGCGGCATGACGGACACGATCGCCCAGTCGCGCATCGACCTGGCAGCGACGCCCGCGTGGAAAGGCTGGACCCGTCCGGGCCGGGCGACCGAGGTCGACATTCGGCTGAGCGTCGACACTGCAACGCGAGCAACGCTCGATGTCGTGGCCGGCCGCCAGGTCGTGCGCGCTAGCCTCGACCTCGAGCCCGGCCGAATCGTGCGGCTGCAAGTGCCCATCGAATCGGCCGAAGCGGTCGCGGTAAGCGCTTTATCGCCGGCCGCACCGCCGCAGCGGCGTGAAATCCGCATTGCCCACTCGGAGTCCCCATTGCTGGGCGTGGGTCTGGTGACGGGCGACCCGGTCCACCTCGATGGATTTCATACGGTCGCGCTCGATGCGGCCGACCTGCCGCGTAACGCGTCGGCCTACGCGAGCATCGACTCGCTGATCCTGGACGCGCCAACCCTGGGCGCATTGGATGAAAGACAACTCGGCGCGCTGCTCGTACACGCGGCAGAATGCGGCCGCATCCTTTTGTTGAATGTAGATCCCCGCGTGCGCCGCGTGCTGGACGAGGCGGGGGGCTGCGGTGGCCGCACCCTCATGAACGCGGCATCGATCGCGGACGCGAAGGAAATGCTCAAGTTGTCGCTGGCCGCAAGCATGCTTCCCGTGACGGCGCTCCCGGGAATCGGCGAGCTCGCTCGCCCCGATCATGGCACTTGGAATCGAGTGCTGATCATCCTTGCCGTCTACTTCGCAGCGGCGGCGTTGGCGGCGATATTCTTTTCGTCCCTGCCGGTGTTGCTGCTGGTGCCGGCACTCGCAACTGTGGCCATGCTTGCGCTGCTGCACTTCATGCAGCTCTCGCCGCAACTCGGCGTTTGGAGCGAGGCCGCGTCCGGCATGCATACGGCCCGGTACCAGGCTTGGCAGCGATTCTCAGGCCTCACTCGCGGACGCACACGAGTATCGGTCTTGCCCCAATTCGCCTCCGCGCGACCGTGCGACCCGAAACAAGCGATGCGCTTCGACTTCGATGCCAGCCTCGGACGCGCGACGACTGCGGAGTTCGATACTCGCCTCTTTCGCCCGATCTCGCTCTGCTATTCGGGCAGCTTCCCCGTGGCCAGGACCATCGCGATCGACGCCGGTCCGGACGGCTTGCTCCATGTCCGAAACACGGGAAGCATGGGCTGGCGCAAGGGGGTGCTCCTGGCCGGCGGCCTCGTCCATGAGTTGCCGGCCCTCGGTCCCGGTGGCGACGCAGTCATCCATTCCCGCTCAGGCAAGTCGTTTCGGGACAACGTGGTGCGAACGGCGATGGTGCGGACTCAGACCGACGGTGCGGCCGCGCTGTGGGAACTCGATCTGGGCAGTGTAGCGGACAGCCCGCTCCAGTCGACGGGATGGCTTCTCGTTTCCATTCCTCCGCCATGAACGAGGCGCCGGCTCATCGCCTGGCCGCGATGTCCGGCCTCGCGCTCGCAGCCGCCACCGCGGTGTGGTGGCTCGGCAGCACTCGCCTCGCCCTCGACCACGGGACGGACGCGGGCGCCTTTGCCGATCACGCGCTAAAAGCGCTGTTGCTCGTTCGCGCCTTGGCGCTCGCGATGGTCAGCGTACGCGTTGGCGCGCTGCGTGGGTGGCGTCCGGGCGTGATGGCAGGGTTGGGGTTGATCGCGCCCGCGTGGCCCGTCGTGGTTCTTGCGTGGTCCGCCGGCACCCGGTCGGCGATCCACGTGGCGCTGGCGGAGGTCCTGTTGCTGGCCGGTAGCGTTGCGCTACCCATGATCGGGCTGGGCTTGCGGCGCTTGCTGCGAAAGGCTGAACTTGCCGTTGTCACGGCAACCTTACTGGGTACCGCGTTGATGGCGTTGACGTGGGTCACGCGCGGCTTCTGGTAGCCGCCGAGGCTTTGAGTTGAAAATGAATAATACGATCGTAGAGTCCCTGCAAATTGCCGTGCGACGTCGCCTGTGGCGAGAACAGTTCGTCGCTGCCGCCCGTCGGGCATTGTGGGGATCGGCCGGAATGATGCTGCTCGCCGTAGTCGTGCACCTGGCAGCGCGGCCAGTCCGTGTCGACGCCGTTCTATTGGTAATCATCGCGCTGTGGACCTTGATGATTGCCTGGGCGGGATTGCGACGTCCTTCCGATTCAGCGTGCGCACTCTGGGCGGACTGTCACCTTGGCGGGGCGTCCGCATTCAGCACACTGCTCGAAATGCGCGAGGGCATGCAGGCAGTGCCGAATGCCCAGGCCGTGCAATGGCTCGAACATTGGGCAGCGGCGAGGGTGCCCCATAGCCTGCGTCTCCTCGGCGGGCGACATGAGTCCGCGCGCCTGTCCCGGCCGCTTCTTTGCGTACTGGTATGCACGGCTCTTGCGACGATTGTTTTGATGTTGCCTGGAACAGCGCCTTCCACACGGCAGGAGCTTGCCGCGCCCTCGCCCGCCAGTGGCGCCGATCGCCTTCGGGATGCCGAACCGCTCGCTTCTGTAGAACTTGTCAGCGCACTTGCGAGCGCGTTGCGATCCGCGGATTCACGTCGCGCAACCGGGCGTCACGACGACAACCAAACGTCAGCGGCATGGACCGGCAAGCGTGATGGCGGCAGCGGATCCCGCATGACTCCACTTGGAACCGCGCTGCCGGGCGAACCGACGACTCCCGGCGGACCCCCACTGGATCCCGCTGGAGGCGTAGCGCCCACGGCTGGAGCAAAGCAGACATCCGGTGGAGCCTCCGGTCGTGACGCCGGCGACAGCCATGTCGATCGCGCCGATGCTGGCGTTTCGCAGGTCCCGCGGAGTACGATTCAGGTGCAAAGGCGCGAGTCGAGCGAACGGCTTCCATCGCCGGAAAGGCAGTCTGACATGGACCAGTTGGCGACGTTCGACGAGGGTCTTCCGATGCGTCGTAGGGCGACGGATCGAGCGGATCCCGGTCTGGCCGCAGCAACACCTCCTCCGGCCACCGATGCCGCGCCGCTGACTCCGACCAAGGCTGCCTATGTACAAGCGTGGATGAAAGCCAGCAGGCAACGCCGTTGACAGCTGATCCTGCCGCCGACAGCGCTTATGCCGACGCCCATCGTAAGCTCCAGGACCTGCGCGCGCTGCTCGATGGTGTGATCGTCGGACAGGGAGAACTCGTAACCCATCTGATCACCGCCGTCTTCGCGGGGGGCCATGTCCTCATCGAAGGACTGCCCGGACTCGGGAAGACCCACCTGGCCAAGGCGCTCGCTGCGGCCCTTGGATTGCATTGGGCACGCGTGCAATGCACTCCCGACTTGATGCCGGCCGATGTTACGGGCGCAGAGATCTACGCGACCGCGGCCGGCGGCGCGTCGACGTTCGAATTTCGCCCTGGTCCGGTCTTTGCCCAGCTCGTATTGGTCGATGAGATCAATCGCGCGACGCCCCGCACGCAATCCGCGTTGCTCGAAGCCATGCAGGAGAGACAGGTCACGCACGCAGGTATCTCCCACCGTCTGCCGAGTCCGTTCTGCGTGCTGGCGACGCAGAACCCGATCGAACTCGAAGGAACCTACCCGTTGCCCGAAGCGCAACTCGACCGCTTCATGTTCAAGCTCACGGTGCCGTTCCCCGCCCGGGCGTCGCTCCGGGCGCTGCTCGACGTATCGCTCGATGCCGAACCTGCGGACACCCTGCAGCCGATCGCCTACCCCGCCGATGTGCTGCGGATCACGGAACTGTGCCGTACGGTGTTGCTGGGAGAACGCTGCAAGGAAGCGGCGGTCGACTTGGTCGTCGCCACGCAGCCGGATTCAAGCGGCTCGAATTCCGGGGCCCGCCGACACATTCGATATGGCGCGAGTCCGCGCGCGCTGCAGGCTGTGGTTCGCGCAGCACGCGTGGGAGCGGTGATGGCCGGCCGCTCCCACGTCGATATCGAAGATCTGGCGGCTGTTGCCCTGCCGGTACTGCGCCACCGCATTCTGCTGCGTCTCGAGAGCGAGCTCGACGGCCTCGATGCGGACGCCACTCTCGCATCGGTGATCGACGGATGGCGACGCCAATACTGAACCGCGCAGCGCTGCCGAGCGAGTCCGAGCTGCAATCCTTCGCGCGCGCGGCCTCGCAACTTCTGATCGAGCGACTGCCGCGTACGCCAGGCGCGCGGACCGTCAATCGTCGAGCGGGCGTCGGCATCCAGCACCTCGATCACCGCGACTATGCCGCGGGAGACGAAGTCCGCCACATCGACTGGCGGCAGACGGCACGGCGCAGGCGGCCGATCGTGCGCCGGTTCGAATCCGAATCCGTGACTGACTGGACCATCCTGCTCGACGCCAGCTCCTCCATGGCCGTGCACGGCGCAGCCAAGTGGCGGGCGGCGGTGCGCCTGGGGGCAGCGATGAGTTACGCGCTGCTCGAACTCGGTCATCGGGTGGGATTGCTGGTCTTTGGCGGGCATGTGCTGTCGGAGCTTCCGCGCGGGCGCGGGCAGCACCACTACGCGGCTATCGCCCGCCTGCTTGTCGACCTGCAGCCAGCGCGCGCCGGTGAGCGCTCCGAGCTCGGCGTCTGTGCGCGGCACCTGCATGGCGCCGCTTCGGTCTTCATCATCAGCGACTTCCTTGCGGACGACGAGATGCGCCGCGACCTGGGCGCGCTGCTTCAGCGCTGCACCACGCTGCACGCGTTGCAGGTGACCGATTCGGCCGAGACCGAGCTACGCTTGACGGGCGACTTCGATCTGGTGGACGTGGAGACCGATGCGCGCATGCAAACGCGCGCAGTGAAAGGTGTGAACGCGCTGGCGGCCAGCGAACGTGCCGCGATGACAGACCGGGTGCGCAGTTTCTGCGCCCGCAGCGGCATTGCGTTCACCGACTGCGACGTCGCGCAGCCATGGCAGCATTCGCTGCTTCGCCATCTGATCCAGGCACGATCGGTTTGCTGACCTTCGTCACACCGGCGTGGTTGCTCGGGCTCCTGTTGGTGCCAGTGATCCGCTGGCTGCATCGCGGAGGACGTCACCGGCGCACCGTGTCCGTGTCCCGGCTGAGCCTGTGGCGGCTCGCGGATGCGAGCAGCCCCTCGGCGGGTGAACGCAGGCCGCCGGATCCGGCTTGGCGCCGGCGTGCGCTGTTGACCGCGCTTCTCGTCGTCGCACTGGCCGGACCGCGGTTGCCGGGGCCGCATACGGACATCACGCTCTGGATCGACGATTCGCTCAGCATGCTCACTCGCGAGGAGCACGGAACGCGGCTCGCGGAGGGATTGGCGCAAGCGCGCTCGTCGCTGGCCGAGGTTCCCGGTGCCAATGTGGAGGTACGAACGCTCGGTGACCCGTGGCATAGTCTCGGCGTACTTTCCGAAGCGACCGTCGCGACCATTGTCTCTGACGCCGGACGGAAGCAGCCGAACGCCCCGCCCACGGCACTGCTGCCTGGCGACCGGCTGCATTGGCTGCTAACGGACGGCGCTGATGCCACGCTGTTCGATTGGCCCGGTGAGAGCCGCCCCGACCGCACCATCCAGGTAGGCAAGGTCGCACGCAACGTCGGGTTGGAGCGGCTTTCGGCGCGCCGAAATCTGAACGATCCGGAACACTTTGATGTGCTGCTCAAGGTCGCGAACGGCGGGAGTGCCCCCGAAACGCGGGTTGTCGTCTTCGTCACGGACGCGGGCGAATTCGCACGATCCAGCCTGCATCTAGAACCCGGAGAAGTCACGCTGGTGAACGCGTCGATCCCGGCATCGGCCAGAGTTCGCGCCACGCTGCAACCCGGCGATGCGCTTGCCGAAGACGACGAAATTGTCCTCGACCTCGACCCGCTGCGCCGACGTCGAGTGGCAACCGATGCGAAATGTGCCGCGGCGCTCAAGGCCGCGGTTGCCGCCCATCCAGCCCTTGCCGGCGCGTCCGAAGGCGCTACCGACGTGGACGCCGTGCTGGACTGCGGGGCGCGCGGCGCGGTCAGGGACGCGGTATCGGTCCGGGTAATCGCGAACCGGACGCCGAAGCGATTGTACGGATCGGTGCAGTGGTCGTCCTCCGTGCCGGAGTCCCGCCGGATCAGACTTGATCCTGAGCGAATGCAGGTTGCAGCGCGGCTCGAAGCCCGTCCGGGGGATTTCGTTTTGCTCAGCGTTGGCGACGAGCCTCTGATCGTCGGTCGTGCGGGTGCTACGAAACTTCTCGAGACATCCCTGGACTTCGACTCGGAGGACACCCTGCGCGGTCCTGAGATTCCGCTGCTGGTGAACTTGATCTTCGAGCGTCTCCTCGACAGCCACTTGCTCGACGAGATCGCGATAACGGATCGCGGTGCTGGCTCCGCAAATGTCGTACTTTCCACGCGCGCCGGCGCGAATGCGGTCGCGCGCGCGCCGAGTGCCACGCGTTCCCTTCACGATTGGACAAAACCGATTCTCGTGGCCGCTTTGCTCGTGCTGCTGTGGGAATTGGTCGCGCTCGCACGCCAGGGATTCCGATCGTTCGATTACCGGGGCGCAGATTCCAGTGAGAGCAGGTGATTCCAGGACCTTGGTAGCGCTGACGCTGCAATTGGCGGCGCTTGTCGCGCTGTCGCTGTCCCTCATCGGAGTTTCATGGCTCGACGCGCACAGCCGGCCGCGCTTGCTGGTGCTCGTGGATCGCTCCGAGAGCGTGCCACGCGCGGCCAGCGATCGCGCAGTTACAGAGGTCATGCACGCGGCGAGGACGGCCAGCAGCGGCGACCTGCTACTGCTCGAGTTCGCGGGTAAGCCGGCCACGCCGTCGACGAGCGCGGCCGAATCCGTTGCCCATCTCGAGCCGTCGACGACGAATGTCGAGGCGGCGCTGAACGCGGCCCTGGCTGCAGACGCTCGTGCGCCGTTCGCCAGCGTCGTCATCATCTCCGACGGACTCGAGAACGCGGGCGACCTGGAACGTGCGCTGCGCGCTGCGCGCGAGGCTCGATTGCCTGTCCAATGGATTCCTGTAGGCCGTCCGCTGCCGGAGACGCGCATCGCCGAGGTGCTTGCGCCAGACCACGCAACCGCCGGCCAGCGAATCCAGATCACCGTACGGCTGGCCGGGCGGTTGGATCGACCGCTTCGCGTCAAGGCAACCACACGCGCCGCAGGTGGCGAGACCCAGACAGCGAGTGGCGAATCGGACGGCGGAGGCCGCGCAACTATCGAGCTCGACGCCAGCCGCATTGGCGCTGCTATCGTGGACGTGGCAGTGGAGGATCCGGTTTCTGGACAAACGCTCGGGACATGGCCGGATGCCGCCGTCGTCGACGTGGTCCCACGGGCAACGATCTTGTACGTGCAAGGTTCGTCCGGGACGCTTGCGCGCAGCTTGCGCAAGGGCGGCTGGATGCTGAATGTCGTTCCTGCCGCGCGGCTTGATGCCCAAGCCGACGGGCTGGACAGGTACCACGCTGTCGTGCTGGACGATGTTGCAATCACCGATGCAAGTCCGCGCTTTTGGACGGCGCTCGTGGCCGCTGTGCATAGCCGCGGCATTGGATTGATGGTCCTTGGGGGCGAGCGGTCGTTCACTCGCGGCGGATATCGGGAATCGGCGCTCGAGTCGGTTCTGCCCTTGCTATCCGAACCGGCGGCACGCGATCAGCCTGCGAGCATTGTGTTCGTCGTGGACAAGTCGGGCAGCATGGGCCAGCGTAGCGGGGGCGTGGATCGCTTTCAGCTTGCCCAGCGTGCGGTACTCGAGACGGCGCGCGGTCTCTCCGCGCGCGATTCACTGGGTCTGGTGGTCTTCGACGTGGCACCGCGCTTGCTCATTCCGCTCGGCCCCGCCCCGGTCGGGACGTTGGCGCTGGCGCGGGATTGGCACGCAACCCCGAATGGCGGCACCAGCCTCGCACCGGCGCTCGGGACGGCGATTGACGAACTCGAGCGATCGGGCGCCACGCGCCGCATGCTGGTCCTGGTCACCGACGGTTTCATCGACAACGCGCCGCTCGCCGAGCTTCGTGCCCGGCTCGATCACGCTCGAATCGAGACGATTGCACTGGCCGTCGGGCCGGACGCGGATGCAAACGCCCTGGGGCAGTTGGTCGGCGCGGATGGGGGCGTCGTACTTCGCGTGAACGAGGTCGCCGAACTGCCGCTCGTCATGCGTTCCGGGCTCGAGCGCCGCCGGGCGCGCGTCGAGCGCGGTACGATCGCCGTGGCGCAGCGTCAGGCCTTGCCATTCTCGCCCGGAACGCTGAAGGACTGGCCCCCAGTCGCGGCCTATTCCGTCACCCGGTCGCAGCCTACCGCGACGGTGGCCGTGCAGACCGAACACGGCGATCCGTTGATCGCATTCCAACGGTCCGGCCAGGGACGCGTGATTGCCGTGACGAGCGGACTGGGAACTTGGACACCGGGATGGTTGTTGTGGCGAGAGTGGCCGCGGCTCGCCGGCGGCCTGACAGATTGGATCAGTGGCACACCACAGGGCGGAGCCGTGGCGCTGGAAGTGTCAGATTTGCCAACTGGGCTGCGAATTGAGGCCGATGTCCCTGCCGAGGCAGGCCGGCCCAATCCAGACGGCGTGTCGATAGCGGTGCAGACACCGACGACGCCGGGTCAGTTGGTGTCCATGGATCCCGTTGCCCCGGGCCGGTTGCAGGCAATGCTGAAGGATGCCGGTTCCGGTCTCTACACATTCCAGGTCTCTACGCCCCTGGGTACCCGGCGGCAACTTCACCTCCGGCGGCATCGTGCGGAGAATGAGACTTGGGGCACGAACCCGGCGCTGGACGCATGGAGAACCGCCGGACTCGTCAGTGTTTGGGTCCCGGGATTTCTTGCGCAAACTCGCGAAGGAATCCGAGCCCGTCTTCCCGTTGATCGCTCGCTGGTTGGACTGGCTCTCGCGCTCTTCCTGTCCGGCGTTCTGGTCGACCGATCAAAGCTTTCCAAGCCACGCCTTCGCGGTCATGAGGAAATGCCATGAGGGCAGCAGCGGTGTCGGCTGAAGAGCAACGTAGAAAAATTAGTTAAGGAAAGGAAATTCAACGCCCCAAGGCGCGATCGAGAGCAGCGTGGCACGGCTTGACTCGACGACGTCGGCGCGTGGACGGGGGGCCGCGTCACCGCGGGATGGACGTTTCC
>Ga0163153_10000729_pt1 | contig 55571 bp, 48 predicted proteins | sample OliLakLV19MP6IB1_FD_148629 | JGI IMG/M metagenome (GOLD analysis project Ga0163153, IMG submission 148629) | Freshwater microbial mat bacterial communities from Lake Vanda, McMurdo Dry Valleys, Antarctica - Oligotrophic Lake LV.19.MP6.IB-1 | ecosystem: Environmental > Aquatic > Freshwater >... | reverse complement strand
TCGCACGAATGTCGACGTGAGAATAATATCCGTTTCTCGGAATGCCTTGCGGCCCTTTGCACGCGATTCGGACCTGAAGCGTGTGCGCACCTTAGAAGCAGCTACGGGATAACGTGTATCGAGAGGCGCTGAAAGTGTCATGTCGTACGTACTGGTTTGCAAGGGAGATTTCTCGGTCCCGGTGCCAGTTTTCTGCTGAATAACTGCGACAACGGTAGCACACGGTCTGGCATTAATTGTGTCTATTCCAACAAACCTCACATTGCCATCGATTCCCTTTGTAGGTGGCTTTGCGACTCCGGGGGACATACTTTTTGCAACGGCCAGTTTGTTTATGGACCAGGTGTCGCCTATTTGAACTGGACGAGATGGGTTAATTATTTCGCTCGCAGATGTGCCGCCCTCCGATCTAATAGCAAGTCGAAGAAGCTCTTCGACTTCTGTTGAAGGGGTTGAGTCGTTTACGGTAAAGGTTGGAGCATCACCGCCGAAGTTTACTAGGACAAGAGCACCCGTGGGTAAAATGTCGATAGTAGCATTGTTTACAAAACGATGAAAGTATCGGATGGTAAGCTTCTTCTCGTACTCTTCGCCATCCTCTGTAACAGAAGTCACCTCGCACATCGCATGAAGGCGCACACTATCGGCGTATGTAGTGTCTGAGCTCGGAGCCCCCGCGACGTCGGAGGCAATACGGAATCGGTAGCTGGCAAAGGTTGTCAGCAGATACTGATCGGTGATCTTGATCTTACGTCCGAGTACGAGGGCAATGCGCTGCGCTGCATCTGAACCGGGAATTGGCTGAGCCTTCGCTTGAATTGCGACGAACGCAGCGCAGGTAGCAGCGAAAACCAAAGAGGTGACGAAAGTAGATACCGCGACTACGACAGCAACCGTGCGCATCAATTGCCGATCTCTACGCCACCGAACACTGCAGTAACGTCGAGAAGCAGGACGGGTCCGTTTACTCCCTCGCTAAACGTGCGTCTGGTTTTGTCTTCGATACCACCAAAGATTGGTGTGCCCTGTACTACTACGTTCCAGTGTGGAGGTACGCGGATTTCGATGCCGCCAAATACTGCGGTGACTGCAAGCATTGCGTTGCCGGAGTCTATTTCTGCATCGCGGAGGTCGAGTTCGATGCCTCCGAAGACGGCAGTCAACTCACCTCCAGCGAAGTTGCGCGACGACACGCGCAGTTCTTGTCCACTAAATACTGCTGAGCGATCTACCCTATCACCGGACACGTTCTGAGTGCTTCCGCCGAAAAAAGCATCACCGCCACTCGTCAGGCTTGCTTTTTTTTTATGACCACGTTTAAACACCAGCGAAATGCCTGCAAGTATGATTACTGCGGGCCAAAAGGCGCTCCAGAAGCCACCTGGGAGCATTCCCAATTCGCTGGCCTGAAGCAAGGCACCGACAAGAAAAAGAACGCCCGACCAAAACCAGTTGGTACGTCCTGTTGCAATCTGAACAACAGCAACGATCATAAGTGCAGTAGGCCACCACGTCCCGAAGAAGTCACCGAAATCGTAGAGCCCGAACGAATTAAGCAACAGAGAAACGCCAAGTGCAACAAGCAGAAACCCAATAACATAACGACCGCCATGGCCAGAGCTGTTCTTGAATTCCATGCGGTAGGTCGTTGAATTAGTAGTGCGATCGTCCATGTTCACCTCAAGTGTTTAAGAATTCGAGCACGGTTACGACAACTTCTCGAATTTGTTCTGCATTTAATTCTGGAAAAATAGGAAGCGCTAACACACGGTCTGCCAAGGCATTTGAGACAGGAAAATGTGCGTCAGGAACATTCATGTATGCATAACATGCCTGACGATGAAATGGCACGGGGTAATAAATCTCTGAGCCGATGCCGCGCGACTGCAAGAATGTGCGGAGTTCGTCGCGACGTTTGACTTGAATGGTGTACTGGTTAAAGATGTGATGGTCTGTTACACCAGAATCTTCGTTCACGGCTTGGGGGAGTAACACAGAATTTTTCTCGTCGAAAGAGATTCGTCCGGTACCTTCACTCAGTCCTTCTTTCACAAACATTTCGGTGTACAGCGCAGCATTGCGTCTGCGTGCCGCGTGCCACTGCGGAAGGTGTTGAAGTTTTACGCGCAGTACTGCGGCCTGCAAGGCATCGAGGCGAAAATTGCCACCAACAAATGCGTGATAGTAGCGCGGCTCCATGCCGTGATTGCGCAATTGCTTAAGGTGCACCGCCAAACCGTCGTCGTTTGTTGTGATGAGTCCGGCATCTCCAAACGCACCAAGATTCTTCGTCGGATAAAACGAGAAACACCCCATGAGTCCGATGCTGCCCACACGACGTCCGTCGGCCCATTGTGTACCAATGGCTTGTGCAGCATCTTCGATAAGCGGGACGCCAGTGTCAAGACATACATCAATCAATCCGGCTATGTCGGCCGACTGCCCAAATAGGTGCACCGGTACGATAGCTTTTGTTCGAGGGGTGATGGCAGCACGAACGAGTGCTGGGTCGATGTTAAATGAGACGGGGTCTACGTCAACAAAGACCGGTGTTGCGCCGAGGCGCGACACACATCCGGCTGTGGCGAAGAACGAGAATGTTGGGACGATGACCTCGTCGCCTGCGCCAATCCCCAACGCCATAAAGGCCATGAGAAGAGCATCGGTGCCGCTCGAAACTCCTATGGCATGTTTAACCTGCAGGTACGCAGCAAGCTCTGCCTCTAGCGCTTCGACCTCAGGCCCAAGAATGCACATCTGCGAAGCAGCAACACGTAGTAATGCATCGTCGATGTCAGTCTTCAGCGTTTGATACTGTAATTTGAGGTCGAGCAACGGAACGGGCATAAATGGCGTCGATAAGTGAACAGGAAAACACAAAACTAGGCAGAACCTCACGACGCCAGTGGCTGACAGCAATTGCTGGCACCCTGGGCTTCGGCCTTATCGCGTCTGTCTTGGCGCGATACATGAGAGCAGATGCGCCTGCACATGCCCAAACCATTGACCTGGGCAACGTCGATGCGCTACTCACACTGGGTTCACAGCGAAGCATGCATGTTGCCAATACACCGATGGTACTTGTGCGGCCAACCGACGCAGCACCGTATGCATTGCTCATGACGTGTACACATGCAGGATGTCCACTCGCCCTCAAACAAAACAAAATCCTCTGCGGATGCCATGGTGGCGTGTTCGACATCGCAGGACGTCCGGAAAAAGGCCCACCTAAAAAGCCCCTTACCCGAATCCCTCTTTGGGTGCAGAACAGCAATGTGTATGTGCGCATACCTGCTAGGCAGAATACGTGAACGTCACTTCTCCAACTAAGCCGATTGCGGAAACGATTGCACGCGTAATTCAAATTCTATCTGGAATTATAATAATACTTATCATCGTTCAGGGTATTACTGGCATCCTGCTTTCGCTGCATTATGTACCCGATGGCGGACCTGCAGAAGTTCGTGCCGGCGAGCCCGCGACAATCGTTCACGCCGAGACCACCGTGGTACGGGGCAATTCTGTAGGGGGCTCCTCGGAAGGGGGCTCCTTTGAAGTGGGCTCTACAACTGGCTCTACAACTGGCTCTACAACTGGCTCTGCAACTGGCTCTGCAACTGGCTCTGCAACTGGCTCTGCAACTGACGCAGCATCCGTACCTGATACACTTGCACACAAGGGTGAATTTGCGCTCGTGCCTGCTGACTCAGATGATGCAGTTCCGAGTGTTGCTGCAGCAAGCGTGAACCTTACGATTGAACACCATGTTGTAGCTGGAAGTGTCATCAGGCGCATTCATCACACGAACACGTTGTTCCTGTTTGTCGCAGTGCTTGTATTGCTGGTGTTGTTTGTGATGCAACGAGTCTGGTTATCGCACGCAGCGCTGTGGTCGATGTTGGTTGTTCTCGTTGTTGTGTTGCTGGCATCGGCGTTTACCGGGCGACTACTTCCCGATGATGTGTATTCATCGGTATCGAGGGCAATTGTCGGACACGAGTTGTCTGAAGCTCCGTTTGGTTCGATACTGACCTCGATTCTGGGACTTAATGCCTCGCAGGTTGCCAGACTTTCGATGCCGTATGCCATACATGCACTGTTCTTACCCATGGTGCTTTCGGTGGGTATTTGTCTGTTATGGAGGCGGATTGGACAACCTTCGATAATATCTGTGGTCGGGGCCGCAGTGGTCATAGCCTTGTCTGCGGCACTGCCAGTCACACATTACGCCGTGAGGGACGTCCTTCGCGACGCCAATGCCTACTCGGTGATGGAACCGTGGTATCCGTTCATCGTCCCTAACACGCTTGTAAACTGGTTTGGAGCAGAACTAGCGGGGTATGTCTCGTTAGCTGCGTTTTCTGTCCTTGTCACGTTACCACTTTGGGTCCGTCGTTCTCGCTGATTCGCAGCATTTCGACCCTTATATTTGCGGTCTTGTGAAACCTCTTAAACGAGGTTGCCCAAACCACTCAATAACGGTAATCCCAAATCTCTCAAAGGACAAGTATGTTAGTCGGTGTACCTAAAGAAATCAAACCGAGCGAAAAGCGCATTGCATTAACGCCTGGTGGAGCAGAGACGCTTCGTCATCACGGACACGACGTGATTGTAGAAACAAACGCCGGCGTTGGCAGCGGCTTCAGCAATGAGATGTACGAAAAAGCCGGCGCGCGAATTATTCCGACAGCGGCCGAAGTGTTTGCTCAGGCGGACATGATCATGAAGGTGAAAGAACCGATCGCACCCGAGTATCCGCTTATTCGCAGTGGACAATTGCTGTTTACGTACTTCCATTTTGCAGCTGCGCGCGAACTAACACAAGCAATGGTCGATAGTGGTGCAACATGTGTTGCGTACGAGACCGTGCAGAAGAGCGACGGGTCGTTGCCTCTGCTTATTCCGATGTCGGAAGTAGCTGGTCGTATGGCACCGCAGGAAGGTGCTAAATATCTTGAACATCCAATGGGCGGCCGAGGCGTACTTCTGGGCGGCGTTCCAGGTACGAAGCCCGCGAATGTGATCGTACTTGGTGGTGGCATTGTTGGAACAAACGCAGCTAAGATTGCAGCGGGTTTCGGCGCACGCGTTACCATCTTCGATAACAACCTCTATCGTTTGCGCTACCTCGATGATGTCATGGCTAAAAACGTCACGACCGAAATGTCAACCATGAGCAACATCCGCGAAGCGGTAAAAGATGCTGACCTCGTTATTGGTGCCGTGCTTATTGCAGGTGCCAAAGCACCACACCTTGTAACACGCGATATGCTTAGCACAATGCGTCCGGGCTCTGTTATCGTCGACGTCTCTGTTGATCAAGGCGGATGTGTAGAAACATGCAAACCCACAACACATGACAACCCAACCTATGTCGTAGACGGCGTGGTGCACTATGGCGTTGCAAACATGCCGGGCGCCGTACCGTACACGTCGACCATTGCATTAACCAATGCAACACTCCCGTACGCAGTTCAGTTGGCGAATAACGGTTGGAAGAAAGCCTGTAAAGAGAATCATGAACTGGCGCTTGGCGTCAATGTAGCCGAAGGTAAGATAGTTTACGAAGCAGTCGCCGAAGCATTCGGTATGACTTACACACCGCTATCGCTGTAATCGAAGACAAAGCTCATGCCCTATAAAGTTCTTATCGACCGACACCTAGGTACACTCAATGCAGCTGTGAAAGCAAATAACGAAAGGCATTTTCACGCACACTGGCCGGAACCACCTAGTGGCAAGATTTATGGTGAAACAGCGAATGCCGATGGTGAAGCTGCCTTTAAAGCGCAACTTAATTCGGCGTTTACAGGGCTTGTACAGAAAGCAACCGACGGACAGGTCGGGGAAGAGATATCTCCGTATGGCTTTGACCTGGGTATTACGTACCCTCATGACCTGCCCGAAACATTGGCTGCACGTGCAACCACGGCACAACAGAAGTGGCAACGCCTAGAGCCATTAGAGCGTGCAGTCATTCTTATCGAAACACTTGAACGTGGTGCCAAGAAGTTTTTTGAGCTTGCGTATGCGACAATGCATACAACGGGACAGGGTTTTGTGATGGGTTTCCAGTCATCCGGACCCCATGCGTTCGATCGAGCGCTCGAAGCCATCGCTATGGGTTATGTGGCGCAGACCTCGTTCGCTAAAAATGTTCGCTGGACAAAGCCGATGGGCAAAATGACGGTGTCCATCGACAAAACATACCGCATCGTTCCAAAGGGTACAAACCTTGTTATAGGCTGCTCGACGTTCCCGGTGTGGAATTCGGTGCCCGGTTTGTTCTCTGCTCTCGTAACGGGTAACAGCGTTATCGCAAAGCCACACCCTGGTGCAGTGTATCCAGCCGCACTTGTTATTGGTTCGATGCAGCATACCATGCAAGAATTTGGGGTAGACCCGCACGTGGTGCAGTTGGCAACTGATACCGTAGAGGCCCCAATTGCTCTTGACCTTGTAAAGCATCCAACAATCCGAGTGATTGATTACACGGGCGGCCCAGTCTTTGGCGAAATCGTTGAGCGGGAAGGGGCGCTAAGGGGCAAACTTGTTATGTCAGAGAAGGCTGGGGTTAATTGCGTGATTCTGGATAGCACCGCAGACCTCGATAAAACACTCGACAACATTGCCTTCTCCTTGAGCCTTTATAGCGGACAGATGTGTACTGCGCCGCAGAACATTTTCATGTCCGAACTAGGCGTACTTGTCGAGGGCACGTATGTAAGCGTAGACGATGTTGCCTTGCAGTTAAGAACGAAAATCGACAATATCGTCCTCAACGAAAAAATGGGTCCGGGTACCCTTGGTGCGCTGCAGAATCCTCGCATTCTTGCGGGACTGAGGGAAGCAGAGGAGTCTGGACTGGACATCATACGTCCGAGCTCACCTCTTCGACAGCCGGGCTACGACGGAGCCTGCTCGGTTACGCCCCTTGTCCTCAAGACCGATCCATCGAGAGCAGATTTATTTGAACGAGAATGGTTTGGTCCAGTATCCTTCATCGTAACTACAAAGAGCTTCGAGCAATCTCTGACCATGGTTGAAAACAGCATCACACGAATAGGTGCGCTCACCGCCCTGGTGTTTACAGTCGACGAAGAGAAAATGCAGCGCGCCGAAGACCTTCTGACCATAGCAGGTGCACCGGTTGCCTTTAATCTTAATAGCTCCGTTTGGGTAAATCAATCTGCAGCGTTTTCCGACTTTCACGGTGCTGGACACAATCCTGCTGGAAACGCAGCTTTTACAGACTTGTCGTTTGTTGCAAATCGGTTCAACTTCGTTGGCGTACGTCGGCAGGTGTAATCGTGCGCGTATTTTTTCGCGGGTAGCGTGCCCGTAAAAACTAATGGATCTCTAAAAATCTTATAGCGCTTGGCTATGCCAAGAGAGCTTGGTCGATGTCGGCAATGAGATCATCGATGTCTTCGATGCCAACGCTTAGACGAACGAGGCCATCGGTTATACCGAGGCGTTCACGTTGCGCAACGGGAATACTGCCATGTGTCATCGACACGGGGTGACAGACAAGCGACTCCACTCCACCGAGTGATTCTGCGAGTGTGAAAAGCTTGAACGCTTTCGTCACTGCAACTGCCTTTTCTCGCGAACCAAGTTCGATAGAAATCATCCCACCGAAACCAGACATCTGTGATGCAGCCAGAGTATGTTGCGGATGCGATGCTAAACCAGGATAGAATATGCGCTGAACAGCAGGATGATGTTCGAGGTGCGCAGCTATCTGTTGCGCATTCAATGCGTGTCGTTCCATACGCACATGAAGTGTCTTCACCGACCTAAGGCAAAGCCAGCATTCGAGCGGACCCGGCACTGCTCCAACTGCATTCTGTATGAAGCCCAACTGTCCTGCAATGTCGGCGTTGTTCGTTACAACGACGCCATGAATAAGATCGCTATGTCCACCCAGATACTTTGTTGCGCTGTGGATTACAATATCGGCGCCAAGGGTTAGGGGTCTCTGAAAGAAGGGGCTAGCAAAGGTATTGTCTACCACAAGTACAGCACCTCCGGCATGTGTTACTTCGGCAACTCCGCGCAAATCTGTGATGGTCATCATCGGATTTGTTGGCGTTTCTGTGAACACCATTTTTGTCGAAGGTGTCATTGCCGATGCGACGTTCGTAACGTCTCGCATGTCAACAAACGAGAACGTAATGCCATAACGCTCAAGCACTTTTGTAGCGAGTCTGTAGGTTCCACCGTACATGTCTTCGGCCATGATGACGTGGTCGCCGCTCGAAAGAAGACGCATCACACTATCAGTCGCAGCTAGTCCGCTTGCGAACGCAAATGCCTTTGTGCCTTCTTCTAACGCTGCTATACATTCTTCCCAACGCGAGCGAGTGGGATTTGCAGTGCGCGCATACTCATAACCCTTGTTCTTACCTATCTCTTCCTGAGCGTAGGTAGAGGTTTGGTAAATAGGCACTGTAACAGCGCCTGTTAATTCGTCAGGCTGCTGACCAACGTGGATTGCTTTAGTACTGAATTTCACGCTGAGTGTCAGCGAGAGAGGAAGAACTTCTGTGCGCCGCGGAACGCACTGCCTTGAGCGATGCAGATATACACGCCCTCGGGAAGGTCATTAATTGGCACAGAATAGTCGTGTTGTCCACGTGATGCATAGCCGCGGTAGACGTCGTGTACCTTCTTGCCAAGCATGTTGTAGATGCCGACATCTATAGTCTGCTCATCATCGTACAGGTCGATTCTTGCAGAGAAAATGTCAGAAGTGGCACGAACATACACGATGCGACTCTCTTTACGACTGGAGTCGGCACCATTTTGAGTTCGTAGAGTTTTGCCCGCGCTTGTCGCAGCTTTCGAACCACGAGCAACAGCAGCTAACGTTGCTTCAACAGCACCAGTGTACGGTGTACCATACTTAATCACTTCGGCAGCGCGACGCTCTTTTGCCGTTGCTGGCTTTGTTGTCACGACCTTCTTGCTCTTATCTGCAAATGCAGTTGTAGTGCCAACAAACAACATACACACCAAGACCAGACACCAAACAGGGAGTCTGAGTCTGAAGTGTGAAGCTATATGGGCGGCAGAAGGGTTCATGGATGCAACAAATGTAATCACTGGGGGACGAATGGCCAACGGCGCATTCATACGAACGGAGTCAAACAATGTGCCGAAACGAAGAACGGCGACCCTTTTAGATCGCCGTCCAGTGACAGTACTTAAGCTTCAACGGTTACATCGGTCGAAAATCGACGCCAAATTAGTCGTCGACACGCGACGCTACGTGCTTAGTCGATGATGACAATCCGTTGAGTTTTGACAAAGTCGAGTGTGCGCATCCGCAGGAAGTATGCGCCATTCGGAAGTCCCGCAGTTGGTGCACTTAGGGTGTATTCGCCTGCTTCTACGTTTCCGTCGATGAACTTGCGAATAACATTACCTTGTGCGTCGACCATGTCGATAGAAGTAGGTGCAGAGATACCAACGCCGAAGTCGAAGGATAACGTTCCATCCGATACCGGGTTTGGTGCAGGTGGAGCCATCGTGGTCTGAGTACCAGAGATGGCGACAACCCGACGAACAAGTGCGCAATTGAAGATTGCTGTGGAATCGCCAGTGGTTGTTGTGACGATGCACGGACGTGGCGGTAGGACTTCAAGAGTCTGAGCGGACACAAAATTGCTGCCTAGGAGCAGCGTTACTTTGAAGTCAAAGAGGCCCGTATTTGCTGAAATAGCTGGACCAGAAAGTACAAAGCTCATGCGTGCCATCGTTGGATCGACAGCATCCGTCGTTACAACGGGCTGGGCAACGGTCCAACCTGCCAACGTCGAAGTTGTAGTCCCAGGGATGTATACAAGCGAGTTCGTTTGGTAAAGAACGTCAACCGTTAGGTTTGTGATGTTCCCTGGGGTCCACAAAGCACTTGCGGTTGCGACTGAGAAGAGTACGGTTGCTCCTGGATTTCTTGTTTGGCCAGGAGTCATGTCATTTGTGAGATCGAACGAGATCGGGACAACGTAGCCAATTCCAGTTGCGTTCGAAACTGTACCTAGGCGAAGCTCATTGACATCACCTTCTTGATAATTCTTGACTTCGAATTGCGCAGAGTAAGCGCGGTCTGCCCATGGAGCCGCGTTAGGCTCTGTTGGAGTAAACCGAACTGCCACCTGAACATATTCACCAGCAGGAATCGAGACAGGAAGCGTGGCTGCTGCGCCATTCTGACGTGTAATACCAGTCACGACAAATGCCGCAGCGTCTGGTCCGACAGCATTTATCTCACGAATTTCAAGCGGTGTAAGGCCACCACCAGTATTCGTAATCCTGAATTCCAGAGTTGGTGTTTCACAGTTAGCAAGTTGTCGTCCGTACGGAAGATCGGTTACAACAATGTCTGGACCCGAACAGCTACCTATGTTAAATGCCTGAGTAGCCTTCACAGGGTTCACAACACTTGAGTCTGTTCCATTACCAGGGACAGCATCGTGTAAGATTTCGACAACTGCTTGTGATGCCAGATCATTGCCCGCCGCTCTTGTGTATTGAACAGGAATCGAGAACGTACCCCCAACAGCTAGAATAACCAACGGTAGTGGCGGAAGGGTTGGCATCTGCCAAGCCGTAAGGTTTGTGCCCGCTGCGAACGCAATACCCTGTATCGTTAGTGGCATTGTGCCAAGATTGGTAATGACCAGACTTCTCGTAATAGGTTGTCCGTATGGCGTTTCAGCACATGTTGCATCCCAGCCTACAAGTGCGATTTGTGGCAAGATGCCTTCGCCCTCAAGGTCGGCGGTACGCTGCGCTGATGGCTCGTCAAAGACAGGCTTCATTGGAGCGACGTAGACTATTTCGGCTGCTGGACGGAACAGTACAAGAACTTCAGCCGAATCGTTGGCAACACCATTGGTGCCAACAAGCGGTAGTGAGGTAACAGGCTGGCCGCTACTATAGACACCAACAATTTGGAAGACATAGTTTGTTGCATCCGATCCCGGAGGATAGAATTTTGTGCCATCCATGAACGTTACGTCGCGCAACGTAAGTGACTGGTTGCCGGTGTTGTACACATAACCGAGCGCTTGGTGAACCGTGTTTACACGTCGCTGACGCCAGTTGTATCCGATGATGTTTGGTCCAGGTTCTTGCGTGTCACCCGTCCATGTAGAGATACTATCGCCCGACGCAGCATTAGATGACAATGTGATGTCCTTGTCGTCCACGCCGATATCGCCACGTTGGTAGCATGCTCTCTCTAAGTAGATCACGCCCTTTGGTGGAATTCGAATCGGCAGCACTGGTGTATAAGGGTTCGAAAGATTGAAGTTCGTACCCTGATACCCTTGAATGTCGGTAATGACGAGCGTGTCGCTACCCGGATTTTCAATGCGAACACTTCCACAACGCAATTCATTTACACCTACAGTACCGGCATCAAAGTCATCAACCTTGATTTTAGGTTCGAGTGCAAAGCCTGTGATTGGAAGTCTGAACTCGCTACAACCCGACTTCACAATAAGGGTATCAACGTCAACACCAACGGGTGCGAGCGTGCTGTCGTGTGATGCATCGTATTCAATGGTAAACGAATGAGCCTGACCCGGAGCTAGTGTCACGCCCGGAGGAATGGCACCAGAAGTTATTTTGTACTGTGCGCCGGTCTTCAAACGTAATTCAGTAACAGCTATGGGATCGACCTGACCGTTAGAGACGGTAGCTGAAAGGGTCGGCTTCGTACCTACCCGTCGTTTTCCAAACGTTAGGGGTGTGGGATTAAAGATCAGTTTTGCGGCGAAGTAGAATACGGTGTCATACGTCACGTTCACCCCACCATCCTGATTATTGCTACCGAAGTCTGAGACGCGGATTTCAGCATACGCATCGAGACCCTTGTCAATGACTTCCAAACGGAATTTGAAGTCCTTATATGATGATTCTCTTGGAAATGTCTGCGCGGTTTGCAGCACGATGCGATAGTTCGTATTCGGAGCCCCTTCCACAAAGTCGATATCACTAATACCAGTTTCTACCTGGTCGCTGTCTTTTGGAGGCGAGGTTGGTGGGCTCGGAATGTTGCGGAATTCGGTAGCACGGAAGTCGTAGTCACCACACGAATCGATCTCAGTGAGAACGGGAGCAAGTGTGTCGAACGATGTGGTTGGACGGAATCCGGATGCTGCAGGCCATCCGTACGCATCAGCCGCACCGAAGCCGTAGATGTAACCTCCGAATCTAATTTTACCATTACATGTTATCGTATGCGATTTCCCCGACGAACCAAACTCAACTGTACACCAGTGAAGATTGTCCCCACCAGGCATACGAGTAAAGAGTATTCGAGGTACATCAGCGTTAGGGTGACTCCATACCGGAATGCTATCAACAGCAAGCGACTTTAAATTGTTGATGTATTCAGGATCTGCGGAATCTGCCCAGACTATAAGATTTAGTCTGTGCTTTCCGAATTTTCCGGCAGTAGGTGACTGGAAAATTGTTGAAGTAATGAACTGCTCTTTCGGTACGACGTTAATCATGAATGGGTCAAGAATGGGATCGCCGTCCCAGGATTGTGAACAGGAATACTGCATCACAAAAACAGGTTTATCGGCATTCCAAACACTAAAACCGCTCGTTAAAGCTGTCGGAGCTCCCGATTGGTCAACGTCTGCAAAATCGCCTGCCTTCGCAAGAACACCTCCACCTTGCCCGAGCAGAGCTTTTGATGCCTTGTCGTAATACTTAAGGCTCCACTTTGTATTAGCTTGCGAAGCAACCACACGAAAAACGTCGCCTTTACCAATGCCATTTAAGTTCTCACGCTTGTACTCGACGGTCGCATAGCGTTTACCCCAGTTATTTACCGGGGGCATCATCTCAACCAAGTGATTTCGACCGTTACCGAACACTAGAAGATTCGGCATCGTCGTCCGCTCGTGGAAGGGAAGAAATCCTACCGGTTTGGTGCTCCGGATTCTTGATCCTGTGAGGTCAAACACCCCCCGCGTCTGACCATCACCTTTCACCATATACACCTCGCCTTCATCTAGAGTAACGGCGATACGATTCCCAGTATTTATGCGTTTGCCGCCAGCAGTTCTTGCGTCAAGTTCACCTACACCACGTAGGTCAATGTCGAGCTGGGTGCCGTTTTCCTTGGAAATAACTAGGAAGCCACCGGCCCAGGTCTGCCTTTCCCTGAAATCGTAATACGAGCACGAGATATAGTCCATGCCCCAGGATGCCGTTGGAATTGCGAGATAACCATCAGAAGTAAAAGGCTTTGAATTCAGCACATAAACTGAAATTGGTTGCTTCGAAGTTATTCGAACGGCTTTCTTAACGGGTACTTCAAACTCACGCACTTCCCAAGCCCAATTCGTCTCGCCTTTCTTATCAGAAAGGGTAAGGATGTCTCCTTTCGTGACTTTACGTGTGAATTGGCGCTGACCTCCTGCGTCATATACCAGAACATCGGTATCGTAGGCCGATGCGATATAGATCTCAAGTTCATCAACACCGTACGGTGTAACCTCATTCGGAGGAATGGAAATCCAGAATTCCTTGCCTTGAGCACCATTGATGCTCAGCAATTCTTCTGCTTTGAATTTCTTTTTCTGAGCAAGTGCGTCGCTGGTGAACGATGCAAATGCCACTACTACCATTAGTGCAGTGAGTATTCTAACTGACCTCATCTTTTCCTCCGAAAACCGCATTGTTTCTGCACAAAATTTTCTTGGGTTGACTTCGATGCGTGCAATCGGGCACACGTAACCATGCTATATAACAAAAAGTAACGTGCATTGTTACGTCGAACCGCAAGAAAGCTGACAGATCGCCATTTATCTATCGAGTTATTACAAATGGAGTCGCAAATGACGTCTGGTTCGATGTCACCAAAAGGATGTACGATCCAGTGGCAATTGCAGATATCGACGCGCGAAAACTCGTCAAACCCTCTGCCAATCTCCATGTCAGAACCACCGCTCCACGAGTGTCAACGACCTGAAGCGTAGATCCAGGGCCGGTTTGCTCGGCAAAAAGGACATTGAACATGTCGATAGCTGGTTGCGGTGAGACCTCGAAACGAAGCACCTCTAGCAATTCTTTGACGTCGATAAGCGTGTTGGCGGTCCACACAGAAACACTATCTCCCAAAACCGCATTCGACGAAAACGTTACAGCGACTTCTGCGACGCTCGAAACGGACTGTTCGAAGCAGACATTGCGCAGGTTCACGCTTTGTCCTGGCCTTACCGTAATGGGAAGGGGCGTAAGTAAGGGGCTCGAGAGGGAAAAGTCGGACGTTTCATATCCCGTTAGCCCGGTAACAACAAGCGTGTCACTACCAGGATTGGTAATCGTAAGAGGTTTGCAGGTGTTGACACCTGGTGCTACATCACCGAATGGCAGGTCCATTACGGCAATGCGAGGTTGTACAGCAAAGCCTGTGACAACCGAGTGTATTTCGCCGCAGCCTACGCCGATTATCAATGTATCAAAGTCGATACCAACAGGCGTTGAGGCACTATCATGTAATGCATCGTATGCAATTGTAAGCGAGTGAGACGCGTTTGGCTGTAGTTGCAATTGCGAGGTGATTGCACCCAACGTAATTGTAAAATGAACACCTAACCTTAATCGTAAACTCGAAATTGTGATGTCATCGGGCGACATATTTGTGAAGCTGAGTGTACGAGATGACCCAACACCCACGTGTGCTAGTCCCCGTTAGTTCGTAGAAGAACTAGCGATTGTCAGTTGATAGAAAAGTTTGTGAGTTGTGCAGTCCTGAACAGGGGTTGAGGCAACGATACGTTGTTTTTCCGTAAGTACTCAGCAGGCGACAGGTATCCGGTGCCGCTGTGAATGCGCTTGTGATTGTAAAATTCTACCCACCGTGTGAGCAGTTCGTTGGCATGGTGCAGATCGGTGAAGGTATACTGCCGACAGATAACGCTCTCAACGATGCTGTGATACGATTCGATGTGCGCGTTCTGTTCTGGGGTTGCCGGTCGTGTGAACTCATGCTCGATACCTGTCGTTTTGAAGTGATCACGCACGAGATGTGAGACAAACTGACTGCCATTGTCGCTACGCACCGTAATCTTCGTTACCATCGGAAGCGTGCACTGGATGTCCAGAAACAGAACCACGGCATCGGCCTTCTTGATACTCCACTGCATCAGCCATCCGACATTGTACCGACTCTTGACATCGATGACTGTAAGCATCATGGCGTTCCGTCGTTGACCATGAATGTGCATGTACTTGATATCGAACTCAAGGTGCGTCAGCGGCATCGTCGGATTCGGCACCAGGTCCTTGACCCATTGCTTCCTCACCTTGCTGCGTGAGGGCTTGCTGTGCAGTAACGCGTGCTCGTCCATGATGCGGTAGACCTTCTTCTTGTTGATCACGAACGTATGCTCATGCTGGAGCCACTTCGTGACCTTGATGTAGCCATAGTCGACGAATTCCTTCTCCAGCTCTGCTGTGATTAGGTCTACGAGCTGTTCCTCTGTCCACACCGTACCCTTGGCATCCATCGTCGTTGTTGTTGCACTCCGGCCTCGTTTGCCCGCTGTAGGCTTGTAGTAAAAGCTACTTTCAGCGACTCCCGCAATCTTTAGCACTGCACGTGTACTCTGCCCTTCTGTGACATACTCACGTGCGATCATGAGCCGCTCCTCATGCGTAGTTCTGTTTTTTTTAGCAGACTATCCTTGATCCGCAATGCCAGGGCTTGCTCTGCGATCATCTCCTTCAACGCCTGATTCTCCACGCGCAGCCGATGCGTCTCTGGATCCTCCTTATACACGTAACCCAACAGACCAGCTTCACCCAACAACTGGTGCTTCTTCTTCCAATCGTGTATTTGACTGGCCGCTATGCCATGCTTGCGGCTTGTCTGTGCAATACCGTTACGTTCTGCCTCTTCCAGGATCGCAAGCTTTGTTTCCTTGCTCCAGCGACGATGTGTTCCCATGGTGTACTCCGTTGTAATTCGAATCTACAATCAGGAGTCCTCCTACAGCTAATTGGGGGGCTAGAAAGCACACGATGTTTGCCAAACGATATGTGCCCGCTCAATCCGCTAAGCTTTGGTGCCGTATATCGAGCAACAAATGCTGCTTGGTTAGGTGATCCAGTGGTTGTGTTGTAACCATCGTCAAGGACAAGAACACGTGCAAACGCATCCTTCGTTTTGTCAATAATTTCAACACGAAATCGAAAAGTCTTGTACGTAGGCACCGAACGCAGAATTGTGTCGGTAACAAGCACCAAACGAAAGTTCGAATCAGGCTGTGCTGGGTCAAAAAATATTTGACTAATTCCACTCTCTACCTGGTCGGTGCGAAGCGGTGGAGTTGTTGGTGGGTTTGGAATGTTGCGGAGTTCGTTTGCAACAACATTGTAGTCGCCGCACACATTGTCAACCACAAGTACAGGAGGCATCGTGTCTATAGAGGATGTTGTTCGATAGGCAGAAGCTGCAGGCCATCCGTACGCATCAGCGGCGCCGTATCCATACAGTTGTCCGCCAAAACGAACCTTGCTATTTGAAATAAGTCTGAGCGATTTACCGGTCGTGCCTAATTCAATTCGTACCCAATGCAAGTTCTGGTTGCCAGGCATGTGGTTAAACAACAAGGTGGGTACCTGGGACGTTGGATGATTCCATACAGGCACACTGTTAAGCTCAAGCGATTTTAGATTGTTGATATAGTTAGCATCGGCAGTATCAGCCCAGACAATTAAATCCAGAAAGTGCTTGCTAAATTTTGCAGCAGTTGGTGTTTCGAACAACGCGTCCGAAACAAATTGTTCTTCCGGAACTACACGAATCATGAACGGATCGAGAGATGGATCGCCGTCCCATGACTGCGAACACGAATACTGCATAACAAGTATCGGTTTATCTGCTTCCCAAACGCTGTATCCAGACGTTAGCGCTGTTGGTGCCGTTGACTGAATGATGTCGGCAAAGTCACCAGATTTTGCCAATGTTCCACCGCCCTGACCCATTAATGCCTTCGATGACATGTCGTAATACCTTACTGTCCACTTTGTGTTCGGTTCTGATGCCACAACGCGAAACACGTCGCCTTTTCCTATGCCGTTCAGATGCTCTCGCTTGAATTCGATTGTGGGGTAACGCAATCCCCATGTATCGACGGAAGGGAGCATCTCACTCAGGTGATTACGTCCGTTACCAGCCACAAGTAGATTCGGCATCGTTGTCCGTTCATGGAACGATATCAGTCCTACAGGTTTGGTGCTGCGAATACGCGTCCCCGTTAGATCAAAAATTCCGCGCGTTGTGCCGTCGCCCTTCACCATGTATACTTCGCCTTCGTCGAGTGTAACGTTGAAATGGACACCAGTATTGATTTTTTTTCCGCCTGCAGTTCGGGCATCGAGTTCTCCCACTCCACGCAATTCGATGTCGAGATGTGTACCATTTTCCTTTGCGACTACCAGAAAGCCCCCTGCCCAATTCCTGACTTCTCTAAAGTCATAGTAGGAGCAGTGTATGTAGTCTGTGCCCCACGCTGCTGTAGGAATTGCCAGATACCCATCGGAGGTTGTAACCTTCGAATTCAGCACGTACACCACGATCGGATACTTGGATGTAATTCGAATACCTTTTTTGATGGGCACTTCGAATTCGCGCACCTCCCAAGCCCAGTTTGTTTCGCCGAGAGAGTCTGTCAGGGTCGTGATATCGCCAGCCTTGACTTTACGTGTGAACTCCCGTTGAGCGCCTGCGTCAAAGACCTTTACGTCTGTATCGTACGCAGAGGCAATGTAGATATCGAGCTCGTCGACAGGAAAAGGTGTTAGTTCGTTCGGAGGTATGGCAATCCAGAATTCCTTGCCCTGGGCCGCATTCAAGCCGAGGAGTTCATCTGCCTTTGGTGTTCGTTTTTGGGCGGTAAGGCCGACCGAAACGAGGAATGAGAGGCATACCAACAGATGGCGTTTAGAAGTTGTCATAACAGACCCAAATACTACAGACATAACCGAAATACACACGATGGATAGCGAGCAAAAAGCGTACCGCCAATTCTGCTAGACCCAAATCAGAGGCCGTCTTCGTAGTTTCGCGACCCCTACCACCGATAGATAAAGCCGATGAGCACGACAACCGTCGAGCAGAAACAGTCGCTAGACTTTAATACAGCGACATTCGAAAACCGCAAACACAAGCCAGAAGAGTTCGCAGAGATTGCGAATGAGATACGGCGGGACATCATTCGTGCGCTGGTGCGTGCGGGGTCTGGACACAGCGGGGGGCCGCTCGGGTCCTCTGACATCTTCGCAGTGATGTACTTCGGTGGCTATATGCGCTACAAGCCCGAGGACATGAGCTGGCCAGAGCGCGACCGGTTTGTGCTGTCCGCGGGACATATGTGTCCGGTGCAGTACTCCACCATGGCCAACGCAGGCATGTTCCCCAAAGTTGAAATGGGGACACTTCGCAAGTACGGATCGCGCTTGCAGGGTCACCCCGGACGCGATATGCACCTGCCTGGGATTGAGACGAGCTCGGGTTCGCTCGGACAAGGCATTTCGATTGCCGTGGGCATGGCAATGGCTGATAAACTAATTGATAAAAATGACAGACGTGTGTTTACGCTTACAGGCGACGGAGAATTGCAAGAAGGTTCTGTTTGGGAAGCTGCGATGTCGGCATCACACTATAAGCTCGACAACTTCTGTTGGATAATCGACAACAACGATTGTCAGATCGATGGTCGTGTACCCGACGTAATGAACGTGTATCCTATCGACGACAAATGCCGTGCATTTGGCTTCGATACTATTGTTGTGAACGGTCACGACTACGCCGACCTGATGCGTGGCTTCGATCATTTCCTCGATAATCAGCGCAACGGCACAGGCAAGCCCACATGCATCATTGCGCGCACATTCATGGGCAGCGGCGTGTCGTACATGAGCGACAAATACGAATGGCACGGCAAGCCCCCTACAGAGGAACAAGCGAAAGCTGCACTACTGGAATTGTCAGAAGCCCCTTAGAACTGTCAGAAGCCCCTTAGAATTGCCGGAAGCCCCTTATCACAACACAATCAATCTGCTCTGTCGGAATAGAATAGTAAAATGACACCCACACTTCTCGGATCAAAACCAACACGTCATGGTTTCGGTGACGGACTTGTAACGCTTGGCGAACGACATAGCAATGTTGTTGTGCTCGGCGGCGACATCACGGGCTCTGTGCTCACGTCGCTGTTCAAGGATAAATTTCCTGACAGGTTTTTCAGCATTGGTATTGCTGAACAAAACGCGACGACCATTGCAGCCGGACTCGCCCTGTCGGGTAAGATTCCGTTCTTCGCATCGTATGGTGCATTCTGTGCCCTGCGTAACGCAGACCAGTTGCGCATTAGCGTGTGTTACAACGAAGCAAACGTGAAGATTGGTGGCGGACATGCAGGCATTAGTGTCGGACCCGATGGTGCCACACACCAGATTCTCGAAGAAGTCGCATTCCTTCGCACGCTGCCACACATGACGTTGCTCGTGCCTGCTGACTACGAAGAAGCAAAAAAGGCAACAATTGCAATGGGCGAAATGGTGGGTCCGGCATACATCCGCTTCGGACGTTCCCCGGTACCACTCTTCACAACTCCAGACACGCCATTCGAAATTGGAAAAGCACAAGTCGTGCGCGAAGGCAACGATGTTGCGCTCATCGGCAGCGGCGCTCTCGTATGGGAATGTGTGCTCGCCGCAGAAGAGCTCGCCAAGAAGGGCATTCAAGCACGCGTTATAAATGTCAGCTCAATCAAGCCATTCGACTTCGCTACGGTAACTGCGGCAGCTCGCGATTGCGGTGCAATTGTAACTGCCGAAGAACATCAGGTGCATGCAGGTCTTGGCGGTGCCGTTGCAGAATGCACAGGCAAAAACGCACCTGTGCCAATCGAATTTGTAGGTGTGAAAGATTCGTTCGGTGGGTCGGGTGAACCCGAAGAGTTGATGGAAAAATTTGGTCTTACATGGCGCGAGGTGTACGCTTCTGCGCTCGTCGCCATGCAACGTCGTGATAAGGGGTCCACAGGCGTCCGGGCTATCAAGGATGTCGCTACGTACCAATAACATCGACATCGCCGATCCGCTCTTGTTGCGCATCGGTGCTCTTGCACAGGAGTCGCAAACACGCATCTACGTTGTAGGGGGCTTCGTGCGCGACGCACTCATGGGGCGCGCGAACACCGACGTAGACATCACGGTTGTTGGCGACCCATTAGAGTTTGCAGATAGAGTAGCAACACTCTTTCGCACAAAAGCAATTCATTACGAACGCTTTCGCACTGCGCTTGTACCTGTGGGTGAACGCAACGTTGAGTTTGTAGGCACACGCCTCGAACGTTATGATGCAGACTCGCGTAAACCCATCGTTACCGAAGGCACGCTCGAAGATGATTTGCGTCGACGCGATTTTACCGTCAACGCAATGGCTGCATCGCTACACGCCGACAACCTCGGCGAAATAATCGACCTGTGGCATGGCGCAGAAGACCTAGAAGCAAAGGTGCTTCGCACGCCGCTCGACCCCATTGTTACGATGGAGGACGATCCGCTACGCATGATGCGAGCAGCACGCTTTGCAGCGCAGCTCGACTTCGTTGTCGACGAAAAAACACTGCGCGCTATTCAGTCGATGGCAGAAAGAATTAAAATCGTTTCGCAAGAACGCATCACCGATGAGTTCATGAAGATTCTTGCGTCGCCGAGACCGAGCGTCGGACTGATGATTTTGCATGAAACCGGACTCCTTGCGCATATTTTTCCGGAAGTCGAAGCACTCGCAGGTGTAGACCTCGTGCGTGTAGGCGAGCGCGAATACAGACACAAGGATGTTTTCAGACACACACTTCAAGTTGTAGACAACGTGTCTGCCATGTCGGACAATGTGTGGTTACGTTTTGCAACACTCATGCACGACATCGCAAAGCCCCGCACAAAAAGGTTTGTGCAAGGCACGGGGTGGACCTTTCACGGACATGAAGAGGTGGGGGCTCGCTGGCAGGACAAAATTTTCCGTCGCATGAAGCTACCGCTACAACATCTCGAATACGTGCAGAACCTTGTGCGCCTTCATCAGCGTCCGATGAAGCTTGTAGACGACGGCGTTACCGACTCAGCAATACGACGACTGGCAGTTCATGCAGGTGATGCTATTGAAGACCTCTTTATGTTGTGCAGAGCCGACGTCACAACAAAAAACCCGCGCCTTGCAGAGAAGTACGTTCACAACTACGACATCGTCCGCGACAAAGTCCTCGACGTACAAGAGCGCGACCACCTGCGTGCCTTTCAGAGTCCGGTGCGCGGCGAAGAAATCATGGAAATCACCGGCCTGCCTCCGTCCCGCACCATCGGCTACCTGAAGTTCATGATCGAAGAAGCAATTCTCGAAGGCACGATCAACAACGAATACGAAGCAGCAAAAGAATTTCTCGTCGCGAATCTGCAGGGCTGGCTCGCACAGGCCGATGCTGCATCGTTTTCGAGAAGAGGCACAACTTCATGAACGGTACGATACTCGAATACGGAGGCTTCACGCCACTAATTCACGAGAGTGTGTTTGTTGCGCACGGAGCAGTCATTCTTGGCGACGTTCAGATCGGCAAGGATTCTAGTGTCTGGTTTAACACGGTCATCCGTGGTGACGTGCACTGGATTCGCATTGGTGAACGCACGAACATTCAAGACCTGACGATGCTGCACACAACGCATAAAAAACATCCGCTCTCGATTGGGAATGATGTTACGGTCGGACACTGCGCGATGCTACACGGGTGCACCATAAACGACTTCGCTCTCATTGGCATGCATGCAACCGTACTCGACAAAGCGGTTGTCGAAAAGTATTCTATGGTAGCAGCAGGAGCGGTTGTCCTCGAAGGCTTCACTGTCCCCGAAGGCACACTCGTAGCAGGCGTACCCGCACGTGTAGTCCGCGAGCTTACCGACGAAGACCGCACAAAACTTGAACAGTCTGCGCAGAATTACATCAACTACGTTGCGAGTTACCGTGGCACATTACAACTATAAGTTTACCGTGGCCAATCACAACTATAAAAAAGGTTACTGTGGCTAAACAAAATTCTCTTGGTTCTGCACTACTCATCATTCTGGGGTCGTGCTTCTTTGCCATGCTAATTATGGTTATATCAAGCATTATAACAGGTGATCTGCTCTACTTGCTTGCAGGGGCACTGTTTCTTGCATCAGGAATTGTGAGTGTTGTCGTTATTAGAAACCTGCAACGCAAGATCGACGGACCTACTTCATGACCATGCCACAGGGACTCGGCGCCGAGATTTTGCCTCGTCTGCGCGCAGAGATACAGATAGACGTGCACCGCGAAGACGGGCAGGACTTCTTAATCCTAAGCGATACGTTTGGTATTGCAGAAGGTCCGATTATGATTGGTGCCGACATGGTAGACGTCCTCGAAGCTTGCGACGGCGTTACGACCATTGCCGAAATCGCGGCAGCGTCGAACGTAGAACCAGACGGACCCGAGATGACACGCCTTATGATATTCCTCGGCCAGCTCACAGAGATGGGCTACATGGAAGGCATCTACGCCGAAACCCGTGCCCGCAATGCCATCGAAGAATTCGTCAGCGCAACAATTCGTCAGCCAGTCTGCGCAGGCAATACGTACTCCGCCGATCCCGACGAACTTCATAAACAATTAGACGATATGCTGAACCTAGTGTCTACATATGAAACTGCAGGCGCTTCTAACGCAGATACTTCTGATGCAGACTCTTCGGCTAACAAAGCGCTTTCGTCGACAACTAGATGCGTGATTATCCCGCACATCGACTTTCGTGTAGCACCAGAGATGTACGGTCCGTGCTTCAACGCCATCCGTAACTCGACCGCCGAACTCGTGGTTATGATTGGCACCTCGCACTATTGGGGTCAGCACCGTTTCATTCTCACTGAAAAAGATTTCGCAACACCCATCGGCACGGTCAAGAACGACAAGTCGCTCGTGAGCGAACTACGCGACGAACTTGCTGCCATCGATGCCCGTTATCCGGGCGAACCACATCCGTTGCTTGCACCAAACGATCTTGCGCACAAGCCCGAACATTCGCTTGAACTGCACGCAGTGTTTCTGCAGCACTTGTGGGGCGCAGAACTTGACGCTGACGGCAACGAAGTTGAAGGCAGCGGCAGACCCTTTACCATCCTTCCTATTCTCGTGAGTGGTATTCAGGACTATTTCTCTGTCGAGGGGGCGCCTTCGGCGAAGGGTCCGTTACACGACGCCATCGAAGCCATCCGCGACGTGGTTGCTGAGTCGGGCAAAGAAGCATTGTGGCTCGTAAGCGGCGATCTGTCGCATTTCGGAACTCGGTTTGGCGACGAAACACCAGCCCTCGACATGATGGCAAGCGTCCGTGAGGCCGACTCAGAGCTGCTACGTCACCTAGCCGCGGGCAACGCCGACGCCTTCTACAATGCCGTCCGTGACGCAGGCGACGCCTACCGTATTTGCGGTCTGGCACCTGCCTATGTGGCCCTCGAGGCGCTTAAACCCGGGGCTGGTGAGGTAGTTGCCTACGACATGTGGGACGATTCGGAGACAGGTAGCGCCGTGAGTTTTGCTGGGATTGCATACCGATAGACGCGAGATACGTGGACAAAAGCCCCTTTTCGAGCCCTCTAGCCCCCTTCCCCTTGCCAATTCCGCCCAAACAGTTATCTTAGCCGGCTCTAGAAGAAACAACGACGCTATTATGGACCAAATACAATTCGGTAAAATCACAAAATCTATTCGCGATCAAGATGTGACTCGTGAGTGGTGGGTTGTCGATGCAGCAGGGCAAACTGTGGGCCGTTTGGCTACGCAGATTGCGACGCTGTTACGCGGCAAGCATAAGCCACTGTTCACACCTCACGTCGATTGCGGCGATTTTGTAGTTGTTATCAACGCAGAAAAAATCGTTCTCGAAGGTAAGCGTACCGAACAGAAAGAATACTTCCACAGCACGCTCTATCCGGGTGGTGGACGTTTCCGCAAGTTCAAGGATCTTATCCAGACACGACCAGAAGAAATCGTAGAGCTTGCTGTAAAGGGCATGCTTCCGAAGAATCGTCTAGGTCGCGTCATTGGAAAGAAGCTTAAGGTGTATCGTGGAACAGAACACCCACATGCAGCGCAGTTGCCAAAGTCGTACGATTTGCCGTATCCAGCTAGTAACGCTAATAACTAAGACCAAGAAGAGAAGACTATGAAGGTGTATGCCGCAACGGGACGTCGTAAAACAAGTGTAGCGCAGGTTCGCTTGAGCAGTGGCACGGGTAATGTGCTCGTGAACCGCCTAGGGCTCGAAGTATACTTCCCAATCGAAACCTATCGTCGCGACGCAATGCTTCCGTTGGAAGTAACGAAGACACTCGGACAGTTCGACGTATTCGTGAACGTTCGTGGTGGTGGCAAGGCTGGTCAAGCTGGTGCTGTTCGTTTGGGTGTTGCACGTGCTCTCGTTGTGTACAACGAAGAGTTGCGCGCCGCACTACGTCCAGCTGGCGTACTAACACGTGACCCTCGGATGGTTGAGCGTAAGAAGTACGGACAGAAAAAAGCTCGTAAGCGCTTCCAGTTCAGCAAGCGTTAATCAGTCGAATTCAAACAATGCATGTGTGGCGAGTGGCGTTCGGGGACGCTCCTTCGGGAGTGCCGAAAGCAACAGTGACCCTCACAGTAGTTTCATCCACACAAGTCTAAGGTCAAGATTATGCCGGCAGTCTCAGTCGAGGCCCTGCTCGAGTCCGGAGCACACTTCGGTCACCTCACGCGCAGATGGAATCCCAAGATGCGAACCTTCATTTTTATGGAGCGCAACGGGATTCACATTATCGATCTCCGTAAAACACAACTCCTGATAGACATCGCACGCGAAGCCGCGTTCGAAACATCTACACAGGGCAGAGGCGTGTTGTTCGTAGGCACAAAGAACCAGGCAAAGGGTCCGATCGAAGCCGAAGCCAAGCGTTCTTTGTCGAACTACGTTAGCGAACGCTGGTTGGGTGGCATGCTCACGAACTTCTCTACGATTCGCAAGAGTATTAAGCGCCTAGGCTCCATCGATAAGATGGAAGTTGACGGAACGTTCGAAAAGATTACCAAGAAGGAACGCCTCATGCTCGGTCGCGAACGCGATCGTCTGCGTAAGGTGTTTGGCGGCATCGAAGAGATGACGCGCCTTCCGGGTCTGATTTTTGTTGTCGACATCAAACGCGAACACATTGCAATCAAGGAAGCACGCATTCTTGGTATTCCTGTGATTGGTGTTGTCGATACAAACTCCGATCCAGAGGATGTCGATTTTCCGATTCCAGCAAACGACGATTCGATTCGTACGATTGAAATCATTTTGAAGGTGATGTCAGACGCAATCATCGAAGGCAAAGAAATTGCCAAGGTGCGTACTGCTGATATCTCGGCTTCAACCGAACAATCGGCAAAGCAGACAGAAGGCGGCGATCAAGTACAACGTCAGTTGCGCGCACGCAAGGGCGGTCCAGCAGCAAAAGCAGAAAACGATAACAACCCCAAATGAACACAACCATGATTAGCGCATCACTCGTAAAAGACCTGCGTGATAAAACCGGTGCAGGTATGGCCGATTGCAAGAAGGCTCTCGAAGAGTCGAACGGCGACATGCAGGGCGCCATTGATTTTCTCCGCAAACGCGGTGCTGCCTCTATTGACAAACGCGCCGACCGCGAAGCCAACGAAGGTATTGTTGTTGCTCGCACCTCGGCGGACGGATCGACTGCAGCAATTGTTGAAGTGAATTGCGAAACAGACTTCGTTGCTCGCAACGAAGAGTTTGTTGCATTTGCTAATGCAATCTGCGATGCAGTGCTTGCGAACGACGTAAAGTCTGAAGAGCAGATCTGGGACATAAGCCTTGGCGAGAAGACGCTGGGCAACCTTCGCGACGAAATTCTTGCGAAGTTTTCAGAGCGTATCGGACTTCGTCGGTTCGAGCGCATTTCGTCGAACGGACATATCACAGACTACGTACACGCTGGCAGCAGACTTGCAGTTCTCGTAGAACTCGATGCCGCAAAGCTTGCCGACACGGCACGTCCACTCGTTCGCGACGTTGCAATGCAGGTTGCAGCAATGCAGCCTCTGTACATCGATCGCTCGACGGTTGATACGGGTGCAATCGAGAAAGAAATCGAAATCTACAAGCAAGCCGCCCTCCAAGAAGGCAAGAAAGAAGACATCGCTGCTCGCATTGCGACTGGCAAGCTCGAGAAATTCTATCAAGAGCAATGTCTTATCGAACAAGCCTTTGTAAAAGACCCAAGCAAAACAGTCAACGACGTTCTGAAAGAAATTGGAACGATCTATGGTAACGATGTGAAGGTGCTTTCCTTCCGTCGCTATTATCTTGGCGAAAAATAAGTCGAACCGAATATGACCTGCACGATGGCTTCGTTCGTGCAGATCTAGCATTCTCGCTACCATTCAGGTTTTGAATGACGCCACGCTACCGCAGAATCCTCTTGAAACTCAGCGGCGAATCGCTGATGGGAAAACAAGAGTATGGCATTGATCCAGACGCGTTAACTGCGTTTGCCGAGGACGTTCGAGATGCTTTCGATCTGGGAATCCAGATTGCAATCGTCTTTGGCGGTGGCAACATTTTTCGTGGTGTAAAAGCCGCAGCAGCGGGCATCGACAAAGTGTCCGGCGACCACATGGGCATGCTTGCAACGGTTATCAACTGCATTGCCTTTCAAGACAAAATGGAAACACTCGGCGTACCAACACGCTTGCAAAGTGCCATACGCATGGAGCAGGTGGCAGAGGGCTTTATACGCAGACGTGCGATACGACATTTGGAAAAGGGACGTATCGTTCTCTTTGGCGCAGGCACAGGGAGTCCGTACTTCACAACCGACACAGCAGCCGTTCTCCGCGCTGTTGAAATAGAAGCCGAAGTTGTGATTAAGGGCACACGTGTCGACGGCATCTACGACAAAGACCCAGAAAAACATGCCGACGCAGTTCGCTACGATGTGCTTACATATCGTGAAGTGCTCGACAGAGATTTACGCGTAATGGATCTAACGGCCATTACGATGGCTCAGGAAAATCATAAGCCAATTCTTGTCTTCGACATGAATAAACGCGGCAACCTCAAACGGTTGTTAACAGGTGAAAATGTTGCTACGGTAGTGCAGGAGTAATTATGCCAGTAAAAGATATCGTTGACAGTCACGCAGACCACATGAAAAAAGCTGTGGAACACGTGCAGCAGCTACTTTCAAAAGTCCGTACCGGACGTGCCAGTGCCGCTTTGCTCGACAACGTAAAGGTCGAGTACTACGGCGAACCAACACCTGTTGCACAGGTAGGTAGTGTGTCTGTACCAGACGCACGGTCGATTCTCATTCAGCCATGGGACCGCACGGCCCTCAGTGGCATCGAGAAGGCCATCCTTGCAGCAAACCTTGGTATTACGCCTCAGAACGACGGTCAGGTAATTCGCATTAGCGTTCCGCCACTCACCGAAGAACGTCGCAAAGACCTCGTTAAGACCTGCAAGAAAATTGCCGAAGAAGGCAAGCTCGCAGTCCGCAACGTCCGCCGCGACGGCAACGAAGAACTAAAAGTCGCCGAAAAGAAAGAACACTACAGCGAAGACGATCGCAAGCGCGGCGAAGAAGACATGCAGAAGATAACAGACAAGCATATCAAGGACATCGACACGATCCTTGCCGTCAAAGAAACGGAAGTCCTCGAAGATTAACACGCAGTCGGACGTCTCGCATACGACCCCGCCGGTTGCCGTCGTATTGATGTCCGGCGGCATGGACTCATGCGTAACGTGTGCCTACGCACTCGCGCAGGGCTTCGACGTTGCGGCTCTTCACGTCAATTACGGACAGCGCACGCAAGCCCGCGAACTCCGCGCCTTTCACGATCTATGCGATTTTTATAATATCGCAACAACACGCCGTTTAGTTGTAGACATCTCGCACCTTGCCGCCATCGGCGGCAGCTCCCTAACCGACACATCAATCGAAGTATCGCCTGCAGATTTAAGCAGCGTGAACATTCCTAGTTCGTACGTGCCATTCCGCAACGCCAACATCCTTGCCATTGCAACAAGCTGGGCCGAAGTGCTTGGCGCCGAAGCACTCTTCATTGGCGCGGTCGAAGAAGATTCGAGCGGATACCCCGATTGTCGCGACGTGTTTTTTCGCGCATTCGAACGCGTCATTGCCACGGGCACGAAGCCAGGCACACACATTCGCATCGTCACGCCCGTAATTGCAATGTCAAAAAAAGACATCGTTGAGCAGGGGATGAAGATGCATGCACCTCTTCATCTAACATGGTCGTGTTACAGCGCAAGCGACGTTGCATGTGGTACATGCGATTCGTGTGCACTTCGGTTAAGGGGCTTCGAAGGGGCTGGCGTTACGGATCCAATTCCATACATCGGATCCAATTCCATACATCTGATCCAATTCCATACATCTGATCCAAGTCCATACAATCAATAAGGGAAATCGCAAATGTCAACAATGTTAATATGTCGCCTCATGGTGGTGACTGTAGTTTGCCTAGGTCTTATGTCGTGCGTGAAAGACCAGCCAGTAACTCCGAATGCACAAGTGGTTGCCGTTGGCGGTTTGTTCTCTATTACTGGGAACTGGAACACACTCGGCAAAGCGGGGAATGCCGCTGCAGAGCTTGCTGTAATTGATGCCAATGCTTACTTCGTAAGTATCGGCTCTACAACGCGGGTAACATATCAGAACTACGACACGAAGCTCGATACGGCTATTGCGCTAGAGGGCATGAAGTACATGCAGGGGCACCAGGTACGACTAGTTGTGGGGCCACAGTCGAGCGCCGAGGTTTCTGCTATAAAGCCCTATGCAGACAGCGCTGGCATCCTCGTTATAAGTCCGTCGAGTACAGCTGGGGCACTTGCTATTGCCAACGACAACATCCTTCGGATGTGTCCATCGGATGCCGCAGAAGGTCCGGCAATCGCGGCCATGATGAAGGCCGAAGGACGCACGAATATTATTCCGTTGTGGCGCGACGATATTGGAAATAACGGACTCAAGACATCGACATCGGCAGCGCTAGTAGCTGGTGGTGCAACGGTACAGCCGGGCATGTCCTATGCACCAGATGTAGCAGACTTTACATCGCTGGTAAACAACCTGCGTGCGATGGTTAGTGCACAGATTGCTGTATCTGGTAACGAAAAAGTTGCCATTTACAATCCGGGCTTCGACGAGGTAGCAAATCTTTTTGCAGCAATTCCCGCAGACGATTCTGTGTTACGCGGTGTTAGGTGGTACGGTGGCGACGGTACGGCAATGAGCGCGGCACTGTTAAGTCAGGCAGACTTCATTGCACAAGTCTCGTATCCAAACCCTCTCTTCGGTGTTGGCGATGGTGCAGCCATCGCTGGTTCGGTTGCAGAACGCATAGAGGCTCGCTCGGGTATCGATGCCGATGCATACTCGCTAAGTGTATATGATGCAGTGCGCATAGCAGCAACATCGTATCCACTTGCATCGCACATCGGCACGATTGCAGCCGTGCGTGAGGCATTTATTCTAGAGGCAGCCTCTACGTTTGGCGTCACAGGCTGGACGAAGCTCAACGAATTCGGCGACCGTGAATTCGGCAACTTCGACATGATGGCCGTCCGCATAGTAGGGGGCTCTCCGGCATGGGTCCGCGTGGGCACATACAGCGCGTCGTCGGGCACATACAAACCAGAGTAACTTGCCCCCTTGCCCAGACCCTTACAATCTACAGACACATTCAATCGCGAAAAACTCCTATCTTTGTGGTCCCCCCAAACAGGTCGTACCCCTGACGGGATTGTTTAACCCTATCTAATATTGCCCCGTGCTAGACACGTGGAGCGAGGTACAAAGATGAAGTATAATGGCCCCAAGGTAAGGCTCTCGCGCAAGGTCGGTTTCGCACTGACTCCGAAGGCGCGGAAGTACATGGACAAAAAGCCGGCACCGCCCGGACAACACGGAGCTGCGAAGAAACGCGCAAAGCTCTCCGATTACGCAAAGCAGTTGCTCGAAAAGCAGAAGCTTCGCTTGCAGTTCAATCTGCACGAACGTCAGATGACGAATTACATGGCCAAGGCGTCGCGCATTCAGGGCAACAAGGTGGACATTTTTGTCCAGCTGCTCGAATCGCGTCTCGATGCTCTGGTGTTCCGTGCTGGGTTCGCCCGCTCTATCTATGCTGCTCGGCAGTATGTCCGCCACGGACATATCTCGCTAAACGGCAAGAAGGTCGACATGCCAGCCTATAGCGTCGAACCAAACGACGTAATTGTGGTGAAGGAAAAAAGCCGCAAACTCGAGTGCTTCCAAGAAGCAATCCGTTCTTCGTCGGCACCGCCGTATATGGACGTGTCGAAAGCGGACTTCACAGCCAAGTACCTGTACCTACCTCCACGCGAGGAAGTACCGATCGTGTGCGAAGTACCACTTGTTATTGAGTACTACAACCGATAATAGGCAAGGGGCTGGTGCTTCTCGTGCCAACCCTTCTATCAAGACAAATAAAAACCGTCGGCCCTTCGTCAGGTCCGGCGGTTTTTTCTTTTCTACCAACGCTGATTACGTGATTCGTAGTTTTGCGGATTCGTCCATTTACCGAATTACATAGCACATGCGGAACGACAACAAGGCGTTGCACTGGGGATTTGCCGGACTAGCGATTGTGATATCGCTCGTAGTCTATTTGATGACCGTGCAACCAACGGTGCCCTTCTGGGACTGCGGAGAATTTACAGCCGCCGCAGTACAACAACAGGTTCCTCACCCTCCGGGTGCTCCGTTGTTTCTGATGGTTGGTAAACTGTTCCACCTGTTGCCCTTTGGCGATCCGGGTTGGCGCGTGAACCTCGTGAGTGTTGTGTCGAGCACGGTAACGATATGGCTGCTGTACCTCATCACCGTACGCGTTATTCGCAGGGTCTTCGGACAGGATCTCGACGACCAAGGAAACGGAACTGGATACGGTACAGGAAATGGTCTACTAGTTTACGGTAGTGCATTTGTTGCTGCCATGACGTACACCTTTACCGATACATTCTGGTTTAACGCCGTCGAGTCGGAAGTGTATGCTGCTTCGTCGCTCTTCGTAGCACTTATCGTGTGGCTCATGTGTGTGTGGAACGACAAAGCCGACGAACCCGGACACGAACGGTATCTGATCTTGATTGCCTACATCCTTGGCTTGTCTATTGGGGTACACCTTCTCTCTATTCTGGCAATCTTTTCTCTTGCTCTAATTGTGTACTTCCGCAAATACACGTTCAGTGTCAAAAGTTTGCTGCTTACGATGGGGATTGGTCTGGCAACGTTCTTCATTACGTACTACGTAATCATTCTCAAGCTGCCTTCGCTGTTCGACGGTACGCTGCCGATGTTTAAGAACGAAGCGGGCGAGTACGCTATTACCGACAGCATTTTTGTGACGTTGCTGGGCTTCGGACTCATTGTGGCCGCGGCGTACGGAGTGTGGTACGGAAGCAAGACAAAACATGGTGTGCTCTCTATGGTCTGCACATCGTTCCTCTTGCTGCTCGTGGGCTACTCGACCTATACGCACATTATGATTCGCGCTAACTCGCATCCCCCGATGAACGAGAATGCGCCAACAACACTTGCTAAACTTGTAGACTATACGGGTCGTACGCAATACGGCGAATCGCCATTGTACCCACGTCGTTACTCGCTCGAGCCTCGTTATACGCAGTACTACGAATCGTGGCGCGACCAGAAATACGGCAAGTGGGAGCGTCCAGGCGTAAAAACAGTCACGCGTAAAGACGGTTCGCAATACCGCAAAGAAGACTACGACAAGATGAAGAAGAACCACTGGGGTGAGATAAAGTATATGTGGCAGTGGCAGTCAAACCACATGTATTGGCGTTACTTCGGATGGAATTTTATTGGTCGCACGAGCGACGTGCAAGACGCACCGGTGTATAGCATCTTTACGTCGAAGAAAACTGTAGAGAGCGAGAATTTCAAGAACGGACAAGCCAGTCATTTCCCAATCAACCTCTGGGCAATCCCATTCATTTTTGGACTGATCGGACTGGTATATCACTTTAAACGCAACAAGCAATCGGCATGGGTGTTTTTAACACTCTTCTTAATGACTGGTGTACTTGCTGCCTTGCAACAAAATCAGCAGAACCCGCAACCACGCGAACGCGACTACTTCTACGTGAGTTCGTTCATGGTTTGGGCTATGTGGGTGGGTATGGGCGTGTACGCATTGCTCGAACGCTTCAAAACAAAGCAGGCATTTGTGGCAGGGGGCTTGACCCTTGCGCTCCTCGCAGCCCCTTTGAATATGGCAATTACGCAGTGGCATTCGCACTCGCGCGCAGGCAACTACTTGGCGTTCGATTACGCTTACAACATTCTGCAATCGGCAGAGCCGAATGCCATTGTGTTTACGAACGGCGATAACGATACATTCCCTGTGTGGTATCTGCAAGACGTGGCGGGAGTGCGCAGAGACATTCGCGTAGTAAACCTCTCGCTGGGTCAGACCACGTGGTACGTAGAGCAACTCAAGAACCGCTCGCCATTCGGTGCGCAGAAAATACCGCTGTCGTTTACCGACGAGTCATTATTGGCCGACGAAGACAATCCGAAGTCCCTCGGTGCAGACTTTGGTCCAGAGCGCGAGATGATCATCAAGATCGACCCCGCCATCATGGCCAAGTACACATCAGACCCAGCACTCATTGCAAGCGGCGAAATGCGCTTCATAGCAAAGGGACGCGAACAAGGTAAAGACCAGCAAGGGCGCGTTCAATACGTGTATGGTGTGCAACACCAGCTTGTGCTCGACATCCTAAAGCAGACACGCTTTACACGTCCGGTGTACTTCAGCATGTCGATGGGCGACCCATCGCAGGACGAATTTGTTGGCTTGCAAGACTTCCTTCGCATGGAAGGCATGTGCCTACGGATATGTCCAGCGCCGCAACGTTCCGCTATCGGCCACGGCGTAGACGACGCCGTCATGGTAAAAACGCTTATCAATTCGCGCAATGGCGACGACTTCTCGACCGACTTTGCATACGGTTGCAAATTCCGCAACCTGGCCGATCCTAACGTTTATTACGATGATGTGGGCCGCGACTACGTCAGCTACAACTACCGCAACACCTTCATCAAGTACGCCATGTGGCTCTTGTACGACAAGAAAGACACAACACGTGCCGGTGCTGCAATGAAGAAGATGAACGATCTTATTTCTCCGGACATGTTCCCCATGGGCGCACTCACAGAGTATCAGCTAGCGCGTTTCTTCGACGATTGCCACATGCCAAAAGAAACAGCAGACATGGCCAATCGCATGTTGAGTTCAGCCAAATTGTTTATGGCAGACCGAGGTCTCATGATGCGCGACAGACAGATGTCTCAGCAGATAACACCAGAAGAGATTGCAGCAGAAGCGAGCATACTCCTAGGTAAGTATGACGATGCAGGACGCTACTGGAAAGAAATGGCGTCGGAGAATCCTGTTATGTCCGCATACAGACTCGACGAACTCGAAATCATCAAACTCGAACGCACAGGCGATTTGGAAGGGGCGCTTCGCAAGGCAGAAGCTCTGCAATCGAAGTACCCTGTTAATTCTCCAGACAAGGGTATGCAGCAACTTGGCAATGCATTACAAACGCGCATCCAGGAGATCTTAACTCGCATGGGACGTCCCATGATGAGTATGCAAGCCCTACCCGACTCCATGTAGTATTCGACATACTAGAAAAGTTTAGAAACCATCTAGTATAGAGACCGCACGAATATGTTCGACCTCGCATCTCCTCTAACACTTACGATCGTGATTGCCACTGCGGCGGTCACGATCGTTTGTTTTTCAAACGCGACGCTCTTTCGCGCCTTACTACTTAGCGTGCGTGACGTCGTTGTACGCGGCCAAGGCTGGCGTCTCTTCACCTCGGGCCTTGTGCATGCCGACTGGATGCACCTCGCCTTCAACATGTTCACGCTCTTTGTGTTCGGCTCGTGGCTCGAGCAAATGATAGACTCGTGGCGCTTCGGCATGACGTATTTCCTCGGCATCGTTGTTGGCTCGTTTGCCTCCATCATCATCCATCGCAACGCAACCGACTACCACGCTGTTGGCGCAAGCGGCGGCGTATGCGCAGTCATCGGAGCAGCCACGGTTATCGAGCCTACCATGGGCATGATGATCTTCCCTCTGCAATTCCCAATCCCCGCATGGGTCGTGGGCATGCTCTTCATTGCCTACACCATCGTCGGCTCTAAAAAACGAATGGACAACATCGGTCACGAAGCCCACCTCGGCGGCACTCTTGCCGGCATGGGCATGGTGGCAGCGTTCTACCCCTCGATAGCAGTCGCTAACATTCTTTACATTCTTGCCATTCTCGGTGCAGCTGGTGCAGCGTGGCTCATTACACGGCGCATGAAGTAGCCCTGCCGTATCTTTGCCCCGCCATTGTATCGCAATGTCATTCAGCGTGTAGCGCAGCTCGGTAGCGCGCCACTTTGGGGTAGTGGAGGTCGTGGGTTCAAATCCCGCCACGCTGACGTAAGTCCAAGTAGGTCAATGGCTTACTTGGATTTTTTGTTTTCGTGCTGACGTTTTACTGACGTTTTTGTCCAAATCGATAGAGGAAGTGATGTCCTTTTCGGATCCTGACGATGGAATAATTGATGCCGACGTGCCGAACATATATGTTGCTTGGTGTGACGTAATGGGTTCGTCTGCTATCATGGAGCGAAATATCCATATTGGTATAGTTCGCATCACACACTTTCATTCGGCGATACTCAGAGCACAAGAAGCTTCACCGTCAGTCGAAGTGGTGCCCGCTGGCGACGGTGCCTTCATAACCTGCATGGATTGGTCTGAAATGCGCTCTTTCCTATTGAATTTTCACAACTTCATGGGATGGCAGTCCTCAAGGAAAATCGCGGATGAGCGATTCGATCTCCTTTACCTGACTCGTTGCGCTGTTTCCTTTGGACAGGTAGGACTTGGGTCACGGATACTCAAAGATTTGCCTCCGGATCTATCAAATCACCAACAGCACATTAGACACTTAATAATGGGCCCTGCTGTCGCTGCCGCGTATCAACTCGAAAAAGAGGCTCCGCCGTTCGGGATAGTTCTCCATGAAAGTGTCATGAAACAACAGCCTTCGTTGAAAGATCGGCTATTGAGATGGAATGAGAATGCTGGTCAACTTGTATACGATAACTTTATCAAGTTATACTTTGCGCACCAAGATGAGTATGCACGTGTGTATGGCTACGACACTTCTCGAACTGCTGGGTATTTATCTTCAGCATATAAATACTTTGCAGAGTGACTGAGAGCATGTCTAAGTTAGTAGGAGCAAATTCCTAAGCATTTATTCGTCCGGTGATGATACGTACATCAATTATGAGAACTGTTTACAATGCGTGACGACCTCGACATGGATGAAGGTCTCGATTATGTTGGATGTATAGATCCAAAGCTCTTATGGCGATACATAACTGTCGCTAAGTACATGAGCTTGTTGGCGACGAAAACACTCTACTTCTCTCGCGCTGATCTTCTCGGTGACAAGTACGAAGGGACTTATCGCGTACTGACTCCGAATAACAATCCATTCTCCGAAACCAACCTTCCCAATACTTACCAAATCAGTAGCCGGATTGGTCACGCTTACGTTTGTTCGTTTCACTGGTCAAGTCGCGAAAATGATGGGATGTGGCGGTTGTATACGTCGAGGAGCGAAGGCATCGCCATTGTTACCGACACCCTGATACTAGCTGAGTCTCTACCCGCGCTGCCGTCCGGTATGAAGTATTGGTTAAGGCCGATCAAGTACCAGGCTATTATCCGTCCCGAGACTTTAACCCCTACTCAAATTTCAAATCCCATAGATCCTTTCTTCCTAAAGGATTCGTGTTTCAAACATGAATCCGAGGCGAGAATCGTGCTGCTCTATGATCCCGAAACAGATAAGATTGATAGGGATTGGATCGACGGTCCAAGCGAGCAGCCGGTTGGCCTTCGCATTCCGATTGATTTGAATCGTGCCATTAGGAAGGTTTTAGTGTCACCGGATATGCCAGATTGGTTGAGTGAAGCGATAATCGGTATAACACGTCTAGAAAATGACTCGTTGACTGTTGGTAAATCAGAAATCCGTTTTCGGGTTTGGCCAACGAGATAGTGGTTTGAAACCTTGGAAGTTATCTTCGCGAATGCTCGACATCAAACCCACACACAAGCCGATCAAAGAATACTTCACCGAGCTTGAGGCATTCGCCACGCACGGACACACCAATGAGATGACGGTGCGCAATGCCTTTCAGGACCTGTTGCAGCATTACTCGCGCAAGCTCAGTTGGCAGTTCATCGAAGAGTATCCTATCAAGCGCAAGGGCAGGCGTGATGCATCGGTGGACGGTGCGTTGCTTGACCAGTTCTCGCTCGCGCGGGGGTTCTGGGAAGCGAAGGACACACACGACAACCTGCCGACCGAAGTAGCAAAGAAATTTGCCGATGGCTATCCGCAGACGAATATTCTGTTCTGGCAACCGGGACGTGTGATTCTGTATCAGGACGCACGACTAATACTCGACGAAGACATCTCAACACCAGCGAAGCTTGTTGAAATTCTAAATGCCTTCTTTACGTGGGACCAACCGTACATACGCGAGTGGGAACACGCCGTCGAAGAATTCAAGAGCACCATCCCAACGCTAGCGGAGAGCGTGCTAAAGATTCTCAAGCAGCAGAAGGAATCGAACCGTCCGTTCCGCGAAGCGTTCGACAGATTCTATGAGCTGGTGAAAGCAAGCGTCAATCCCGGACTCAGCGTTCACGCCGTCGAAGAGATGCTCATTCAGCACATTCTTACGCGACGCATCTTCACGACAATCTTCAACAGTCCGACCTTCCTGCAAAAGAACGCCGTTGCACGCGAAATCGAAGGCGTTGTTTCTGCACTTGTGCAAGGCTTCGGCACCGTCGACGATTTTCTTAAGCCCCTTGACCGATTCTATAAAGCGTTAGAACTCGCCGCGGGCATCAACGAAGACTACTCGCAGAAGCAGACCTTCCTGAACGTTGTGTACGAGAAGTTCTTTCAGGGCTTTGCGGTAAAGGTTGCCGACACGCACGGCATTGTGTACACGCCGCAGCCCATCGTCGACTTCATGGTTAAGAGCGTCGAAGCCGTCCTGCAAAAAGATTTTGGTAAGGGGCTCGCCGCAGAAGGCGTCCACATCCTCGACCCATTCGTCGGCACGGGCAACTTCATCCTGCGCGTTATGCGCGAGATACATGCGCAGAAACCAGAAGCCCTTCGCTACAAGTACTTGAACGAATTACATTGCAACGAGCTGATGCTCCTGCCATACTACATCGCATGCCTTAACATCGAGCACCTGTTCTTCGAACTAACAGGTCAGTACGAGCCATTTCCGGGTATCTGCCTTGTAGACACTTTTGAATTAGTAGAAGATCGGCAGATTGGCATGTTCACGTCGGATAACACCGACCGTGTACAGCGTCAGAAGGACTCACCGATTTATGTGGTGATTGGCAACCCCCCATACAATGCGGGACAGGTGAATGAGAACGACAATAACAAGAATCGCAAGTATCCAGCGATAGATAAACGAGTTGCGGAGACCTACGGCAAGGCGTCAAAGGCGTCAAACAAGAACGACCTAATTGACCCATACATAAAGGCCTTTCGGTTTGCCAGCGATCGGATTCTTGCATCAGGTGAAGGTATTGTTTGCTTAGTGACCAACAGCGGATTCATTGAGGGCATAGCGTTCGATGGAGTGCGCGAACATCTACGACGTGACTTCAACGTTGCGAACATTATTGATTTGGGTGGTAATGTTCGAAAGAATCCGAAGCTGTCGGGTACAACACATAATGTATTTGGTATTCAGGTCGGAGTTGCAATATCACTACTGGAACGGCTACCTGTTGGCCCTATTGAACATAGGGTCCAATATGCGCGTATGGGCGAATACCTAACAAAACGTCAGAAGTATGAGCAGTTGAATGGACTAGTGGATATCTATTCCGTAGACGCAGCCATCATCAAAGAACACAGGACGGAAGTCTGGTTAACGACCGGAATGGCGGCGGACTGGGATGAGCTAATCGATCTCGGGTCAAAGGATTCCAAGGCGGGTAAGTCTGAATCGGTATTTTATTTGTTTACTCTTGGTTTAACTACGAACAGAGACACTTGGGCCTATGATTTCCGGCGGACATCGCTCGTGAAGAAGATGAGTCAAATGATTGAGTTCTACAATACCCATGTGTATCGATGGATGGGCAACCCGACGAAAACGGTGGACGAGTTCTGTATTCACGATGACACTCAGATTTCATGGTCACGCGATCTAAAGGTGGACATGACCAAAGGGAAAGTCGCCAAACTTGACTCAGGTATGTTGCGTGAAGCAGCATACAGGCCGTTTACGCTACAACATCTTGCCTCCGATAGGATACTGAACGAGGAAGTACGAAGGTGGCCAACATTTTTCCCGTTGCAGAGCACTGGGAACTTAATCATTTGCGTTAGTGCGATGAGTCAGTCCAAACCCTTTCACGTGCTCGCAGTCGATCGCATTCCAGATTTGCATCTTACTGGAGATTCGCAATGCTTTCCGCTATGGATTTACGATGTTGATGGCTCAAATCGACGCGACAACATCAGTGACTGGGGACTTGAACAATTTCAATCCCAATACAAAGACGCATGCATCACCAAGCTAGATATCTTCCATTACGTGTATGGCATTATGCATTCACCGCAGTATTGCACAAAGTATGCGGCAAATTTGAAGCGTGAGCTACCTCGAGTGCCATTTGCACCGGCCTTCCAAGCGTTTGCTGAAGCGGGCAAACAACTCATGGACCAGCATGTGAATTATGAGGAGCAGCCGGAGTTTGCATTGACAGAAGTATGGGCCGAAGGGAAGCCCAAGGACTATCGTGTCGTGAAAATGAAGCGTGCCTCAAAGGATCCGACAAAGCTTATCTATAACGAATCGCTGACGCTCGTCGGAATACCGATTGGTGTGGACGATTACAAGCTCGGCAATCGGTCGGCATTGAATTGGATTGTCGATCAATATCAGGTTAGTACGGACAAGCGTTCAGGTATTACTAACGATCCGAATCGCGAAGACGACCCGACGTATATCGTAAGGTTAATTAAGAAGGTGGTGGGGGTGAGCATGGAGACGAATGTGATAGTGAAGAACCTTCCAAGAATATCGTGAGCCCACTTCCAACTCGCGTGTATCATTACACCACACTAGCGGCACTACATGGCATCCTAGAGAATCATCAGTTATTCATGAGCGACGCGCGCTTGCTCAACGATCCGTCTGAGTATCGTCTTGGTCTTCGATACGCGCGTGAGGTTGTTCGTGATTTGTTGTCCACTGTCAATGAGTGGGACGCACGGATGATTATTGACCAATTGCATGATTGCACAATGCGTTTTCTGCCAGAAGAAGAACCGGCTTTAACGAAAATGCTCTGCGCGGTGCCAAATCGTAACTACGGTGACTATGCTTACCCGCTTAGAACTTACTCGCCACGATCATTCGTGTTTTCCGGCTCTCTTCGTAAAAATAGTCTAGACATGTGGCGGGCATACGGCGACAACGGCAACGGTGTCCGCATTGAGATAGATCCCGATGGCCTACGCAAAACAATTGTTGCGTGTAATCAATTGGGACAGCACTGCCAATGGTTAGAAATGGATTATTCAATGACCGACTTTAAACGTAAACTCAAAGTGGCTTTTGAAAACTTAATACAGTTTTACCCAAAAGTAAAGTCCGGTATCGTGCTGACAGATCAGATGTGGCTCGATACGTTTCGGCCATTCACGGAGTTGATTGGTGGCCGAAAGCATTCCGCTTATGCTAGCGAGAAAGAGTGGCGCATGCACATCTTCAACGAGACACACTCAGAAACTTCTCATGAAGAAAACTTGAAGCCCGTTTTCCGTGTGCTAGGTCAGACCTTGACCCATCGACTCGAGCTGCAGCTACACGACGATCCCACTCAATTTGTCAAGTCGTTGCAGCTCGGACCTAAGCATCAGACTCTCGTGACTGGCGCAATAATGACAGACTACTTAAAGAGCCGCAGGCTAGAGATCCCCGTCAGTGTTTCTAAGCTTCCATATCGGTAGGCCTGTACGCAACCGTCTTCGACATCACTGCCTTGTTATCCAAATGGAGTTAACTGTGCTCGAAATACTAACGACACTCGCTAGCGCTGCGACGGCTATTGGTGTTTGCGTTGCGGCTGTGCAGCTGCTTTACACGCATAAGCAAAGCCGAACGACGTTCGAAGATTCTTTGGTGCAAGAGTATCGTACACTAGTGGCAAGTTTACCATTAGAGGCGTTGCTTGGTGAGGACATTGAGCAGATAGAGTACGACATCCATCTAAAATGCTTTTACCGCTACTTCGAACTCTGCAATGAGCAGATTTACTTGGTGCGGCAAAACCGTATTCGCAAGAAAACGTGGAAGTTTTGGCGAGATGGAATCAGGGGTAACCTCGCAAGACCTGCCTTTCGCCGAGCATGGAGTGATATCGCCCATCGCGCTGGCGAGGACCTTTCAGAACTGAAGGCGGAATTCCCTCCTCAACAGAAGTCAATCGCTGTGGAAACGATGGAGCGCAGCGTGGAAAGGTAGAACGTTATTGAACTTCCGATCATTGAATTCGCATTCCCACGGATATTGGACGAGCTCGGCTGTTATAGCGTCGAGTTGACTGCGACTTTACCAAAAATGTGCACAACGAAATGAGCAAGCAACCCATAACAAAAACCGAGAAACTTAACAGCCTGTACGACCAGTGGATAATCGCAAAACCTGAGTATGCGAGCTGCTTTATAAGGGATGGAATTATCGATGAAGTCGAGTATGATAGGGCTAAATGTAAAATACTTTACGTTGGCAAGGAGCCGAACCACTCGGGCGGTCAACAGGAAGCGGACTTCAGGTCCGAGTGGCGGCGCGGTGAAGCTTCGTACCCATTTGCTTACCGCATTGGAGAATGGACGAGTGGCATGCTAAATGGATTCCCAGCTTATCAAGATGCTGTTGCAAAGCGAACAGATTGCTTGCGTCAAATAGCCTTTCTGAATGTAAAGAAGTCAGGTGGGGGCAGGTCAGTTAGCAAGCGAGAAATTGATGCGCACGTCGATGATATACAGCTCGAATTCTTGCACTGTCAATTAAACATCATTGATCCAGACATCGTGGTGTTGGGCCTTGGGTTCAATCAGAAGCTTCTCGTACGACTTTTTCCCAACCTAACAACCCAACCTGTGCAAACACAGTGTGGCATTATGGTTGCGGCCGAAGGCAAGAGGAAGATCATAGATTTCTACCATCCTTCATATTGGAAACTATCTCCAAGCGTTTCATACGGCCAGTTATAAAATGTTGTCTCTACGAAAGTATTTGCAGAATTGTAACGCCAAATCCGAGCGCGGAGAGCCGGCCCGTGCCAGCTCTCCGTCTCATTGACAACCAGCTCATCATTTCAACTTTTGTCGCGCACCCAATAACAAACCCGCAACCGTCCGCACGAGCTCTGTATTAGCTTGGCTCGTGTCATGGGCCTTTAACACACTCCGAACGTCGGACATATGCTCGTCGATGAAGACCTTGACCTTTGCTTCAACGTCAGCGAGCGACGGGATGTTAGATGTTTCGGAAAATACGTGGCTCATTACTGCGTGGGTCGCCATGAGTGTGACTTGATATTCACGCTCTTCGCTGGGCGAACGGCGGTACTCGTTTTTCATACGACTCCTGGTATTGGTGTGTTGAAATAGTCTGCGCCTGGCACTTGCGCTTCGTTTGGTGTAGGGTTGAAGGACTGTGGACTGAATGGCACCTGTGTTTGAACTGGTGACGCTGCGGCGTTGGACTGGGGGCGAAATGTCCTTATCAGATCGTTAACGACCGCAATGAAGGGGGCAACACGTTCTAATGCCCCCACAATGACTTCGGGATTGTCAGCAAGTGAAGTGCTGGCCTCTTCGGGGGACAATTCAGCTTCAACCTCGAAACGAATAACCTTGAGTTCGATCTCTCGAAGCAACCGATCTTTTTCGGTTAACTGTTGCTTCAGAGTTTCGACTTCACGCTGTGCGGACGCTAGGTCGGTCTCAAGTCGCGATATAATCCAAGCCGTCTGATCGTTCATGGTGTCACCTTGACTGGTTGTTTGAAAATTCGTTTTGGCCTTCTTGGGTGGTTGCGGAAGTGTCTTCGCCTCCGCGAGCACAAGATGATCGGCAGTAGGTGCGAATCGGTTCTTAAGATTCTTTACAATCCGACGACCGTCTTTTTCTCGTTCGCACCAAAGACGTATGTCGACAAGGTGTCGCCATCGTGCGCCACCGACTGTGGATTTCTCCGTCGCGTCGGCTTGCGCAATGAAGATCCATGACATCGTGTTATGCTCTTCCATAAGCTCAACGACTTCGTCGGGACCTAAGCCGAGCTCGTTGATTGAATCGATGACGCAGAAGTTGTACGAGCCCGACATGATGCTATCGGCGACGTCGTCGACCGCCTGCACTTCCACAACATCTAAATCCGCATCGTTGACGCCAGCATGTTCGGCGCGAGTGCCGATCGTACCCGAGCTGATACGTTCTTCGGATGTGCAGTACAAAACAGCACCATGATCGGCGAGAACCTGACTGATCTGCAATGCAACCGTGCTCTTACCAGCGCCAGACGCGCCCCCTAACAGAATCGAGAATGGTCTGTCTTGTGGTAGCGAGCCAAGAATCGTCGCCAGTGGTCCGCGCAAAAGCAACGGATCTGGGCGGTGTTGAATGACCTCAGCGATGTTCATAGGCTCTGGTGAGGGTGCTGCATCGTCCTGTACGTCATGCGTGCCCTGCGGCCCCAGTGAGTCTAAGGCATCGAAGATTGTTCGATACACGAGCTGTGTGCGGAGCGAAGGTCGTACCTCGGCTTCCCAGCGCTTTACTGTTCGGGTATCAACACCAGCAGCCTCTGCGAATTGCCGCTGCGTCCAGTTGTGCGCTTCGCGTTGTTGTTTTAATGACATTGTAGTTCCTATCGGGTTGTTGTTAGAATAGGTCAGCGGGTTGCAGTTCACCACCACCTTCATCCATTTCCATGGAAAGTGCTGGTGGTGGAAGTGGTGGAAAGCGGTCGAAGAGATCATTTGCAGTGACGCTGGTCTCGTCGGCATCGAATAACGACGTTTGATCGATGGACTTTTCGTTGTCGATGTCTACGCGTTTGTAGCCCGAGCCATCGTCGAGTTTGACAAGGCTGCCGTCAGTCACACGTGCTGTTAGCCAACGACCCGCTGACGACTCACCGTGACCCAAAGCCATGAACCGATTCTTTACATCACTGAAACGTAAATGCATGTTGTCTTCGAAGACGTCCTGCACGGCCAGCCGTTCTATCTCGCTGGTGCGCCTGCGACTCTTGGCGTCGTCGTCACCGATACTCGACGCAGCTATCGTCCAGAGCAACGTGTCTTGGTCTTGCTCCATACGCCAACAGCTTGTTGGCAACGACCGACCGCGCGTGTGCAGCTTCATACCGAGCCCGTCACGCTCGATTACCGCAAGCATTTCCGCGCTCTTTGTCCATGCCGTACCGCCAATGGAGTCGAACACATCGGCGTACACGGTCTTTGTCGTGTGATGGAGAGCAAGGATTGCGATTCCGTGCTTTAGAGCTAACTGCTGAAGCTGCGTTCCTACTTGATACTCAAAGTCGTAATCAGTAGAGGATGCGCCGACGCGCTTTGGTGGTGCCAACAACCGCAGCGTGTCGATAACGACGCAACAAGTACCGGGATGCTCTTCGATGAGCGCTTCCAGCTGGCCTATTGCTTGGTCCGTCCAAGATGCGATACTCTCGCTGAGAAACAGTCGCAATGCATCGGGCGGAACCCAGATATCGGATGGCTTACTGAACAAGCGACCCATGCGCGTCATTATGGTGCCGAGGTTCTCTTCGAGTGCGAAGTATAGCACCGTACCCTGAAGTGTCTGCAACGCATTGAACGCGGGTACACCGAGTGCAATCGAGCACGCAATGGTACCGAAGGTCATGAGCGACTTGCCACATTTCTCTCGACCGGCGATGATCGAGAATCCTATCGGCAGGAACTGATCGATGATCCACTTCTGTTCTGGGATCTCATGGCGTTGGCGCCACAGATCGGAAATAGGAATCCCACCGAAGTAGGGATTAGGTGCGTCCATGGACACCTCCGCCTTCAAGTTTGCGTTTCGCTTCGGTCAGGATACGCTCATTGCTTTTCCTGTTGTCCGCTACCGCAGCCCTCAGCAAGTGGTCTACATCTTTCAGGGTGATGCGATGTCCCTCGATGACCGCACCTTCTGGTGACAAAACCAGATGCAAGAAACGGCCATCGGGTGTCATCCCGACACCTGCTGCGACGAATGTCCAGTAATCGTGCATGGAGGTGACACCGTGTTCGTTACGCCGCGTGTATGCGATGCGGAAGACATACGCTGTAAAGTCACCGTCACGAAGGCCCCTTACCCTCATCATATCGTAAGGGGCTCCCTCTATGTACGCGACAGCAGCGTTCTGTGGGAGTGCGGGACTCATCGTGCACCTCCTTTGTGTGCGGCGGTGTGCCGCGATGCAGTGTGTGCATCTACAACGTTTCGTGTACCTTCACGAACCCATTGTATCAGGACTTCGCGGTCGAAGTAGAGCTTGCCTCCGCGTTTGATATGCGGTATCTCTCTGCGTGAGGTGTATGCGTAGAGCGTGGACAGCTCTACTTGAATTAGGTCAGCCGCTTGTTGCGCCGATAGGAAGGGCCTATCGTCAACAGTGGTCTGCGTTGAAGGAGTGGTGTGCTCCGTGGATGATTTCACTTCGACTCCGTAAAAAATGGAGCGCAAAGAGAAAGTCGTATGTAGCCGTTATGTAGAAAACTTGCTGAACACTTTTTGTTTTACTTAGCAATTCGGGCCGCGATATCGATGCATAGCCTTGTGCAGCCTGCGATCTGGTCGACTTAAACATAAATCGTGCAATCAGTTACTATGGCCCACAGATGTAGTTTTTCAAGGATAGTTAGAGTACAATCAAACTATCAGTGTTTTCGAGCAGATCACCAAGATGCTCTTCGCCTAGGGCGCCGAGTACGTGCACAACGCGAATTGCAATCTGTCTCGTTGCTTCAACACTCAATCCAGCTTTAATTATGGTGCGTATCTCCTCCCTAGCACCGAACACAGCCCAACCTTGTACATCGCACGTAGCAATGTTTTCAAGTATGGATAGGCACTCTGCTGGAAACGTCGGTGCTAACTGAGCAAGTCGACCCATAGTGGAGTGTAATCGGCCAAAATCGGTTGGCGAGCGAGATAGCAGACCTCTCATTTCGTGGAAGGCCCAATTCGCATTCAAGTGTGGGCAAGAGAACCATGGATCAAATGTTTGCGCAACTGCATTCGCTTCTAAGGAAGGCCCAACACGCTGGTTGTAGTAGCTCCAAAGCCTCTCATACCTCGTGGCAATGTCCACTGGTACATTCTCCTCGCCGCTAAGCAGATTGCCCATCTTCGTTATTGCGTGTGCAATGTGCTCGGCTGGAACACTACTGAAGTACCTCTCTATGATTTGGTCGGTGTCGTTAAAATCAACAATTCCATTTGCGAAGGCCATCATAATGTCTAGCCCCAGCTGCTCCGTTACTCTCTCCGTGTAGCCACTATAGTTTGTCGTGTTGTCGAGTGTCGAAACATACAGCGCTCTAGTCAAGCGAAACGCACCCGACCTTCTAAAAGGTGATCCTAAATAAGCTCTCCAAGCGGCTTCGTGTAAACTCGCATCGTCGTCGGAAAAAATTGTGTTTAGGTGTTCTGTAACCCAACCTGTATCCACTATGTTAAAAAATGCCAGAGCGTAGCCGTATACAGCTCGCACTGACGGTGATGGCTCGATGCTTGTGTCTAGTAGGCGTTCGAGAAGGAGTTGCACTTCCTGCATTTGCCCTAGACCGAGGTCCGCTTGCCAAGTTTGCGGCTCTGTTCTAAGCATGTTCTGTCGAACCCAGTTTGCATACGGAAGTACCGCGTGCATTGCGCTGCCGCGCACACAGTTCCACGAATTATGGATCGCCTCGCCATTTGCAGAGCTTTCGTCGTCGCCTGAGGTGGGATGCTCGTCCTCGATAAGTTGTGTAATCAGCGTCCAGACCTGATCTCTATCTGCAAATTCAACGCGGTTGTCATCAAGCAGCGTGGCAATAAGTTGACCAACCTGTATGCGAGACCAAACGCAATACCACTTATCATCTTCATTTATTGTTTGCTGTTCTTCACTGCGCGCGCTTGTGACCTGTTGAGATAAGAAGCCCAGTGCTATAACCGCGTTGAAGGTTGGCTGTTTGCGACGTGCTTCCTGAAATCCATTGATGATCGCGCAGGTATATCTCGATCTAACACCAACGAATCTTGATAACGCATCGGCGTAAGGCTGCGGTGACCTCGCAACGGCCCGCTCCAACTCATTCGCGAGACCTTTCACCGAGGGGGAATAACGCTCACCGCTAGGTACCCATTCGAGGAGGAAGTTTGCGACATCAGCAGGACTCATCTTCGATAGATCCTCCAACGAAATCGGGCTGACATCGACTTCATACCCACGCGACGTCGGGCGTTCAACTCGATCTACTGGCTCTCCGTACTTTTCGTTTAGGTCGCTGAGTGCAGCGCTCAATTCACCCGTCAAGCTGTCCTTGATACACCAAAGTCTTTGGTGCTGCCATCGTTCGTGACGTTCACCAGTTACATCCACGGCCAAACTGTCTGCTTCATTCGTGAGTGGACCATCTGCAATCCACGATAAAACAACTGCTTGTTGTGATGGATTCAATTTTGGAAATGTCTGACGCAGGAGGAGGCCGTACTCTGGATAGTTCGTGTCGTCCTGAAAAGTCGCTTCATTCATTACCAATGATGCTTCGAGGTTCGCCTCAAGCTTGGGCACCGCAACGACCGCATGAAATGCAACACGTCTATAGAGGGCTGGGCCTCGCTGGAAAAGCAAATCGACCATGTCCTGTCCTTTACCCTCCCACATCATATCAATAGCGCTCGCACGAATAGCATCGACTAGTGCGTGTCGCATTGATTTGTCTGAGAAGTTCATCTCATGAGCGGCGATTGTCGCGCGCCAGAAGTAGGAGGTACCCAAAGTGTATGAGGTGTGCAGCGTCGTTTCGAACGTGTTGCAAAGCATGGTGAGGCTCGGAGCACCAGATTTACGGACAAGGAAAGGTATCCGCTCAGTGAGAATTTTCTCATAAGCCCACGTCTCGATTCTCGCGCGTCCGAAAGCAACGAAAGTTTCCCTGTGTGGCATATCGAGGATTGCACGAGCGAGTGCTAGTGCAGCGTTCGCATGTCCATTTTCAGCAAGTCGTTGGATGAGTGCGCCAATCTTAGTTGGATACAAGAAGTATAGGTAGCTCTGTTGTTCAATCCACAGCACCTCTTTCGCAGCCCATTGTGCGGCCCATTTTGGAGAGACTTGCAAAATCGCGTCAACAAAATCTTCGTGGATCCTCGTGTTGTCGGTCTCGATACTTCGGATCACCTTCATTACTTGAGCCGCGTTTTGGCCAGCGACTGTTGCCAGATAGCGTGACTGGAGCCATACGGGGAATCGAGTCGACTCGCCTTCCGTGATTTTTGAAGGGGGGTTGGAAAAGAAACCCGCATCTCTTAACGGTGCAAGCCAGTTGACTGAAGATATGCTTGAAAAAAAGTGCTCATAGTTAGCATTCCGTATTCTAATTAATGCTATAATTTTGCTCACGATGTTAGCACTGACAACTTCGGTACCAGCCTGTGCGATAAGATCATCGATGATCTTAAAGTCCTCAAAAGTTCTCGGCACTAGGTATTGGTGGAGGTGCGTTTCAAAGGCTCGAACCTTCAAAATGAAATTATCGAGCGCTTCCCTTCGACCATGTGCGATGGCATTGAAGTGGTCCCTAAGTTTCTCCCAATCGTTGACGTTCAACGCAGTCAGTTGCATAGGCAACGCCCGCCTTGAGATATCTAATGCGTTAAGTATCTCGACAGCCTCTTCTCTCCTTCGCGGTTGATGAGTGTCGAACCACTCAAAGAACTCGTTAAATAGATCCTCACGCTTTTGATTTCGGGCAGGCATCCCACCACTAAGATTGGAACACTCCTCCCTTAAACGACTGACTCGATTGGTGAGGGACTCGTCTCTGGCTGGTGTCGGTACATCAAGAATACTGGGTAATCGCGTCATCAGTTCACGAAGTGAATGAGCACACAGGGCTATACGATTTGGGATCGTCTCAATACTTAGTACCGTAAGGGCCCCTTCGAACATTTCGCCTGCCGCTCCATCCTTAGCATTCAGTGCCGCCAGTATCTCGGACTGCATTTCGGTGTTGTTGCCCATATCACCTCGTCTTTCAGGTCAAATGTAACTATTCGGACAAAGCATCTAGTTCGGCCTTAACAAAATCCTGAAAATCATCTTCTGATATTCCATCGCAGAGATAGTTGCTAATTGCTTGAACCTTGGTGAGCAACATTCTGTTTGACAACTCGCCCCATCCCGCCACAATGTCCTTTATTGCCTGCACGTACGGTTCATTCTCATTTTGGCGCGCTATCTTCATTAAGATGTTTGCAAGTCGTGTCTGATTGAAAAGTATTCGAACTGGTTTGCGACCCCGCTCATCACGATGTGGAATGTAAACACCATATGTATGGCTGATGAGGAGCATCGCCAGCATGGCCTGGGTACGAAACTGGGTGATAGCGTCTGGGGCGGCGGGATGGGTGGCAGAGAGAAGTGAAACAGGATCACTGCTGCGACCAAGATCCGCCACCGTGATTCTGCATCGTTCGTAGCCTGCATATGTACCGAGAATGCTGGCAATCCTGCTGTCCTCATAATTAATGGCATCAGGCAGATAAGAATTGATTGAGGGGCTCACCTCGGCCTCAGTAATTGCCTCACTAATAAATTCTTCCTTATAAAACTTAAGGTACTGCTCCACCTTATCAGGCGATTTAGCATACCTATCCAATGCCGCAGCCAGGTGATTACATAAGTACTTTAAATATGGACAATACACATGCTCTGTCTGTCGTGTCACGCGTCCGCGCAAGAGAATCGAAGTACTTTGGCACCAAATTGAATCTCGCCTTTTCACAAGCTCACCGATGAAGGTTCGAGATGTATCGTCGATTTCTTCATGCTTCGAACGCTCTTGATGCCGCTCATGCCAAGCACCCATTTCGAGATCGTATTGTTGCTTCTCAAATGATTCAAATAATTCAGTCAAGGTTGGGATTGCCGTCTCTTCAGGTGTTGGTTGGGACATGATTGCGCTGACCTTCTGCATCGTGGGTTGTAAGGAAAGTTAATCAACAGGTATCGTCGAATTGGGGGTTGTGTATGCTACCATGAAGCGTGAGCAGTACTCAATTCACTATTCAACCTTTGCGCTACCAATAGTGGGAAGTGACATCACAGCGTATTTCTTCTTCTCGTCGACAAGTTTCGCATACAATTGTGTGACCCGTATGTCGCGATGGCCTAACAGATGTTGCACTGAATACAGATCATTCCCCTGCGTTATCAATAACGTTGCAAAAGTATGTCGTGCAATATGCGATGTGACATGCTTGTCTACGCCGGCAACCTTTACCCAACGCTTCAAATAGCGATTGAATAAGTCGTCGGTCTTAGGAAGTGTAAAGACTAGAGCAGATTTTTTACTCGGACGTTCGCCGAGAAGGGACAGGGCTTCATCTGCAAGCGGTATATGTGTGTAATCGCCTGTCTTTTTCTGTACGATGTGCAGACCATCCGATTTTACCTGAGACCACGTAAGGCCACGCAGGTCACTGATGCGTAAACCTGTCAAACACGCGGTAAGGAACGCCCGTTTAACGTCCGGGTGACTACATGTTGTGGACGACAGCAACTGTAGCTCTTCGAGGGTTAAGAAAACACGACGCGTCCGCTTGCGTTGAATCCTATCTGCGAACACGAATGGGTTCTGGGGAATGATGTGCTGCCGGACCGCAATGTTGAGCGCAGTCTTGATTACATCGAGGTACGTTGCGACGGTGTTGGCCGCGAGGTCGCGCTTGCCGAGGTAGTCACGGAAGGCATGAATCCATTCGGCTGACAAATCGACAAACCGAAGCGGCTTGCTCTGAAAATTGTTCAGGTGGAACAGGGTGTTCTTCCATACCTTGCCTTTGGTGTCCGCGAGCGCGGAATAGAACGGCATGAAGTCGCGGGCTAGGTCGAAGGACGGTAGAACGAGGCCGCTTCTTCGCGCTTGCATTTCTTCGAGACGATTGGAGCGGATCTTCTCGGCCATAAGCATGGCTTCACGGTCTCTCGATTTGTCGCCGGTTAGGTATAGTCGCAAGAACTCACGCACACGGATAGCGCCTTCATGTATGTCGAGATACAGGTGATCCCCAGTCGCATTACGTTGCCTTCGTATCACAACTCCAGCGGCTTTTGCGGACCTTGTTTTCAGCGAAATGGACATACTGATTTAGTAAACTTGGCAAGTTCTACTGACGTTTTACTGACGTTTCCGCCATAAACATACACAAATATGTCGAAGCCGATCTAAATGAATGCCTTCATAAGTCTTTGTATTACTTGGAGATACTTAGATGTGCTTCGATTGCACTGAATGCGCCGTGATTTTGGGTTCAAATCCCGCCACGCTGACAGGTTCACATCAGCTCGTTCAACGGTCACCGAGTACTTCTTGGGCGATGTCCGCCGTTGACATACCGTTCGCGTACAATTCGTTTGCGCGCTTGCGTTTCGCTTGCCCTTCGTTTACATCCTCTTCTTTGAGGTGGGCGGCCTTTTTTTTCAGCGTCCACACCCATGTATTCAAAGCCCAAGAAGCCCCTTTCACTCATCCGTCTGCGGCATACTTGTAAAGCCACGCCCGGGTACTCGTCGTAGATCTCGACTAGGTCGATTGAGGAATGCTTTACCAGGTACACCAGCCTTCGTGCAGATCGAGCCAAAGACTTTCTTTGTCTTTGCGTTGGTCACAAAAGTTGGTGACAAAAACACACATACATTACATCGGCGGCCATACTCTTCACAAGAGAGGAATTATTCACATTGAGACCATTGAGATTGTATTCGTCCCATTGTCGAGTTCCAGTACAGTCCGTGAAAAATCTACAGATAAGAATGCTAATTGACGCCGCCGTTGACGTCGGCGATTGGCTCGAAATGGCAGTCGGAACTCCGTCGCTGACAATGCGCATGCGGGAGGTGAATGATGACCAAGCCGAATCGGAAAATTGCTATGAAGAAGCCGGATGCACTCTTAGGCCGCGTCGTTTCCATCCTGGAACAGGCGCGAGGTAATGTCGTCCGGGCGGTCAACGCGCAGATGGTGTTGGCCTACTGGTTGATCGGGCGAGAGATCGTCCACGAATTGCAGGGTGGCGAAGAACGGGCTGCCTATGGCAAGAAGGTCGTCGAAGAGCTTTCCGCTAGGCTGACCCAGCGGTTTGGGAAGGGGTTTTCGGGACGGAACCTGCAATCCTTCAAACAATTTTACCTCGTCTACAGTGAGAGGTTTAAGATTGTGCGCCCACTGGGCGCACAATTCGGAGCGCCAATTCTGCGCCCACGTGACACCGAATTCTCGGATGCCTCAATTCCTTTCCCTGCGAAGAAGTTCTCCCCGCAGCTAAGCTGGTCTCACTACCGCGTCCTGATGCGGGTTGACGATACCAAAGCCCGCGATTTCTATGAGCGCGAGGCGGTCGCGGGTGGCTGGGATAAGCGCACGTTGGAGCGGCAGATCCAGTCGTTGTACTACGAGCGGATTCTCAAGAGTACAAAGCCGGAGAAGATGCTGGCGGAAGGCCGTAACCCGCTGCTTCCTTTGGCCCCATCTGTCGATGCGCTCAAGCATCCATATGTATTGGAATTCCTAGGCCTGCCGGATGCAGGAGCGTTTCACGAGTCGGATCTGGAGCGAGCCATTATTAACCACCTACAACGCTTTCTGTTGGAGCTGGGCAGCGGATTTGCCTTTGTAGCGAGGCAGAAGCACATTCGTATCGAAGAACAGGACCGCTATATCGATCTTGTTTTCTATCACTGCCGCCTGAAGTTCTACCTCCTGATTGACCTGAAGGTGGGCGAGCTGACACATGCGGATGTCGGCCAAATGGACGGCTATGTGCGGATGCACGACGGCCTCTTCACCGCGTCGGACGATAACCCGACAATCGGCCTCATCCTCTGCACCGAAAAGAACGAGACGGTGGCACGCTACTCCGTGCTGAATGATCGCAAGCAGATATTCGCCTCCAAATACATGCTATGCCTGCCGACAGAAGAACTACTTAGACGGGAGATCGAGCGAGAACGAAAGCTGATCGAGTCCGCATTGGAGGATAGCGAATGAGAGTAAGTCGTTAGACGAACCCCCGTGCACAAGTCGGAAGCCCGGCCGCGCATCTTGGAATCAAGATGTGTTAGTTCAAAATGACGGCCTATCGATAATGGGTGAGTGGAATCCTACGGCGTGGACGAGTACATGTAACTGTTTCCGCCAGCCACGGCGATACTGCCGATTGCACTGTCGAAGTGATAGATTATTTCGGCAGTCTCGTACACTCGGGTTTGGAGGGTTCAAATGCCGCCACTCTGGCTACGTCCCAAAATATGGGGCACTCTTTCTATTGACAACTCTGTCACGGTTACGTCCACCAACTACACCTTATACTCCTGATGATCATAAACGGCGAGACTGCCTTTGCCTGGCGCCATGACCGTTCATTTCCGTAAGGCGTCTTGTTGGTAGATTGTGCTGTCAGGGGAATACCAATTTCTACGAAGAACAACAGATATGGCGACAGCAAAAAAGAAGAATACAGATTCCACTAAACCGGATGCTACAATCGAAATGCTTGACGGTAATAATCCAGTTGTTACAGTGCACGGCGCGATGGGGAGTACCGACGCCACCAAAAAACGCATCGTCACTCACTTGTATGTAGAACATTCAGCTCTGCCTTTTCAACTAGATGTAAAAGATGGGAAATTGATGCCGCGGACAACCGCAGATATACAGCGCAGGATTGTTTCAACATTGTGTATGGATGAAACTGCGGCGCGTAGTTTGTTGGAAGTTCTAAAGCATCAACTTGAACAGTTGAAAGGTATAGACAGAAAATGAGCAACCACGATTATGAGCCGAAATGGCGACCAACAGCAATTAGAGTTGCCTCTTTTTCTCTTCAAGGAATCCGTGCGACGCCAGACACCTTAAATGGAATGTCCCTTCACGTTAACACGACAAGTCAACATGTGGACGCACTCGAGATTCGTGCGTTAGCATTTAGAAATCAAGAATCTAACATTCGCAACTTTGAGCACTATCCGAAAAACTGGGATGGTGAAGGTGCGCCTGCACCTCGACTAGACGCTGTTAATGGCGCGCTACGACTACTCCGTGAACTTTATGTTGATGGACATAATCCATATCATAGTTTACCGTCGATAACTGGCGGTGTAATTGTTTACACAACATTAGATGGCGTAATATTTAGGTTCGTTGTATCAAACGGCACAACAATCATGCAACTGGACACGCACGATCAACTTTCGGATAAGCACCAATGTTATGACGTCGCAGTGCCATTGGTTAAGGCACACGCTGTCGCCAGACAAGCGGCTTCATTTATGAAGCAGTTGTTAGCTGCGGGTAATTAATAACTCAAACCGAAGGACCATAGCCGTGAAGGTTGCTAGACGCATTCTTAAGGAGCGGATTCTCGCGTCCGGCACGATAGATCCAGAAGCGTTTCAATTGCGCAACGGAGAAGATGGCGTAAGCTTGGTGTGTTTGGAGTTGCCCTGCACCAAGAAAAGAATTCAGTGGGTAGAGAGCAAGATAAAGGGAGAATGGCGCTGTTACACCGCCGATGAAATTAGACGATTTGGTATTGAAGTCGAACAGGGAAAAAAATTGCCACGCGTTGGCATTTTATGGCTCGAAGTACACACAGATTCCACGATCGGTTGCCAATAAAATTCTTCGCAGCGGCGAACAGTGCCTGTAGTGTTCGGCATCAAGCCCACACACGAAGCGCGATTTGTAATTCACATTCTCTGGCCGGAGTAGAAGCTCTCTCTGCAATGAAGATCACCCAACCAGTTGTAGTTCTCATTCTTTTACTCGCCGTGCAAGGTGCTGCTGCTCAATGGCAGAGATTAACCACTGGGTATGCCGGAAATCTTGAAGACGTTTATTTCACTCATATCGATACCGGCTATGCTGTTGGCGGATCTACCATTCTTAAAACGACCAATGGTGGTCTGACTTGGACTTCGCAATCGGTTCCGCCAACGCACACATTGAATGCGATATTCTTTCCCAGTTCTAATGTTGGATTCGCCGTAGGGGATGTAGTGTATAGAACAGTGGATGCGGGTGCGACGTGGGATAGCGTACACGTTGCCGATGAACAGTGGAAGGCTCCAGAATTCAGGTCACTGTTCTTTTTTTCAGATTCTGTTGGCATTGTTGTTGGAGATGCATTTCGCTCCACCACCGATCAGGGCGATACCTGGATCGATGGCCCGTATGATTTTGTCATGCCAGGAGCAAGTACGGTGATTGACTTCATAGGGAATGGTGTAGGATTCTTGGGTGGCTGGACGGGTACGACCATCGGCATGTTCGGCATTGTTGCAAAGACTACTGATTTGGGGAAGACTTGGACCCAATCACTAGGGATGGAGGATAAGTCTCGGGGACTTCGCATCAGTTCGATTGAATTTGTGACACCGTCTGTGGGCTGGGTAGTAGGTTCGCGAGAATCAGGAAATCCACCATATAGTAGGACCCGAATACTCCATACGAGCGACGGTGGGGCCACATAGGAAACTATTAATACAGTTTTCGCACGCACGCTCAATACAATCGAATTTACGAGCGACCAGATTGGCTACGTTGGGGATGATTGGGGGTCAATTTACTCGACTACAGACGGCGGATTGAGCTGGAATGCGGATGAGATTTTCTCGGGCGGTCGATCAATCAACGCCATTGTCGTAGTAGATCGTAGTGTCGCTTATGCCGTGGCTGATGATGGCCTAGCGTTCAAGCGTGTTATCCCAACTTTCGTTGTAGACCCGTTCCCAGTGATTGGCTTCAGAATTTCACCGAACCCGTCTCATGGCAGCGTAACCATTACGATAGACCCTTCGCAAGCCCCATATCAGGCGACTCGAGTAACTGTTTTTGACGCGCTAGGTAGAGGCGTCCATCAGGAATGGACCACATC
>Ga0163153_10000728_pt1 | contig 55580 bp, 47 predicted proteins | sample OliLakLV19MP6IB1_FD_148629 | JGI IMG/M metagenome (GOLD analysis project Ga0163153, IMG submission 148629) | Freshwater microbial mat bacterial communities from Lake Vanda, McMurdo Dry Valleys, Antarctica - Oligotrophic Lake LV.19.MP6.IB-1 | ecosystem: Environmental > Aquatic > Freshwater >... | reverse complement strand
GGGCGGGGGCGGTCTGCGGCTTGATCGAAAGTGGCTTCACCACGAACGGCTTCGGGCCGCTCTTTCCCTTGCCGTCGGTCTTCTTCGGACCAGAACCGGCTGGAGGCTGAGGCGTCTTGCCGGCCGGTCGGGCCGCCGCTTGTGGGCCAGCGGGCCGATGTTCCTCCTCGCCCGTGTGACTCTCCTTGACCGTAGGCGGCGGAGGCACCGGCTCAGGCAGAGGCTCGCCGCGCTTCGGGAAGCGGTCCTTCGCCGCAGGGTTCACCGCGAGCGCGACCTTGCGGACCGTCGCCCCGTGCAGGTTCGTCAGTACGTCGATCCCAAACTGGTGAAGAAGCGAACTGAACTCGATGCCCGCCTTCTTGGCGATGGTCCGCTCGATTCCGGGCACCTTGCCGGTGTCGTACTCCTGGCGGGTAATCAGCCCGGAGAGCCAGAGTGCAGACAGTGCCCCCTTGTCGAGCGGCACCACGTGGCCTCCGAGGGCCGTGGCCGCCACGTGCTGAACCACGAAGGGAGGCACTCCACGGAGGCCTTCGAGCACCTTGATGCCGTGCGCGAGCGAGTGCTTCCGAGCATGGTCGAGCGAGTAATTATAGGTGGACTCAAAAACCCCCTGGAGGGCACGGCGAAGAGACAGTGCCGCCCGCGATGGATCGGGAAGATCGTGAAGAATCTCGGCAAGCTCCGCCACGGTCGTCACACGGATTTCGTTGAGATCAAAGTAGGTTTCCACGAGCCTCGCAAATGCTTTTTCAGCGACATCGGCTGGGGCATTCTCAAAGCAGCAGGCCACAAGTACCTGGTCAAGAATCGGTCGTGAGGTGTCGGTGGCCACCGGCTTGTAGTTGGCCTTGAGCACCTTGTGGAGCTTGGGGATCAGCGTGCTACGGGGTGGAATCTTTTCTGGAACGGGCTTGGGCTCGGGCGCCGCTTTCACCGCAGGCGCGGTTGGTGCCTTGGCCGCAGGTTTCGCGACAGGCTTTCCCGATGGTTTGGCGACGGGCTTGGCGACGGGCTTGGGGGCCGTCTTGGCGACGGGCTTGGCGACGGGCTTCACAGGGGCCTTGGTCGCCGCCTTGGCGGCTGGGGCGGCCTTCTTGGGGGCGGGCTTGGAAGCTGGCTTCGGCCGGCTTGCCGCGGGGCGCTTAGGTGCGGTCATGCGTCGTCCTGCGAGGGGGCATCGGGCGATTCAGGGGCTGGCGATGGAGGCGAAGATGGAGCAATGTTTGGCGGCAGAACTTCGCTGAGCACACGGGCAAGCTCGATCGAACGTTTCACTCCGTTGTCGATCTCGAATCGGAGGCGAGGGATATACCGCGTCTCGATGCGGTCGGCGATCCGCGACTGCAGGAAGCCAGCGGCATTGGCGAGCCCACGCAGCGCGAGCTGCTCACGGGCCGGACTCCCCCTCACTGAAATATGCACGGTGGCTGATCGCATGTCGGGAGCCATTTCGACACTGGTTACGGTGACGTCTTGGACCCGTGGGTCGCGCACCTCCGTGAGGATGGCCATGCTGACCACCTCCCGCACCGCCTCGGCAGCCTTGAGGAGTCGTCGTATGCTCACGAGAGAGTTCGGGCAACTTCCTCGACCCGGTAGCACTCGAGGATGTCGCCGTCCTTGATGTCGTTGAAGCCCGCCACCTTGATACCGCACTCAAGACCATCCCGCACCTCGCGGGCATCGTCCTTCTCACGCTTGAGGGACTCGATTCCGTAGTCGCCCATCACCACGTTGTCTCGAATCAGCCGCAGCCGCGCGTTGCGGGCGATGACACCCGCAATCACGCGGCAGCCGGCAATGACACCGAGGCGGCTGATGCTGAAGGTGCGCTGGACGATTGCGCGGCCAAGTTCGGCTTCCCGCTTCTCGGGAGCAAGCATCCCCTCGAGCGCCTTTCGGAGATCGTCCGTGACTTGATAGATGATGTCATACCGGCGGACCTGGACCCCGAGCTCTTCCGCCAAGGACCGCGCCCGTTCGTCGGGCACGACATTGAAGGCGATGATCACAGCATCCGATGCATCCGCAAGGGCCACGTCGGCCTCGCTCACGCCGCCGACCATCGCCTGGAGGATGCGGATCTTCACTTCGGGGTGCTCGAGCTTCTGAAGCTCTTTTCGGATCGCTTCGATTGTGCCCCGAACATCGGCTCGCAGAATGAGATTGAGCGTGGGCGCCTTCTCGGTGCCGAGCCGATCCACCAGCGTTTCAAGCGTCACGTGGACTGGCTCGCTGGCCAGGGACGTGTGCCGTCGGATGTCGGTGCGTTTGGTGGCAACATCGCGGGCCAGCGCGATCGAATCGACCACCTGGAACCGATCCCCGGCCCCCGGCGGCTCATCGAGGCCGGTCACGAACACGGCATGCGCCGGGCCTGCCTCCGTCATTTTGCGGCGGGTGAGCGTGTTGCTCATCGCCTTGACGTGGCCGGTGGCCTCACCACACACAACCGCGTCTCCGACACGAAGCGTGCCCTTCTGGATCATGAGGCAGGCGATGACGCCACGGCCCTCATGCACCGACGCATCGAGGCAGACGCCAGCGGCGGCTCGGTCAGGGTTGGCGCGGAGGTCATGCAGTTCGGCAATCGTCAGAAGCATGTCGAGGAGCGTGTCGATACCCTCGCCCGTGAGGGCACTGGTCTTCACCACCTCCGTCTCCCCGCCCCATTCGGTCGGCAGGAGCTCGTTGGCCGCCAACTGTTGATACACCTTCTGAATGTCGGCACCAGGAAGGTCGATTTTGTTGATGCAGGCGACGATGGGCACGCCGGCCGCGCGAGCATGACTGATCGCCTCTTCCGTCTGCGGCATGATGCCGTCATCGGCTGCCACCACAATCACGGCGCAGTCGGTGACATTGGCCCCACGGGCCCGCATTTGGGTGAACGCCTCGTGGCCCGGAGTATCGACGAACGTGATCGGATGGTCGTTCCGCACGATCGTATAAGCCCGGATGTGCTGGGTGATGCCACCACTTTCGCGGGCCGCCACATCGCTCCCGACGATTTTGTCGAGAAGGGATGTCTTGCCGTGGTCGACGTGGCCCAAAAAGGTGACCACCGGAGCCCGCGGAAGCCGGAGGGTTGGGTCTTCGTCGGCAGCATCGAAACCGGTGAGGAGATCTTTCTCGAGATCTTCGGCCGTCTTGAGGTCAAGCTCGACGCCCATTTCCGCCGCGAGCATTTCCACCGTGTCGCGGTCGAGCATCGTGCCCATGCTGGGCATCGATTCCATCCCAAACGTGAGCAGCTTTTTGAGCACTTCGCTCGCCCCAAGACCGATGGCCTCCGAGAAGGCACGCACGGTGCACGGCACCTGGATCGCCGCATTCGTCTTTCGTGGCGCGGCCGTGGAGGTGCCTGACCCCTTGCGAGTATGGGCCCTTCTACGGCGCAGACGGCCGTCATCGTCGTCTCCGGGGCCACCTCGCTTGTGGGGCACCTTCTTGCGATTGAGCTGCCGTAGCTCACGGCCGCCGAGCGTATCCTCGCCGCCTGGCTTGGACGGACTTCGCCGCGGCCGCACGCCAGGTTGAAGCGGAGGAGGCGATGGCGCCGCGGTCGCCGAACCACCCCGCAACAGGCCGCCCGTGCGAGCCCGAGCGGCGTCGGCAGCTTGTCGCTGCTCGTGCTTCCGCATGTGGTCGGCCAGCGGCTTGGCGCCGCCTGCTTTGGCACTTCGAATCGCGTCGAGCGGAAGCTTGACGTCGGGCTTTTGGGCCGCCGGTTCCTGGGAAGCGCGAGACGGGGGAGGGCCGGCCCGACCGCCTGCAGGGAGTGGCGCGAGCTTGAACGCGGGCCGCGGCATGGGCTTGCCCCCGTCCCCGGTACGCCCGCCTGGACGAGGCCTTCCCTCGTTCTCCTTGGCTGCGATCGGCTTCGAGGCCGGAACCTCAGGAGGCCTTCCCTTCCCGGCGACGCCGCCTGGCGCGATGTAATCCTCGCGAGTGAGCGGCGCGGCCACTGTCGGCCGAATGGGCGCCGATGGCCGAACGGGAGCTGAAGGTCGAGCCGGTGCCGAAGGCCGAACGGGCGCCGAAGGTCGCTCAGGGGCGGCTTTCGGCTTGCCGGCCATGAACTCCTTGAGCTTCGCGACTTCCTCGTTCGTGAGGCTGGCAAGGGCCGAGCCCTTGTCCTGAATGCCGGCGCGGGTGCACAGATCGACAAGCTCTTTGCTGTCGAGCCTGAGATCCTTCGCTAGCGTATAGATCCGAACTGCCACTCGTGCCTCTCTCCACCGGCTGCGGCCGGCCGATCTGTCTTTTCTCGAACTTCGGTCCTTCGACCCTCGCGATTGTTCGTTGTCCGTCCATTACGACGACTCGCTCGACGCCTCGGCCGCTTCTGGCGCGACACCCGCGCCGTCGGCTTCCTGTGTTGCCACAACCGCTGCCTCGCCAGCCTCCGCGGCGTCGGCATCGGCGGTTGCCTTCGCAACGCGGTCTACTTCCCGCTGCTTCCGCCGTTCGTCCGCCGCTGCCGTCTCAGCCGTCGCGGCCCGTTGTTCGGCCTCAGCGACGATCGCGTCAACCACCTCGGCAGACAAACCGCCCATCTCCATGAGATCGTCTGGCTCGATCACCGACAGATCATCGTAGGACAGAAAGCCCTCACCAACGAGCCGCTCCGCCAGCGATTCATCCAAACCCTCAATGGAGGAAAAACCGGCGGTGGCGCGCTCGATCTGCTGGTCGAGCTCCTCCTGAGTCATGATTTCGATGTCCCAGCCGCAGAGCTTGCTGGCCAGGCGGACGTTCTGCCCACGTCGGCCAATCGCCAGCGAGAGCTGATCCTCACGAACAAGCACGATCCCACGGCCCAGCATCTGGCAGAGGATGACTTCATCCACTTCGGCCGGCTGGAGGGCGTTGGGAACGAGCACTTGGAGATCGTCGCTCCACCGGACGATATCGATCCGCTCGCCGCCGAGCTCCTCGACGATGTTCTTGATCCGGTTGCCACGCACGCCAACGCACGCGCCCACGCAATCGATCCGATTGTCGGAACTGATGACGGCCACCTTGCTCCGATAGCCGGGCTCACGGGCGATGGCACGGATCTCGATCACGCCGTCGGCAATTTCGGGAATCTCCTGCTCGAAGAGCCGCTGCACGAGCTGCGGACGGATTCGCGAGAGGATGATTTTGACCCGGCTGCCAACCTTACGGACCTCGAAGATCGTGCCACGGATCCGCTCGTTGGGATGGTAGCTCTCCCCAGGGATCTGTTCGCTACGAGGGAGAATCGCCTCTTGGGTACCCAATTGGACGGTGGCCGTGGCACCCTCAAATCGGGTCACCACACCAGACACCATGTGGCCGACCTGCTCCTCGAATTCGTCGTGGATCGAGTCTCGCTCGGCTTCACGGATCTTCTGGATGATCACTTGCTTGGCCGTCTGCGCACCGATCCGGCCAGCCAACTCGGCCGTGTCGATCGGCTGACCGTCATGCGTGCCGGAGAGACTGCCATCGTTCCGGTCAATCCGAATGATGATCTCGGAGGTCTCGCCATACTGACGAGCCAAGGCCGTCATCAAGGCCGCCTCGATGGCCTGGAAAACGATCTCCTTGTCGATGTTTTTGTCGCGATGGATCGCGTCAACGATACGGAGGATTTCTTCAGGCTTCATGGCGTTCTCGGCGGGCCCTCGTGGAATGGTTCCGCCGGTATGGCCGACGCCATCGCACGCCATGGGGGCGCCAAGACAATCCGGTGTCGCCAGCCTCAAGGCCGACGAGGACCGGAAGGCCAGGAAGCGAGTCCGCGAACCAGCACCATCCTCACGAGGTCAAGCCGATGAGCGTATGCCGCCTGCCAGGGGATGTCAAGCAGCAGGGCTCCCCGTCCAGGCGCGGAAGACGAGGGCAGCCGCCTGTCCCTGGGGGGTCACCGAGGCGGATACAAAACTCGCTCCCGCAGCGTCGCCCCGACGGGCCGGGCGAACGGGGCATGCCACGTCAGGATTTTCGAAGTTGAGGAGCGGGAAGAGCGTTCCCTGGCGCAGGGCCAGGATGCTCGCCACGCACTCCACAAGGCCGCTCGCCGCTCCGAGATTACCAAAGTGGCTCTTGGCAGCCACCACCGGCACGCGACTGGCGGCACTCCCCAGCACGTCACCGAGGGCCGCCGCCTCCTCGCGGTCGCCCGTGACTGTGCTCGTTCCATGCGCGTGTACATGACCGACTTCCGAAGGTGCGACGGCAGCCCGCTTGAGTGCCGCCGTGTACGCGTGAGCGAGGGCCTGCCGCCGTCGGCCGGTCCCTCCGCGGTTCACGGCACAACCAGCTCCATGGCCCACAACTTCAGCGTGGATCGTCGCCCCTCGTCGCTGGGCGCTGCCAAGCTCCTCCAGAATCAACACGGCCGCGCCTTCGCCGAGCACCATGCCTCGTCGATCTCGATCAAATGGACGGCTCCATTGCGACGGGGAGTCACCGGCGTCCGACGCGACTGCCACCTGATCGGTTTGCAGGGCGTGGACTGTCTTCATGGGATGCACGCGGGTGCCCGTCGCACCGGCGACCATGATGTCGGCCATGCCTCGCAGGATCGTCTCGGTGGCCTCGCCAATCGCGAGGTGTCCGCTTGCCTCGCGAATCGTGATCGAATTGCTCGGGCCCCTGAGATCGTTGTAGATGGCGATGTGGCTAGCCGGCATGTTGGGCAAGTACTTCAGCAGCCAGAGGGGATTGAGCAGGGGCATGCCATCCGTCGCCCAGCGGCTGAAGTCGAATGCCCCGTCGCCGTTGCGACAGGCGGCTACACCCGCCGTGAAGTCTTCGGGAATCGTGAGCATGTAGTCCGACCCGAAGACGCAGCCAAATCGCTCCGGCTGGTGGTGAGCAAACGGGTCGCTGGCGTGGTGGAGGGCCAACTGCGCTGCGGCGACGCCCATCTGGCTTTCACGGCACATCACCTTGAGGCCCTTGCGAATCGCCTTCTTCTTCTCGCTGTCGAGCGGGCCGAAGTTGTCGATTGCCCCCGTGAACTGACGGGCCTCGGCCGCGTGTCGCAGTGGCAGCCCATCGGTGGCAAACGACTCGATCGGGCCGATGCCGCTTGTGCCTTCCACGAGGCCCGTCCAGAGCCCATCGAGCGACAGGCCAAGCGGACACACTACGCCCAACCCCGTCACCACAACCCGTCGCTCGTGTTCGCTCATACCGATCAGTGCTTCCAGAAGGATTCCGTGTCCATGGTGACCGCTGCCCAGCAGCAGTCAGGCCGCAACCTGCATTACCGCCCGCTCCCAAGCCGAGGCTCGATCACGACTACAACGTCCCGTCGCTCGATCTTGGGGAGCAGCGCCGGAACTGCACCATTCTGCGCAGGCACGGGCCAGGGAACCACCCCGAGGCCGATGACGAGAGCGTGGGTGGCTGGCCAGCGAAATCGCTCACCGATCCGAACGGCCGCCATTTGTGGTACTTCCGCAGCCACCGGGGCCCCTCCCGCCGGCGATGGCAGGGACACCGGAGCCATCCGCTCGATCTGATCGATCCGGCAGCGAAAGACCGCGTCCACCGCCTTGCCGTCTGCCGCGACAAGCGGATGGACATCAATGGCGAACCCTTCGTCGCAGGTCGCCTTCTGCGGCTGCCAGCCGGGCCAGACGTTTGGAGTGAGGCCATAATCCGCCACGTATTCCTGCGTGCGCCCCCCAGTGAGTGTCGCTGGGATGCCATTGGCCGCGAGGACGGCGCCTGTGGGCAACTCCACGCAGTCGGCACGGGCCGTCGCGCGGGCCACCACGGGGGCGGCTGATTCCCGCGGCAGGATCCAAGCCTGGACACCGGGTGTTGCCGTCGCAACCGCCTGAAGGGCAGGGCGGGCCGCCGTTCGCCAGGCAGGCGACGTAAAGCCGAGCACGCGGACCGTGAACCGGTGTGGCTTGTCGGCCTCCCCGACAAACCGCGTGACGACATCGGCCACGCGAGCCTGCATCTCCGGCGTGTGGTAGCAGGAGAGTTTTCCATCGGAGGCAGAAAGTGACGCCGGGCTCTTGCCGTGCCATGCCGGATAGCCCGTCTCCTGAAGGATCCAGTCCACCACATGCTTCTCGCTGTCTGCACCGGCGGCGGTGACAAAGGCCGCCAGGTCGTACGTCTTCCAGACCTGTCCGACGTCGGACGGGATCTGACCGCGAGCTGTCTGGCCGCCTGGGCCAAGCAAGGCCGTGAGCATGAGGACCGCGAGCCCAACTGAATCCTGCCGCGACCGCTTCATGGCCGGGCCCTCCGTGGACAATCGGTCAGAACGAAGCTACGCCAGTCGCGCGAGCACGAGGCTCGCATTGTGGCCGCCGAACCCAAAACTGTTGCTCATCGCTACGTCGACGCGAGCCTCACGCGCGATGTTGGGCGTGTAGTCAAGATCACACGCCGGATCGGGCGTGTGGTAATTGATGGTTGGAGCGATGACGCCTCGGGCAATCGTCAGGGCGCAGAACACCAGCTCGATACCGCCGCTCGCGCCGAGGGTGTGGCCGAGCTGGCTTTTCGTGCTCGAGATCGCAAGCCTGTATGCGTGTGCCCCGAACACCCGCTTGAGCGCGGCCGTTTCAGCCTTGTCACCGAGTGGGGTGCTCGTGCCGTGGGCGTTGACATACTGCATCGCCTCGGGTGCGAGCCCGGCGTCGGCGAGTGCTGCCACCATGGCCCCGGCGGCTCCCCGTCCCTCCTCGTCGGGCTGCGTGATATGGCCGGCATCACCACTGGCCCCGTAGCCCTTGAGCTCGGCATAGATCCGGGCCCCGCGGCTGCGGGCGTGCTCGAGCTCTTCGATCACGACCACGCCTGCTCCCTCACCGAGCACGAAGCCATCGCGGTCGGCATCGAAGGGCCGGCTGGCCTCTTTGGGAGCATCAGTCCGAACCGAGAGGGCCCGCATGTTCTGGAAGCCGGCCAAGCCGATGGGCGTGAGCGCCGCCTCACTCCCGCCGGTCACCATGACGTCGGCGTCGCCGTACTGGATCGCTCGGAGGGCGGAGCCGATGGAATTGGCTGCACTCGCACAGGCCGTGGCCACGGCAAAGTTGGGACCCCTGATCCCGTAGAGGCTCGAGACATGGCCGCTGGCGGAGTTCACCATCAGCTTTGGGATCGTGAAAGGCGAGACTTTGTCGATTCCCTTGTGAAGGAGTCGCTCTTCCTGGACCTCGAACTCCCACAGGCCGCCGATCCCGGAGCCGATGACGACACCGCAGCGGTAGGGGTCTTCTTTTGAAAAGTCGATCCCGGAATCAGTCACCGCGTCTTTCGCCGATGCGAGGGCGAACTGGGCGAACCGATCGAGTCGCTTGAGCTCCTTGGGAGGCGCGACGTCTTCCTTCTCGGGTTCCCAGCGCACTTGGCCGCCGAACTGGACCCGGTAGCCCTCAACCGGAAAGAGCGAGATCGGCCCAACGCCGCTCTCGCCCGCGAGGAGTTTCTGCCAGACGCTTTCGATTGCCCGGCCGAGTCCCGTGACCACGCCCAGACCAGTCACCACCACCCGTCGCTTCATCACATGCCCCAACGCCGGTCTATTGCCCGCGTGCTTGGCTCGGCAACCGACTCCGGCCGGCTACTCCGGTGCGGTGCCATCCAAGTCAGTCACCCGGTCGGTCCTAGCCAGCGATCCCGGTCGATCCGGATGCCTGGTGCTTCTCGATGAACTCCACCGCCTGGCCGACGGTCTGGATTTTTTCGGCAGCATCGTCAGGGATGTTGATCTCGAACTCTTCTTCGAGCTCCATGACAAGCTCGACCGTATCGAGCGAGTCCGCGCCGAGGTCGTTGATGAACGACGTCTCGGAGGTGATCTGTTCTTTGCTCACCCCGAGCTGCGATGCCACGATTTCAATCACTCGATCTTGGACGGAAGCCACCTTGAGAATCCTCCTTGCGTCAATGCCGGAATTGTCGCGGACTGCGGCAGCCTTCAAAGGCTGCGTACCTTGCCCGCGTTCACGGCGAAGATATACCCGCTGGGCACCGAACGTGTCCAGACCTGGGGAAAGCCGCCGCGTTACCCGATCAGACCGCCGTCGACGACGAGGGTCTGGGCGGTGATGTACCCAGAAGCCGGGGCCGCCAAAAAGAGGACTGTGTCGGCGATTTCCGTCGCTTCGCCGAGCCGCTTTGCCGGCACTCGCTTTTTGACCTCGTCCAGGAGGACGTCGCCCAGGGCGGCCGTCATCTCGCTCGCAATAAAGCCAGGGGCCACGGCGTTGACCGTGATCCTCCGACCGGCGAGCTCCTTGGCGACCGTCTTCGTGAGGCCCACAAGCCCGGCCTTCGAGGCGGAGTAGTTGGCCTGGCCAGGATTGCCAATGAGGCCCGAAACGCTCGCCACGTTCACGATTCGACCGTACCGCTGCTGCATCATCGGCCGGCTTGCCGCTCGCATAAAGAGGAATGGGCCGCGCAGATTCGTCGCGAGGACGGTGTCCCATTCCTCGTCGCTCATCCGCGGCAGGAGCGTATCGCGGGTGACGCCCGCGTTGTTCACGAGAATGTCGAGCCGACCGAGCTTCTCCACCACGGCGTCAACGGTCTGCTGGATCGCCTCGGCGCTCATCACGTCACACGGAAAAACCTCGGCCTTGCCGCCGGCTGCCGTGATTCCGGAGGCTACGTCAGCGAGCTTGTCGGCCGAGCGAGCCACGAGGGCGACGGCGGCGCCGCTGGCGGCGAGGGCTTCCGCGATTGCGCGGCCAAGGCCCTGGGAGGCCCCGGTGACGATGGCCACCTGGCCGGAAAGATCGACTCGAATCCGCGCCGATGGCACGAATTTCGTCTTTGAGTTGCCTGCATCCGCCATGGGAGAGCCTCCACTTTTTCGTGTCAAAACGCTGTCAGTCGAAAACGCCGCTGGCAGATACTGTTCGGTCAATCCGCTTCATGAGGCCGCGGAGCACGCGACCAGGGCCGATTTCCATGATCGAGCGGACGCCGGTGGACAGGATGTATGCCACGGAGGCGTGCCATTCCACAACTCCGACAACCTGCCGCGCGAGGAGACTGCGGATTTCGTCGGGGTCGGTGTGCGGGCGTGCGTCAACATTGCTGACCACCGGGATCCGCGGCGTGTGGAATGTGGCCCGGGCGATGGCGGCCGTGAGCCGCTCGACCGCCGGCTGCATGAGCGCCGTGTGGAAGGCACCTGCCACCTCGAGCCGCAGACATTTCATCGCACCGGCCTGTTCTGCCGCTGCTGCCAGCCGGTCGCAGGCGGCAATCGAGCCCGAAATGACGATATTGCCGGGGCAGAGAACGTTGGCCACCTCGAGCACATCGTTGCCGCGACAGGCATCGCAGAGGGCCGTGACCGCATCCCGTTCCATCCCGAGGACCGCGACCATGCCGCTGGGCGACGCCGCGGCGCAGTCCTGCATGGCACGGCCGCGCTCAGCGACAATCCGTAGGGCATCGTCGAAGCCAAGGGCCCCAGCGAAGACGAGCGACGTGTATTCGCCCAGGGAAAGGCCGGCAGTGATGGGCGCTTCGTCGAGCGTGGCCGCATCGCGAGCCCGCTGCACCTCGAGCGCCGCCAGGCTCGTGACGAGAATCGCTGGCTGACTCACCGCGGTCGTGTTGAGCCGGTCGGCCGGACCGCTGCGGCAGACCTCCAGGAGGTCGTACCCGAGCATGTCCGAACTGCGGCGAAAGAGCTCACCAGCGCTAGGGCTCTGCTCGACCCAGTCACCCGCCATGCCGACGGATTGGGCGCCCTGGCCGGGGAAGAGGATCGCCGTCGGGCCGCCGCCCGTGGGAGCCTTGGCCAACGGACTATTCCTTCGGCGCGGCGACGAGCTTGCCCATGTAGTGGCCGCAGCCTCCACACACCCGGTGCGTGGGAACGGCCTTCCCGCAGGTGGGGCAGAACGTCAACTGACGGGGCGTGAGAAAATCGTGGGCCCGGCGGGATCGGGTCTTTTGGTTCGACTGACGTCGCTTAGGGACGGCCATGGCATTACCTTCGTGAATGGACGGTCGGAAGAGTATCTAAGAGGAGTTCAGCCCGGTCAAATGGACTTCAAAATAGACGCCCACGAGTGGCTGGCGTGGTTCCAAGGTGCTCTTCGCCCTTAGGGGTGATCTTTCGGCCACGGGGCGTCCGGATGACCAGTTCGCATCGCAACAGAAACGGTTCGACATCGTCCTCGAGCGTGTCGGGCGCCGCGCTCATCGTGTGGGCGATGGCCTCGACCCCGACCGGGCCGCCCGCGAAAACCCGCTGGATCGTGTCGAGGTATTTCCGGTCAAAACCGTCGAGGCCCATCTCGTCGATGCCCTGCATGGCCAGGGCGACGCGGGCAATCTCGACGTCGAGACGCCTCTCCGCGCGGCTTGTCGAATAGTCGCGAATCCACCGGAGGCGGTTATTGGCCAGCCGCGGGGTGCCTCGGCTGCGGCGGGCGATTTCGTCGGCCGTGGCGTCGTCCATCGGCATGTCGAGCTTGGCCGCTGAACGCCGAATGATTTCCGCAAGCTCTGCCGGGGAGTAGTAGTCGAGGTGCTCGCGAATCACGAACCGGTCGCGCATAGGCGCCGAGATGAGCCCAGGCCGTGTGGTGGCTCCCACGAGTGTGAAGGGCTTGAGTGGCATGTTGATGGTGCGGGCCGCCACCCCGTCGCCGAGCGTGATGTCGATCCGAAAATCTTCCATCGCGGGATAGAGAAACTCCTCGACGGCGATCGGCAGCCGGTGGATCTCGTCGATAAAGAGGACCGATCCTTCCGCGGCATTCGTGAGATATGGCAGGAGATCCTTGGGCGCGGCGAGCGCCGCCCCACTGGCGATCTGGAGGGTGGTGCCCAGCTCGGCCGGGATGCACATGGCGAACGTCGTCTTGCCGAGGCCCGGGGGGCCGTCGAGGAGAATGTGGCCGAGCGGCTCGCTCCGCTTGCGGGCCGCATCAATGGCGATCTCGAGCCGCTCGTAGACGGCCCGCTGACCGATCATTTCCGCCATCCGCTGAGGCCGTAGCCCACGGTCCTCCGGGGCCGGCTCCTCAGGCCCCTGCATCGACGGTTGGCGAAATGATTCCATGCTCTGATTCCATGCTCTCTGTTTCTCGTTGTCGGAAAGTCTAGCGGGTTTGGATTCGCAGCCCCATACAAGCCCCTCGCGCTCAGGCACTCTCACGCTCGCCGCGGCTCGGGCCTGCCCGTGCCGCATCGCCGGACGTTCGCTGGCTTCACGGCCAGCGGGGCATCCATGCCCCCGCGGCCTTGCCGTGCCTCCGCCCGGTGGTCGCACCTCCGGGCTCCCGTTTGTCGTGCGCGATCGTTGGTTGTGCGCCCGAACAGACGGGGCCCGAGGCATCCTCCGTGTGCTCGGCCTCCAACGCCGGCTCCACGGCACGGGCAACCCCTGGCGGGAAGCGCCGCAGGCACACGCCTTCACCGCGGCTTGTGCGTCTGCCGGTAGATGATCTCGAGCGCGTCTTGCACATCCTTGGGCTTCTTCTTTTCTTCCCGCAGTGCCTCGACGAGTCGGCGAGCGTCGGAATCGGAGTGGCCGAGCGATCGGAGCACATCAAATGTCTCCATGAGCACGTCGGGAGCGCCGCCCGCCTCACCGGGAGCTTCCCTGGCAACAAGCAGGGCAAACTTCGGCATCCGGCGCCTGAGCTTGGCGATCATGCGTTCGGCTGTCGCGGCGCCGATGCCGGGCAACCCCGACAGGCTCTTGGTGTCCTGCTCTTCGATCGCGGCGGCGATCTCCCCCACGGGCCTGACGATCGCGCGGAGGGCCTTGCGAACACCCACGCCGTCGACCTCACAGATGAGCTCAAAAAACTCGCGCTCGACTTCCGAGAGAAACCCCACGATCCGAGGCACGAGGTTGCCGCGGGTCGGATTGCCCTCAAGGTATTCGAGCGTGTGCAGCACAACGGGCTGGCCGACCATGCCCTGGAGGCTGCGGCGCACGAGCTCGGTGACAAGCACTTCGTGAACGACCGGCCCAACAGCCACTTCGATGGCGGTGGTCTCGACCCGCTCGAGCGTTCCTGAGAGTCGCGTGATCATGCTCGACCACTCCGGATTCGCACCGTACCGGTGCCGAAGAACAGGGGCCGCAGGCGGAGGTGCCAGTCGGTGAGCGCCACAGCCAGCGCGTCGGCAGCGTCGGCGGGTTCGGGCCTGGAAGGGAGGCCGAGCTCTCGCTGCACGGCCGCCTGAATCTGTTCTTTCCCGGCATGTCCGCTTCCGGTGAGCGCGCTTTTGACCCGGTTGGGGAGGTAGTGGTGAACGGCCAGGCCTGCCTGGGCCCCTGCGAGGCATATGACGCCGCGGGCGTGGCTCAGGAGAATCGCCGCCTTGGGAAACTTCGCGTGGGCAAACACCTGCTCGATGGCCATCGCCGACGGCGAAAACGCTTCGAGTACCTCGCGGACCCCGGAGTGGATCGACATGAGCCGGTCCTCGAGCAACTCCCCGCGTGACCGTACCGTACCCGCCTCAACGAGCCGCACACTGCCACCCTGGCATTCGACGATGCCGTAGCCAGTCGTATTGAGTCCCGGGTCAAACCCGACGACCCGGATAGTGGTGGACGTCCGTTCCATACGCGGAGCGTAGCGGGGCGTCTTCAAAACCCCCAAGCCCAGTCACGCCGCGGCTCGGAGTCGCCCATGCCATGAACTACAGGGCAGCACGCGGCGCGAGTTTCGCTCGCGGCGTGGGAGCACTGGCGCCCCGTCTGCTCGGGCGGATTCCATCGATACCATCACGAGCAGGGGAGCCCGGATGTGCGACCGCCGGTCGTGAAGATAGCCGTGCGACCGCCGGCCGGAGGGCCGGCAAGACCGCCGGGGCCGTGGATGGCAATCGTGTTCGGCACGGCGAATGCGTGGACGACAGAAGCAAGCCGCGTTGGTTCGCCGGCGGTGACATGCTCGCGAGCCTTCGGATTTTGCGAGTGTGCTCTCGTGGATGATGGTGCGCCTTTTGGCCGCGCAAAAGTCCTCGGCTCCTGCGCGTGCCCCCGACCGGCTCCTCAGCATCAGGGCTGAGAGGGGCGGCACACGATCATCCCGCTGGACGCCTGAATCTCCACGCCGTTGTGCTTGTCCGAGATGAGGTGCCGGCAGCCGAGTACGTGCTTGAAGAGCCTGAAGAATATCTCGATGAGCCACCGTTGCCGATAGATCTCCGCGCTCAGTTCTGCTGGAAGGTCAAGCCTGTTGGTCTCGATCCGAAGGGTTCCATCCCAGCGAGGCCCCTTCATCCCTCGGTAGCTTGCGTGCGGCTTCACCTCCACGCGAATCAGCCGAACAGGATGATCCGGCCTACCGGCCAGCGGCCGACTCTTGCCGAGCTTCACGATCTCGTCGCTCGGCCATGCGGGTCACAATGCCGGCGTAACAGCCATCGCGCAACTCTGCCTATCTCCACAGGCTTGCCGCCAAAGCCCCTGATGCTGAGGAGCCGGTCGGGGGCGCGCGAGCATGTCACCGCCGGCGAACCAATGCGGTCGGATTCAGTAGCCAATGCCAGAGGCGTGCCGAACACCATTGCCATGGATGGCTCGCCGGTCGCGAAGATAGCCGTGCGACCGCCGGGGCCATGGATGGCAATTTCCAGAGGGCCAGCGAGCCAAGCGGCTGCGACACCGGAAGCGGCTGCCTAGTTCCCGGCGGAGGCCGGGCAAGGCTTCGCGGGCCATGGATCGCCGCGAAGCCGTAAAGTAGCACTACACCCCGCTGGGCTCGAACCAGCAACCTTCGGTTCCGTAGACCGATGCTCTATCCAATTGAGCTAGGGGTGCGTAGCCCAAAGGATACCGCGCCCCTGCGGCCGAACCAACCTCGGCTTGAGAATGCGGCGTCCATACCCCCAGAGAACAGCCCGCGTCACGACGCTCGTGGCACCAGAAACCCCTCCTTGTCCACGTCGAGGGCATCGGCGAGGACGACGGCTCGCGGCGAGGCCGCGCCAGGGCAGGGGAGCATGGCGGAGATAACGAGTGTGGCTTCCGAGTCGTCGGGAGTGCCTTCGGATGACCGGCTTGGGAGCCCCAGCGGCGTTCGGACGGCGGCCCTTGGCCAGACGACGCTTCCGTTGACAACACGGCCAAGCGTGTCGGGTTTTGAGCTCACCTCAAAGTCGCCTGCCGCCCTGGCCGGTGGCGTGTTCATCGCGACCAGGCAGCCGGCCTCGCGCGGGCAGTAGGCCACGACGGGCTCAATGCCATGGGCCTCGCGAAAACGCTCGGCCGCGTGACGAGCCCACGGGAGGTCGCTCGCACTGGCGATCGGCATGACTACGGCGACAAGGTGGGAGGAGAGCCCAGGCCCCGTTGTGGGTTTGCTCGCAACCGCTTCCACCTGGGCCACGCGGGCCAGCCAGACGGTGGCCTTCGCGCTGATGAGCTGACTGACGAGATCCGAGGGCGAAGTATCCGGCGGGATCACCTCTGTGGCAATGCCCAGAAGCCGCTTGCCATACGTGCCGAGCGTGGCCGCCAGTGGATCATCGGAAGCAAGCGATGCAAGCAGGCGATCGGTTCGCCGCAGGAGGCAGGCGCCGTCAAAGGCTTCGGCCTCGGCACACGCAGCAGGCCAGTCACCCGAAAAATCTCGGGGTGGTCGGCGCGAGGCCATGCGTCGTCGGACCACGGTGGCTGTGAGCTCTTGGAGCGCGAGGCGGGCCACGTCGGTGGATGTGCCCACGGGCAGCGGCGTACCGAACGTGAGCGTGACGGTGCGGCGGAGCCCGCGGGGCCATTTCGAGAAGAAACGGCCCTCCGAGTACGACAGCAGACTGCCCCACATGCCGTCGATCGAGGCCGGCAGGATTGGCGACTCGACGCGTTCGAGGAGCCACTCGAGCCCCCGCTTGAACCCCATGATCTGGCCAGTCCGCGAGATGCCCCCCTCACAGAAGATGCCGACGCAGTCGCCGTCGGCCAGGCCGCCTTGGATGCTCTTGAGGGCGCGGCCGATCGACTTGGGCTTGGGGTCAAAGAGGATGAATCGCCATTGGTCGGCCAGCATGTTGAGGAACCGCCCCTGGATGTTGGGCCCAAAGACCACCATCCGCACCCCCCGCGGCGCTGCCAGCGGCAAGAGAAAACCATCGAGCCATGAGAGATGGTTGGCCACGATGACGAGCGGCCCGCGCGGCGGCACATGGTCTTCGTCACGGCCGCGGAAACGCCAGATCGTGCAGACGAGCATCCGCACCAGAAACCGCACGGTCGCCCGGGGTGCAGCCCACACGGCGGTCGCTGTCGCGCCCAGCGAGAGCACGGCAAAGAGAGCGAACACACCGCGTGCTGAGAGGAGAGGCGAGGCGGCGTCGGCCGGCCCGATGGGCACCCGCAGGCCGTAGTACCCGACCGATGCCAGGAGTATCCCAGTAAACACCAGAAGGTTTGTCGAGGCGAGGATCGTGCCACGCCGCCTGCGTGGACTCTGCTCCTGGAGATACGCCTCGAGGGGTACGTCAAACATCCCGGCGCCGATCCCCAGGAGGGCCAGCCAGATGACCGGCGACACGAGCCGCATGCTGCTTGTGGCCTCACCGCCGAAGATGTCGGTCGATGAGAAGGCAAGCGCCACGCAGGCGATGGTCATCACAAGCCCGCCGGCCGGCACGAAGCCGAGATCCACCTTGGACCCGGGGTCAATACCATGCTTCGAGAAGCGGCCTGCGATGAGGCTCCCGACCCCGATGCCACTGACGAGCGCCACGAGTAGCGGCACGATCTCGCCCTGGGTCTGGGATCCACTTTCGGATGCGTATTGATCGATGTTGAGCTGAACGACGGCAGCCACGGCCCAGAAGAACACGATCCCAGCGGCCGCACCCTTGAGCTTCCGGACTGCGAGGAGTAGGGCTATATCGCGAACGGTTGCAGCGAGCGCATTTCGCGGAAACGAGGCCCGCGGGTTGGCTGCGGGCACGCGCGGCAGGAGGAGCGAGGCGAGCCAGCCGACGATCGCAATCCCGCCGAGGAGCGCGGCGGTGGGAACGGCATGCGCCCATGGCAGCGAGGCGATCCAACCCGAGAGTGGACGAACGGGGTCTGGCTGCGGCGTCAGCCATGTGGCATCGGCGAGCCAGTTGCCTGCCGCCATGCCAACAAGCGTCGCGGCCAGCGACACCATCGCGAAGATGCCGTTGGCCGCAGAGAGCCGCTGCGTCGGAACCGTCTCGGCGATCGTGCCGAGGAGGCTCGGACTCAGGAGCGTGGTCTGGATGGCGAAGAGGCCGATCGCGCCGAGCAGGAGCCACAGGCCGATCGGCATGCCTGCGACGATGCCACCGGACGCTGCACCCCAGCCGACGATGGCCGCCGTCACCGCTGCGATGAGGATCTCCGCGAACTTCCCGCCGATGACAACCGATCGCTTGGCAAACCGATCGGCCAGCCAGCCGGCCAGCCAGGCAAAGAGGATGAAGGGCAGCACGTATGCGACGGTGCCTATTGCGAGCACCGCCGCGGGCGCCGTGCCGGCTGCCGCAGCGGCTTGCTTCCCAAGGCCGATGACGAGCCAGCGGGACAGGTTGTCGTTGGCGACCGTCAGGCCGCGCACGGCCAAGAGGGCAGGAAAGCCGCCTCGGGCCAGGTTCGAGGAGGGGGGAACGGAGGTGGAGGCTGTATCCAAGGTGTCGTCTTGCTGGGGGGGGCGGCCGCAGGGCTCGGGCTGTGGGTTATGGGCTCCGGGCGGCCCTGGTGGTTCCCGGCTTTCCGACGTCCAGCATGCGGCTGTCGGTGGGTGGGACTTTACCGACCCGTTGAACAGGTTGCCAAACCTGCGTATCCTCAAGCGGAATCCGAGCCGGTGTCTGGGGACTTGCTGCCCAGGACGCACCGCAACCGCTCGCACACCAGGAAGGGACGCGATGAACACCACCGTTATCCGCATGATGCTGGCTGTTGCCACCGTGGCCATCGCGACCTCCGCGACCACCGGCGAGGCCCAGGTTGTCTACTACCAGGCCTATCGGCCCATGGTCGCGGCGCCGGTCATGGCAGCGCCGGCCTATGTGGCCAACTACACGCCCTATGTGGCCAACTACACGCCAGCGGGCAACTACGCGGCGGTGACCGCCTACTCGCCGCCTGTGATGGCGGCCCCGTCGGCCGTCGCGGTGACCTCCGGATTCGCCCCGGCCTACGCCCCGATGGCGGTGACGTCGTACTACGCCCCGACCGTCGTCAACTACGCGCCGGCACCCACCGTGGCCTATTCGCCGGTCATGGCGCCGGTGACGGCCTACTACGCGCCGGCGGCCTATTACGCGCCCGCGGCCTACTACGCGCCGGCGTATCGCCGCGGATTGTTCGGCGGACTCCGCCCGGTGCGGTCGGCCTACTACATCCCGTACTGAGCGAGAGCGAGCCGCTCGCGACGTCTGGATTTGTTGTCCGTCCTGGGCAGGCTTCTATAGTGCGGGCGTCTTCAGTGGCCTCATGAATCGTTCATCGGGCCACGCCGGTGGCGGAACGCTACGGAATGTCACGGACGGTCAACATTATCGGAGCTGGGCCAGGCGGGCTTGCCTGTGCGATGCTCCTGGCGAACAGCGGGGTCCGCGTTCGCGTCCTCGAACGGCTTTCTGTTCCCGGAGGGCGGACAAGCACGTTCACGTCCCCCGAGGGTTTTCGGTTCGACCTTGGCCCCACATTCTTTCTCTATCCGCAGGTTCTCGAGGAGATTTTTACGGCGTGTGGCCGTGACCTGAGACGCGAAGTGGAGATGGTCCGCCTCGATCCGCAATACCGGCTCGTCTTTGGGGCAGGGGGTGAGCTCCTTGCCACACCCGATGTCGCCCGTATGGAGGAGGCCGTCGCGAAATTTTCGCCGGCAGACCGTGGGTCGTTCACGCGGTTCATGGAAGTGACCCGCGAGAAGTTCAAGAAGTTCGCCCCGTTCCTCGAGCAGCCCTTTCAGTCCTGGCGCGATCTCGCGAGCCCTGACCTGCTCAAGCTCATGCCGATGCTCAAGCCATGGCGAAGCCTCGATGCGGAGCTCGGTACGTTCTTCAGTGATGAGCGGATTCGGCTGGCCTTCACGTTTCAGTCGAAATACCTGGGCATGTCCCCTTTCCGGTGCCCCAGCTTGTTCTCGATTCTGTCGTTTCTCGAGTACGAGCACGGCGTCTTTCATCCAATCGGAGGATGTGGCGCCGTGTCGGAATCGATGGCTCGCATCGCCACCGAAATGGGCGTCGAGATCTGTTACGACGAGCCGGTTGAGGCGCTCGATTTTGAGGGGCGCAGGATCACTGCGGTGCGGACGGCGCGGGATCGCTACGAGGCCGACGCGACGGTGGTCAACGCCGACTTCGCCCGGACCATGACGCGGCTCGTGCCCGATCACCTGCGCCGTCGGTGGAACGATCGAAGAATCGCATCGCGGCGGTTTTCATGCTCGACCTTCATGCTCTACCTGGGCATCGAGGGCCAGTACGACGACATCTCGCATCACACGATCTATCTGTCGGAGGATTACCGGCAGAACCTCGCCGACATCGAGCAACGGCATGTCCTTTCGGCCGATCCTTCGATGTACGTTCAAAATGCCTGCGTGACCGATCCGTCGCTCGCGCCCCCCGGCACGAGCACGCTCTACCTCCTCATTCCGGTTACCCACCGACACCCGAATGTTGATTGGCGGGTGGAAGGACCGCGGTTCCGCGAGGTGGCCCTCGATCAAATGGAGCGGATCGGCATCCGCGGCGTCCGCGAGCGAATTCGCTTTGAGCGAATGATCACGCCCGACGAATGGCAGGACGGATACGAAATCTACCGGGGGGCCACGTTCAACCTGTCCCACAATCTGGGCCAGATGTTGCACATGCGGCCGCACAACCGCTTTGAGGATATCGAGGGGATGTACCTCGTTGGCGGTGGCACGCATCCGGGCAGCGGCCTGCCGGTGATCTATTCGTCGGCCCGAATCACAGCAGGCCTCTTGCTCGACGATCTGGGCCAAGAGCGAAGGGTCGCTCCACGCAGGCGGTCCCGGCCCCCAGCGGCTGCCGATGCGGCGCCTGCGGCCGTGTAAATTCATTCCGCGATACGTGACGAAGGAGCGAGGTGAGGGTATGGCAGAAGATCCGCAGGATGCGGAACGGGTGGTGGTGATCGGAGGAGGCCTCGGTGGCCTTGCGGCTGCATGCACGCTCGCGGCTCGCGGCTATGCCGTCACGCTCTGCGACAAGAACTCGTGGGTTGGCGGAAAGGCTGCCGTCCTTGAAGAAGCGGGCTACCGATTCGACATGGGGCCCACGATCCTCACGATCCCAAGCGTGCTGAAGCGAATCTGGTCCGAGGCCGGCCGCGACCTGGAGTCATCCCTCGACCTCGTGCCCCTCGATCCGCAGTGGCGAAGCTTTTTCACCGATGGGGCGGTGCTGGACTTGCACGCCGATGTCGCCGCGATGCAGGCCACGCTCGAAATGTTCGCGCCAGGCAGCGGCTCAGGCGCCGGCTATGGAAAATTCATGGAGCTGGCCCAGCGGCTGCACCGGATCTCCGATGACTTTTTCTTTTGGCGGAGCGTCGGCGGCATGCGAGACATGTTCGACCTGCGGGGCAGCTTCTCGCTGGCGATGCTCAAGGACGTCCTCGGCATGCGGATGGGTCGCAGCGTCGCGGGCACCGTGCGGTCGTTCGTGCCCGACGAACGCGCCGCCCAGATGCTGGATCACTTCACCCAGTATGTCGGCAGCGCTCCCGATGCCTCGCCAGCGGTACTCTGCGGCATCGCCCACATGCAGTCGAGCGATGGTGTCTGGTATCCCCGGGGTGGCACGGCCGCCGTGCCCAGAGCCCTGGCGAATCTTGCCGTCGACCTCGGTGTCGAGATCCGCACGAATTGCCCGGTGAGTCGCATCCTCGTGGAAAATGGCCGCGTGCGCGGCGTGGAGACCGCCGCGGGCGAGACCATCCACGCTGCGGCCGTCGTGAGCAATTCCGACTCGGTTCGCACCCATCGCGAGCTCGTGGATGGCGAGCCGCGACGACGGTTTCTCTCGCGTCGAAAGTACGAGCCGGCCTGTTCGGGCGTCGTGCTCTATCTCGGCCTCGACCGACGCTATGAGCAACTCCTCCATCACAATTTTGTTTTCTCAGACGACCCGCACGAGGAGTTCGAGTCGATTTACCGACGTGGCGAACCGGCGGTCGACCCGACCTGCTACGTCTGCGCCCCGGCCGTCACCGAACCGGAGGTCGCTCCGCCGGGCGGCGAGGCGCTCTATGTGCTCGTGCATACGCCGTATCTCCGGCCGCACCACGACTGGTCGCAGATGTTCCCCGAGTATCGCCGCCGGATCATCCGAAAGCTCGAGGAGACCGCCGGCCTGAAGGATCTGGAACGGCATATCGTGGTCGAGCGAGCGCTCACGCCCCAGGACATTCACGACCGCTATCACGTTCTCGACGGTGCCATCTACGGCCTGGCAAGCCACGGCACGTTTCTCGGCGCCTTCAAGCCAGCGAATCGCTCGCCCGACATCGAAGGTCTCTACATGGCTGGCGGCTCAGCCCATCCAGGGCCGGGCATGCCCATGGTGCTCATGTCGGGCTGGATCGCCGCCGACTGCGTCGACCAAGACAAGCTCGTGCCGAGAGCCCGACCGGCTGCCGCGGTCGCCGTGTAGTAGCCCGAGCTCTTGGCCACCCGGATTTCCTCCACCGTAGCCCTGTTCCTCCGGAACAGGGTCTCCCCGGTTGCTCATCCCGCATTCGCTGCGCGGAAGTCGCGTCCTGCATGGCTCGCGGTTGGCCCTCCCAAGGATGGATGGCTCTGGTTCTACAACGATGGGTCAAATGGCATCGACGATGCAGCGTGAGGAACGCGGTCAATCACGAGACACGTCTCCGAACGAATCCGCGCGCCACTCGTCCCGATCGCCCGTTGTCCCCATAAAAAGAAAATTTACCCGGTTGTCGGCATAATCGATCACTCGGACCTACAGGAGTCTCAGGGCATGAACGACAGTACTGCAAACGAAGAAAACAGCTTTTTTGATTTTTTGATTTAAGCATTTTCGCCGTACAGCCCATAACGGAGCATGCTTGCGAGGCCTCATCGACCGCCATACTCAACGAGATTCAAGGTACCCTGTTTGATTGGAACGACGAAGTCGCTCGACGAAAGACCGGTGAATGGGAGGTGGAAACCTTTGGTCGCACCCTCGATCTGAGTCAGTTGGCGCGAGGAGGTGAAGGGCCTCACGAGGTCTACGCATACACCTTTCCGTCACTTGTGGCCCTTGCCGAATCGCGAGGGGTCGATCACTATCCGGTGAAGATTGGCTATACCGCCGCTGCCAGCGAAATAGCGCCTTCGCTGTTTAGGATCGATTCGCAACTCGGTGATTCGTCAGGAAGATTCGAGCCTGCTACGGTTCTTGCTGTGTGGAATTCGTGGAATGGCAGGAAGCTGGGGGCTCGCATTCATTCGCACCTCCGGTCGCTGAAGCGGAGGCTCGAGTCCGCCATTGGTCGCGAGTGGTACAACACAAACGTTTACGAGCTGCGGGACTTGCTGGAAGCTGTTCGTATGGGGGATGTCTCTCGTTTGCCCCTAACCCCTAAATGGTCCTGTCCCGGACTGCTTTCAGGGTTACGCGGCGCCAAATCGTACATTCGCGGAGAGCATCCACGTCTTATGCACGAAGTGAATAGGACAGGCATGATGGTGCGAGATCGACGCCCTGACCGAGGCCGAAATCCGCATCGTTGAGGAAGCGACTCAGTGAGAATCTACCTGCGATGTGTCGTGCCTCAACCGGCCTTTTGACGACCAGACGCAGCCTCGGATTCGGCTTGAGTCCGAGGCGGTCACGATCATTTTGGAATCGATCGAAGCCGGTCAGTGCGAACACGTTGCCAGCCAGATGGCTCGTGTGGAGATTGCCGCCACATCAGATTCCGTTCGACGAAATCGCGTGCTCCAACTGCTTCCCGAAGCTATATATGAGGTGACGCCGGAAATGCTTCGGGAGGCGAAGGCGTTGGCAGATGCCGGCTTGGGAGCAGCGGATGCTGTGCACGTGGCTGCTGCAAAGGCCTTGAATGCCGATGTTTTTTTGACGTGTGACGATCGCCTGATTCGTCGTTGCCGCGCATTGGGCGATCGATGCCCCGTCCGAATTGAGAATCCTGTCCGGTGGGTCGAGGAGGTGGATCGTGACACGAACGCTTGAAGAGATACGATGCGAGGGACTCGACGCGCTCCGGCAGAGACTCGGGCGTGCGGATACGATCCGGTTTCTTCAGCAGTTTGAGACCGGCCGCGGTGACTACGCCAGCGAACGACACGTCTGGGTCGACACGACGTCACTCCACCAAATCGCCGACGCCCTGGCCTCCCGTCGTGATCGCGTTGCCGCGACGGAGTGATGGTGCCCCAGAGTGAGCTACCGCCGTTTTCGCATGGGCTCAATGGCTGGTTCATGGCGTATGTGCGGCGGTATCTTCGCAAGCATTTTCATGCCGTGCGGTTGCTGGCAGGGGAGGACGGGCGGCCGGGCTGGCTCGACGTGGGCGATGAGCCGCTGCTCGTCTACACAAACCATCCCGGATGGTGGGATCCGCTCGTGTTTCTCTTTCTTGGGGCGCGCGGGTACCCAGCGCGGATGAGCTACGGGCCGATCGATGCGAAAGCGCTCGGCAAATACAAATTCCTCGAGCGGATTGGGTTCATTCCGATCGAGCCTGGCACGTGGCGAGGGTCGGCTCGGTTCTTGCGCTCGGCAAAGGCGGCGCTCTCGCGGAGTGATGTCATCTTTTGGATCACCGCCCAGGGCGAGTTCGCCGATCCACGAGAGCGGCCGGTGCAAATTCGGCCCGGTGTGGGGCATGCGGTGGCAGCAGCGGAACGAGGAATCGTGGTTCCGCTCGCGATCGAGTATCCGTTTTGGGCAGAGCGACTCCCTGAAGCGGTGGCGGCCTTTGGAACCCCCATCCGAATTGCCGATCATGCTGAACGATCGGCGGATGCGTGGACGGAATGCCTGGCCGCGGAGCTCGCAGCCACCCAGGATCGGCTCGCGGCCGCCGTGATCACTCGTGATCCGTCGCAGTTCACGACGCTCATGAGCGGCAGGGTAGGGGTAGGGCCGGTCTACGACACGGTGCGACGCATCGGGGCATGGTTCCGGGGACAACACTTCGATCCCTCGCACGGCGGTGAAGAGGGAGGCGCCGCGTGACCCCGATCGTCCTGCTGGCCCTCGCATGGACCGGACTCGCCCTCGCGTCCATTCCCGCCTTTGTCACGCTCACGAACCTGCGGCTGTTTCGGCCTCCGCCGCCCGTGCCCGAGGGCGATCGACCGAAGGTTTCCGTGCTCGTGCCGGCTCGCAACGAGGAGCGGGCGATCGGTCGGCTTCTCACAGACGTGCTCGCAAGCACCGATGTCGATCTCGAGATCGTCGTGCTCGACGACGCAAGTGACGATGACACTGCGGCGATCGTGTTTCAGCACGCAGAGGCGGATCCTCGCGTGCGACTCGTCCGCGGTGAGCCGCTGCCTCAGGGCTGGTGCGGCAAGCAGCACGCCTGTTGGCAGCTCGCGAAAGAGGCACGGCACGACATCTGGGTTTTTCTCGATGTGGATGTGGAAGTGACGCCCGACGGCATCGCCCGCACGGTCGCGTTCCTCGAGGCGAATCACGCGGCACTCGGAAGCGGGTTTCCACGACAAAAAACCGCGGCTGTCCTCGACTGGCTCCTTCTACCACTGATCCACTACGTGCTCGTCGGCTATCTACCGCTGGCCCGGGCGCGGCAGGTGAACGCTCCGAGTCTGGCAGCGGGATGCGGGCAGCTTTTTGTGACGCGTCGAGCCGACTACGAGCGAGCCGGAGGCCATGCGGCGATTCGGGCCTCGCTCCACGATGGCGTGAAGCTGCCGCGGGCCTACCGACGGGCCGGGCTCGTGACCGACGTTTTTGATGCAACCGAAATCGCATCCTGCCGGATGTATGCCACGAGTCGAGACGTGTGGCGAGGGCTCTCGAAGAATGCCACCGAAGGCATCGGTTCACCGGCCACGCTGCTGCCCTTTACGGTCCTGCTGGGCGGCGGGTCAGTGCTCCCCGTCGTCGTTGCGGCCACTGGCCTCGCGACGAGCTTCGAAGGCTGGCCCGCGGGCGGTGCGGCCGTCGCGATGGTCGCCGTGGCTGTTTCATATCTCCCGCGCATCCTCGACGCCAACCGCTTCCGCCAGAGCGCCACCAGCGCGATCGCTCACCCGATTGGCGTGACGATATTTCTCACAATTCAATGGGTCGCGCTCGTGCGAAAGGCACTCGGCCTGCACACGAGCTGGCGCGGCCGAACCCTCGCGCCACAGTAGCGACTCACGCCCGGCTGGCCAGCCTGCGGGCCTTCGTGACCCGCTCGATCGCTTCGGCGGTCGTGGCGGCCGTGGCCGTCAGATGGCCCATCTTGCGACCTGTGCGGGGCGCGCTCTTGCCGTAGAGATGGAGCCGCACGCCGGGCACCGCGAGTGCCGCGGCCCAGTCGGGCTCGCGCGGTGCTCCTGCCGGATCGTTGCCCCAGCAGTCACCCAGGAGATTGGCCATCGCCGAAGGAGTGTCCTGATGCGTTGAGCCGAGAGGGAGACCGCAGATGGCCCGCACTTGCTGCTCGAACTGACTTGTCTCACAGGCCTCGATCGTGAGGTGCCCGGAGTTATGCGTCCGTGGGGCAATCTCGTTGACGAGCACGCGACCGTCTCGCGTCACAAAGAACTCGACGCATGCGACGCCCACGACGCGAAGCGCCGACAGGACACGCTCCGCGTTCTTCGTGGCGTCGGCGAGCACACGATCCGGGAGGCCACACGGCACGCTCGACACGTCGAGGATGTGATTCGCATGGGAGTTGTGAGACGGTGCGAACGCCCGCGAGGATCCATCGAGACTCCGCGCGGCCACAACGGAAATCTCGCATTCAAAATCGATCCAGCCCTCGAGCACGCACTCCCGTGGTCCAGCAGGCCCTTCGCCTACCGCGGTCCATGCCCGATCGACATCATCGGCCACCGTGAGCTTGATCTGCCCCTTGCCGTCGTACCCGAAGGCGGCCGTCTTGAGCACGGCAGGGAGGCCCAGCTCTCCTACCGCGGCGATGAGCTCGTCACGGGACCGCACAAGCCGATGGGGTGCACACGGAAATCCGTGCTCCACAAGAAAAGCTTTTTCCCGGCCACGATCTTGCGTGGTGAAGAGCACCTGAGGATGGGGTCGTACCGCGGCAACCGCGGCAAGCGATTCGGCTGCTGCCGCCGGCACGTTTTCGAACTCGAAGGTGACGACATCGAGTCGGCGACCGACACGCGTCAGGAAATCCGGATCGTCGTAGCTGCCCACGTGAAGGTGGTCGCAGTGGCGTGCCGCAGGGCAGTCGGCGACGTCGCTGATGGCCTCCACGCGGTAGCCCATCCTGCGAGCGGCCATCGCAAACATGCTGCCAAGCTGACCGCCACCAAGAATGCCGAGCGTGGCACCAGGCAGAATCGGCCGAGCATCGGCCGAGGGGCTTTCAGCGGCCGGCATCACGACCGCTCCGAGGATGTTTCCGGCGAGGCCGTGGCGTCTCCGACGAGATCCTCGCGGAGCACCCGCGCCGTCTGTTCGGCCCGGTATGCGAGAAGTTTTTCCCGCAGCACGTCGTCGGAAAGCGCGAGGATCGACACCGCCAAAAGCGCGGCGTTCACGGCACCGGCAGGCCCGATGGCGAGCGTGGCGACCGGCACGCCCGCTGGCATCTGCACAATCGAGAGGAGCGAATCGACACCGCGAAGCATCGACGACTCGACCGGCACACCAAGGACCGGGACGTGCGTCTGGGCGGCGAGCATGCCTGGCAAATGAGCCGCGCCTCCCGCGCCGGCAATGATCACGCGGATGCCCCGATCGGCAGCCGATGCGGCGTAGTCGGCGAGTTTCGCCGGCGTGCGATGCGCCGAGACAACCTCGCAGGCATGCGGCACGCCAAATTGCTCGAGCACCTCGGCGGAGCGGCGAAGCGTTGACCAGTCAGATCGGCTGCCCATCACGACGCCGACGACCGGGGGACTGGTGGGGGCAGGGGACACGCTGCAATCCTCGTGGCAAGCCCGCAGCAGGGCGTCGAAAGGGCTCGAAAAAAGGCCCGCGGGCTGCGGAAGAGACCGTATCTTGCTTGCATTGTCTCGGTCAATCAAGGTGTGGTGATGGCTCGCTCGCTTCCCGAGGTTCTGCGCGTCGAGTGGCCGTTGGGCCATCCCACGCCTCCGTCGTCGACCGACGCGGCGCTTGACCGCGCGGTGACGGTCCTGCGGCGCGGTGGACTCGTTGCGATTCCGACCGAGACGGTCTACGGCCTGGCCGCCGACGCGCTTGATGAGGAAGCCGTCGATGGAATTTTTCGCGCGAAGGGAAGGCCTCCGTCGAACCCGCTCATCGTGCACGTGGCCAATGAGACGATGGCCCGCGAGCTTGCTGCCGACTGGCCGCCAGTCGCGGCGGCCATTGTGGCTGCATTCTGGCCAGGGCCCGTGACGGTGGTCGTGCCCTGTGCGGCCTGTGTGCCCTCGATCGTCACCGCCGGTGGTGACACGGTAGCCATTCGCTGCCCGGCCCATCCGCTTGCCAGGCGGCTCATCGAAAGGGCAGGCATGCCACTCGCCGCGCCTAGCGCCAACAGATCCGAGCGACTGTCTCCAACAACAGCCCACCATGTCCTCGAAAGCCTTGGCAACCGCGTGGAGCTCATCCTCGATGCGGGTCCCTGCGACCGAGGCATCGAGTCCACCGTGATCGATTGCACGACCACGCCCCCGCGGATCCTGCGACCAGGGCCGGTGTCCCAGGCAGATATTGCAGCCGTGGTTGGCGAGGTTCACATGGCAGGTGAGATAGCAGGGGCGTCGCCCGCGCGGTCTCCTGGGCAGTTGCGGCGGCACTACTGCCCCCGGACGCCACTGGAACTTCCCCTCGACCCACCCGCCCGTGTTGCGTCCCTTCTGGCTGCCGGTCAACGGGTGGGCTGGCTCGTTCTGGCCACGGACGACGCCGCGCGGGCGATTGCGAGGTCGAAGGATCTCGTGGCCGTGCCGATGCCGCCTGATCCACACGGATACGCCCGCTGTCTCTATGCCACGCTTCACGCGCTCGACCAGCGTCAGCTCCACCGCATCGTGGCCGATCCGCTTCCTGACGATGATGCGTGGCGGGCCGTCCGCGACCGTCTCGGGCGAGCGGCATCCCGCGATGATGGGTGAGCAACCCTCATAAAAGCCCCACGCTGCCGCGTGGGGGCGGCGGGTCGTTGGGCGACCCCGCTCATGATGGCCCGTTGGACGATCTTCCGTCCGCAGCCCCACGGCTATCGCCGGGGGCTTTTATTGAGCGTGATCGGAAGGGCGGCTCACGCGGCCGCCGTCGAAAGAATCTGCCCGAGGGCCGCAGCGATCTCGGGGTATTCGCATCGGAATCCTGTCTCCAACGCCACTTTGGGAATCACTCGCTGGGAGGCGAAGAGGACCTTGGCGAACTCACCGAAGAGCAGCCGAAGGGCAAGGTAGGGGGTGGGCATGAAGGCAGGCCTGTGCAGGGCCCGCGCGAGCGCCTTGGTGAACTCGCTGTTCCGCACGGGCTCTACCGCGACGGCGTTCATGGGGCCGCGAATCGATTCGGTAGCGGCGGCATGGACGTACAGGCGGGCGAGGTCATCGACGTGGATCCAAGGCATCCACTGCCGACCGTTGCCAAGCGGGCCGCCAACGCCGAGTCGAAAAGGCGTGAGCATCTTGGCGAGCGCCCCGCCACCGGCGCCGAGCGCGATCCCGGTCCGGGCGGTCACGACGCGGACGCCCGCCTCCTCTGCGGCGAAGGCTTCCTTCTCCCACGCCATGCAAACCTCGGCGAGGAAGTCGTTGCCAGGAGAGGACCGTTCGGTGAGCTCCTCGTCGCCGCGGTCGCCGTAGTAGCCAACCGCGGATGCCGAGACGAGCACCCGCGGCCGCTGCGATGCCCTCGCGATGCCCTCCACGAGGTGTCGTGTACCGATCACTCGGCTCGCGCGGATCTTCGCTTTCTGCGCCACGGTCCAGCGGCCCTCGGCAACCGATTCCCCGGCCAGGTGGAGGACGACATCCACGCCGTCAAATGCCTCCGCAGGTGGCGGCCCATCGAGGGGCTCCCAGGCGAGCGCGCGGCCGATCATGCCACCGACGGCCCGGCGGGCACGCTCAGGATTGCGGGAAAGAAGGATCGGGTGATCGAGCAGCGGCAACAGATGCCGGCCAACAAAGCCCGTTCCGCCCGTGACCAGCGCCTTCATGAAGACTCTCCGGAAGTGACACCCCGCAAATGGCCCGCGGCGGAGTGCCGCTGGAGCCATGGCGGAGAGGAGTATAGACATGGGGTGCGAACCGGCCACCACCACGGCTCCCGCCCACTTGTCACGCCTTCGGCTCCCGCCTCGCGGCACCCTTCACCGCGACCTCGTTGTCAGTACGATCGACGCCGCCGCGTACAGCGTGATGGTGGGCTGCGGCGAGACGTACTTTCCGGCCTTTTCGCTCGCGCTCGGGCTCGGGCCGATCGTGACGGGGATGGTGGCGACCGTGCCGCTGCTGGTGGGGGCCATCGTGCAGTTGGCATCGCCGCTTGTGATCCGGCGAGTCGGTGGTCACCGTCGGTGGGTCATCCTCTGTACGGTGATCCAGGCCGCGAGCTTCGTGCCAATGGTCGTGTGGGCGATCCGCGGGGAGGCCGCTCCCTGGCAGTTGCTTCTGGCCACGAGCCTCTATTGGGCTTCCGGAATGGCCGCGGCAACCGCGTGGTACACGTGGATGGCGGGGCTTGTTCCGGGCCGCATCCGCGCGGGCTACTTTGCCCAGCGTAATCGTATCGGCCAGGCGTTCGTCCTCGTCGCTTTCGTGACGGCCGCGTTCCTTCTCCAGGCGGAGGACACGCAGGATACGGCGCTGGTGGGGTTCGCCATCCTGTTCACGGTCGCGGCGGTCGCCAGACTCGTGTCGACCGTCTGCCTTGTGGCCTGCCGGGAGCGGCTCCCCCACAAGACATGGATGGCGACGATGGCCCCGCTCGGACTCGCGGCACGCATCCGCGCCGGCTGGCGGGGCGTTCAGGCCGGGCATGCCGGGAGGGTTGTGGCGTTTCTCTGTTGCTTCATGTTCGGCATTCAAATGGCCGGCCCCTATTTCACTCCCTACATGCTCGAGGAGCTCGGCTTCAGCTACACGCAGTACCTCGTGGTGGTTGGGGCCGGATTCTTTGTGAAGGCGGTCCTGCTGCCGACCATCGGCAGAATTGGCTCACGCCTGGGGCCCTGGCGGCTCCTGCGATATGCGGGCCTCGCGATCGTGCCGCTATCCTTGCTCTGGCTGCCGAGTGAAGCGGTTGGATGGCTCGTGGGCGTGCAGCTTCTCGCCGGCGCGTGCTGGGCGGCCTACGAGCTCTCCGTTGGGCTGCTCCTGTTCGAAGTGGCCGGCGACCGCGATCGTGGCAACCTCATTGGCGTCTACACCCTCGGCATCGCCGTGGCCACCGTGTCTGGTGCCGCGTGTGGAGGAATTCTGCTCCGCTGGCTCGGAGAGGACCGGACGGCCTATGCCGCGGTGTTTGCTGCCTCGAGCATCATGCGGGCACTCACGATCCCGCTTCTGCTCCGCATCGGCACGACTCGTCGAAGCCAAGCGACACGTTAGCTCGCCGGCTGACGAGCCTCGTTCACGAGGCTGTCGAGGAAGTTGCGAGCCCGGCCATAGTCACCAGAGGCATACTCGGAGATGTGCTTCTGGAGTACCTCGACGAAGTCCGAAATCGTTGTCTCGATGGCCTTGAAATCGCCGTAGCGGATGCTCCCGCCCGATGCAGCCCGCTGCGAGAAGAGACCGTCGAGACGGTCACGGTACACCTTGTAGACATCGGATGTCAGAATGAACGGATACTCGATGTGACCGGTCACGGGATCGAGCTGTGTGGACTGGAGTCGTGGAGGCGCCCCCATCTTGGCGAGCCGGATTGCCTGATCCTGCGTGACGCGAGGGCCAGCTTCCGCAGCTCGCTTGTCTCGGTTGACCGTCCGCATCTCGAAGTAGGTCTCGGACCAGCGAAGCTTATTCTGCATTTCGAGCGTCTTGGCCTCTTCCCAGTTCTTGGCCGCCTCGGAATTTTGCAGGTTGGCGTATCCCTGGGCGCGGACAACGGAGGCCAGCCCCATGTCGGCACCCTCTTGGGCGGTGGAGGCCCAGTTCATGCCCCAGCCGCCAGCGCCGCCCCCGCCACCCCACTGGGCCTCAGCGAGGCCAGCGGTCAGCGAGGCCACGAGGGCCCCCAATCCCGCCAATCGCGAGATCCCGGTCGCCGGGAAACAGCGATTCAGCCCGCTTCGCACACCCGATCGCCACTCCATGCATCACCTCGTTGCCCGTTGTCGCTGAACGATGCTCCTCGCCCGTGGGGAGCGCTCCTCGCCCGTGGGGAGCCCACGATGCCGAGAACAAGCGTTGGAGTATACTTGCCGTTCTCGGAACGGGCGACAGGAAATAGGGTTGCTAATTTGCGGCTCTGTCCGCCATCGTGTTGCCATTCCGTGCACCGATCGTTTCCGCCATTTGGAGCCGTCCAGTCCATGACTCGCGCGAACCGCCCCCTGGTCCTGCCGCTCATTCTTCTGCTCGTGCTTACCACCATCGGTGGCTGCTCGAAGCCACCGGCCGAACCCCCAGCCAAGCCCGCCTCGCCTGCTACCGACCCAAAGTCGTCCAAGCCCAAGGCCACGGCGGCTCGCCCCGACGGTGACTCAGGCGAGCCGGCAGCGAAGGAGGCCGGTTCAGAGACGGGCAACCCCGTCGCCGACCTTCTCAAGACGCTCACGACCACGGACGACAGCCGCACGCGGGTCATCACGATTGACGCGATCGCCACTCGGTTTCGAGGGGCGCTTCCGGCTCTCGATGCTTTTGTTGCGGCGCTCGGTGATCCTGAGCCCCGGGTGCGATGGCATGCGGCGCGGGCCATTGGGCTGATTGGCCACGAGGCTGCGTCGGCCATCCCGGCGCTCATCAAGCTCCTTGCCGACCAGGATCCCTTGGCGGTCACGCAGGCTGCATCGGCGATCGGCCACATTCGCCTCGATGACGAGCGGCCAGAAATCCCGGCGGCCGATGCAGCGCTGTATGCCGGAGCAGTCGAGCCGCTCGTGGCGGTGATGGTGCATCCGGATCCCCGGGTGCGACGGGCGGCTATCCGATCGCTCAAGGCGGTGAGCACATCGCGGGAACAAGTCTTGGCGCTCGTGCAGCGGCAGTTGAGCGACGTCGATCCGATGGCGATCATGCCGACGCTCCACACCCTTGCCGATATTGGCAAAGACGCCGTCCCGCTTCTGATCAAAGCGCTTCAGGATCCGTCGAGTCGGTTCTGGGCCGAAGTCGTGCTGGGTGAGATCGGTCCGGACGCCGCGGCGGCCGCCGAGCCACTGGCGAGGCTGGCCCAAGAAGGGGAGATCGAGGACCGGGTGCAATCGATCCTCGCGCTTGCCAGGCTCGGCGAGGCTGCGAAAGTGGCAGCTCCCCAGCTCACGGCCGCACTCGAGTCACCCGATGCATCGCTTCGTTATGTGGCGGCGTACGCGCTGGGGCAGCTCAGGGTGAGCGAGGGGGATGCTGCGCTCAAAGTGGCAAGCGAATCAGACGACCCCTTCCTCGTCACGCTTGCCAGTTGGGCGCGAGCCAGAATCCACCCTGAGGACGTCGAGCTCCGCAGGCTTGCCGTGGAGCGGCTCACCGCGGCCATCACGGCAGAGTCGCCCGAAGTTCGACGAGCGGGCGTCGAGGGGCTCTCGGAGCTCGACGACGACTTGGACAAGGCCCAGAGACACACGCTTGCCGACACCTTCGCAAGCCTGTTGGCCGATCCCGAGCAGCAGGTCGCCCTGGCCGCGGGTGCAGGGCTCATCCGTCTCGGCCCCGATGCCGTGGATGCTCTCCTCAAGACGCTTTCCAAGCCCAACGCGCGGCAGGCCGGCATGGAGATTCTCGCCGAGCTGGGCCCGGCGGCCCGGCCAGCCCTCGACGAGATGATCGCTGGCTTGGCCGATCCCGATCCCGTCTATCGCGGCGATGCCGCCATGGCCCTCGCCGCCCTCGGCGCTGAGGCGAAGGATGCGGTTGGAGCCCTCGAGAGTCTTCTCGCCGATGAGTCGGCACCGTCTGAGGCTCGCTATACGGCTGCCTATGCCCTTGGAAGAATCGGCGCCCACGCGGTGACAGCTGAGCCGCTGCTGCGGAAGTTGGTGGATTCCAAGGACGAGCTGATGGCGACGGTTGCCGTGTGGGCCGTCCTCAAGATCAAGCCCGACGACAAGTCGCTCGTCGATGTTGCGATTCCGAAGCTTCGTCACACCCTCAATCAGGAGCGGGAGCTGGCGCGGCTGGAGGCTGCCGTGGCGCTTGGTGAGATCGGGCCTCCCGCGGCGTCCGCTCTGCCGCTGCTTGAGCTCCTCGCGGAGGAAGATCCCTCGCGAAACGTCCGCGCCGCTGCCGCCGCGGCGGTGAACCGAATTCGTAAGCCTGACTGAGCCGGAATCGGCTCGAGTCCGCTCAGCGCGGTCCGGTAAGGATTGCGGGAACGGATAGCTCCGCTCCAGCGTCGCCACGACGCCCGCCGATGGAACGCTTTGTGGGATCGGCGGCGGTTCAGGATCGTCAGGCTGCCGTCCGCTCTCCACGCATGGACGTCAGGGAGCGACGCGACGATGAAGACACTCGGATGGATGGGATCGATCTGGCTCTCGCGTTTTTCGCGTCCAGCCTCCGAGCGAGTCATCCATCGGCATGTCCTCCAGAATCCGATCAGACGAATCCTCGAGATCGGAATGGGTACGCTGGTCCGGACCGAGCGGATGCTTCGGGCGGCCGCACGGGCGGGTGGTGTGCAGTACGTCGGTCTGGATCGCTTCGAAGGCCGTGACGTCGGCGACCCCCCTGGGGTTTCGCTCAAGGAGGCGCACCGCCGGCTGCACACGCGTGCCAAGGTCCAGCTTGTCCCAGGCAACGTGGACACCTCGCTCGCCCGAATCGGAAACATGCTCGGGCACTTCGACCTCGTGCTCGTCTCTGCCGACAATGACCAGCGTCACCTGGAGCGGTGTTGGCTGTTCATCCAACGGGTTGTGGCGAAGGACACGACGATCCTGGTTGAGCCACGGGCGGGCGCTCCGTGGCGGGAGCTTTCAAGAAGCCGTCTCGAGGAGCTTGCCGCCCGCGTGGTTGTGCGGCGGGCCGGCTAACGCGAGGCCTCTGCGTGTCTCCCTGGGGGGCCTCCGCGACCATCGCGATGGGCAGGGTGTCTGCTATGATCGGATGCTTTCCATCCGATCCGCACCCCCGCCTGCCTCCGTCTCATGGCCTCCCCACGAACGCTGCTCGACAAGATCTGGGATGAGCATGTCGTCTGCTCTCCTGCTGGTGAACTGCCGCTGATCTATATCGACCGCCACCTTGTCCATGAGGTGACAAGCCCTCAGGCGTTTGAGGCCCTCCGGCTTGCCGGCCGGCAAGTCCGTCGGCCAGAAGCCACGTTCGCCACGCCGGACCATAACGTTCCCACGACCGACAGACGACTGCCGATCGCCGACCCGGTCTCCAAGCAGCAGATCGATACGCTTCGGGCCAACTGCCGGGAGTTTGGCGTGCGGCTCTTTGATCTCGGTGACGCCGACCAGGGGATCGTCCACATCATTGGTCCTGAGTTGGGGATCACGCAGCCGGGCATGACGATCGTTTGCGGCGACAGCCATACCGCCACGCACGGTGCCCTTGGGGCGCTCGCGTTCGGGATTGGCACGAGCGAGGTCGAGCATGTGCTGGCCACGCAGACGCTCCGGCAGGCGAAGCCGAAGTCATTCGAGGTCCGGGTCAACGGGCGGCTGTCCCCCGGTGTCACGGCCAAGGATCTCGTGCTCTGGATCATTGGGAAGCTCTCGACCGAAGGGGGAGCGGGCTTCGTCTTGGAATACACCGGTGAGTGCATCCGGTCGCTCGGCATGTCAGAACGTATGACCGTCTGCAACATGTCGATCGAGGCTGGCGCCCGAGCTGGCATGATCGCCCCCGACTCGACCACATTCGACTACCTGCGAGGCCGCGACTTCGCACCGCGAGACTTTGATCGGGCCGTCGCCGCGTGGGAGCGGTTGCCGAGCGACCCCGGGGCGACATACGACCGCGTCGAGATCTTCTCGGCAGCCGACGTCGTGCCCCAGGTCACGTGGGGCACGAACCCCGCCCAGGTCGTTGGTGTCGATGGCAGCGTGCCCGATGCGGGCTCGTTGGCCGATCCCGGCGAACGGGCAAACGTGAGTCGAGCGCTCGAATACATGGGTCTCGCCGGCGGGACGCTGATTGCCGATATCCCAGTCGATCGGGTCTTCATCGGCTCATGTACCAATAGCCGCATCGAGGACCTGCGGGCAGCAGCGAGTGTCGTTCAGGGATACCAGGTGGCCCCGAGCGTGCGAGCGATGGTTGTGCCGGGCAGTAGCCGGGTGAAGCGACAGGCGGAAAAGGAGGGGCTCGACCTGGTCTTCCAGGCGGCGGGCTTCGACTGGCGGGAGGCGGGCTGCAGCATGTGCCTGGGCATGAATCCTGACACGCTTGCTCCCGGTGAGCGGTGTGCCTCCACGAGCAACCGCAACTTCGAGGGGCGGCAGGGCAAGGGTGGGCGGACGCATCTCGTCTCGCCGGCGATGGCGGCCGCGGCGGCCGTTCGCGGGCACTTTGTCGACATCCGTGATTGGGAGTATCGCTGAATGGAACCGTTCACGACCCACGCGGGCATCGTCGCAGTCCTCGATCGCGCGAATGTCGATACGGACCAGATCATCCCCAAGCAATTTCTCAAACGAATCGAACGGACGGGCTTTGGCCAGTTCCTGTTTTTTGACTGGCGTTTCATGCCCGACGGTTCGCCCAATCCCACCTTCGAGCTCAACCAGCCTGAAGCGGCGGGAGCCACGATCCTCCTCGCCCGCCGGAATTTTGGCTGTGGTTCGAGTCGAGAGCACGCACCGTGGGCTTTGGTCGACTATGGTTTTCGCGCCGTGATCGCCCCGAGCTTTGCCGACATCTTCTTCAACAACTGCTTCCAGAACGGCATGGTGCCGGTGCGGCTTTCGGAGGAGGACGTTGGCGAAATCTTCCGGCGAGCGGCGGCGGCTGGTGCCCTCGGCAAGCCGTATCGGCTCGAGGTCGATCTCGAGGCATGCGTGGTACGAGACGATGCGGGCTTCGAGCGCTCGTTCGAAGTGGAACCATTCCGGCGACGATGCCTCCTCGAGGGTCTCGATGACATCGGCCTCTCGCTCGCCCACACCGACGCCATCGCCGCGTGGGAAGCAGCCCATGGCCTGCCGACGGTGGCGGGGTGACGCAATTCGTGCGTCGACGAGTCGTCACGGGGTTGATCGCGGGGGCCTGCGCAGCGATCGGCACCACGTGTCTGGCGGTTGGGCCTGATCGCACGCCCCCCAGCTCTGGCCCCGCAGCGCCGAGAGGTCTTGCGGTGACGGCCAACGGCCAGACGGTTGTGTGCATCGACGGTGCAAGGAAGGCCGTCATGGCCATGGATCCGACACGTGCAGACTCATGGCGGGATGTTGTCGGTCCGGCGGGATCCGGAGATCCAGAGCCGGTCGCGGTGGCATGTCTGGCCGGGGATGTCGTGGCTACTGTGTGTCGAGCGGGCGACACCTGGTCATTGCGAACTTTTCGGACGGCACCGGCGACGGTCGCAGTCCCGTCCAAGCCGCTCCAGGAGATTGATCTCGGTTCCGCCCAGGGAACGGGCGACGATGTCTCCGTCGCAGTGAATCACGCGCGGGGATGGCTCGTCGTGGCCGGACTTCCCCGACCGCTGCCGCCAATCCTGCGAGCCGTCGTCGCGGGCGTGCGCCTGGGCCCCCTCTCGGATCGATCATGCCCCGAGATTCCCGACGGGTGTCGGCCTGTCGCCGTCGCAGACAATCACGCTGGCGATCTCGTCCTCGTCCTGAGGCGTGCGGATCGCGACGACGCAATCGCGTTCTACGATGCTGGAGGCCGCGAACTGCTCCGGCTTCCGACTGGCATGCGGCGTGTCACTGGTATCGGCTTCGGACGGGGCGACGGGATGCTCTGGGCAGTGGGTACCGACACAGATGAGCATGCCGGCCTCTGGCGCCTGGACGCGATACTCCGTCATGGTCGCCAGGCTATCCAGCCGGTGCTGGTCGATGCGATCACGGCTCCAGTAGCTTTGATTTCGGCATCAGAGCGAGCCATTGTGGTCGTTCATGGCAAGCCGCCCCGCACCGTGTCGCGGGTTGATCCCTCCTTGCTCGAGCCTGTTGGACCCCGGAGTGCCGTGCCATGAGTCTTTCCCGCCGCGAGAAGATCGAGACCCTGCTCCGGGATGACCCGAGCGACGTCTTTCTCCGGTACAGCCTGGCGCTCGAGCTCGAGGGGGCTGGCGACTGGGAGCCCGCGTTGGAATTGCTCGAGGCCCTTGGCCGTGAGACGCCTCCCTATGTCCCCGCCCTGCAGATGGCGGGGCAGTTTCTGGCGGCCCGAGGGCTCATTGAGGATGCTCGGCGGGCCCTTCGCGAAGGCATCGAAGCGGCCCGCGGTCAGGGAAACCAGCATGCCGCCGGCGAGATGGCGGAACTGCTCATGAGCCTGGGGAGCGGCTGAGCCACGGGCACGGGCCGCCGGAGCGTCACCCGAGTGACGGCGCCGGCTCGGAGGCCTCGACGCCGCGGGTGATCGTGAACCCCATGTCTTCGATCATTCGGTAGTCGGCCTCAGGGAGTTGGCCCTTCGTGGTGAGGTAGTCGCCGACGAACATCGAATTGGCGGCGTAGAGGCCCAGGGGCTGAAGGCTGCCGAGATGAATCTCGCGACCGCCAGCAATTCGGATCTCAGCGGTAGGGTTCACGAGCCGCATCATGGCCAGGCCGCGGAGGCAGTCGCGGGGGGTGAGTCGGTCAGTGCCTTCGAGCGGCGTCCCGTCGATGGCGTTCAAGAAGTTCAGGGGAATCGACTCAACCTCGAGTGCATGGAGCTCGAATGCCATCTCCACAAGATCACGTGGCGACTCCCCCATACCCATGATGCCGCCACTGCACAGGGCCAGGCCCGCCTCACGGCAGGCGACGAGCGTTTCCAGGCGGTCGGCGTAGCTGTGGGTGGAGCAGACCTCGCCGTAATACCGCTCGCTCGTGTTGAGGTTGTGGTTCACTTTGTCCACGCCCGCTCCGGCAAGCCGCTTCGCTTGATCGGGCGTGAGGAGGCCGAGGCAGGCGCACACATTGAGTCCGTACTCTGCCTTGATGCGGGGGGTGATCGCGCACACAAAATCGATCTCTCGCTCGGTCGGCCCACGAGCGGAGATGACGATGCAGAACGTCTTCGACTGTTGTTCGGAGGCCAGCCGTGCAGCCTCCATGAGCTTGGGCGCCGAGAGGAGGTTGTATTTCGGAATCTCCGCGTCCGAGACCTTGGACTGGGAGCAGTAGCCACAGTCCTCGGGACAGAGGCCGCTTTTGGCGTTCATGAGAAAGAAAAGCTGCACCGTATTGCCAAAAGCCTTGTGGCGAATCCGGTAGGTAGCGGCCAGGAGATCGAGCAGTTGCTCGTCGGGCGATTCGAGGATCGCGAGGGCCTCGTCGCGGCTGATCTCCTCGCCAGCGAGGACGCGATCGGCGAGGGACTGCCAGCGGCTCGGGGATGTCGGGGCGGCAACGGTCATCGGGAGCGTCTCACGTGGGTACCGGAATGGCAGGTGTCAGGGCCCACAATGTAGGCAATAGTGCGGCATTGCGACACCGTCGCCTTCAGGCCAGGCCGAGCGGAAACGGGCTGAGGTTTTCGACGCCCACGGCTGTCACGAGGTAGTCGTTTTCGATCCGCAGGCCGGCGCGAAGCACGGGGTCGTAGAGCGCGGGCTCGACCGCTATGACCTCGCCCTCTTGGAGAACATCGTCCCACGAGGGATTGAGATGGGGAGCCTCGTGGGGAAACAAGCCAATGCCGTGTCCGAGGTGACTCGACCACGAGCCCACTGGGGAGTCGGCCAGCCACGCCGAAACCTCCTCATAGATCGTGCGGCAGCGGACGCCTGGTCGGGCGAGTCGTTCCACGATCTGAAGGGCCCCGCACACGCGCTCCCAGGCGGCGAGCTGGGCGTCGGTGGGGCGGGCGTCCACGGCGATGGCCCGCGCGGTGTCGGCGAAGTAGCCACGATAGGCCGGCCCAAGGTCGAGGATGAAGAGCTCGCCGGCTTCGCACAGGCGGTCACGCGGAGGGCCGCCTCGTACACCGCAGGCGTAGTCGTTGCCCGTGCCGGTGAGCATCTCGCCGCAGGACAAGACGGCCGCGGCCTGGAGCGCCGAGAACACATCAAGCTCGTTCACACCGGGCGCGACCATTCCGCGGGCGGCCTCGTACATCGTGCCGCAGGCGGCAATGGCCCGTTTGAGCACAGCCACTTCGTCGTGATCTTTGCGGCGGCGCATGGCAAAGAGTGCTGGTTCGATATCCACGAGCGCTGCGTCGCCAAGTCGCGCGGTAACATGTGGCGGACACGCGGAGAACTCGACACCGATGCGGCGGAAGCCACGGCCGGCTGACCAGTCGCCGAGAGCAGTCGAGACAGTCTCCCGCTGGTCGTTCCGAAGCGTTGACCGCCACTTGGCCTCGTACGTGCGGACGTCACAGGCGGCCGCGTCCACGGCCGGCTTGTCGGGGCAGACGAGGAGGCAGGTGCCGTCGGCCGTGAGGGCGGCAAGCGGTGCGAAGCGGTGGTCCCAGCGGTGGCCCGTGAGGTATTCGATGTGCTCCGGGAGCACTACCACAATGAGGTCGAGCCGTTCCGCGCGCATCGCTTCGAGCAGCCGGGTCTGGCGGCCTCGGCAGGCGACGGGATCGAGAAGGGGGAAGGCGCCATTCATCGCAAGGCCCTCAGGCTGGAGCCCGCGAGTGTACCGGCAGGGCCCTCACCTGACGCGGTCAGCCGGCGCTGGGCGCGAAAAAGACGGCTCGGGAACTGACCGACTTCTCGCGGCGGCGGCGGGGCCTTGGCGGCGCGATCATCCGGGACGAGAGCAGATCGGCGAGGATGGCGTCGTCAAGCACCGGATCCGCTAGTTCCATACCTGGCTCGAACGAGCCCTTGAGATCGAGTACCTCGGGGATCGGCCAGACCTCAGTGGCTCGGACTACGCACTCCACGTTCCCTACCTTCATGCTGTAGCGGGCAGGAACGAATGAATCGGCTTGGCTGGTGACCGTGGTCATGGCGTGGCTCCCTGGCGATAGGACGACGAGGCTTGTCGCCGTCGTTCCCTGAGAGAAGCACACGGCGTGCCAAACCCATCGGAGAGAGAATCGTTGGCGGACTGCTTGCCCGATCCGCAAGGCTTCTCCAGATTGATAGTCGGGGAGAGTGTTCTGGGCGGATAGAGAGGCTGGTGAAACGAGGCCGGGCAGGGCCGCATTGAAAAAGTTTCAGACGCCCTTCCCCGACGTACCACCGTCTTCGGTGGGCTTGCTCCCTCGTCGGCCGGCCCCGGTGCTGGCCCTCGTGCCCTTGCGGGCGGCCCTCGCCTGGCCACGAATGTTGTCGCGGATGCGTGCCGCCAGCTCGTAGTCTTCGGCCCGCACCGCCTCGGCCAACTGTTCGTCCAGGGTCCGCCCAACCTCGTACCGCTCCCGGACACTTTCCCGCATCTGCTCGAGCCGTCGCACAAGCTCGTCCTCGGCGTACTGGTCAGCAGCGTCATAACGAGCGAACAGGTCGCGAAACCTTGCCAGGCCGTTGTTGATTTCGCTGATCGCCATCTCCGGTCCCGTTTCTTCGAGAGCCGCCAGGGCACTGGCCTGCACACGGTGGAAGAGGACGAAGGGCCGGTACTGCTCATGCGAAAGCGTCCACTCTTCATCTGGCGAGTGCCGGTGGACGAAGTCCATGAAGGCGAGGCTATGGTCCGCGTCCTGGGCTGCCCGGCGGTACTCCCGAAGCGCCAGCCAGCAGAGGCGGCGCTGGTAGTACTGCACAAACTCGCGGTCAGATTCCGCGCACTGTTCCTGATTGAGCCGGAAGCTGTCGCCCGTGCGGACCGCTTCGCCAACCAGATAGTCGTAGTAGGTTTCCGCGCCGCCGGGCCGCTGACCATCTGGGCGAAGGTCGGTTTCCATCTGCACGACGCCCATGTCGATCCGCATCTGAAGCACCTCACGGCCGCTGCGGGCCTTGATGAGCCTGGCAGTGACCTCGCCGGGGCGGAACACCCAGGACTTCAAGAGCGTGTCGATATCGCGCGGGCTCGGCATGGGGGGATCCTTCGTCGGTTGGACCACGGGCTTCAGGGCCCGATCAACCGATTATATCAGCGGCCGATGCCCCCTTCGGTCACTCGTCGAAAACGCGGCGCAGACGCTTCGTGGAGGCCCGCCGTTTCTTCGATTCGAGCCGTGACGCTCGGGCGCCGCGGGGAACACGGGTGGCTCGGCGAGGCACGGGCGGCACCATTGCCTTCTCGATAAGGAGCGAGAGTTTTTCAAGGCAGTCGGCGACGTTGCGGCCCTGCTCGCGGTGACGCTGGCTCATGATCACGAGTGCACCGTCGGTCGTGAGCCGTGCCCGTACGCTGGCCAGGAGCCGGCGGCGGACGTCGTCTGGGACATGTGGGCAGCCGATGGCATCGAACCGCAGGATGGCCTTGCTGCTCGTGCGATTGACATGCTGGCCACCGGGCCCGGCAGACCGCGCAAACTGCCACTCGAGGTCCGACGTGGGAATCACGATCCGACGGTCCTTCGCGACGACGATGAGTTGACGGGCCCGAGGCATGGCTGATTTTCCTGCTCCAGTATGCCAAGGAGTCGTGGATGAAGGGAAACTCGTGGTGTCACATGGTCAGTGATATCGAGCGATGGCGCGGCGGATTTGTCAAGGGCGGCTCAGGCGACGTGCTGTCATGCCTGACCGCATTCATGACAACGCTGATACGGCCGCGGCGCGACAGAGTTGTCGCTTCTCTGGACAGTCTGCGCGGGCCGGTCCCATACTCTTCGCCTTCGAGGCGGGTGATGGGGCGCCGCGGATTTCCCGGTGCCTCTCCTTAGGAGTAGATGCAAGCATGTTCGACGTTTCGATCAGTCAGATGACAACCGCGCGGTGGAACTTCGCCGACGATCTCACGTGCTTCGTCAGCCACGGGTACGACGCCATCGCAGCGTGGCGGCCCAAAGTATCGGATGTCGGCGTTTCGACGGCCGCGGCCCTCATGGCCTCGGCAGGGGTGCGGGTCTCGAGCGTGCACTGGGCGGGTGGCTTCACCGGGGGGGATGGTCGCTCCTTCGACGAGTGCCTCGACGATGCCTACGATGCGATCGACATGGCCGATGGGCTCGCGGCCGGGGTGGTCGTCCTGCATAGCGGCTGTCGCGGCGGTCATACCCGTTCCCATGCCGCCAGGCTCCTGGTTCAGGCCCTCGAGGCACTCGTACCACGGGCAGCACGGGCCGGCGTGGTGCTGGCGATCAAGCCGATGCACGCCGCGGCAGGCTGCAGTTTTCTCAACCGCCTGGCCGAGGCTGTCGAGCTCGTGGAGCGTTTCGACGACGCGGTCGTACGGCTGGGGTTTGATCTCTGGCACTGGGCAGACGACCCCCACGTGGGCCCGCTGCTGCCGCGTGTGGCAGAGATCACGGCCATCGCCCAGGTGGCAGATCGAGTCGGCCCTCCAACGGCCGGGGGCGACCGCCTCCCGCCAGGGCAGGGATCCCTTCCGCTCGAGCAGGTGCTGGGCGATCTCGTTGCGGCTGGGTTTCGGGGTGACGTCGAGTTTGACCCTGTCGGCGAGGCTGTCGAAGCGATGGGGTACGACAACGTGTTGGCCGAAACTCGAGGCCTCGCAGCGACCTGGTCATCCAGGCTTGCCGCCGAATTCTCACAGCCCGTCGAACTCCCGCGGCCCCCCGCGCGGCTGGGTCACTTCCTCACAGCCGGCTCGTCCCGCCGCGGAGCTGGCTCGTCTCGCAGCGAAGGCGGTCCCTTCAGCTCCCAGGCTTCGAGCCACACCGTCTCTCCCGGCTGAAGCCCGAAGTCCTCGCGCAGCTTCTGGTCGAAGTCTGCCATGTGGGCAGCGCCATAAAAGATAGCGATCTTCCGGTCGCCCTTGGCGATCTGCTGCCGGAGGACATCGAGTGCTGCGGCATTGCGATCCGTGATCAGGGTCGAGCCCTCTTTGCCTCCAAAGGCACCTGTGATCGCGTCCATATCAGTGAACTGCTCGGCCATGAGCCGCCGGAGCCGAAGTTGGCGATCAGCCTGCGACCCGAAGAGCATGCCAAATACGTCGCTGACTCCGATCTCGCCCGCTGCCCCCGTATCGCCCCGCTCGGCCCGGGCCATGCTCTCGCGCATGAGCTTGGTGAACATGGTCCACCAGCTCTCCCCTCGCTTGCGCATGGCGGCCTCGAACTCCTTCGGGGAGAGATCGGCATGCACAAAGTTTTCCGCGGTGTAGTCGATGGCCTCGAGTTGAAACTCGAGGCCGAGCATCTTCGTGAGCCCTTGCTGGGCAGCCCCCAGGGCGCCGGCGGGGGCCTGCCCCGGCCTTGGCACTCGGGCGGTCGGCGGGGCAACGAGCTCATACAACACGGCGTCATACTCTTCGAAACGCCTGTCGAGGGTCTCGTAGTAGTCCCCGCTCCCAAGATGGACGGCTGCCACGAGATCGACTGTGATGGGCTTTCGACCGGCCCGGGCTGCGGCCTCTGGGGTCTCGCGGTACTCGACAATGGATGTGTCGAGCGAGACAAGGTTGTCAGAATCGTCCTTTGTGAGCCGGAGGAACTCGGTCTCGGCTTCTCCTTTATGGTCCTCAGCCGCGGGCTGACGCGGCTCGTCAGCGGCCGTGACGGTGAAAGCCGCGATGGTGGCAAGCAGGGCAAGCAGGGGAGACAGGCTGAACAGGCGGAGCATGAAATGGCCTCCATGAAGAAGGGGCCGGCGCGGCCCTCTCAAGCAAGATACCCGAGATGGCCCCGCGGACTCCATGGGAGCGGCCGTGTAATCGGAGAAATCCGCAGGGTCTGCCAAGTTTCGTCAACCCGATCGATCGGTATGGCCGATACATGAGGAGCAATCCGCACAGGCGGAAAGGTTGGCTCCTGCACCACAGGACGAATAGCGATGGCTACTACACCAGGTTCAAGGCGGTTTCTTGCGGCGATCCTCGCGGCGACGTTCGCGGCTGCCGTTCCTGCGAAGGGGAACGACTGGATGCCACTCCTACCCGACCAAGACTTCTACGACTTCCAGCTCTTCGCGCCGCCGGATCTCAACAGCTATTCCATGTACAAGGAGGCGAGCGAAGGGCTCTTCTTCAACTACGACAGGCTGTACCTGGGCATCACGGTGCCGAACGTCGTGCCCGTTGGCAACACCGACTTCTTCCCGGTCGAACCGCTCAATCCCAACGTGGCTCAGCAGCTCAATTCAGCCAACGGGGGCTTTGCGGGCATCGTCATCTATGGCACGGATCAGTTCAATTTGAGCTTGGATACCAGCTGGATACGGACGAAGATGTCGTGGGGCAATCGCTACGAGGGCGGCTGGATCTACGAGGACCGCGGCATGCTCTTCTCCTACTGGGATTCGGGGCCGCAGGGCCAGGAGTTCACGACCGTCAATGAGTACGCGCTCAATACACCGGAGCAGACGTTCACCCAAGATTCAGCGACATCGGCAGCGACTGTCGGCGGCGTGGCCGTGCCCATCATCACCACGACCATCACGAGCACGAGCCCACCCCCGGACCACGCCATCGCCCAGGAATTCAGGCAGTCCAATGAGACCCGTATCGAGAGTGCTGGCGCGGCGTGGCTTATCCGACGGGAACTTGGGCGTCGCGGTTCGGGCTCAACCGTTCGCTTCGGGCTTGGTCCGCGGTTCCTTCAGCTCGCGGATCGCTATTCGATGACCTACCAGAGCTACCAGTACGGATTCGATTCGGTGGCGGGTGGGGATGTCGTGGACACCGTCACCCCGACCTCAGGTGGTGACGTTCAGACGATCAGCGGAAACTCGAGCCTCACCGGGCTCTCCGGAGGCTCGCAGCTCCAACAGGGCGACTGGGAGACCTACGCGTCGAATAACATCGCGGGCCCCGAGTTCAGCCTTCACTTCGAGTCGACGAAGGGGCGGTGGACCGTCCTCTCCGACTTCAAGTTCACGAGCGGTTTCAATTTTCAGAACATGATCTATCGAGGCTCGAACTTCCCCGCGTCGCTGTCGGCGGACTTCATTCGGAGCACGTTCACAACGGCCACCACGTTCTCGGCGGCTACCACGACGACCGCACCGGTCGTGGTGTCGGGTCAGCCGTTGTATGTCCAGGTCTTCGGGCTCGGGCAGAAGAATGCCACGAACATCGCCGAGCACCAGTTCACCTTCACGCCCATCGGCGAATGGCGGCTCGGCACCGAGTTTCGCGTGAGTCAGGCAATCATGCTCCGTGCCGGGTACACCGGCATGTGGATGGGCCAGATCGCTCGGGCTTCGGCGAACACGGCCTATGTCACGCAGACCGATATCGTGCAGCAATCGGTGGCGAATCCCGCCTTCGACCCATCGCTGCCGGTGGGCCCGACCAATACCCAGACCATCGTTGCAGATGTTCCGGTGGACTATACGCGAATTGCACCGCCAGCAGCCGCGATTCAGGACTACGTCTTGACCAACGGCATCGACTTCGGTGTCGAGATCAAGTACTGATCCGAAGATCGGCGAATCGTCCTATCAACTGCCGAAGCCCGCGTTGATCCACTCGGCGGTCGCTCCCTTGATCTGAGCGAGCTTGCCGAGCCGAGCCACGAGGGGCTGCCAGAGCCGATCGGTCGGATCCACGGCCTCGATCGGTCGTGGGAGCAGGGAAGGCAGGCCGGCTGCGTCCACCTGGGCGAACCCGAGCAAGCCGTCCATCCAGGGCAGGGTGTGGCCCTCGAGCGGCATGCCGACAACGCCTGCCACGAGGTAGCCCCGTTTCACTTGAAGGATGGCGCCGCGGATCTCTACGAGCGATCCCACGGGGACGCTGCGGCGGCATTCGAGCGAGAGTACGCGGCGCAGCATGAGGTTGCCATCGGGGCCTGCCGCCCGGCAGGCCGTGGCATAGCCGCTCTCGAGCGCATAGCGCAGCAGGCTGCCGGCGTACAGCGTGCCGTGATGGTTGGCATCGGCCGGCAGCACGAGCCGATGGGCGGTAGTTTCCGTAGCAGCCATGGGCCGCGTTATACGGGTGAACAACGAAAGGGGGAAGCGGGGAGGCCCGTGGCCACCACCCATTCGACTATGAACGCTTACCACACCGCCACGCGCACGAAAACGGGAGCCAGGATGTGCGACCGCCGGGGCCATGGATGGCAATCGTGTTCGGCACGGCGAATGCAGGATGGCGGCCGCAACCCGCATAGGTTCGCCGGCGGTGACATGCTCGCCGCCGGCGGACTTTGCGAGTTTGCTCTCGTGGGTGATGGTGCGCTGCTTGGCCGCGCAAAGCTCCTTGACGGCTGCGCGTGCCCCCGACCGGCTCCTCAGCATCAGGGGCTTTGGTGGCAAGCCTGTGAAGATAGGCGGAGGTGCGCGCTGGTTACTGCGCCGGTATCGTGCCCTTCATGGCCGAGCAGAGGAAGCGAGAGATCACTGCGAGATCTCGAGCAGGCCAGCCAAGCGTTTTCGAGACGTCGGACAGCGAATCACCGCCGTCGAACCAATGCGGTCGGATTCAGCAGCCAATGCAACAGGCGTGCCGAACACGATTGCCATGGATGGCCCGCCGGTCGTAAAGAAACCCTTAGCCCGTCCTTCGGCCATAAGCCGGGTCGATCTTGGCGAGCTCCTCCTGGACCGCGGCGATCGTGCGGCGGATCTGATCATGCGAGTGCCGCGACGTGATGAAGAAGCGGAGACGCGAGGCCTTCTCCTCCACGGCCGGGTACAGGATGGGCTGCACGTTGATCCCGCGAGTAAAGAGGGCTCTGGACAGCCGAATCGCATTGGTTGAGTTGCCGAGGATCACCGGCACGATCGCGGTGTCGGCGGATAATCCCGTGTCGAGGCCCGCCTCCTTGGCAAGCTGCAAGAAGAGCCGGGCGTTGTCTCGTAGTTTCGCGACCCGCTCGGGCTCCCGTCGCAGCAGCTCGATGGCCCCCAGTGCCGCGCCGGCGGCCGCCGGGGGCAGGCCAACCGAATGGACAAAGCCCGGCGCTGTGTACTTGAGCCAGCGAACGAGCGTGGCCGACCCCGCGATGTAACCGCCGCAACTTCCAAACGCCTCCGAGAGCGTTCCCATCCAGAGATCGACATCCTTCGCAGCAACGCCGAAATGTTCGCCGATACCTCGGCCTTGCGGCCCCATGACACCGATCGAGTGGGTCTCGTCCACCATCAGGAGGGCCTTGTTTCGTTTCGCCAGGCCCACAAACTGCGGCAGGTCGGCATAGTCGCCGTCCATGCTGGAAATGCCCTCAATGACGACGAGCACACGGCGGTACTGGGTTCGCACCTGGGCGAGGATGGCCTCGGCCGCGGCCCCGTCGTTGTGCGGGAACGGTCGGCGACGGGCCCCCGAAAGGATCGCCCCCTGGAGGAGGCTATTGTGGGCAAGGGCGTCGTGGAGCACGAGGTCGCCCGGGCCGACCACGTGGCCGATCACGGTTTCGTTCGTGGCGTGACCACCCACGAATGTGATGGCATCCTCAGCGCCGACGAGGTCGGCGATCGCCCGCTCGAGCTCGCCATGGATCGTCTTCTCACCCGAGACAAGACGGCTTGCGGAAACACTCGTGCCGAAGCGATCAATCGCATTCTTGGCTGCTGCCGTGACCGCCGGGTCGCCCGACATGCCCAGGTAGTTGGACGACGCCCAACTGATGAGCTCCCGTCCACCGATCATCGTGCGGTCGTTTGTGAGGCCCTCGTGCACGCTGAAATAGGGGTTCTCGAGGCCCGCATTGCGGACCATCACAAAATTCTGCTCGAGCGCCCGAACCTCGGAAAACTCTTCGATTCGCCATGCATCCGCAGGGATCTCACCAGAAGTCCGTGAGCCCTGCAGCTTCTCGCGGTTCTCGGCCGGCATGTGGTCGATGATCGCCTCGGTGACCTCGCGGCAGGTCTCGATGAGCGGCAGCACCTGCTCAGGAAAACGAGCGCCGAAGGCTTCCTCGAGGCTCGCGACGATCTCCATGCGCTCGAGGGAATCAAGGCCGAGCTCGACGATGTTGGTATCGAGCGTCAGATTGCCCGCCCGCTCCTTCGCGATGCGGCGGACGTGCTCGAAAACCGTCTGCACGATCTCCTTGGGCAGGTCGCGGTCGGGACGGTGGGCATGTCCCGCCTCACCGAGTGGTCGTTGGCGTGCGAGCCTCGGCAGCGCGGGAGACGGTACCACCGGCTCCGGGAGCGCCGATGCGAGCCACGCCACATGCTGTTCGACCACATTGAGCGTGCCGTCGAGGAACTGCCGGCGACAGGCATGCCGCTGAATCTTGCCGCTGGAGGTCTTTGGGATGCTGTTGGGGCGGACGAACACGATCGCCTCAACGGCCACCTCTTGCTCGCGGGCCAGCCGGCTCCGAATGGCTTCGGTCGCGGCGAGAATCTCAGCTCGGTCGTGACGGCCACGCTCGAGCTCTGCCACGATCACCACCCGCTCGCGGCCATCGTGATCCACGGCAAATGCCGCGAGCGATCCGGCCCTCACGAGGGGCGTTGCTTCCTCAACAGAAAATTCGAGATCCTGCGGGTAGTGGTTACGGCCGCGGATGATGATGAGGTCTTTGAGCCGGCCGGTGACGTAGAGCTCACCGTTGTCGAAGAAGCCCAGGTCGCCCGTCCGCATGTACGGGCCAGGGTTGGGCCGCCAGCGGGCCACCACCTGCGCCGGCGCTGTCGGGTCGGGCTCCGCGAGCATGGCGCCGAAGGTCGCCTGCGTTTCCTCAGGGCGGTTCCAGTAGCCCTGAGCGACGCTCGGCCCGCTCACCCAAATCTCGCCAACCCTGCCCGGTGGGAGCGGCTCGTGCGTGTGAGGATCAACGATGAGCACGTCCTGTCCGTCGAGCTCGCGGCCGCTGCCGACGAGCCGACGTGTGCCAGAGGCATCGTCACGCACGGTGGCCACCGTGCCGGTCTCGATCGACACCGCGTCGAAGGACCGGATGACCGGCGGCTCGAACTTCATCCCACCCGTCACCATGAGCGTGCTCTCGGCGAGCCCGTAGCACGGATAGAAGGCCTCGCGACGGAAACCGCTCACGGCAAAGGCTTCGCAGAAGGCGTCGATCGTCTCGGCCCGCACTGGTTCTGCGCCGTTGAAGGCCAGTGACCAGCTCGAAAGATCGAGGGACGCCCGCTGTTCGGGCGTCGTTTTACGGACGCACAATTCATACGCAAAGTTGGGGCCGCCGCTGATCGTGGCGCGGTAATGCGAGATGGCCTGGAGCCATCGCAGCGGCTTCTGGAGGAAAGCCACCGGCGACATGAGCACGTTGAACTTGGCACCGTAGAGCGGTACGAGAATTCCGCCGATGAGCCCCATGTCGTGGAAGCTCGGCAGCCAGAAAACCGCCGACTGACTGCGGGTGATCTCGAAAGCCTGCATGATCCGCAGGGAGTTGTGGAGCAGGTTCTCGTGCGAGAGCATCACGCCCTTGGGCGTGCCCGTTGAGCCGCTCGTGTATTGAAGGAACGCGAGGGTGTCGCCGTCGATATCCGGGCGGTCCCAGCGATCGGCCCAGGACGGAGCGAGCTCGGCGTCCACTTGCCAGGTGATGTGCTCGAGGCTCGGGGCCGTGGTCCCGAGGTGTTCCAGACGATCGACGACATCGCGGGTCGTCAGAGCCACCGCCGCATCGGCATCGGCGGCGATTGCCTCGATCCGTTCCACGGAACGGTTCTTGCGAGGCGGGTAGGCGGGTACCGCGATGGCGCCTCCGTAGAGACAGCCCATGAAGGCCGCAATGAAGTCGAGGCCCGACGGATAGAGCAGGAGAGCCCGCTTGCCCGTCATTCCGCGGTCCAGCAGCCACGCCCCGAGCGCTCGCGCCCTGCGGTCGAGCTCGGCGTAGGTGATGTTCAGTTCCTCGTACTCACCGTCGACGAGGAACGTGAACGCCCGGTCGTGCGGGCGGTATGCAGCCCGTTGCCGGAGGAGGTCAACGATCGTGGGGGCGAACGAGGCTTCTGTAGTGGGATTGGGGATCACGCTCGCAACTGCCTCCGCCCTCGCTGCCGTTCCGCTGTGCCGCGGGGCGGGGCCCGTCCGGTGATTCGGCAGAGAACCCCCCAGGGGGCCACAGTTTACCCCTCCGGCCTGGACAACCGAAAGTTTCGGAACGACCGTTCCTTCCGGTTATTCAAGCAGTTTCGTTGCTGGCGGCAGCCTGGAATGCCTGTTCGAGGGCGACGAAGCGGTCGGGCGGAATATCCCCAGCCCTGGCATCGGGGCCAAGGTCCAACGCGGCAAATGCCGAAGCGACCCGTTCCTTGGCCCCCGCGCTCCCCTTGCCTCCAGCCATCCGCACGAGCACGCCACGAAGCAGCTTCCGGCGATGACAAAAAACGTCTCGGACAAAGCCGTGGAAGCGGGCGAGGTCAGCAATGGCGTGTCGGCGGGCAGGCTCCAAGTCGAGGCGGATGATCGCCGATTCGACCTTTGGCCGTGGCCAAAACACAGTCGGCGGAAGGATTCGAACAATCTCCCCGCGGCATTGAGCCCCGACCCAGACCGAGAGGGCGTTGTATCCCGCTGTTCCGGCCGGCGCGACCATCCGCTCGGCCATTTCTCGCTGGACCGTTACGACCGCTGTATCGAACGGTCGGGGGAGCGCGAGCAGGTTTGAGATCACCGGCGTAGCGACGCAATAAGGAAGGTTCGCGACGAGGAGGAGGCGGCCACTTGGCGAGGCGCGTCGGGCCTCCTCGATGGCGTCAAGCACCGCCGGGGCAAACCGATGCTTGGAGGCGAGCACGTCGCCTTCAACAAGCGTCACGTTGTCGCGATCAACGATCCGCTCGCGAGCGAGCTGAGCGAGACGAGGATCGATCTCTGCGGTCACAACTCGCGCGGCCGCCGCGGACAGTCGCTCCGTGAGTGCCCCCGTTCCTGTGCCCACTTCGAGGACGACATCTCCCGGTTCGATCGCTACCGAACGTTCGAGCACATCGAGCAGATTCAGGTCAACCAGGAAGTTTTGGCCGCGGCGGGCATTGACCGTGAAGCCCACCTCGGCGAAGAGCTTCTTGAGATAGGCCGTGGTCTGCCGTGGCTGGGATGCTTCGGGAGCGGATTGATCGGGCATGGGGGTATCGCGGCGCGTCATGGGGTTCCAGGTTCTCGTGTGGTCAGCCACCGCGCCACGTACTTGAAGACGAGATCGGTCTCGAGATTCACGCTGTCACCCTCCGTGAGCGAGTCAAGTGTGGTGGCGGCAAGCGTGTGAGGGATGAGCGCCACGCTGAATGTAGCGTCGTCGACGTCAACCACCGTCAGGCTCACCCCATCGATGGCGACGGATCCCTTGGAGGCCATCTGGGCGATGAGGGAGGCGGGTGCCGAGAAATGGCAGGTCGTCCAGTCGCCTTCGTCACGGCGGGATTCGAGCCGACCAACGCCATCGACATGACCGGTAACGAGGTGGCCACCGAGGCGGTCGGCGAGTCGCAGCGAGCGCTCGAGGTTGACATGGCCCGCAGTGGCCAGCCGCCCGAGCGTGGTGCGGGCAAGTGTCTCGGGGCCAAGCTGAAACTCGAGCTGTCCGCCATCGATTCGCACGATCGACAGGCAGCAGCCGCTTACGCAGACACTGTCACCGAGTCGCGCGTCATGCGCCATGCCGCCGCCCTCGACGATCAGCCGCACCCCTGGTGGCTCCGCCACGACGGCGGCAACCGTTCCGAGTGTTTCGACGAGGCCGGTAAACATGGGCAATGGGTCCGGGAAGCAGCAACCGAGACGGCTGTCGCCGAATTCAGCTGTAAACAGAAATGCAGAATAACCTCTCTTTCTGCCGCGTGGACGCTCGGGCTGGAAACCACTTGCATACCACCCCCACGCCGTCACAATCAGCGGCACCGGAGGCCACGGCTTCGGGTTTTCTCTTCGGGTTTTCTCTAGGCTTCGGGTTTTCTCTAGTTGCTCTCGCCCTTCCGGAGGTTCCATGTCCACGATCGTCGACATCCACGCCCGTCAGATCCTCGATAGCCGTGGCAATCCCACGGTCGAAGTTGACGTGACGCTCGCCGACGGTGCCTTCGGCCGGGCTGCAGTGCCATCGGGCGCCAGCACGGGCGCCCACGAGGCGTGGGAGAAGCGGGACGGCGACAAGGGCGTCTATCTCGGCAAGGGCGTGATGGCAGCGGTCGAGAACGTCAACACCCGGATCGCCGAGGAGCTCGAGGGCTGCGACGCGCTGGATCAGACGACGATCGACGAGTTGATGCTCGAGCTCGACGGCACGCCCAACAAGAAGGAGCTCGGGGCCAACGCGATTCTGGGCGTGTCCCTCGCCGTGGCCCACGCCGCCGCTGAGCACTGTGGGCTGCCGCTGTACCGCTATCTCGGTGGCGCCACCGCCCGCCTCCTGCCGGCGCCGATGATGAACATCATCAATGGCGGTGCCCACGCCGACAATCCGCTCGACGTGCAGGAATTCATGATTATGCCGCTGGGTTTTGACACGTTCGACACGGCGCTCCGGGCTGGCGTGGAGACGTTCCACGCGCTGAAGAAGGTGCTCAAAGACAAGGGGCTTGCCACGAGCGTCGGCGACGAGGGAGGCTTCGCACCGCATATCGCCACTTCGGCAGAGGCGCTCGAGGTGATTCTCGCGGCGATCGGCAACGCTGGGTACAAGGCCGGCGAAGAGATCGCCATCGCGCTCGACGTCGCGGCCACCGAGTTGTACGACGCCAAGAGCAATACCTACTCCATGGAAGGCAAAAAGCTCGACCCGGCCGGGATGGTGGCCTTTTGGGCCGATCTCGCGGGCAAGTACCCGATCGTGTCGATCGAGGACGGCTGCTCCGAGGACGATTGGGCTGGATGGAAGCTCATGACTGAGCGGCTCGGTGACCGTGTTCAGCTCGTGGGCGACGATCTCTTCGTGACCAATTCCGAACGGCTCTCCCGTGGGATCGCCGAGGGCGTGGCCAATTCCATCCTCGTGAAAGTCAATCAGATCGGTACGCTCACCGAGACGATCGCGGCGGTGCAACTGGCCCACCGTTCGGGCTACACCTCGATCGCCAGCCATCGCAGCGGTGAGTCGGAGGATGCCACGATCGCCGATCTCGCCGTGGGCCTCTCAACCGGGCAGATCAAGACCGGCAGCGCCTCGCGAAGCGATCGCGTCGCAAAGTACAACCAGCTCCTCCGGATCCAGGAGTCGCTTGGTGATGGCGCCCTCTTCGCGGGCGGCGATGTCCAGGCCCGTTGGCCCGGCGTGGCGTGATGCCGCTCGGTCAGGCGTCACGAGGGAAATGGTCGCGGACGACGTCGAGGAACTCCTCACGCGCCACAACTCGCGAGACGCGGCCACGGAAATCACGAGCCCCCGGGATCCCCTGGGCGTAGGCGCAGGCAAACTTCCGCATGAGGAGCGTGCCTCGGTCGACGCCGAACCGCATACAGACGAGGTCGTAATGATGGAGCACGATCTCGCGCTGCTCGGCGAGCGTTGGATCGGGCGGCGGGGTCTCGCCACGGAGGAGGGCCGCTACCTGCGCGAAGATCCACGGTTTCGCGAGCGCCTCGCGGGCGATCATGATGCCATCCACGCCGCTTTCGCGCAGGCGACGGACGGCGGTCTCGGCTGAGTCGATGTCGCCATTGCCAACGATCGGGAGCCGCGACACGCTTCGCTTGACCTCGGCAATGGCATCCCAGTTGGCCTCACCCGTGAAGAACTGATCGGCGACGCGGCCGTGGACCGTGAGGCACGCGGCGCCTGCCTCTTCGATCCGCTGGGCTACCTCGATAGCGGTCTGGCAACTCTCGGAGCAGCCGAGACGAATCTTCGCGCTGACGGGAACATCACCGCAGGCCTCCACAACTCGCCTTACGATCGTGCCCACCCGCTCGGGATCGCGAAGGAGCCAGGAGCCACTGTGCGCCTTCTCGGTGACCTGCCGAACGGGGCAGCCAAAGTTCAGATCGACGACGCTCACACGAAAGTCATGGGCCAGACGCCGGCCGACGGCCGCAAGGTTGTCGGGGTCGTTGTCCCACATCTGCACGGCCAGCGGCCGCGGTTCGTCGCGAATGCCCCACAAGCGATCGGGATGTTCGCCCTTCGCCGTCTCGAGCCAGAGGGCACTCCGCGCCGCGATCATCTCCGTGGCAAGCAGACCCGCGCCGCCAAACTCACGAACGACCTGCCGGTAGGCGTAGTTGGTGTAGCCTGCCATCGGTGCCTGGAGCACCGGAGGATCGACGACGACCGGGCCGATCTGGAGAGGGGCAACGGCAGCGGGGGGTGAGG
>Ga0163153_10000721_pt1 | contig 55871 bp, 30 predicted proteins | sample OliLakLV19MP6IB1_FD_148629 | JGI IMG/M metagenome (GOLD analysis project Ga0163153, IMG submission 148629) | Freshwater microbial mat bacterial communities from Lake Vanda, McMurdo Dry Valleys, Antarctica - Oligotrophic Lake LV.19.MP6.IB-1 | ecosystem: Environmental > Aquatic > Freshwater >... | reverse complement strand
GGCCGGTCCACGAAGGCGGACCGCCAAAGCCCTGGGCTGGCGGTGTCTGGTTGAGCACCGTGCCGCCGGGCATGTTGTAACGGGCAACCTCGCGGCCGTTCAGATAAAAGACTGCGCCGTCATCGACCAGGTTGGAGAACTGCAGGCTGGTCGGATTGAAATTGGCCGGCACGGTGAACGAGGAACGGAAATAGTAGGTGATGTTCGCCGCGCTGGAGATGAGCGGCGTGAGCACCGGCTCGGGCGTGGCACCGCCCATGCCCATCAGCGCCTGGCCGCTGGGCCACGCGGAGTCGTCGTAGGCCGGAGCCTGCCAGTTCACGCCGTCGAGATTGCCGCCTTGCAGGTAGCGCCACGTTGCGTTCAAAGGCACGAGATTGACGAACACCGGCGGTGGCGGCGGTGGCGGCGGCACGGGACAGAAGTTCGGCGCACCCGGCGTGCGAATGCCCTGGACGACATTGGTCGCGCCGCCGTCGGGACAGCGGCCTGTGGAAACGCCAGTCCGCTGCGGGCCGTAGATGATGCAATCGATGAACGTCTCCCGATAATCCGCCAGGGCGATGCTGCCCACCTCGGACGTCAGCCGGAAGCTCAGGTGTTCCGCGCCCTCATTCTCCTGCTCGTCCGCGATGAAGGAGGAATAGCCCGCAGGTCCGATGAAGCTCAAATCCGCGATGCGATGCTGCTTCACGCGGCCCCAAGGAACGTCCGTCAGATACAGGCCGCCGAGCGAGACCGGCAGCGCGCCGGGGTTGAAGAGCTCCACGTAATCGGTGGTCAACGGCGGCTGGCTGCCGGCAAACCATTCATTGATGCGCAGCCCCGAAATGTTGCCGAGCGTCTGCGCGACGTTGGCCGTGCCGAGAGTTGGCTGGCTCAGGGACCAGTCTCCATTCGTGCTCACGCGGCTGATGGAAAGGTTGGGGAGTTGCAGTCCGAACACCACGGAGTCCAGCAACGCGCCGCCATTGCTGGCGCGATGGAAGAGATGGAGCTTTGCGCCGTTCGCGCCGAGATTGAAACCGAGATGAAAGCCGGGCGTGCCGTCTGCGGCGTTGGCCAGCAGCGTCAGGTAGCTGCCGGCATGCAGCGTGGTGCCGGCGGGGAACGCAAACTTGTGCGGGACTGCCGGATGATCGGACAGGCCCATGCCGGAAAGATCCACGGGAGACGCGCCTTCGTTAAAGAGCTCCACGGCGTCTGGAAACGTGCCGGCGTGGTTGAATGCCGAATCGTTGCGGGCCAGCACTTCGCTCAATCGCACGGTGGGTGTGGCGGTGTTCACGACCCAGGTTTTGGAAATGGTCGGAGCGGCGGTGGATTGATAAATGTCCCCGGAATTGCGGCCCACGATGCAGACGGTGTTGGTCGAGCCATTGGCGAGCGAGCTCAACCGAAGCAGGTTCTCGACGGGAAACTCCCCGCTGTAAGCGCCGTTGTTCAGCTTGTACTTGTAGTGCGTGATGTCGGTCCCGCCAATCGTCAGCACGGCCACGGTGGCGAACGTCGGGCTGCGGGGTTCGCCAGAAATGGTCGCCACGGGAGAATTTGTTTTGGGCGGGAAAATATCCTCGATGATCGGGATGACCGCCGTGCGCCGTGCGGCCATGTAGTTCTTCACCGTCGTGGCGGCGGAGGCGAGCTGTGGAAAGTCGGCGAAGACCTGATCCACGGTGGCGTTGAACTGAGGCGCCGCGAACGGTCCCTGAAGCAAATCCTGGAGAGTGCGGTAGTAGAGCGGCTCGATCTCCGGATGGTGCATGAAGGCGTTCATGGCCTTGGCGATGCCCTCCGTGTCACCGGATGCGCAGCAGAAGGTCGCTCCAAAGATGCCGCTGCCGCTCCCCAGCGAACCGAGGCCGAGGATGGAATCGAGGTCGTGATAAACGAGGATGAAGCGGGGATCGTTCAAGCCGCGATACATCGCGTAATCATCGTTGTTGCCGGTGTTGATGCCGGATTCGCTGTTGCCGAAGAGGCTCATCACGGCGAGATGCCGGAGCCACTGCTCGACATCAATCACCTCACGGGCGCGCGCCGTGGTGAAGGTAACGGTCTGGTTTTCACCCATCACTTCGAGCATCCCCATGAGATCCCGCCAGTCGTCCTCGCTGACGTTGCTGCCCTTGAAGTAGGTGTTCTGGTAGGCAGATGCGGTCTCGCCGCGATAGTCGAAGTTGGGCGGCCGGATGTCGCGCACCACCGAATAAATGTTGCCGCCATCGTTGTCCGGAAAGCTGCGGCTGGCCCAGTCGTTGTCCGTGTCTTCGTTCGCGGCGTAGAGGCTGTTCGCCGGTGTGCCGCCAGGACCAGCCCCGTTGTTCACGCGCATCTGGGCGAAGTGCGAGTTGTTCCCCGCGACGCCCACCTTCTGCGCCAGCACGGCGCCGACCACCTGGGCGGGCACGTTCCGGGCGTTCATGTTGAGGGCGCTGACGTCTTTCCACGGAAGGCTGCCGGGGAGATTGATGCGGTAGTTGTGTGGATTGCCGTTGCGGCTGCCGTGACCACGGTTGCGGATGCCGGCGAAGTAGCGCAGCTCCGCGCCATTTCCATCGATGCTGATGAACGTGGCGTTCACCTGCGCGTCGCTGTTCACCGCGCTGTTGAAGATGGTCGTGAGCGTGGTGATTTCGTCCGCCGTGATGATGAGTTTGTAGAGCGGAGCGGGATCGGTGTAAACGGAGTCATCCACCTGGAACATCGGATTGGCCGCCTGCCCGAGATTGCCGGAACCAAGATCTGCCGCATTGATGGCGGGCGCAGGCCAGGTGCGCGAGAGCGCGCCGCTGTCCGTCGCCTGAATGTAGAACTCGATGAGCGTGTTGTTCGGCATGGCCGCCAGGAGCGCGCCGTAAATTCCATCCCCCGGCGCGCCGTCGCCATGCGCGCCGTCATCCAGCATCGGCGTGGAGACGAAGGCCGTTGGACCCGCCGTGTTCGTCCGGAAGAACAGCACCGCACTGACGCCCGCCGTTGATTCATCCAGGAGGCGCGCCGTGACGCCCACCGGCTCGTTGGATTTAGGAATGATCGGCAGGTGAGTGCCATTCACGATCAGCGGAGCGGTGTTCGCCACGCGAATCGAATTGACCGTGCCCGGCGTGCCGTTGAGGACGGTGCTCGCGCCCCAGTTTTGACCGAAACTGTTGTCGAGACCGGGCTGAACCAGCTCCAGAGATTTGCCGAAGCCATCCGCTTCGGAGAACCACGTCCAGCCGCGCACGCCACTCATGGAAGGACTGCGCTGGCGCACCGCCCAGTCGCCGTCGTCGGCGTAGATGACGGCGTCGATCACGTTGTCGCCGCCATCGCGGAGATTGATGCTGTTGCGCGTGTTGCTGAGCGTGGGAGTGAAGTTGGTGAAGGAACGGCCGTTGACGTTCGTGACGGTGAAGGTGAGCCAGCTCCCGACGACATTCGCGACCACAGGATACTTCGCCGTGAACGACGCGGTGCTGGCGGCGACCACGAGATATTGGCCCGCTGCAATCGTCGTGTTCGCCGGAAAGCTGAAGGCGATGCCGCCGGAGATGCGCCAGCCCGTGAGGTTCGCGGTGGTGGATCCCGGATTGTAGATCTCGACGTATTCCTCGCGCGGATTCTCGGAGGCGGGATGATACATGATCTCGTTGATCACGACCGGCTGGGCCTGGACAGAAACCGTGGCCCCAAGCTCGACCAATGCCAGAGAAGCGAACAGCGCGGAATGTTTCATAGAGTTCACCAAACTATACGTACACGTCAGACGAGCACAAATGTTGAGCGGGTTTTTCCACGCCCCAGATGACCAAACCGTCATCAAGGCGCGAGCCGCGCACGGTAAAACCGATGCGGGACGCCCGGGGCGGAAGTGTCAGCGACCAAGTTGGTTTCGGCTGACTGGGTTACGGTCTTGAGTAAGGTCCAGGCCGCCGAGTCTGGAGACGACTCGATCACGTAGCTGCGGTTCGTGTAGGAGTGGAGGTAAAATTGAAAGCCGTTGGCTGAACTGAAGGTGGCACCAAGCAGCTCAGGCCGGGCCGGAATGAACGGGAAGGCTCCACGATCCGCCGGGCTGCCATCCGGATCGGCCGGCGAGGTTGGAGCACCGGAATCGATGGCTGGGGAATACGGGAGCAGACGATAATCATGCGCGGACGCATCCACAAACATCGGGTCCGATTCCGTGTTTCCTTCACCGGGCCATGGCTGGGAGATGGCGCTGAAACGAATCGTGAGGTTCGTCTCCGCGAAGTCGGATTGAACGGAAACCGGCGACGCCCACAGGACGGAGTTCGTGATCCGATAATCCACCACCGGCCCCGGCGCGCTGGACTTGTACTGCGCCAGCATGTTCGTCAGGTTGCCCGCCACCGTGCAGTGATTCATCGTGACGAGCACCTTGGCTCCGGCCGTGGTCTTCGCAGAAACTCCGACCGTACAATCCACGATCAAGCTGTCGCGGATATGCGTCTCGCCGCTGAACACGCTGATTCCTTTGGCGTCTTCGATCACGCTGTTCCAGTCGCGCACGATGCACTTCTCCACCGTGATCACCGAGCCCAGCGTGTCGATCCCGTCGTCACCGCCGAGCGCCAGCACGCAGCCAGACAAGGTCACCTGCTGGCCGGCGGACTGGTCGTGCAGATAAATCCCGTCGGCATCATCCGGCCCGTTCATGTCGAGAATCCAGGTGTTGGTGCAGGCCAGCGCCGTGCCGTTGATCTCCGGGCCCATGCGGGCGCGTTGAAACAGGCAGTTCACAAACGTCAGATCTGAGCCGCTCGCCTGCGCCACTTTCCCCGGCGTCCCGGTCACCACCTCTGCGAAATCCGTCAGGCTGCACTCTTCAAAGACGAGCGTGGAATTGAACGGGCGAATCACCGGCGTCGTGCCCGTATGACCTTCCGCGCGTCCGCGGCCGGCACGCGTGATGATCGTGTGGCGATAGAGGGACGGCCCGGCATTCGTGTGGCGGATCTGGCCCCAGCGCAGCTCCGGCTGCGCACAGGTGAAGGTGACGGGATGCGCCTCGGTTCCGAGCGACTGCACATTCCCACGGACCAGCAGATCGTTGGCCGTGGTGCCGCTCGCCACGCCGTCCAGCATCACCAGTGTGTTTGACAGGAGGGTCAGCGTATGGCCCGCCGGCACCGTGACATCGCTGGTCACCCGGATCACTCCGCTCCAAGTCGTCTCCGACCCGGCCAACGCGCCGCCAGCAGTCGTCACGGTTTCGCCGGACCTATCCTGGATCGCGCGCGATGCCGTCACGCTTCCGGACTCGGCCTTGAGCGTGAAATCTCCGCTGCCGCCCACCACGACGAGGGCGCTTCCCCGGCCGTTGCGCAGCGTCAGCGCGTTCGTCGAAAACGTGATGCCCGGCTGGTCCGTGCTCAACGTGACTGCGGCATTCCACCAGGCACGGTCCGGCAGACCTTGGGCGTCGAGCGCTTCGACACGGACCAGAAACGGCACTTGCGGGAGATAGCCCGCCGCTGTGACCAGCTTCAATTGGGCGGGGACCGAAGTGGCATCAAGACTGGATTGAAGCGCCAGCACCACGAAGGTCAGGAAGGCGGAGACTTGAGAGCATCGCATAAATAGAAAAGTCTCCCGCAAGTTTCTTTCTTATCTGGGAGACGGAATACTCATACGCCCAAAGGGTCGCAAAAGAAAGCACTACTTCCCGGTCAAACGAAGTGGGGGTGCGATTATTGAGGCTCGTGCAATAGGTTTCCACCGCTGCCAAAGCGGCGACCGCGTTCAGTGGAGCGCCGAGCATTGCTCGCTTGATCGAAAAGGTGTTCCCCCGTGCCGAGCAACGCTCGGCGCTCTGTCACCCTGTTGCACGAGCCTCAATAAAAGCGAGTGAGGCCGGAGCCTAAACAGTTCGGAAGAGTCTGGGTGGAGCGGACTGGTCGCCCGCCCCATCCAAGACCACCCTTTGCCGCCACCTGCACACGCCGGGAGTTCCCGCAAAGAACGCAGCAGGCCGTGGCTCATGGCCTGGCCGGAGTCAGCAGGCGATAAAACCGGCGCAAGCTTGGACTCGCATCGATCAGCAGCTCCATGCGATTCGTCTCTCTCGCCGGAAGGTTCCTCAGCGGCTGCCAGTTTTCCTGCCCCAGCGCCTCGCGAAACTCTACTGTGTAAGTTTTGTTCGAACTGGCCTGAAACTCAATCTCCGCGCCACCGTCACTGTCGCGAATCTGCAAAATCCGCAGCCGGTTCAAGGCGTCCCCAGGATCGGTACCCGCCGCGTACTCCCCGGCATTCGTGACCCCGTCGTCATCCAGGTCCAGGCCCGCATCCTCCGCATTGTCGCGGTCCAGACCGTAGGCATCTTCATACGCATTTGGCAGCCCGTCCCCATCAGAGTCCGGCAGCACCACGAGGTTTGCCCCCGTGCTCAGCGCGCCGGACGCGCCGAAGGCATTGACGATGGCCACCCTGTATCCGGCGTTCGTCTTCACTGGCCCGATGGGAAAAATCGACACGTAGCTCATGCTCGATTCCGTCGCCACTATGAGGTTGTTTGAACGCCACGAGTAAGTCAGCGGCAGCGTGGCCGAGTTTGAAACCACCACGCTCAACGTCACCATGCCACCGGTGACGACCGTCTGGCTGATCGGCTGCTGAACAATGACGGGCCGAATCTTCACAACCAATGACGCCGCCGCACTTTCTGCCACTCCAAAGGCGTTGCTCAACGACACCGTGTAATCACCGCGCATGGGCCAGTTGACGTTGGAGAGGATGAGCGAAGCCCCGTTGGCTCCCGGAATGTCCATGCCATCGCGCCGCCACTGATAGGCGATGGGCATCATGCCTCCCGCCTGCACGCTGAACGTCACGTTGGTCCCAGGACTGACCAGCATTCCGGTGGGTTGAACAAGAATGGCCGGCCGCGCCACGACCGTGAGTTCCGCCGGCACACTTTCCGTCACGCCAAAGCTGTTGCTCGCCACCAGCACATAGGTGCCGCGATCCTCCCACACCACGTTGGAGAGGCTGAGGGTGAAGTTGGTCGCACCCGGCAAGTCGATGCCGTTGCGCCGCCATTGCAGGTTCAACGGCGCAGCTCCTGACGCATCCGCCCGGAAGACGACGTTCGTGTACGGCAGCGCGGTCACAGGTTTCGGATTGAGATGAAACAGCGGTGCGGCCAGCGACTTCGCCTGCAATGACCGCGAGAACATGGAGGTGTTGCCCTCGGCATCCGTCGCCGTCGCTGTCATGTAGGATTGCAACGCCAGCACGCCGGCGAAGGTCATCTCGAATGGAGCGGAGCCATTGAAGTCCGTCGTGACATTCGTGGAGCCGAGATAAAACTCGCCCTCGCCGAAACCCGACGGATGCGGCACGGAGTTCCCGAAAAATTCGATGCGATACGTGGACACCGGGGCGCTGTTCAGCACGCCCGCCAGGACGGTGTTGCCTCCCGCATATCCCGCTGAACTCAGCTCCGGGTAGTTCTGGCGGTTGTTCGCGCCCACATCGAGATCAAGGAAGTCGTTTGTCTCCGCAGGCAAATAGATACTTCTCGATCCATTTGAGAAGATAGAATTCTGCGAAATGGTAACGCCTTGGGGACTTAAGGAGATGTCGTCTGAGAAAGGCGGCTCCGTGACACTAATGCCTGTATAACGGAAACCCGCGATTTTGTTGCCTGCTATCCCGACGACTTGGGCATAAGGTTCGACCGAGAAAACCGACCGGATGGATACCCCCCAACTGCCAACCCACCCGGACGGACCCGCAAGCACAGTCGTACCATCAGCGCCCACGCCGATATGATTTCCATAGATCAGAGTGTTGGTGCAACGCTCATAAACACTGATGCCTCCTACTCCTGCGGCAATAATGTTCCGTGCACCAGGTTGCAATCCGCCAATCACGGTGTTGGCAGATTGCTGAACGGCGATCCCACTGCTACTGAATATTGCACTCCCGGTATTTCCATCGGACATAACTCCAAGAAAATTTCCGAGGACACTGTTGTTCGATGTCACCACCGATGCGGTCGCAGGAGTAATCCGAATGGAACTGCCACCATTCCCCGCCATGACATTCCGATGCCTTGGCTCCACACCGCCAATCGTATTGCAGCAATGTGACAAGATCTGCACTCCGATCAGATTTCCATTTGTGAAGTTCCGCTCACTGCTTCCAATGAAGTTCCCGGTCAGAAGATTACTGGAAGATTGCACCCGGACGCCCAACCCAAATCCCCGTAACGCGAGGCCATTCACGATGCTGTTGCCGGCGTTGAGAGTCAGCCCGTCAACTGCGTTGCCCGTTCCCAGCAGTTCAATGAACCGGACCGCATTGTCCGCGTCCGCCAATTCGTTCGGACGCGAACCCGGCTGCGAATACCCATCGATCTCCACCGGCCCAGTAACGTCTGGGAACGCTGTCGTCACCCGGATGATCTTCAGTCCGGGCCCCGGGATGTTGAACAGCACCCGGTCCAATCCGGGATTCGCGTTCGCGTCCGTCAACGCCTGCCGCAGCGAGCCGGCGCCCGAGTTGTTCACGTTGATGACGGTGTAATCAGCGCTCCAAGCACTGACCGTTGCTCCAATCAAAATCGCCGCAATGGCGCTGACAGATTTGTTTCGCATGATGGTCTCTCCCTGGCTCGCCGGACGCGGCACAACCCTGCTCTCCAGCAGGCGCAATCCGACGATATTGGTGTTGGAGTTTCATCTCCCGTTTACTTGATTGTGCTTTTACCCCTCCATCATTGGCATGCTCCACCGAGATTCTCAATCCAATACTCCGAGGAAAACGCGAAAGGCCGGGTGATGCCACCGCGCGGTCAACGCTCACGCGTCACTGGGAAGGCAGCGTGAAGTGAAACGCCGTTCCTTCACCCACCTCGCTCTTCAGCCAGACCTCACCGCCGTGCGCCTGCACGATGTGCTTCACGATGGAAAGCCCCAGGCCCGTGCCGCCGGTATCGCGCGAGCGGGCCCGATCCACGCGATAAAAGCGCTCGAAGACGCGTTCCCGCGCCTCCGTCGGTATGCCCGGTCCGTCGTCCCGCACCCACATCTCAATCTTCCCCGCTGCCCCGGTGCCGCCGCCAATGGTCACGCGCCCCAACGGCCGTCCATACTTGATCGCGTTCTCGATCAGATTGAACAGCACCTGCTGCAACCGGTCCGCATCCGCGTGCGCTTGCAGGCGTTCTGGAACCAGGTTGTCCAGGGCCATCTGCTTCTCCTCCGCACGGGAACGCAGATCATCCGTCACCCGCTGGGTTTCCTCGCGCATGTCCACGGGGTGCAGGTTCATGATGATCTGCCCGCTCTCCAGCCGCGAGATGGTCAGCAAATCCTCGATCAGGAACGTGAGGCGGTCAGCGTGCTTCTCGATGGTCTGGAGGAAGCGGGTGGATTTCTCGGGATCGTTCTTCGCGCCTTCCAGCAACGTTTCCACAAAGCCCTTGATCAAGGACAGCGGCGTCCGCAGTTCATGGCTGACGTTGGCGACAAATTCCTGGCGCGTCCGCTCAAGCTGCTTGATCCGCGTGAGGTCATGGAACACGAGGATCGCCCCGCGTTGAATCCCGTCGCGATCCAGCACGGCGGCGGCGTTCACCTCCACCCAGCGCTCCTCCATGCCGGGCAGCTCCAGGGTGTAATTCTGCATCGTGCATTCGTGACGCAGCCGCTTCATCAGCTCCGCCAGATCCGGCAGCCGGAACGCCTCTATGATCGTCCGGCCCCGGACATCTGCCGTGAGGGAAAACAGTTTCTGCAAGGACTGGTTGACCAGCTCCACCTTGTTCTCCTCGTTGAGAACGAGGACGCCTTCGACCATGCTGTTGAACACCGCCTGCTGCTGCGCCCGCACCTGGGCCGTCGCGTCATTCCGCGCCTCACTCCGGGCGGCCAGGGCGCCGCGCTGCTCTTCAAGCTGCCCGCGCAGGGCGGCGCAACGACGCCTCCACCAGAAATGGAGCGCCAGCGTGGCGGCCAAAATGAATCCGGTCAGCGCCGGCCACATGAGAGGAAATTAAGTCGCGGTTCGTTCACGCTATTCTTCGATGAAGCGGTAGCCGACTCCGCGCACCGTATCGAGATATTTCGCCGCAACGCCCAGCTTCTCGCGGAGACGGCGCATGTGCGTGTCCACCGTCCGCGTGTCGATGAGGTTGTCGTACTCCCACACGTCATGCAGCAGTTGCTCGCGGGACTGCACGCGCCCGCGCCGCTGCGCGAGCACGGTGAGCAGCTTGAACTCCGTCGCGGTGAGGTCCACCGACTTGCCCTTGATGGACACCATGTGCCGGGGCACGTCGATGCTCAGCTCCTTCCAGACGACATGATCGCCTTTCTCTTCCGGCACCGCTCCGGTGCGCAGCAGGCGCTTCACCCGCAGGACGAGTTCGCGCGGGCTGAAAGGCTTTGTCACGTAATCGTCCGCGCCCAGCTCGAAGCCCAGCACCCGGTCGATCTCAGCCGCCTTTGCAGTGAGCATGATGATGGGAATGCCCGACGTGCGCTGATCGCGGCGCAGGATTTTGCACACCTCCATGCCGTCCACTTCCGGCAGCATGACATCGAGAATGATCAGGTTCGGCAGCAGCGCGCGCGCTTTCTCCAGGGCTTCCTCGCCATCGGCGGCACTGGCCACGTCATACCCGCTTGCCTTGAGGTTGAACTCGATGAGTTCCACCGCATCCGGCTCGTCATCTACCACCAGGATCTTTGGTTTCATACAGTTGTTCGGAAAGGTTTGATTGAGTTCAGATCAGAGATCGCCCTCGGCTCATGGGTTGGAGGACGCGTCCAGATGCCGGATGTCCCGGCCTTCGTAGAGATAGACAACCTCCTCGGCGACATTCGTGGCGTGATCCCCAATCCGTTCCAGGCTTTTGCAAATCACCATGAGATTAAGGCAGCGGCCGATGGCCGACGGACGCTGCGCCATCAGCGCCGCAAGCTCGGCGTGCATCCTGGCGTTCAACGCATCGACCTCTTCATCGCGCGGAATGACGAGGCGCGCCTTCGCCGAATCGCCCTGCACAAACGCGTCAAGTGCTTCCTTCAGCATCGGGACGGCGAGCATCGCCATCCTCGGCACCTCGGCGGCCTGCCGCAACTGAGGCTCCTGGCTCAGCTCTGTTACCCGCCGCGAGATCGTCGTCGCCTCATCCCCGACCCGTTCCAGATTGCTCGAGATCTTCATCGCCATGGTGATGAAGCGAAGTTCGACGCCGCCCGGACGGCGCTCCAGCAGGCGAAGCGCGATGCGGTCGATCTCCAGCTCCAGCGCATCGATCAAATCATCCTCTTCCCGCGTGCGTCGCGCCAAGTCGTCATCGCGCCGGATGAGCGCCTTGACCGCGCGGTTCACCGCCGTCTCGGCGTAGCCCGCCATGACCAGCAGCTTCTCTTTCAGCTCGGACAATTCAATTGAAGATTCGGCTGGCACTTGAGTCACCTTCGATTCGGAGCAGAACAGCTCCAACCGCCCCGGCTCGAAACCGCCGGGTTCCGGGAGACTGTTAAGAGATTCAAAACTGTGCGCGACCATTTATCGAATGCGGGCACAGAATCCAACCTCAATGTTACAGCCGTGTGACGCCACCGTGACATTCAGGGAATATCAGGCTGGCGCTCGTGTTTCCGCGTGGTGTGGGTTTACGTCCGCAGGAGAATCTCACGGACTTGCTGGGCGCATCCCTGTCCGCCCCAACCCCCGGAGAGGTCCATGGGCAAGGTAAACGGCTGCGATCACCTGATCGCGCAACCATTCACATCCATCTACCGCCCGAAGCTCGCAACGAGTTCCTTGGGCGTGACGATGGCGGTGCCGACTTTGCCGACGACAACTCCGGCGGCGTGATTGGAAACGATGGCCGCTTCCAAGGGCGACGCGCCGGCGGCGATGCCGAGCGTGAAGGACGCGATGACGGTGTCTCCTGCACCGGAGACATCGAAGACTTCCTGCGCGACGGTCGGGATGTGAATCAACTTCTGGCCCTGGCGACAGAGCAGCATGCCCTGTTCGCCCAGCGTGATCAGGAGCAGGGCGGGGGAGAGATCTTTCAGCAGGCGTTCCGCCGTGCGGATGAGGTTGAGGTCCGAGAGCGGGTTCGCGTGGCGCGTGTCGTCTGGCAGGTCGGAAAGCTCGAAGGCTTCCTTGCGATTCGGCGTGATGAGCGAGAGGCCGGTGAGGTTGAGATGATGAACCGGCTTCGGATCGAAGCTCAGCCAGACGCCGCGTTTCCGGCAGAGATCCTTCAACGCATCCAGCAGGCTTTGCGTGACGACGCCCTTGCCGTAGTCGCCGACGATGACGGCGTCCGCCCCCTTCAGTCGCCGCTCAACGGCATCGAGCAACTGGCCGGTGGTTGCGTCGTCAAGCGGCGCGCGCGATTCGCGATCCACGCGGACGACCTGCTGCTGATGCGCGACGATGCGGGTCTTGATGCTGGTGGGCCGGGAGGAATGAGCGATGAGTCCGCCGCAGCCGACGTGCTGTTCGCGCAGGAGTTCGCGCATGCGGTCGGCGCAGTCGTCCTGGCCGACGACGGCGAAGAGTTCGGGCGCAGCGCCAAGGGCGGAGAGGTTGCGGGCGACATTGGCCGCGCCGCCGGGCATGAAGCTCTCGCTCTTGAAATCAACGATGGGCACGGGCGCTTCCGGCGAGATGCGGCTGACGCTGCCCCAGATGAACTGGTCGAGCATGACGTCGCCGACGACGAGGATGCGGGAGCGGCGGGCGGAGGTGAGGAGCTTGGTAACGCGGGTGGAGGTGAGTTGGGTCATGGGGTGAAAGTGAGGGTGAATGACCAATGTTCAATGACGCAATGACCAGTGAATTGCCAATGACCAAGGTCCAAAGCGCGGCAGGGTTTAGTTAATCTAAACGATTCAGACCAACCTTCATTGGGCCTTGGGCATTGCTTGAGCATTGGTCATTCCTGGGTCCTTGGCCGTTCTCAAAGAATCAGTCCAAAAACCCCGTCAAAGGACTGGTCGCGCTGGCGGTGTCGTGCTGGGAGCCGATGCCCATTTCGTAGGCGGCGCGTCCGGCTTCGACGGCGGACTTGAAGGCGTGGGCCATGCGGTTCGGATCGGAGGCGATGGCGATGGCGGTGTTGATGAGCACGGCATCCGCGCCGAGTTCCATCGCTTCCGCAGCGTGGCTGGGCGCGCCGAGTCCGGCGTCAACAATGACCGGGACGGTGGCCTGCTCGATGATGATGCGAATCTGGTCGCGCGTCTGGATGCCGCGATTGGAGCCGATGGGTGAGCCGAGCGGCATGACGGTGGCGGTGCCGATGTCCTGAAGGCGCTTGGCGAGCACGGGGTCGGCGTTGATGTAGGGCAGGACCGTGAAGCCTTCCTTCACGAGCTGCTCGGCGGCCTTGAAGGTCTCGACGGGATCGGGCAGCAGATAGCGCGGGTCGGGATGGATTTCGAGCTTCACCCATTTCGGAAGGCCGGCGGCGGCGGCGAGACGCGCGAGGCGGACGGCTTCCTCGGCGTTCATCGCGCCGCTGGTGTTCGGAAGCAGCAGATAGCGCTTGGGGTCGATGAATTCGAGGATGTTCGCGAAGGGATCTTTCTTCCCGCTCAGGTCGGCGCGGCGCAGGGCGACGGTGACAATCTCCGCGCCGCTGGCGGCGAGGGCGTCGCGCATCGCTTCGGGCGAGGAGAATTTTCCGGTCCCAAGAAACAGCCGGGAACGGAACTCGCGTCCTGCGATGATGAGCGGGCGATTCGACAATTGCATCGCCGGAAGATTAGGCGTGGCCGGCGGAGTTTGTCGAGACGGCTCCGGTGAGGGCAGGGCTGACGCATATCAACCATGGTCCCTGATTTCATTGGGAGGAACGCCTCATCCGGTCCGTTTCCGGGTCGCGGAGCGACCCTGTGACGGTAGCCGTGGGCTTCAGCCCATGGTGACGAGGGGAAGGAGTGCGTCGCGGAGCGACGCTTGAAAGCCATTTAAGGATGGAAGAGATCCTTCAGTCGTCGCTCCGCGACGAGGACGGTTTCGGTCCCGGTCCGTGGGCTGAAGCCCACGGCTACCATCGCCCCATCGCTCCGCGGGGAGGAGGCTCCCCATCTACTGCCCCAGCTCGCGCTTCACCGAGGCGAACGCATCCAGTGCGTGCTGGAGATCCTCGCGTGAATGCGCGGCGGAAATCTGGGTGCGGATGCGCGCGCGGCCTTTCGGCACGACGGGATAGCTGAAGCCGATCACGTAAACGCCCTTGGCCAGCATCGCGTCGGCGAAGCGTGTCGCGAGCGCGGCATCGCCCAGCATCACCGGACAGATCGGATGCGTGCCCGGCAGGATGTCGAAGCCGAGCCTGTCCATGCCGTCGCGGAAGAAACGGGTGTTCGACTCCAGCCTGTCGCGCAGCTCGGTGGATTGGGTCAGCAGCTCCAGCACCTTCAGCGACGCACCGGCAATGGATGGCGCGAGCGTGTTGCTGAAAAGATATGGCCGCGACCGCTGGCGCAGCAGCTCGATGATCTCGCGGCGTCCGCTGGTGTAACCGCCGCTCGCACCACCGAGCGCCTTGCCCAGCGTGCCGGTGATGACATCCACGCGGTTCATCACGCCGCAATGTTCGTGCGTGCCGCGTCCCGTTTTGCCCATGAAACCGACAGCGTGCGAATCATCCACCATCACGAGCGCGCCGTGCTTGTCCGCGAGATTGCAGACGGCGGAAAGGTTCGCGATGTAGCCGTCCATCGAGAAGACGCCGTCGGTGGCGATCATCTTGAACCGCGCGCCCGCCGCTTCGACCAGCCGGGCTTCGAGATCGGCCATGTTGTTGTTCGCGTAACGATGCCGCTGCGCCTTGCAGAGGCGGATGCCGTCGATGATCGAGGCGTGATTGAGTTCGTCACTGATGATGGCGTCCTCCGCGCCGAGCAAGGTCTCGAAGAGCCCGCCGTTTGCGTCGAAGCACGAGCCATAGAGAATGGTGTCCTCGGTGCCGAGGAACTCGCTCAGCTTGGCTTCGAGCTGCTTGTGGACGCCCTGCGTACCGCAGATGAAGCGCACGCTCGCCATGCCGTAGCCCCATTGGTCGATGGCGGCCTTGGCGGCGGCGGCGATCGCGGGATGCTGGGCGAGCCCGAGGTAATTGTTCGCGCACAGGTTCAGCACGGGCTTGCCGTCGGAGACGCGGATGGTGGTGCCCTGCGGCGTGATGATGACGCGCTCGCTCTTGTAGGTGCCGGCGGCACGGATGTCGTCGAGTTGCTGGCGGACGTGTTGTTGGAAGGGGCCAAACATGGTGCGTTTCAGTTGAGGTGAAGGGTTGCGTCAGCGGGCTTCGAGAAGGGGGAGGCCGATCTTCCAGCGAATGCCGGCGAGGCGGAGGGCGAGGGTGAGGATCATTCCTGCGGACGTTGCAACCATCTCGCGGACGCCGATGGCATGAAGCCCGACGTAGAGTGCGGCGCCACCGAGTGCGGCGGTGGCGTAGAGATTGATCTCGCGCCGGAAGACGAGCGGGACTTCGCCGATCAGGACATCGCGCAGGATTCCACCGGCCACTCCCGTGATGACGCCGAGCATGATTGCCACGGAGGAGGCGAACTCCATGGTCACGCCTTTGCGCACGCCAATCATGGTGAACAGCGCCAGCGCGAAGGCATCTGCAATGACGAGCACGCGCTCGGGAAGCGAACGCAGCCGGATGACGAAGAACGTGACGAGCGCGGTGACGGTGGCGTTGAGCAGATAATCGGACGAGCGCAGCCAGACCGGCGGCAAATCTCCGACCAGCAGATCCCGCACGGTGCCGCCGCCATACGCCGTGACCAGCGCCAGCACGAGCACGCCGAACAGATCGATGCGCTTGCCACGCGCCGCCAGCACGCCGGTGATCGCCGCGACGGAGATCCCGATGTGTTCGAGGACGGGCTGAAGCGTCGAGGGCGGATTCATCGCGTCAGGGCATGGGAAGTTTGATGTCGGGCAATTGACCGGTCGAGGGACGTGGGAAGGTTTCGCCCGATTGGGTGAAGCCTTCGATGAACCCGCCGTGGCTCAGGAAGAACTGGCCGTTCTCGACGCCCATGAAACGGTCCAGACGATCGGCTTTGCCGGTGGCGTCGTGCGTGAAGCGCGCGGTGGTCAGCTCGAGCCATTGCCCGGCGTCGGTTCGAATCCATTGATTCCCGTAAAGCGCCTTGCGCGTGACGTGGCCGTTGTTGCCAACGAAGTTTTCGCTGAACGAATAGAGGCCGCGCAGCCAGCCGCCTTCCTTGGGTGCGCGCCAGGAGGAGATGAGCATCCATTCCTTTTTCTCGGGGTGGAAGTAGTAGCCGGAGTAGATGGTGAAGGTCTGGTTCGTGGGTTGCGCGGTGACGAGGAAGCGCTGTTTCTCGCCGGTCTTCCACTTGAACTTGAGATGGCTGTGACCGCCCGTCCCTTCGTTGCCGAAGTCGCCGGCATAAACATTCTCGCCCTTCCCCAGCAGCTTCACGCGGTTGATGTCGTCGACCTTCTTACGGTCCACGGCTTCGCCGCCGCTGTCCCAGACACTGAAGATGATGCGGCGTTCAGTGGGGCTGTTGACCTGCATGCCGAAGTAGCCGCGATGCCAGCCGCACGCCATGTAGTAGGTGTGAACGGGATCTTCCAGCCCGGTCATCTCGCAGTAGAACGCAGCGACATTGGTTCCTTTGGGCACGGGATAGCCGAGATGAACGGAGGCGGCGTTGCGACGGGATTTGTAGTTGAAGTGAGTGTTGTTGGTGGTCACGCCACCGAGGACGAGGGCGGAGAGTTCGCCGAAGGGCTGTCCGGCGGCGTTCAGGGATTCGAGGGTGAAGCGCTGGTAGCCCGGCTTCCGGATGTTGAACTTTCCGAAGCGCGCGATGGCGACATTGGTGCCTGCACCGCGAACCTCCGTCTCGTGCGACTGTCCAGCGACGGTGAGCCGGAGCTTGGAAGTGGCGTTTTCAGGCAGGCGCAGCTCCAGCGAGGCGTCGATGGTGACCGGTGATTTAATGTCGCCAAACCAAATCACCTTGGTCGAGGCGTCCTTCCAGTTCGTGACGCCCGACTTTGATGAAATCCGCGCGCCGCCGCCGGAGTCAGGATCAAGATAGGCGGTGAACGCCGGGACACGCAGCTCGGCGGCCGTGGTGCTGAGCGCGACAGCAAACAGTGCGGTGGTAAACAGGGACTTCATGCTCATAGATAAATACAACCGGTCGATGACTGGGCATCCGCCGTATTCGTTTCTTCAAACAGCGGCGTGCTGAAATAGCGCTCAGCGCGATCGCAGAGCAAGGTGACAACAGTGGCACCGCGCGGCAATTCGTTTGCGAGCTGAAGAGCGGCGACGACATTCGCGCCGGAACTGGTGCCGACGAGAAACCCGAACTCGCGATGGAGCCGCCGGGTCATTGCCATGGCCTCGGCGCTGGCGACTTTCACCGAGCCATCGAGCGGAGCTTCGCGGAGCAACGGCGGCAGGAAACCATCGGCCACGCCTTCGATGTAGTGGCAGCAGGGACACTCGCCCGCGAGCAACGCCTGCTCGGCCGGCTCCATCGCGATGATGCGCGACTTCGGCCAGCCGGCCTTGATGGCTTTGCCGCAGCCGGCCAGCGTGCCGCCGGTACCGAAGCCGGTGACAAAGGCGTCGATCGGTCCTCCGACTTGTCCAAGGATTTCCTGGCCGGTCTCGTGTTCGTGATCCGTCACGTTGAGCTGGTTCTCAAACTGCCGCGGCAGGAAGTAGCGCGGATCTTTGGCGGCCATCTCACGCGACATGTCGATGCCTGTCTGATAGCGGCCGGCACTGTCGAAGAGAATAAGTTCTGCGCCGAGCTGCCGGATGAGCCGGCGCCGTTCCCCGCTCGCCCCGGACGACATAAGGATGCAAACGCGATATCCCATCGCCGCGCCAAGCATGGACAAGGCGATGCCGGTGTTGCCGCTCGTGCATTCAAGGATGATGGAATCCGGTTTCAGAAGGCCGCGCTCCTCCGCATCGACCAGAACGGTTTTCGCCAGGCGATCCTTAACGCTGCCGCTTGGATTCATGAACTCGCACTTCGCCAGAATGGTCACACCCTCGCGTTCGAACCGCAGCGGCACCATCGGCGTGTGGCCGATCAGCGAAAGGATGGCGGCTGCGCGCGGGTTCTTCGGGGTGACGTTCGTGTTCATGGGGCGGCAATTAGGTTCAATCGGTCTCGACGAAGCAGTGGCGCTCGCGGTTCTTGGCGGCGTGGGCGGGGTCGAAGACGCGACCATTCATGGCAATGTAGACTCCGGGCGGCAGACTCTGCACCGCGCCGAACGCGCAGCCGATGTTGAAGGCCGCGTCGGTATTGCGAAATCGTGCCGGTTGCATGGAGCCGGTCAGCACGATGGTCTTGCCGGCTATTCCTTCCAGGGCTCGCGCCGTTTCCACCATCGTATCGGTGCCGTGTGTGATCAGGACGCGGTCCTCGGCGCAGGCCAGGACTCGTTTGCGGATCAATTGCCGATCGGCGTCGGTCAGTTCGAGGCTGTCCTTCGCGACCACCTCTTCAACGGTGACGGCCACGGTGACGTTCGCTTCTTTGAGAACCTCGGCGACCATTGGCGAGCCGACTTGGAACTCGCTCTTCGCGTCGAAGCAGACTTTGTCGATGGTTCCGCCGGTGGTGATGACGTGAAGTTTCACAGAGTGTTCTTTCGCGATTCGCCGGCGCGGGTTCCAAGATTGCCGTAACGATGGTAATCGTGGCTGATGCTCTGTTCGCGCAGATGCCAGAGCAGTTCGACGCGGGCTTCGGACAGCACGGGTTCATCCGCCAGCCAGACTCCGCTTTCACTCGCGGCCTGACGAATCGCGGCGGGCACGCGATCCGGAGCGGCGTAGCGAATTCGTTCGTCCGCATACGGCGGGAGCGAACGAAGGTGCATGGCCAGTTGCTCGTCGGATTCCTCGACGAACTCAATGGCTGCGGCCCAAGCATCGGTCAATTGATCGAGCAGCGTCACGGCTGCGTTCGGAGTGCCTGGTTCCGTGCTGACGATCACCCTGGCGCCAGTGACGCGGGCGGCGCAGGTGCGGGCGAAGATCTCGAACGCGGTGTCTTGAGCGGCCACCCGAACCCGGATGATTCGGAAGGGCAGGTAGCGCCGTTGGTTATCCTGGCCCAGGAGATTGAAGTGGTCGTGCCCACGGCTGAATTCCTCGCGCCACCATTGATCGTAGCTGTTGATTGCGCGGGGCAGGAGCGGGCAAGCGGAGCCGACGGGCGAGTCAGCATCAGACGCATTGGAAAATTCCAGCAGTGCGCCGCGCAGAGATTCCAAGTTGGCGTTCGCAACTGGAGAGTGCGCGGTTTCCGTAGCGTCCGATTCATGGAAGGTCATCAACTGTGCAACGTAGTTTGGCCCGCCCGCCTTCATCCCGGAGCCAATGCAGCTTTTTCCCATTCCTCCGAAGGGCTGGCGCAAGACCATCGCTCCGGTGGTGCCGCGATTGAGATAGAGATTGCCCGCGTGAATGCCAGCCTTCCATTGGGCGTGTTCGCGCTCATCAAGGCTTTGCAGTCCGCTGGTCAGGCCATAGCCCGTTTGGTTGACGAGGGCGATGGCTTCATCGAGACGCTCAAAGCGCATCACGCCGAGAACGGGCCCGAAGAACTCGGTCTGGTGCGTGTAACTGCCGGGGCTCACGCCATACTTCACGCCGGGCGACCAGAGGTTCGGATTGTCGCCGACGCGTTGCGGCAGCACGGCCCAGCTCTCGCCGGGTTCCAACGTCTTGAGCGCATTCTCCAAATCGCCAGAGGGCGGTCGGATGAGCGGGCCAACCCGCGTCGCCAGATCCCACGCGCTGCCAACACGAAGGCTTTTCACGGCATCGCAAAGCATGCGTTTGAAACCGGGATCGTCATACACCTCGGCTTCGAGCAACAGCAGCGATGTCGCGGAACACTTCTGTCCGCTGTGACCGAAGGCGGATTGCACGACGTGCTTGATGGCCAGTTCGCGGTCGCTCAAGGCGGTGACGATGGTCGCATTCTTGCCGCCGGTTTCCGCGAAGAGCCGCAGATCGGGACGTGGCTTCAACATGCGCAGCGCCGTGTCCGTTCCGCCGGTGAGAATCACGGCGTCCACTCCCGGATGGCTGACGAGTCGCGCGCCCGCGCCGCTGCCGGGACACGGCGTGAACTGGAGCGCGGTCTTCGGAACGCCGGCCCGCCAGAAGCACTGGCACAATTCCCAAGCGATCAGGACGGTGTCTGACGCGGGCTTGAGGATGACGGTGTTTCCAGCGGCGAGCGCGGCGGCGATTCCACCACAGGGAATCGCGATGGGAAAATTCCACGGCGGCACCACGGCGACCACACCGCGACCGGACGGTTGATAGGGTTCAAAGATTCGCGCGGACGCCCGGTAGAACTCCAAGAAATCAATCGCCTCACTGACTTCGGGATCAGACTCCGCGAGCGTCTTGCCGCCGTTGGCCAGCGCGGCCCACATCAGTTCGCCTCGGGCGCTGCGGATCTCCTGCGCGACGCGTCCAAGAATCTCATTGCGCGACTCGATGCCGCGCGTGCGCCAGCCGTCCGGGTCCGCCTGGGCACAGGCCACGGCACGGTCGATGAGGTCCGCCGTCGCCTGCGCATAACGCGTGAGCACCACGCCGGGTCGCGACGGATCGAGACATTGGCCCGTTGAAGTGGAGTTGCTAGACGGAGCCAAGGTTTCGCCGCCGATGACCAGAGGGATTTCCTTGGTCTCACTTTCCAATCGCGCCACGAGCTGTTCCGCCCAGCGGCTGTTCTCGGTCAAAGACCAGTCGGTGTCCGGCTCATTCTCGAATGCGTCCCAGCGCATCTCAGAGCGCGGTTTCTCGAACCGTTCGGTAAGCCGGTTCTGCGTGCGGCGCGGCGCGTCCGCCACCTCGATGGCGGAGGATTCGCGGAAGCCTTGTTCGAGCTGCTCCCAGTCTGGCGATCCGACCTTGAGCTTGAAGGCGTGACGGAGAAAGTTTTCCGGCCCGGTGTTCTCGTCCAGCCGGCGGATGAGGTAGCCGATGGCGTTGAGGAATTCTTCCTTGCGACAGGCCGGAGCGTAGAGGAGCAGGTTGCGCGTCTGTTCGAGCAGGGCGCGGCGCTGATGATTCGCCATGCCTTCGAGCATCTCGAACTGCACGCGGTCCCCGGCGTTGGCATGCGCCGCCAGCACCAGCCCATAGGCGAGATCGAAGAGATTGTGCGACGCCACTCCGATGCGCACGGCGGCGAGGTTCTCCGGCTGCATCGCTTCGCGAAGCATTCGCTTGTAGTTCGCGTCGGTCTCGCGCTTCGTCCGGTAAGGAGCCTGCGGCCAGTCGCGCACGGAAGCCTCGACGCGTTCCATCTCCATGTTCGCGCCTTTCACGATGCGAATGGTAATCGGTGCGCCGCCGGTCGCGACGCGTTGCCGAGCCCATGTGTTCAAGGTCCGCTGCACGCGGGCGGAATCCGGGCTGTAAGCTTGCAGCGCAATGCCGGCGTGAATGTTCTGCAAGCCCGGTCGATCCAGCGTCCGCATGAACGCTTCGGCGGTCAGGTGCAGATCCCGGTATTCCTCCATGTCGAGATAGATGAACTTCGGCGTCTCCGAACCGTCAGCCCGCGTGAAGCGCAGCCGGGCGGCGTTGCGGTAGAGAATCTCCAGTCGATCACACAGGACGCGCAGGGTGTGCTCGCGCGCCAGCGCTGAAATCTGTGAATAGAGCGTCGAGATTTTCACCGACATCACTTCAACTTCCGGAAGCTGGAGCGCGGCGAGATACTTCTCCAGCCGATGCGTGGCCTCCTCTTCGCCCAGCAAGGATTCACCGAGGAAGTTCAGGTTCATCCGCACGCCATCGCGATGACGCGCGCCCAGGTGTTCGCGCAGCAGTTCCGTCTCGGCCGGCAGCACGACGTTGGCGGTCTCGTGCTGCATGTGCTCCTTCACCAACGGCACGGAAACGCCCGGCAGCCAGCCGCCGAACGTCTGAAACCCGCGCAACAGCGCACGGTCCAGCGGGCTGAAGAACCGTGGCACGCCCTGCACGTCGAGAATGTGCGTGAGATGCTCTGCGGTGCGGCGTTCGGCGCGGCAGCGGAACGCCTGATCGGTGAGCTGCACGAGCGTGATCTTGTCCGCCGCGGTCTGGAGCATCCGGTCCAGTTCGGCCTGCTGCCGCCGCTCCGCCGGGGTTTGCAATGCGGTGGCCCGTTCCTGCAACGCCCGCGCGAGCGTGACGGCCTGTTCAACCAGTTCCGCTTGGGAGGCAACGGCGTTCATAATTCAACTCTGCCAGTCCAAAATCACCTTGCCAGACTGTCCGCTGAGCATGGCGGCAAAGCCTTTCTCAAACTCGGTGTAATGGAACCGATGCGTGATGACGGGGCGGATGTCCAGGCCGCTCTCCAGCATCACGGACATTTTGTACCATGTCTCGTACATCTCGCGGCCGTAGATGCCTTTTATCGTGAGCATGTTGAAGACGACCTTGTTCCAGTCGATGGCGATCTGCTCCGAGGGAATGCCCAGCATGGCGATCTTTCCGCCGTGACACATGTTGTCGATCATGTCGCGGAATGCTGCCGAATTGCCCGACATCTCCAGCCCCACGTCGAAGCCTTCCTTCATGCCCAGCTCCTTTTGCGCAGCGGCCAGGCTGCCTTTGGTGACGTTCAAGCCGACAGTCGCGCCCATCTGCCGGGCGAGGTCTAACCGGTATTCGTTCACGTCCGTGACGACGATGAACCGTGCGCCAGCGTGCTTCGCGATGGCAGCCGCCATGATGCCGATGGGCCCCGCTCCGGTGATGAGCACGTCCTCGCCGAGCAGGTCGAAGGAAAGCGCGGTGTGAACGGCGTTGCCGAACGGATCGAAGATGGCGGCGACATCGCGATCAATGTCCGGCTGGTGATGCCAGACGTTCGTCATGGGCACGGCGATGTATTCCGCGAACGCGCCGGGACGATTGACGCCGATGCCTTTCGTGTCCGCGCACAGATGACGCCGGCCTGCGAGACAGTTGCGGCAGCGTCCGCAGACGACGTGGCCTTCCGCGCTGACGATGTCGCCGGGGCTGAAGTCGTTCACGTTCGAGCCGACCTCGACGACTTCACCCACGAACTCGTGCCCGACCGCCATCGGCACTGGAATCGTCTTCTGCGCCCAGGCGTCCCACTTGTAGATGTGCAGATCGGTGCCGCAGATGCCGGTCTTGTGGACGCGGATGAGCACGTCGTTGATGCCGGTGGTCGGGACGGGGATTTCTTCGAGCCAGAGACCGGGCTTGGCGTGGGATTTGACGAGGGCTTTCATGGTTTTCATGCGGAGGCGTGGCGGACGATTGCTGGACTTCGATGAACGGGTCAATGCTGACGGTGCAGCTTTGGGAATCCCGGCTTGCCATTGGCGGCCGGGACTTGCAGGGTGTCCAGTATGTCGGATGCCATGTGCGGTATAGTAGATGCCCGCGTGCGGTATGCAAGACTAGATTCCACTATACGGGATTTCCAATATGACTACGAAACGCGCCTCTGCGCCCAAGAAAGCCCCGGCTGGTCCGGCTGAATCCATCAACCGCCACCTGGGTGTCCGGGTGAAGAAGTTGCGTTCCGATCGCGGCTGGTCTCTCGAGGCGCTGGCCAATGCCAGCGGCGTCAGCCGTTCAATGCTCAGCCAGATCGAGCGCGAGCAGGCGAACCCGACGCTCGCGGTGACGCTGCGCATTGCGCAGGCGTTCGCCATGACGCTGGGCGAGCTGCTGGAAGTGCCAGGTGCGAGTTCCAACGTGAACGTCATTCGCGCCAACGATCACACCTTCCATTATCGTTCGGACAAGTTCTGTCGGGTGCGAACCTTGAGTCCGCTCAATCTGGAGAAGGACGTGGAGTTCTATGAAGTGCAGCTCGAACCGGGTGGCGCGCTGCGCAGCGCGGCGCACTTTGAGGGAACGCGCGAATTCCTGACCGTCCAGAAAGGCCAGGTGCGTATCGAATCCGCAGGAGACGGGGAGGATCTTGGTCTGGGTGATTCGGCCAGCTACCGCGCTGATGTTCCCCACGCCATCATCAATCTCGGCAAGGGCGAGGCCGTCATCTTCCTCGTGGACATCTACCGATAGAGGCTGTTCGAGCTGTTACTTCGCCAGCTCACGCTTGCGGCGTTCCATGACTTCCAGCGGGTTCGCGGGCGCGAAAGTTTGGTCCACATAACGGCTGAGGTCGCGCAGGGAAATGACCTTGAAACCTTCGCGGTGAAGCCACGCCATGTATTCCTCGAACCGCTCGCGCGGCGTGTTCACCCACGGATGCTCGCCTTCAGGCACGCCGTGAAATTGCAGCACGGCAATGCGTCCGTTGCGGGCCATCGCGGCGGCGCGTTGGAGGTGTTCGAGCGTCCAGTCGGGACGCGCATCTCCGGCGGTCGGGATGAGCAGCGGATGATCCACGCCCGGTTCATACGCCACGCCTCCGCCTTTCTGATACGGAACTTCCGGCTCGCCACCCCGTCGCGCAAAGCGGATGCCGGCCTGTTGCAGCACGGGCAGCGCGTTTGTGTGAAACGCATTGCCCGGCCACGCAAAGGTCACCGGCTTCGGGATGCCATGCTCGCGGCAGCGTGAGTCGATGGTGTCGAGCTGGTCGGCCAGCCGCGCCACCGTCTTCGCCGTGATGGCCAGGTGGTCGCGCGTGTGATTCCCGATGTCGAAGCCGTCGCGGTGCAGTTCCGCGATCTGCTCCCACGTCATGTAATCCTTCTTGTTCGTGCGAAAGCTGAACCCTTCGGTGATGAAGAAGCTCGCGCCGAACCCGTAGCGTTTCAGCAGCGGACGCGCGACGGTGTAATGCGACGCGACCGAGTCGTCAAAGGTCAGGACGATCAGCTTGTCAGGCACCGCCTCCGCCGCCGTCGCGGTGAACAAGGAAGCCGTCAGCAGCCAGAGGAAAGCTGAGATGAAGACGAAAGGGCCCATGGCCAATCGTAGCCGCCGACGTAAGGAGGCGGATTCCTGTGATGCCTGGTTCATATATGGAAGGACGACCTCCGGGAGTCCCTGATCAAAAAACTCCACGCGACACAGGAAAAGTCAGGGACTCGTGGAACTCGTCCTTCCATGGGTTTTGAATTCGGCTCTGGTCGAGCGATGAACCCTCTCAGAAATCCGTGGTCGGCTTCTTCAGGTTCAGCTCCTTGATCCAGGTGTTGCGATAGCGCACGTCGTGGCCTTCAGCCTGGAGCTTGAGTCCCTGCGGCGTGTCGGTGATGCCCTTGCCGCCGTCGTTGCCGCCATCCACGCCGGAATTCGCGCCGCCCCAGACCTGGGTGATGGGGAAGTTCGTGTGAACCTTCTGCCCGTTGAAATACATCGTGACCAGCGCCTTCTCGACACGCTGGCCGTCCTTGAACCGTGCGGCGCGGAACGTGATGTCGTAGGCGTTCCATTTGCCAAGCCCGTTGAAGGCGTGATACGGCGACTCGCTTTCGTTGATGATCGCGCCCAGGCCGTGCTTGGTCTTGTCGCCTTCCTGGATCTGGATCTCGTAACGGTTCTGGAGATACACGCCGCTGTTGCCGCGCGGATTCATGACGCAGAATTCGACGTGCAGCCGGAAGTCGCCGTAAGCCTTCTTGGTCACGATGTCCGCCGCGCCGTATTTGCCGCCGGCCGCCGCAGGGTCATCGGTCATCACCACCGTGCCCGTGTCCACCGGGTCATCGACGATTTTCCATTTGATGGGCAGCGCCGAGGCGAAGCGCGGTCCCTGCCAGTAAGTCCATTTGTCATCAAGCGTCTTGCGCGAGCCATCGATAATCACGTCGGCTCCGCGGACGGGCTTGGCACCGACGCCGATGTTCTTGTCGGCTGCGCCGAGGTTGGTGGTGGCAACCGTGAGGAGGGCAAGCGTGGAAAAGATGGAGGTCCGTAGTTTCATAGGCGGTGTTGATTTCGGGGCGAGTCTGCCGCAACTCCTTGAGTCCTGTAAACCCCGGTGTGAAGTGTTCTTGAGACCTTTGATGACTGCATTGTCCAGAAGTGTCTTCAAAATTCGTAGCCGCCGACGTGAGGAGGCGGACCGTCCGTCCCATCCGCCTCATGACTTCTTATCCGATTACGGCAACAAGACAGCTTTGTAAAACACTCCTCCAATATTTCTCAGGGGATACGAGAACGACATGACCGGCGATGTCACCGTGAATGTGCTCACGGCAGCCCAGATTCGCATCATGTTCGTCGATTCTAAAATACTGGCTGATCCTCCCGGCGGAGCAGTGATGAACACCTTAAACATCCCATCCTGGATCTGGCTTCCAACCGCACTCGTTTTCTCGGGATTGAAGAACCCGCCGTGAACAAAAAACATGTCTTCATTCAGCTTGCCGGTTGAGACATACCAGAACACTTGGTTCATGCCGTTGATTTGCTCATCATTCAGTAGATCTGTCATGTCGGTCGGATCCTCCTGCCCAGGACTATAGCGGACCAATGCGACCTCGACGTCTTGATCGGAGTCGTAACTGAAGCCACGACTAATTCGTGGGACAATTGAGTTGCCGTCAAACCGGGGTGAGATCGCTCGCAACAGTGAAATCGGAAATATTCCAAAAGCACTGTCAGCAAACCACTGCCAGTGGATGTGGACGCATTCAGGGCAACCAGCTAGCCTAATCCCGGTATGATCAATTGGCTCATCGATTCTAAAATTCCACGTCTGATGGAGGTTGTCCCATCTGCCCGGTTGTCCATTGATGATTCCGGGTACCACAGCCTCAGCAAGAAGTGGATTCTGGTTTCGAAGGGCAGCTGTGCCAGCATCAAGCGTACTCAACTGGAATACGATGTCCCTAAACAATGCTGCCCTGTTAGCCTCAACACCATCACATTGGAAATGCAAGCGTTGTGCCGTTCGAATCGACTCAAGTGTTTCACCGTCTCGACTGCAAAACTCATATTTGACGATAGGAAAAAAGCGATGCCCCTCTGTGATTCCGAATGGCTCCAATCTGTCACCGTCGATCAGCGGATTAAACAAATACTGTTGAGTCACACGCAGGCAGCTGGCGCCTATTCGATCTACAACGTACGTCGCTTCGATTGCAAAGGGAGTGTTGGGAGCATCTGAGATAATGCCTGTCTTGAAATCCACCAAACGCGCACGCGCACTGCTCTCGATGCCGTCCGGCTTCAGTTCGAATCTTCCATTGAATGCAGTGCTTCCGTCCGCTGCGTAGGTGTTCAGGCGCAGATACGGAAGACTCATGGATTTTGCCATGTGCCGGTTCCGAAGCCAAACATTTGTCAGAACCAGACCGTCATCAGCCGAGATTTCCACATCCATGCTCCAGCCATTCTGCGCCGCCTGATTTGAAAGACTGCGGTTCGCTGGTCGTGGAATTGTTCGGTTCACGGCGCACGGACATGGATCCGCACGCAGAACGAATTGTTCAGACGCGCTCGTGGCCAGGAAGCCCACCCGATGATCTCCGAGGCGCGGTAACTCAAGCGATGGCCCGGTCGGATTTCGGATACTCGCAAGTGCATCAAAACTTGAAACATTGTCAATTACTCGGTCACCCGCCAGTGTTGAGATCGAATCTCCAATTTGCAGGACTGGCAGCGGGTTGATTGGTGTCAAATCAAGTGTAGTGGGATTCGTAACGCTCCGGGCAGTATTCAAGCGCACCGTCCATACTCCTCGATTGGCGTTGAACACCAAGCCATCAGGATCAGCCGTCCCACTGGCCGCGTTCGGGGCCGCCGTGAAACACACAACCACGTTGTCATCCTCAAGGTCGTCCACACCCAGTTCATCACGAATGACGGAGATGCGGTTATCCATATCGAGAGAACTGAAATAAAGCGGCTGCCTCTGGTCATCAAGCCCCAGTTCTGGTCTTGGGCCTCCCGCGCCGTTTTCCCCGGCAATGCGAACAATGACACGATTTCCTGGAGAATCTTCAAGGCTGACAAACACCCCCGGTCCATTCCCACGATTTCCAGCAAACGCCACGATGGAGCCGTCATCGCTGATTCCCGGAAGCTGGCCAACGCTAGTAAAGCCGTTTGCGGATGAGACAATTTCCGCAGCACTGACAAGGTTAGGCTCAAGCAGAAGGATTGGACTGGAGGAAGAACTACCCGTTCTGGCGACGATCCGTCCATCATCAGCAAGCGCTGGCGTTCGCATTGTGTTGTAGCCACCCAAAAGCCTGAATTCTCGAGGGGTCCTTTGGTTCCTAAATGCCAAGACGTTGCTTGTGGTTCCGGTAAGCCCTCCGATGTAGGCGACGGCAGAGTGATTGTTGATGGTTGGAAAAAGCAACGCACCGTATGGCGACTGGGGAGGTTGTGAACATGGGTACAAAAGTCCTGGGACGAATAGATCAGAACAATTCACGGCGGAACTGCACGGCCGGCCAGCAAAGGTTCCGCCGGTGCAGTAGCTCTGGCGAATTCCCGTGGTAGAATCTACATCTGTAAAGGAGCCCGGAGCGTCAGCAAACCAGAACCGAATGTTGAATGTGCCGCCAAAGCTGTCCCGGGCCACGATAGTATTGATTTTGTTCAGCTGAAATGAGGGGCTGAAGGTGCGGTTGGCGTGGTTTGGCGAGAGATTGACGACGGTCTGGCCGTCAGCAAAGAAGACGCCCTCGCCCCCAGAAACCTGACCAATGAAACCCACGTTGCCCGCATTGTTGATTGAGGGCGCGGTCTTCATGCCCACCAAACCCGCCTGACCTGTTCGTGCAAGAATCTTGTAGTCGTAGTAGCCACTAGCACGAGCAGAACGCGTAGAAAATGCTGCTAGGCTTAACACGGTGGCGACTGTCAGCAGCAAGCTCGTGCATATAACCTGCGGCGACCAAACTTGGTAACCTGCATCGCACGCACCGCTATAGAAACGCAGCAGATGAGTTTTGATACGGATGGCTTATGGGGTTTCGGTTGCGTTTAGCGATGTGATCATCTGCCGTTCTGAGTTTGCTCGCGGGAGGACGGGTATGTTTTCAAAGCAATGTTTGTCCACGGGTTTGACATTCAGACCTGCGCGAGACTGCGAGCCTTTCGAGCATGTCTCTTCCTCATAGCTCCAATAACCAACGCAAGGCCACCCATACTGAACAGCGCAATGGATGACGGTTCTGGGACGAGTTGCATGCCGAAGCTCCCGACGAAAGAAGCCGGATCTCCGCTATTGTCGGCATAGATTGAGGAACCGTAATAAAGGCTGTATTGATGTCCGGCAGTAAGGAGTCCTGTCGCTGATCCGGTGAGTTGGTTGATCCTATTGCCAGCGGAACCTCCCAAGACGAAGGACAAATCAGTCACTCCCCTGCTTGCTTGAGCGCTGTGGAACATGACTGCTGAGGTGTTGAGATCTGTGAGAGTCACGGTCAACTCCGCATATTTTCCGCTGAGTCCAGCGTCATCCACTGAAAAGGCTCCACTAATACTGTAGGACGTGTCAACGGACACGGAGAAAAAGATCGTCGGCTGAACGTTGGCGCGCGAATCGAGTGAACCGGCACGAGTGCCTGACGATGAAATGGTAATCGCGTCCAGCCCCAAATGATATGCAGCCCGGCTATGTGAGCCACCCTGGGTAGCGACATGACTTCCGTCGAAAGGCAACGAAGTCGGAAATATATCCTCGATTTGGTTGTCGAGGCCCGGATTTCCGTTCCGATCGCGAGCTACGACTTCGAGCTTAGTCACCCCGCCATCGTTCAGGGTGAGAGTGTCGGCCTTTGCCGGAGCCGTTAGCCCCAGCAAGCCGGCCATAAGTCCACCAAGCACATTACTTTTGTTGATTATTGTTTTCATGGGTTTGCCGTTGTTGAATGGTAGGAATTTGCCTCTCGATGCTGAGGAACCCAAGCAGAAGTGGTTTTGCGTCGGGTTCATTGCCTGCGATGCTCTGCCTGTGGAAGCAAATGTCAACCGCGATTTCAGCTTTTTTTGTGGCGACTCAGGTCACGTCAAACTCTTTCTGAAAAATTTGATAGGAGAACTTCTGCGGCGGCAGCTTGCTGGTGTTGTCCGAGCCGTACAACGCAATAGTGGAAATCATTGAACACGTTTCAGGAAAAAAGATTATCCAAGGCATGCTCTGCGTTCCCACAGTTGCAGTGGAGCAAAACGATCAACGGAAGCGTCGTTGCCTGCCGGGAATACATTTCTCCGGAGGACATGCCAATCCTGTTCCCGTGGTCACGCAACGTTCGGCGGGCGAGGTGGGAAGCAATCCTCGAGGTTCACAACTTTCCGTCGGTATGGCGGAGAGTGAAGCTTGCGGAAGCATCCTTGTGACGGGCTGGATCACGTTCGTTCCTGCGGCTTCACTTCTTCCCGTAGGCGCGGAGGCAAGTGTTCCCCAATTTTATCGTCCTGCCTTTGGACAGGGGTGTTGTTTCTTGGGACAGGATGAAAGGCATCAGAAAGCCTGCCCTCACCCATGCGCCTCGGATCTTAAATCCGGCAGTTCAGTTAAATCCGAACTCCGAAGTGGAAATGAACGGCCAAGGGCGAGAGATGCGGGGGGGAGCGCGGCGTTTACGCCGCTTCACCGTTGGTCAACCAGCGAGGTTCGCACGCCTCAAGCCATGCGGAAGTTGAAGCGGCGTGAACGCCCGCGCTCCGTTGGTCTCGGCACTGGCTCATGGGTGTGATTAAAAGTGGGTGATGGCAAGAGCCTGAACGGTGCGCAAGAGTCCGGGTGGAACGGGCGACCCCGCCCGTTCTCGGCGGCAACTTGCCGCCGAGCTTCGGCACGAACATGCTTGGACCACATGAAGGCTGGCTGGCGCACGCAGAGCGTCGGGCGGGTCGCCCGACGCAACGGGCCGGTGGCCCGTTCCACCAGGAACACCTTCGGACCGGCTCCTTGCTGCCTTACCCACCTTTAATCACACCCCAATTCCTCAGCCGATGAAATTGAAGCAATGCCTCCGGTCCGCGTCTAGGTCTGCGAGCTTGTGCGGCTCACATTTCGTGGCACGATGAAAACATTCCTATGATGCGAACCTCCGATGTTCATGCGGCTCTGTTGGCGGCAAATGTTTTGTGCGGTGTCTGGACGGCGGACGCCGCTACGGCCACGACGCCGGCTAAGATCGATTTCAATCACGACATCCGGCCCATCCTCTCGGAGAACTGCTATACCTGCCACGGTCCTGACGCGAACAAGCTCAAGGCCGGCCTGCGTTTCGATCACAGGGAATCGGTGCTGGGCAAGGCCAAGTCCGGCGAGATCGCGGTGGTGCCCGGCGCGCCGGAGAAGAGCGAGATGATCCGCCGCCTGACGACGACGGACCCGGACGAAGTCATGCCGCCGGCCAAGGAAGACAAGGCGCTCAAGCCGCAGCAGATCGAACTGCTCAAACGCTGGATCAAGGAGGGCGCGGTCTGGGCCGGTCATTGGGCGTTTGAACCGATCACAAAACCTGCGCTGCCCAGGACGGCTCGTTCCGTCTCGCCCATCGATGCCTTCGTCCAGGCGCGTTTGAAGACCGAAGGCCTCAAGCCATCGCCGGAAGAAGACAAGGCGCGGCTCATCCGTCGCGTCTCGCTGGACCTGACCGGCTTGCCGCCTTCGATTCAGGAGGTGAATGACTTCGTGAAAGATCGTTCGCCGAAAGCGTTCGAGAAGGTCGTGGACCGGCTGCTGGCCAGTCCGCATTTCGGCGAGCGCCTCGCGTTGCCGTGGCTGGATCTCGCGCGTTACGGCGACACCAGCGGTTATCACAACGATTCGCTGCGCGACATGTGGCTCTGGCGCGAATGGGTGGTGAACGCCTTCAACTCGAACATGCCGTTCAACGAATTCACCGTCGCCCAGCTTGCGGGCGATCTCCTGCCGAAGGCCACGGTGCAGCAGCAGATCGCCAGCGGTTTCCATCGCAACCACATGACCAGCGACGAGGGCGGGCTCATCGATGCCGAGTATCGCAATCTCTATGTCGTGGATCGCGTCGCCACCACCGGCGTCACCTGGCTGGGCCTGACCGTCGGCTGCGCGCAATGTCACGATCACAAATACGATCCCATCACCCAGCGCGACTTCTACAAGGTCTATGCCTTCTTCAACAACGTCCCGGAGAACGGCAAGGACGGCGTGCGGGATCGCAATCCCAAGCCGTTCCTGCGCGTGACCACGTCCGAGCAGGACGAGGACTTGAAGCGCAAGGACACCGCCGCCGCCGCCGCCGAGAAGCATCTGGCGGACTTCACCAAGACGCTCGCCGCCAAGCAGACCGCGTGGGAAACGCAGGCCGTTGCCTCCGGCCTCAGCCCGGAACCCAAGGGGCCGGTGGTGATTTTCCCGCTGGATAAAAATGGCGATGGCTTGAGCGACTCGGGCCAGACGATCAGCGGCAAGCTGAACGGCACGGCCACGTTCGTGGAAGGTTCCGTGAGCAACAGCTACCGCATCGAGGCGAAGGGCTGGATTGATTGCGGCGAGAAGTTCGGCTTTGAAACCAACCAGTCCTTCAGCGCCAGCGCCTGGCTGCGGCTCAAGCCTGAAGGCGGATCGCCCTTCGGCAAGATGGAGAGCACGGCGGCCACGCGCGGCTGGGATGTGGAATTCCACGGCCTGCGCCCGAGCGTGCATCTCATCCACAAATGGCCGGATGAAGCCATCCAGGTGCAGGCGGAAAAAGATTTGCCCGCCAACGCCTTTACCCACCTGGCCTTCACTTACGATGGCTCCGGCAAGGCGGCGGGCCTGAAGCTCTACGTCAATGGCGTCGCCGTGAAGACGACGGTGAAAGTGGACAAGCTGACCGGGACGATGAAAACGGACGCGCCGTTCAGCATCGGGCGTCGCGGAGGAGCCAGCGCGCCGTTCACGGGTCGCGTCGATGATTTCCGCCTTTACGAGCGCAGCCTCAGTGCCGGCGAAGTCGCGAGCCTGAGCGGAGGTGCGCGGCTCGCCATTGTGGCGATTGCGGCGGACAAGCGGACTGCGGGGCAGAAGGAGCAGTTGGAGAAATATTTCCGCGAGACGCAGGTGCCGGAGTTCGCCGAGGCGCAGAAGAAGGCGGCTGAACTGCGCAAGGCCAAGGATGACTACGAGCGGATGCTGCCGAACACCATGGTCATGTCCGAGATGGCCAAGCCGCGCGACACGTTCATCAAGGTCCGGGGCAATTACGATCAGGACGGTGAGAAGATCTCCGCCGCCGTTCCCGGCTTCCTTCCCCAGATCGGCGTGCGCAGCGATGGCCAGCCGCCCAGCCGCCTCGACTTCGCCCGGTGGCTCGTTTCTCCTGAGCATCCGCTGACCGCGCGCGTCGCCGTCAATCGCTGGTGGGCCATTCTCTTCGGCAACGGCCTGGTGAAGACGCTCAACGATTTCGGCGCGCAGGGCGAACGGCCCAGCCATCCCGAACTGCTCGACTGGCTCGCCGCAGATTTCATGAGCGACTGGAACACCAAGCGCTCCATCAAACAAATCGTCCTCAGCTCCACCTATCGCCAGACCGCGAAGGTCACGCCTGAATTGATCGCGCGCGACAGCGAGAACCGTCTGCTCGCGCACGGTCCGCGCCAGCGTCTCGATGCCGAGATCATCCGCGACAACGCGCTCGCCATCGGCGGCATTCTGAATCCGGCGCTCGGCGGAAAAAGCATCAAGCCCGCGCAGCCCGAGGGCACCTGGGAGATCAACGAGATGAGCGGCTACAAGTACGAGAAGTCGAAGGGCGCGGATCTGTATCGTCGCGGCCTATACGTCTATTGGCGGCGGTCCACGGTGTATCCCTCGTTCGTCACGCTGGACGCGCCGACCCGCGAGTTCTGCGTCGCCCAGCGCGCGAAGACCAGCACGCCGCTCCAGTCGCTCGTGCTGATGAACGATCCCGTGTTCGTCGAAGCCGCCCGCGCCTTCGCGCAGCGCGTGCTCAAGGAAGGCGGCGCCACCGACTCCGCCCGCCTCGACTTCGCCTGGCGTCTCGCGCTGTCGCGTCCGCCGTCGAAGAAGGAACGCGCCATTCTCGACCGCACGTTGCAGCAGCAGTTGGTCACTTATCGCGGTGACCAGGAGGCGGCGAAGAAGCTGGTCAGCGTCGGCGATCTGGCCAGGCCCGAGAACCTCGACGTCAGCGAACTCGCCGCCTGGACCGCCGTGGGCAATGTCCTTCTGAACCTCAACGAAACGATCACGAACTAGCCATGGACTTCAATCAACAGTTCCAGAATGCGCTTAGCCGCCGCGCGTTTCTTCGTCGGAGCACCACGGGAATTGGCGCGCTCGCTTTGGGTTCACTGCTCAGCCCCGGAGCCTTCGGAGCGTCCGCGCCCCAGGTGGAAGGCGCGCTGAAGGCGCTCCACTTTGCGCCCAAGGCCAAGCGCATCATCTACCTCTTCATGTCGGGCGCGCCGTCGCAGCTCGATCTGTTTGATCCCAAGCCCAAGCTCGTCGAGATGACCGGCAAGGATCTGCCCGAGAGCGTCCGCAAAGGACAGCGCATCACCACCATGACCAGCGGGCAGAAGAATCTTTTCTGCGTCGGCTCGCCCTACAAGTTCAAGAAATACGGCCGCGCCGGCATGGACATCTCGGAGCTGCTGCCCAACCTCACGAAGGTCGTGGATGACTGCACGTTCGTCCGTTCGCTGTTCACCGATCCCATCAATCACGATCCTGCGGTGACCTTCTTCGCCACCGGCAACCAGCAGCCCGGACGTCCCACGATGGGCGCGTGGCTCGCGTATGGACTCGGCAGCGCGAACCGCGATCTGCCGTCCTTCGTCGTGCTCACCAGCGGCGGCGGCGGCCAGACCTTGCAGACGCGTTACTGGGGCAGCGGCTTTCTGCCCGCGCAGTACGGCGGCGTCCAGTTTCGCAACGCCGGTGATCCCGTGCTCTTCGTTTCCAATCCGCCCGGCGTCAGCAGCACGACGCGGCGCGAGCTCATCGATTCCGCCAACGAGCTGAACCGCATGGCGCTTGGCAATCTCGGTGACCCGGCCATCGCGGCGCAGATCGAAAATTACGAGCTGGCCTTTCGCATGCAGACCAGCGTCCCGGAGCTGACCGACATCTCGAAGGAGCCGAAGGAGATTCTCGATCTTTACGGTGCGACGCCGGGCAAGCCCTCCTTCGCCAACAACTGTCTGCTCGCGCGCCGCCTCGCCGAACGCGACGTGCGTTTCATCCAGCTCTGCCATCGCGACTGGGATCATCACAGCGACCTGCCGAAAGGTCTGCCGACGAAGTGCAAGGAGACCGATCAAGGCGCGGCCGCGCTCATCACGGACTTGAAGCAGCGCGGCCTGCTCGAAGACACCCTCGTCATCTGGGGCGGAGAATTCGGCCGCACCGCCTACAGCCAGGGCGAGATCAAGGCGGACAACTTCGGGCGCGATCATCATCCGCGCTGCTACACGATCTGGATGGCCGGCGGCGGCATCAAGCGCGGCCATGTGTACGGCGAGACTGACGATTTCGGCTACAACATCGTCAACGACCCCGTCCATGTGCATGACCTCCACGCCACGCTGCTGCATCTGCTTGGCGTGGATCACAAGAAGCTCATCCATCGCCACGAAGGCCGCGATTACCGGCTGACCGATGTGGCGGGCAACGTGGTCAACGGGCTGCTGGCTTGACGATGTCTTCCCGGCAGGTGAAGGCGTTCTTGGAATCATGATGACGAGGCCTGCCCGACTCGCCTGCCTTGCCTTCGTCCTGCTGCTTGCTCCCGTCGCTCGCTCTGCGGCTGTGGATTTCGGGCGCGAGCATCGGAGACGTTTCTCAAGGACCAACGGCGCGATGCCTCAGAGCACGTGGTCGAGGACTGGTTGAATTCGCCGCGTTACGGCGAACGGTGGGCGCAGCATTGGCTGGACGTGATGCGCTACGCGGACACGCACGGCTTCGAGGTGAACACCGACCGCACCAAGGCGATGGTGAAGGCGAAGGTGGATTGGTTCAAAGCCCATCGCGACATCCTCGAAAGCGATCTCATCCACGGCCGACGCGCCGATGCGCGTGACCTCGACTGGATGCTGCACGTGAATCCGAAGCTGAAGGAGAAGGACATGCTCGTGGTCTTCAATCCGCTGAACGAACCCGTGACGAAGAAGCTGCGCTTGAACATGTATTACGCCGGCGTGACGGACTCGGTGCGGATTCGGGAGAAGGGCGGTCCGGCCAAACGCTTCAAGCTGGCGCGTGATTAGATGGTGAAACTGCCCGTTACTGTGCCCGCGCAAGGGATGAGCTGGTTCGTGGTGGAGTAAACTCTTCATCTTGGTGGCTTCCGGGTCGCGGAGCGACTGCATGAAGGTAGCTGCGGGCTTTAGCCCACGGTGAGCGGAGAATAGGGAGGCGTCGCGGAGCGACGCTTGAAAGGATCTTAAAATGGAAGCGTGCGTTCAGTCGTTGCTCCGCGACGAAGACGATTTGACCCACAGATCCGTGGGCGGAAGCCCACGGCTACCGTCACGGCCTCGCTCCGCGAAGCGGAACTGAAGAACGGTCTGCTCCACCGAAACAGCGAAGGACCGGGAATTGGTATGAGGAGATGGCCTTGCTCACTTCACCGGTGTCGCAGCGACAGGCAATTCCAGTTTCGCCGTGAAGGCCAGCTCCGGATCGCCACGGCGCAGCATGGTTTCCGCAAGCACGCGCAGGCTGGGCTGAAGTTTGTGGACGGACTTCACACCGTTGACTTCCAAAACGACGGGCTTGCTGAAGTCCACAAGGCGCGTGTCGAGCAGCACGGAGGCGGACGTCACGTTCGTGCCGGTGGTGACGGTGATCTGGTTGTCACGGCATACGGCCTCGATCTCGCGCTTCTTGCCCGGAGCCTCATAGCGCAGCCAGAAGAAATCCCGGATCACCTTGTCGGTTTGCAGCCACGTCAGCTCGCGCGGCACGGGGTTGCGCACGGCGGGATACATTTGCTTGATGAGATCGCGATCCGGCAGGCCGGTGTGACCGTTGCCGGCGATGATGTCCACGCGCACGGGATAGATGTCCGTGCGGTCTCCGCGCAGCTTCTCGACCGCAGCGGCGAACTTCTTGTTGCGATCGTGGCGACCATACGCCGTGTCCTTCTCGCCAACCATCGCGGTGAAGATGGTGTTTCGCAGCGTCTTCGCCGTCGTCTCGCCGTCACTCGCGGCGGCGGCGCTCGCGTGGATGGCGGCGAAGTTGTCCGGCATCTTCGGCCCAATCGCATACGCGCCGTAGCCGCCGTGCGAATAGCCCATGATGAAGACCTTGTTCGGGTCAATGTCGCCGAAGAGACGGAACTGCCGCGTCAGATTTCCGATGAGCGGATAGACGTAGGTGTCGTAGAAACCGTTCCAGGTGTTGTTCGGCGCGCGCAGGGCGACGTAGAGGTAGCCGCCTGCCTCGGGATGATCCTTGTAGTAAATCTGCATGTGTCGCCACTGGCTGTCGTTCAATTCCTGCGGTGCGCCGCCGCCGCCGTGCATGGCGATGAAGAGCGCCCAGCCATTCGTCGGACGCGTGCCGACGGTCTTCACCGTGAAGGGGCTCATATACTTTTCGAACCGCACTTGATGCGCGTCGAAGTCCGCCTTTAGCTCACTGTGAATCGGCGCGGCACGATACTCATCCCACGCGACGCCACGCACGGCGGCTTCGTTCTCGCGAAGCAACTTCTCCAGAGTGCTGGAGAACTTCCACGTCGCCTGCTTGTTCGTCGGCGCGGTGAAGTAAGCCGTCATGGCGTTGCGCAGCTTCATCTGGTCGGCGGGCTTTAGCGCGTTGCTCACGCGCGGCGGCATGTAACACGCCTGCGATGGCAGCGTGTAGGCGGGCGTGTCGCTGAGGGTCAGCACGATGAGTTCCTGCGCATTCGTGCCGGCGCGAAACTCCTTTCGAGCTTTCCGATCTCCGAGCACTGCCTGGATTTCGTACGCCCGATCCTGCGCCACTTCGAAGGTAAGGATGTCGTTCAAATCAGCGGATTCATCCTTGGACTTGCCTTCGAATTTCACTGCCGCATTCGTCGCTTCGCTGACTGAAACCGAGGCCACGACGCGCTGGCCGGCGGGACGGTCGAGCACTTTCACGAGCAGCCGCGTCTTCCCGGCGTCGGCCGGCGTGGCCTTGGCTTTGGGCGTGTAGCGGTCGGTGACATTGACGGCGTTCACCCAATCGATGTCGTCCGCCCAGACCATGGGAAAGGCGAGACCGGTCTTGGCGAAGCTGCTGGCGTAAATCGCGTGACGTGGCTCGTCCTTCTTGGCTTGTGAGGCATCGTGCCCGAACCAGCCTCGGTCAAGCCCTTTCGGGTCCGCTTCCGCCGCGCCGGTGAAATGCCAGTCGCCATCCCAAATCTCGACCCAGGTATGATTGCCGCGAAGGTTGGCCCACATCGGCGTGCCGACGACGCGCGCGGGAACGCCCACCGAACGACACGCATCCACGAGCAGGATGGAAAGTCCGGTGCAGGTCGCCAATCCAGTCTCCATGGATTCGAGCGGACTTTGATCGGCCCGCTTGCGCTTGGTCGAGTAGCGGACGTTGACGAGCTTGAACAGCTTCTGGTTGATGCGCTGCGCCGCTTCGCCCGGCGTCTGGCAATCGGCGATGAGCGGCGTGCATTTCTCGCGCAAGAGCTGGCGCCAGTCGTCGCGCGTTTCGTTCACGCACGCATAAGGCAGGACGTCGTTCAGATAAATTTCGCGCGGCACCTGGTCACGCCACGGCGCTTTCGTGATGGCGTCTTCGGCCAGCGTGACATTGGCGATCAGCAGCGACGGAGAGAGCTGTTTCAAATCGTGCTCCGGCATGTGCGTGAGCAGGAATTCCAGCGCCTCACGCTGGGCGGGAGCCAGTGACTGTGCGGCCTGCACGATGGCGGTGCCGTTGGTGCCGCCTTGGTCGATGGCCCGTTGGAACGCGGGCGACAGCTTCGGCTGGCTGATGGCGGCTGACCGATCGTTCGTGGTGCTGCGGCAGGCGGGAAGAAACAGCGCGAGGGCGGCCAGCGCGAAGCAGCAGGAGGAGTGTTGAAGGACGCGGCGGCGGATGGATGGCTGCATGACGGATGATTAGAAGATTTGTCCCGGTGTGACAAGCGATGTGACGGTGGGGCAGGAGAGTCTGCTGCAAGTGGATTTTGGTCGGACGATTCTACAATGAATCCGATGACTTCGTTTGATAGAGAAGGTAAACAACCTCGTCGGTGGCTGTAACATCACGCTAACAAACATGAACTGCCTGCTCAAACACGGGTCCGACCTCGGGCCCTACTGTCTCTCCGTGGTCGCGATCTGCACCCGGTAGAAGCGCTGCGTGCCATTGTGAGTATCGGTCTTCGTCGAGATTGGGCTGCTGGCGACAATATCGCCGGCAAGGTCGCTCCACCGTGCCGCGCCGAGGTCATCTTTGAATTGCACGCGGTAGCGCAGGCCCGGCTGAGTGGCGAAGGTGAGCTTCACAGTCGCACTTGTAACTTCGATTGCGGCAACCATTGGCGCGGGAGGTGCGATGATGTTCCCAGAGCGCGGACTGAGTGAAGGAAGAAAAACAATGTTAGCACCGCCGTCAGGACTGCGGCCCTGGCTGATGTTATTGGTCTGATTGGTGAAAGTTAGCGCGTCGATCTGAGTGCCGTCGGCAGCGAAGAGGCCGATGGCTTCGCCGACGGCGCGCAGGCTGAAGCTGACGTGCAGGTCGGCGCGGTTGGTCGAGTTCTGGCCGGGCTCACCGTCGGCCCAGACGAGGAGATGACCGCCCGCCGGGATGAGGTAGTGGCCGTTGTCCGGCACTTTGAACTGGAACTGGTTCGTCAGGTTGTCGGTGAGGAAATATCCGCCGAGGTCCACTGCGGTGGAGCCGGGGTTGTAAAGCTCGAACCAGTCCTCGTAGTTGCCATCCGCGGGATCGGCAAAGCCACTGGTGCTGGTGTTGGCCGCCATCCATTCGTTGATGAAGACGACGATGGGCGCGGAGCCGCCGTCATTCGTCGCGCCGGGCGTGGGGCGGTGCATCGTGCCGCGATAGAACGGCTGGCCATCCGGCACGCTGCCGTAGGATTCGTTCGCGGGCACGGCGGCGTAGTTGAAGTAGTCCAGAATCTGCGGCGCACCGCCAACGGTGCGCGAGAGGACGACGCTGCCGCTGCCGGCGTTGAGGCGGAAGCTGGTGTGAAGCTCCGACGCGGTGCTCTCGTTCGATTCGCCATCGCACCAGACAACGAGGAAGCCGCCGGCCGGAATGGTGACACCGACAGGGAAGGCCCATTGCGCGAGGGTCGCGTAATTGTCGGCGAGGAACATGCCGTCGAGGCTCACGGGCGCGAGACCGGCGTTGTGCAGTTCCACCCACGGATCGCGGTCGCCCGCAATGTCCGTCACGCTGTTGGTGTTCTGCGGCACGGCTTCGTTCAGCCAGAGCGTGGGATAGGAGGGGACGGAACCGGCGGTGAGATTGGCGATGCCGGGCGTCGGACCGATGGGGCGCAAGCTGGGTTTCGCCTGAAAAGCCGAGCCGGCCCGCATTGTGAAGTTGGTGTTGACCCCGTTGGGCAGATACCAGCCGCTCAACGTGTAGGTCGTGTTTGTGGCCACGGCGGGATTCACGTCCTGATAGAAGGTCGTCAGTGCCGCCGAACCTGGTGCCTGAACATAGTGAAGACTGCTGTTGCCCGAGCGGGCGAAGCCGTTGGTGAGTTGCGAATTTGTCGCGATGCCCGAGAAAATCCATGCCGGTGCCAGCGGCGCTTCAAAGCCGCCATTGACGATGGAATTAGCGCCGAAACCGGGCGCGCTGCCGGGGACCAGCGCAAGATCATCGAGGTAGAGATCGCCGCCGAGATTATCGAAGAAGGTCGAGAGCCGTGAAGTGCCGATGGTGCCGGTGAAGCTGAAGAAGCGCCAGCCGCCGCCGGTGCCCCAGTTGCTCACGCGGGCGTTGTCCTGTGCGGCGTCGATGAGTTGGAGCGAGCGCCCGAGGCCGTCCGCCGAGGCGGGCCAGGGAGCGTTCGGTTCGTAGCGCACGCGGTCCACGACAATTTCCGTGCCCGGCGTCGGTCCCGGTTTGAGCAGTGAAATGGTTTCGCCTGCGCCGTCGATGTGGCCGGGAATTTCCTCCGCCACAACGATGCCGGTGCCGTACGCGGATGACACGGCCACCCGATCCGCGGCAACGATGAGGAACCCGCGCGGCGGCAGCAGTGCGTTCTTGGGAAAAGTCAGCCCCGTGCCGTTCAACTGCCAGCCCGCGAGGTCGAAGGCGGTCGTGGTCGAGGTGTTGAACAGTTCGATGAACTCCGCGCCGGGCAGCGGCGGGCGGTAGTTGATCTCGTTGATGACGACCCTGCCCACCGGGTCATCAAGGACCGCGTTGACGGTCACGGTGATGGAGACCGGCGCGTTCGTCACTGGATTGCCGAGGGCGTCGATGCCCTCGACCGTCAGCGCGTTCGCGCCGGCGGCGAGCGCGAGCTGGATGGACCACGCAGTGGGCGAGGACCAGGCCGGTTCAAAGACCTCGCCGTTCACGCGCAGCCGGCGCAACGCGTAAGGTCCGGTGCCCGTCAGCGTGACCAAGTTGTTCGTGGCCGAGAAGGCGAGACCGTTGCTCGTGGTGATGGCGAGGCTGGCGTTCGCCGGAATCTGGCTCTGCACGTAGGCCGCGCGGCTCGCGATGTAGGACGGATAGCCCGCGATGCCCGCGTCGCCGAGCAGCGTCGCGAAGTGATTCGCCCAGGGCGTGGCGTAAGGGGAGTTGTAGCAACGGCCGATCAGGTCGAGCATCTGCGTGTAGTAGATGCGGAGATTGCCAGGATACTCGATGACCTTCCTCATGCGATTGGTGCCGCCCAGCATGTCGGCCACGTTGCCCCAGAGCGACGCGGACGTGGAGAGGTTGAAGGCGCGATCCAAATCCCACGGCAGCGCGACGAGGCGGTTGTCGTCCGGGCGCTGATACATGCGGAAGTTGTGGTTGTAGAAGCGCGTGTAGGTGTCGTCATTGCCGACGAGCGACTGCATGGCGAAGCAGCGCAGCCATTGATCCACGTCCATGACTTCGCGCGTCGCGGCGTCGAGGGCAGCGCCGTTGAGTTCAAAACTTTTCGCCACGGTCATCAGCAGGCTGAAGTCGTCGCGGGTGCGGTTGTTCCGAATCTGGAAATTCCAGCGATACGCCTCCTTGTCGTCGCCGAGATCCTGGATGTCCGGGAAGCCGCTGGTGTGGTTGTAGGGGAAGTTCAGCTTCGGTCCTTCGGCGTTTCCGTTGGCCGTGGTGGTGGGCGTGTAGAGGAGTTCCAGATTGTAGAGCGTGCCGCCGCCGCCGTATTGCGTGTCGAGCAGCGTGTCCGTGGTGCGCGTGGTCGAGAGGATGCACCGCCCCGCGTCGCCCGCGCGCGGCGTGATGATGTAGGCCACGTCGTCGTAGCCCGACGTCACGCCGCCGCCGGCCTGGTTGAAAAGGAACCGGGCGAGGATTTCGCGCTTGCTGCCGCCGCGCTCGATGGAAATGGATTCGTGCGCGCCGCGGAATTTGTGGTCGGGATCAAACTCAATGCTCAAGCCGGTTTCGGTGTCGTTGTTGCGTCCAAAGGCGCTGCCCTTGAGCCGCACGCCCACGTCGTAGAAAGCCTCGCCCTCGTTGTCGATGATGGTCGCGCCAAGGCGCTCGTTGCTCATGCGGTTGGTCATGAAATACAGCTTGTCCGTGTCCGCCGAGGTCATCACGAAGCGCACATTCGCACCGAGCGCGGCGGAAGCCTGGCCGTCGTTGAAGATGAACAGCGCGCGGGAATCCGGTCCCGCCGCCGGAAACGTCGAGCTGCCGCCGAGCGGGTCGCTACCCTGCGCGTAAAACTGAACCTTCGTCCCGCCGGCCTGGCCGGGAATGGTGCCGGTGTATTGGTTGAGAGTTGAAGCTTGAGGGTTGAGCGACATCGGCGAACTGTTCCACGCGCCACCGTCCACGCGCCAAAGAAGCGTCATCGCGGCGATGCCCTGCGGGTCGTAGGCGCTCACGCTCACCGTCACGCTCGCGCCGGCGGACGGCACGACCGGCGCGTGACCGAAGGCGCTGTAGGTCGGCCCCGCGCTGGCGACGCGCCGGGAATTGATCGCGCCCGGCGTGCCGTTGGTGCCGGGGGCGTTGAGGACCGTCGTGCGCTGGAGCCAGTTCGCGTAGAGCCGCGTGTTGACGAGCCGCGCGCCGCCGAGCCAGCGGGCGCGGAAGGAAATTTCATACTCACGACCCGCCACGACCGGGACGATGGAGCCGCCGCTCTTGAGCGTGGTTTCGAGATGATTGTGCAGAAAGTCCGTCGTGCCCGTGGTGACGACGTGCAGCACCTTGTTGCCGGGATTGGCCGGGTCCGTCTCGACGATGGTGCGCCCGTGCAATCCATGATTGCCCGGCATCCGCCACGTCGCGGGTGAACCGCCCAGGGTGTCGCTCTCGAAGGAGCCGTTCTGAATCAACGGCCGCGCCTGCCCGGTGCCGGGCAGTTCAATCACGCTCACATCGTCGAGCAGGAATTCTCCCGCTTCGAGCAGACCGAGGACGAACTCGTTCCAGATGTTGTTGCCCACGTCGAAGCCCTTGTTCGCCGCAGCCACGGAGCGGTAGGTCACGGTCTGCCACGCGCCGCGCGGCGCCTCGTCGCTCGCGGACCACGATTCCGCGCGGCGGTTGTCGGCGTAGGGATCTCTCAACTCCAGGCTCGAACCACCGCCGCCTGAGTAGGTCGGCCATCGTCCGCCGGTGAAGTAGCGGACTTCGTTCACGACGTCGTCCGCCGCGTCCTTCAGTTCGATGAGGTCCGTGCTGCGGGCCAGCTTGCCGCTGTAATTGCCGAGCACGTTCACGCCCGGATGCGCCAGCGCGAAGGCCGCCGCATCCCCGGCCACGACGAGATACCCACCCGCCGCGAGCGTCGCATTCGACGGAAATGTGTAGCGAATGCCGCTGTCGAGCCGCCATCCCGCGAGGTTCACCGGGTTCGTGCCGCGATTGAACAGCTCCAACCATTCTTCGGACGAAGGCGAGTAGATGTTCGACGGATAACCGGGCCGGGCCTCGTACATGATCTCGTTGATCACGATGTCGCGGTTGAGCGCGACGATGTTGCTCGCGCCGAACGTCGCCAGCGTCGGATGCACCCAGCGGCCCGTGCCTTCCGGCGCACGTCCACGCCGCCGGTTCTTCACCGTCGCGGCATCCACGAGCACGGTGGAGTTCGAAGTGAGGAGGAACAGCTTGTCGTTCTGCGTCGGACGCACGCCAAGTTGCGTCGAGTCGAACACGGCGAACGCGCCAGGGTTCAACGTGCTGGCCGGCAGCGCGAAGTTCGTCGCGCCGTTGGTCGTGAGCACGCTCAAGGTGAAGTTCGCGAGCGCCAGCGGCACGGTGCCGAAGTTGTGCAACTCCACGCGCACCACGGCGTTCCTCGCGGCATCGACCTCGTTGAACGCCAGTTGCGGCAGCGCAAACGTGCCATTGAAATTCGCTCGTCCCGGTGTGCCGCCGAGTTGCGCGCTGGCGGCCCAGTGGATGGCCTCGCTGCTTGAACTCAACCGCGTCCGCTTCGCCAGCGTCGCACCGGAGCCATCCGCGCCTTCGGGCCACGGCTGCTCGTCGCCGTAGGTCATTTCGTCCATCAGGCGGTTGTCGTGATCGCGCAGGACGAGGTGTTCGCCGCCGTTCGAGATGTTGTTGGTGAACGGTCCGAACGCCGTCGTCAGTCCGGTCGCATTCGTGAAGGTCGCGATGTTCTTCGCCACGACCACGAAACCGCCGCCGGGAAGGATGGTGTTCGGCGGGAAGGTGTAGTTCACGCCGCCGTCCAGCCGCCAGTTCGACAGGTCCACGTCCACGCGCATGACGTTTTGCAGTTCGATCCATTGCAGGTTTGTCAGGCCCGGCGTGGCGTGATACATGACCTCACTGAAGACCACCACGGCGTCGGCGGGCGAGCCGTTGTCCTGCCGCAGCCACTCGAAGGGCGGCGGCGCGAGCACCTGCTGCGGCGTGTTGGGATTGAGCACGGTCAGCAACGCGCCGGGCGTGTTGGTGACGCCGTAAACATTCGTGACGCGCACCGAGTAGGGCGCGGCGTCGGCGAGGCTCACCTCGTTCAAGGTCAGCGAAGTATTCGTCTGCCCCGCCAGCGGCGACGCTCCCTGGAACCACTGATACGCGAGCGGACCCACGCCCGCCGCCGAGACGTTGAACGTCACGGGCTGGCCGACGAAGCGCACGGCGTTCTGCGGCGGCGCAAGGATGGCGACCGGCACGACGGCGAGCATCGCGGGCGCGCTGGTGATGGCGCCGAAGACGTTGGTGACCGTGAGCACGTAGCTGCCGGAGTTCGATGCCTCCAACGACGCGAAGTTGAGTGAGGCATTCGTGGCGCTGGGGATGAGCGCGCCGCTCTTGAACCACTGGAAGGCAAGGGGCAGGGAGCCGTTGACCACCGCTCCGAGGGAACCGGATTGCGTGATGTAACGCACCGTGTCCGTTGGCGCGACGACAAAGGACGGCGGTGTGCGCACCGCGAGCAGCGCGGGGGCGGAATTCGTCCCACCGAACGGATTGTAAATGATGCAGCGGAAGGTCGAGTTGTTGTCGGCCAGCGTGACGGGGGAAATGATCAACGAGGAGCTGGTTGCGCCGGGAAGGTTGGTGCCGTTCTTCGTCCAGCGGTAGATCGCACCGGTGACATTGGCGAGTTGCACGGTGAAGGTCGCGGTCTGGCCGTCGTCGAGCGCGAGGTTCTGCGGCTGCTGCGTGATGACCGGCACGGAGCCAGCCGTGGCCGTGAGCCATGCCGCGTAATGCGCCGCCACCGCCGACGACGGCAACGCCTCGCCGTAGATGGCGACCTCATCGATGCGACCCGGCCACGCTTCCTGTCTCGCCGGCCCGCTCGCACCAATTTGGAAGGAGCGCCCAAGGCCCGCGCCCAACGCTGCGTTCCAGGTCACCAGCGCCACGCCGTTGAAATACACCGTCACCAGGCCGGCATCGAAGACATAGGCGATGTGGACGAGATTGTTCACCATGCTGACCGGAGTCGTCACGCTGGGAGCTGCGGAGCCGTTCCAGATGAAGAGCTGATTGCCGCCGGCGCCGCCGTGCAGGCTGTAGCGCACGGCCGGGCTTGCCGAATCATCGCGCCCGGCAAAGAAGCACGGGTTGAACGCCGCCGTCGCCGTTTGATAGAGGAACATCTCCACCGTGCCCGAGCCGTCGGAGAACTCGTAATCACTCACCGGCCCCAGCGCCACCCGCGCGCCTTGCACTGATTGCGCGCCGACTGTGCCCGCCGCGCTGGAGAAGATCGCGCCCGTGAGCGTGCCGTTCTGCACCGGCGCGATGCGGTCCACCGCCGTCGGCGACACATCGCCATCGAACGGATAGAAACTCAGTAACGACGGCTCCGCCTGCACGCCGGAACGATACTGGGCGGCATCGGCGAAAACTCGCGGCACGCCGGCCAGCAAGATGGCTCCGGCCGCGAGGGCAGGGACCGCAGTCTTGATGAGAAAATTCCGAAGGCCCGGCACGCGGGGCTGCGGCTGTAGGTCGCACGTCTGGGGATTCACGGATGAAGTGAACCACAACTCCGCCCCATTCGGAATACTCGTAATCCACGCGCTACCGATGAAAATCCACCGGTGCATGCCGACAAGAAGTGGGGCTTTGTTTGGGGAACACCTCGCCCGCCTTAACCGGATCAATGCAGACGGAAAGGAATTCAACCACGGATGAACACCGATGGACACGGATGGAACCGGGGATTTTGGAGGTCCAAGAACGTCCACCAAACGATGGGCCTGGCTTCGCGGATCCATCTCCGACTTGGCTCAACTCCATCCGTGTGAATCCGTGTCCATCCGTGGTTTCTTCTGCATCGTTCCGCCTTAACGCCCACGCCGATACTCCGACGGGCTGCGGCCAATCCAGCGCTTGAAGGCGCGGGAGAAAACGATCGCGCTGTCGTAGCCCACGCTGGCGGCGATGACTTCCAGCTTGTCGTTGCTGGACTCGAGCAGTTCCTGGGCGCGCTGCATCCGCATGTAGGTGAGGTGCTGCATCGGGCTGCGCCCCAGCTCGCGCAGGCAGAGACGGCGCAGTTGCTCGGGGCTGTAGTGACAGCGGCGCGCGAGCGAATCGAGGTTCCAGGCCGTGGTGAGTTCCTTGCCTACCACTTCCCAGAGCGACCACAGCCGCTCGTTCACCTGCCACGGCTGGGTCAGCCGGCGGACCTGCACCATGAGCAGTTCGATCCAGTGATGCAGCGCGCGCGCGTCGCGCGGCCCTTGCGATTCCGCGCGGAGCCCTTCCAGGATGCGACGCATCCCGTCCGCATCGCCTTGCACGCGCACCGGCGAGGCCGCGCCCACCAGCGGGTTGACCGGAGACGGCTCTTCAAAACGCACCCACGCAAAACCCCAGCGCCGTCCGGGCACTGCATGGAAAGCATTCAGCACCCGCGGTGGGGCCATGCAGATCGTGCCGGCGCGACTGGTCTGCCACCGTCCATCAAGCAGCACGCGTCCCTGTCCTTCAAAGCACGCCAGCACGAAGCTGCCGCTTGGCCGCACGCGTACCCGTCGATACGGGGCGACCGCGTGGTGAATCCCCAGTCGCGAAACCCGCCGCGCGCCCAGTTCCAGACTGTCGGCGGCGTTCAACTCCCAGCGAACCGTCCGGGGGCCGTCCACGGTAGTTTCGGTCAAGTTCAGGTGGATTTCAGACATAGGCAGCGCCCGATGAGGGTGCCAGTGTTCACGCACTCACACGATGCAAAAGCACATCAAGCACATCGCCTTCTTCAAGTTCAAGGCCGACCGCACGCCGGAACAGATTGCCGGGGTCTGGCGCACCATCGAGGATTTGCCGAAGCAAATCCCCGGCATCCTCGACCTGACCTGGGGCGCCAACAACAGCACGGAAGGACTCTCGCAAGGTTTCACCCACAGCTTCGTGATGTTGTTCGAGGACGCGGCGGCGCGGGACGCGTATCTCCCGCATCCGCTTCATCAGGAGGCCGCGCGACTGGTCGTGCCGCATCTGGAGTCGGTCATAGTCTGTGACCACGAAGTTTGACGACCCTCCGGCATCTGTAATTATCGCCATTCGAAAGCATCAATTATGAAACTCATCACGCCATTGATCCACGCCATGACCGCCGCCCTGCTCGTCCTGCGCAGCGCCGCAGCGGAAGCACCGCCCGCGCCGGGCGCGAATGTCCACTCGCTCTTCGATGGCCGCACCCTCGCGCAGTGGGAAGGCAAACCAAAGATCTGGCGTGTGGAGGATGGCTGTCTGACGGGCGGTTCGTACGTGGAGACGGTGCAGCAGAATGAGTTTCTGGCCACGACGCGCGATTACACGAACTTCGTCGTGCGCCTCAATATCAAGCTGACGGGCACGAACGGCTTCATCAATTCCGGCTTCCAGATCCGTTCGCAGCGCGTGCCAAACAATTCCGAGATGGCCGGCTATCAGTGCGACTTCGGCGAACCGTCCTGGTACGGATGCATCTACGACGAATCGCGCCGCAACAAGCTCATGGCGCAATCGGACATGAAGACGCTGCGTCCGGTGCTCAAGGTGAACGACTGGAATGATTACGTCATCCGCGCCGACGGTTCGCGAGTGACGACCTGGATCAACGGCGTGCTGGGTGTCGATTACCACGAGCCGGACCTGAGCATCCCCAACTTCAACTGGGGCAAGCTCGGCATCCAGGTGCATGGCGGCGGCAAGGCCGTGGTCCAGGTGAAGGACATCTTCATCGAGGAACTTCCGGCCACGAAGGAATTCATCGGCGCACCGGAACCGAAGAAGGGCGCGAAGGCCTCGCCGCTCACGCCGGATGAGGAACGCGCTTCTTTCACGCTGCCGTCGGGCTTCGAGATGGAGCTCGTCGTCAGCGAGGAGATGGACAAGGGCTTCGGCAAGTTCGTCGCGGTGGACTGGGATTCGCAGGGCCGGCTCTGGACGATGACCGCGCTCGAATATCCCGTAGATGCGAATGAAAGTCCCGCCGTCGCGAAGGAGCTCTACGCCAGCCGCGCGAAGGACAAGGTGCTGGTCTATGACCGCGATCAGAAATCGCCGACTGGTTACGCGTCGAAGGCGCGTGTCTTCGCCGAGGGACTCGCCATTCCGCTCGGCATTTTGCCTTACAAGAACGGCGTCTATGTGCAGCACGGGACGGAGATCGTTTTCCTCAGCGACACCGATGGCGACGGCAAGGCGGACAAGCGCGAGGTGATGCTCAGCGGCTTTGGCGTGCAGGATTCGCATCTGTTCCCGCACCAGTTCACGCGCGCGCCGGGCAACTGGATCTGGTTCGCCCAGGGCGCGTTCAACTACGGCAAGGTGAAGACCACGAAGGGCGCGGAGGTGCAGTTCGACCAGACGCGCATGGCGAAGTTCCGCTATGACGGATCGGACTTCGACGTCACGTCCCAAGGTCCGTGCAACATCTGGGGCCTCGTGCTCGACGGCAATGGGCAGGCGTGGATTCAGGAGGCGAACGACTTCGGCTACCCGATGATGCCGTTCCACGAATACGCGAATTATCCCGGCTGCTCCGGCAGCACTTGGAAGAGTTACGCACCGGAGTTCCCGGGCACGGCGACTCAGTTCGCGATGGGCGGAACGGGGTTGAGCGGGCTGGCGCTGTCGGATTCCAGTAGCAGCCGAGGTGACGAGGCTCAAATTAAGAAAGGAGATCAGAGCCTCCTCACGTCGGCTGCTACAAGTGGAATTTGGCCCGCTCCCTACGCCGGGCAGTTCTACATTGCGAATCCCATCACGCGAAAGATTCAGGCCATTCAGGTCACTCCCGACGGCCCGCGCTTCCGTTACCAGAAGCTGCCGGACTTCGTGCTCTCCAGCGACGAATGGTTCCGCCCCGTCGCGCTGCGCACCGGCCCGGACGGCTGTCTCTACATCGTCGATTGGTATAACAAGATCATCTCGCACAATGAAGTCGCCCGGAATCATCCCGACCGCGACAAGAAGCGTGGCCGCATCTGGCGCGTGAAACACACGGACGTGAAACCGTTCGACGTGCCGGACTTCACCAAGCTCTCCGGCGACGAACTGATTGCAAAGCTCGGCGGGCCGTCGGTGCCGCAAAGCCACATGGCGTGGCAGGCGATCACGGACCGGCAGATGACGGAGTTGGCGCCGAAGCTGAAGAAGATGGTGGGCGACAAGACGGCGGCGACAGTGAGGCGGCTGGGGGCTCTCTTCGCTCTGGAAGGATTGCGGGCCATCGACCGCTCGACGGTGAATCCACTGTTGGCCGACGCGGATCGGAACCTTCGCCGCGAGGCGGCGCGCGTTTACGGAGAACACTTGCCGCAGAGCATCATGGAACTCGCCAAACTTCCAAGCGATGCAGACCCGGAAGTTCGCGCGGAAGTGGCCCGCAGCACGGGCGCGGCGCTCCGTGCCTTGAGCGCGCAAGGTGGTTCCGTGGCTACGCCGGCCATCGGCATGATTGCCAGCGTGGCGCGCGAGGCATTGGCTGGGCCGACGATGAAAAGCACGCAGAGCGGTCGGACGATCAAGACCGGCGATGCCTACGACCGCGAGTTCGAGCGTTACGTGGCGCGGCTCCAGTTGGAGCAACATCCTGCGCTGGTGGCGAAGTTCCTCGACGGCGACAGCGCGCGCGATCTGCCGGTTGAGAATCGTTTGGTCGCGACGCTGGCGTTGGAGCCGAAGGCAAGCGCGGTGCGCGTGGCGAAACTCCTGCCGCAACTCCAGCGCGCGCCGGGTGACGAGGAGTTGCTGCGCCTCGCGCAATTCCCGGATGAACCCGGCGTCAGCGAGGCGCTGAAGGCCGTTCTGCAAAAGCCGGAGACGCGGGTCGGCGCGCTGGAATCACTGCTGCGCGTGCGCACCAAGCTCGACGGAGCGAAGCTCGCGCCGTTGTTGGCCGATGCGGCGCGGCAGCTTCTCTCGCAGAACAACCCAGCAGCGGTGGAACTCGGCACGAAGCTGGCCAGCGCATTTCAACTCGCGGACGTCGAGGCCGAGCTGGTGAGCATCGTGAAGGTAGGACGGGCTTCCAGCCTGTCCGGGGCAGGCAAGATGCCTGCCCTGCTCGCGGCACTGCGTGCGTTGCGGGAGATTAAATCGGGCGAGGTCGCGCTGTTCGCCGAGTTGGCCAAGAGTTCGTCGAATACAGAGATTCAGAGCGAAGCTCTCGCAGCCCTGGCGGCATCACGCGATGCGAAGGGACCGCAACAGCTCGCGAGTTTGTATCCGACTCTGCCGGCGGCGGCGAAGAAATCGGCGCTGGCGGGACTCTCCGGCACGCGCGCGGGTGCGTCGGCGTTGGTGAAGTCGGTGCGCGGTGGCGGCATCGCGAAGGACGAGATCGATGGCACGACGTTCGACAAGTTGCAGGCGGTGCTGGGCGATGACACGGATCTCGCGGCGCTCATGCAGGAGATGGCGTCGCTCTTCCGGCCGGTGCTTCGCCTCAACGGTGAAGAAAACGCGTGGACCGAGACGGGGCTCACGCTCGACGGACCGTTCACGGTGGAGACGTGGGTGAAGCTCGATCCGGGCATCGACAACAACGACGGCATCCTCGGCGCACCGGACGCCCTGGACATGAATTTCTTCGGCAGCCAGTTCCGCGTGTGGGTGGGCGGCGGCGTGCATGACGCCATCGTGGCGAAGAAGAAAACCACGGCGGATGTTTGGACGCATCTCGCCGTGACGCGCGATGCGAAGGGGATGTTCCGCATCTACCAGAACGGCGAACTCGACAGCGCGGACTCGAAGCCGGTGACGCAGAAGTTCGAACAGGTCCGTATCGGCTGGGGCAAGCCTGCGAAGGGAACGGCGGGATGGTTGAGCGAGTTCCGAATCTGGAACCGTGAACGGAACGCCTCGGAGATTCGCGCGGATTTCGACCGGAGCTATGACGTAGGACAGGCTTCCAGCCTGTCTCCGGTTGCCACGGGAGGGGCAGCTTCACCAAACGCCCTCGTAGCAGACGGGACAGGCAGGATGCCTGTCCTACTTTTTACCGGCCACTCGTGGGGCAGGCTGCACGGCGGCGCGAAGGTGACGAAGACGGCGGACTTTCCTCCGCTGCTCACTGCGGCTGAGGCGGCGGCATTGGCGGAAAAGTTTTCCAAGTTCCATGCGCTGGCGGAGCAGCCGGGCGATGTGGCGAAGGGCCGGGCGATGTTCCTCACGGCCTGCATGGGCTGCCACAGCGTGGCCGGACAGGGAGGCCAGATTGGACCGGTGCTGAACGGCGCAGGCGCGCTAGGCGTCGAGTCGTTGCTCCGCAATCTGCTCACGCCGAACGCGGCGATGGAGCCGGGCTATCGCGTGTTCCGCGTGGAGCTGAAGGATGGCGAGGTGCTGGACGGCATCCGCGTGAGCGAGGACAAGGAGGCGATTGTGCTGCGCCGCCAGTCGGTGGCGGATGCGCGCATCGCGCAGAAGGATGTGCGGAAGGCGGGCTTCACGAAGATGAGCATGATGCCGGAAGGTTTGCTCGACGCGCTGCCGCCGCAGGATGTGAGCAATCTGTTCGCCTATCTGAAGACGCTGAAGTGACGGGGGGCGCCACAAGGAGATCCGTGGCACAGGATGGTGCGAAGCGTCTTGGACTGCGCCGGTGCTCCGGCGCTTTTCTTTTGCGGGTAAGCAGTGAAGGTGGTTCCGAAAGCGGCGCAGCAGCGCACGCAGTCCAAGACGCTGGCGCGCTGTTAATCTCCTAAAACAGGAGGCGCGCAGCCGGTTCCAGACCAGCATTCCGGCGCTCATCAAAATTGCTCAAGCCATTGGAAAAAACGCCGTTGAAGTGATGGGATAACAGCAGCGGGGTGCTGCGGATGTCTGCATCGCGCCGAGAGCGCACCATGAACAAGATTGCCCAGGAACCGGACTATGCGCCTGCCGTTCGAACGGTGGCGCGAGTGAAAGAGGCTTTGATCCATCGGGACACGGCCTGTGTCGCGCAGGTGCTGGAAGTAATCCAGGAGATGACGAACAAGGCCGAGCTGCTTTCAGTGCAGGATCTGGCCGGGCTCATCGGGCGGGATTTGACCACCGTCGCGAAGATCATGAAGGCCGCGAACTGTCTCGGCTACAATCCCACTGCGGTGGACGTGACGACGTTGCCGGAGGCGATTGGCGTGATCGGCTTCGAGAAGATTCGCAACCTCGTGCTTTCGCTCCTGCTGATTGAGAACGCCGAGAAGCGGTTTGGCGCGGACGAAAGTCATGACGTGGCGGCGGTCGCGCTGGTGAGCGCCCTGATGGCGCAGACGATTGTCGAGCGCATCCCCGGCATCAATCCTGAGCAGGCGTTTGTCTGCGGAGCGCTGCGACATTATGGCCGGCTGCTGATGAGCACTTTCATGCCGGATGAATATCTGGATGCGATGGATCTGGCGCGGGAGCGTTCGCCGGCGGTGGCGTATCAAGAAGTGTTTGGGCTGGAGCCGCTCGAACTGGGCCGGAGGATTTTGTCGGACTCGAGCCTGTCCAAGGTGGTTCAACATGGGCTGGAGCCCGCGTTCCCGGACATGATCCATTCCAAGAAACTGTCCGACCCGGACAAGCTGATCGTGATCGCGGATTTCTCCGCGAAGGTCTGCGAGCTGCTGGATGAACCGGGCCTGACCACAAAGGCTTATCGGGAACGCATCGCGCCGTTGCTCAAGATGTATGCGCCGTCGCTCGCGTTGGAGGATGGCGATTTGCAGGAGGTCATCGTGCAGGTCAGCCTCGCGACAGCTTCCATCGGCCGGGTGCAGGGGTTCCAATTATTTGCGAGCCCGATCATGAACCGGCTGGAAAAGCTGGCCGAGGGCAGCCCGCTGGAGTCGGCGCGGCGCAAAAGCGCCGGTGCGGACGGAACGCCGGGCGAAGCTCATGAGCCGGCCGCAGATCCCTTGGTGCTGGGGCTGGCCGAGGTCGAGCGGCTCATCGGCTTCAACCCGGTGGATGCGAGGAAAGTTTTTACCGTCGCCGCCCGCGCGGTGAAGGGCGGGCTGCGGCTGCGGAGCTGCCTGATTTTTCTACGGGAACCCGGCAGCCAGATGTTCGCGGCGGCCGTGGGGGCGGGGCCGATGTTTCACCAGATTCGGAACCAGCCGCTGATCGATCCCCGGCAGAGGGATGTTTTTGCGACGTGCATCTCCGGCGGTGAAGATGTGCTGATCAAAAATCCAGACGACCCGACGGTCGCGCCGTTCATCCCGGGCTGGTTTCGCGGCAGCGTGTCCAAGGGATCGCTGGCGCTGCTGCCGGTGAAGGATCTCGAAGGAACCTTCGCGATGATCTGCGGCGTGGTGGGGATGACCGAGCACATCGAGCTGACGGAGCCACGCCTCCAGCAGCTTAAAAAGCTGCGTGGTTATCTGAGCATGCTGCGGGATGCGGGTTTCGAGCGTCGCTGCGCGGCCTGAGCGGGAGCGATGCGGTGGGGTGCCTCTCCAGTCCTGCCTCGCGGAGCGAGGATGCGACGGTAACTGCGGGCTTCAGCCCACGGATCTGAACCGAAGCGCCGTCCTCGTCGCGTTCCTCTTCCCCACTTACCGTGGGCTAAAGCCCGCGGCTGCCTTCAGGCGGTCACTCCGCAACCCGGAAGCCGCCAACGTGAAGAGCCCATTCCACCGACAGCATCTCCAGAAAAGAAAAAGGCGGCCCGTTGCCGAGCCGCCTGGTGTCAGAATGGATTTCTACAACCCTCAGTGCTTGTCGCCTTCGATCTGGACCGGCTTGTAGCCGCCGATGGTCTTGAAGTAGAGGAAGAGCAGCAGGTAGATAACAGCCATCGCCGCCGGGATGAAGGAATCGGCCATGAGCGTCTTGCGGTCGCCGATGATGCTGGCTTCAACCACGGCCTTCTGTTCGGGCGTCTTCGTGACAGCGGTCTGCGCGGCGGAAAGCTTGGTGCCATCCAGTCCATGCACTTCTTTCAGGAAGAGAAACTTGCTCGGAGTCGGAGCCTTGTACTGCTCGTAAACGGCTGGAGCGGTGGACGAGAGGTGTTCCGTGGTGAAGCGATCCTTGGCGTAGCCGAGGCCGGGGCCGCCGAGCAGGCCGGCAGACATCATGCCGATGCCGCCCATGATGGACATCGCGATGGCGCCGGTGCGGGGGAAGCGATCTCCCACCACCGCCAGCATGGTCGGCCAGAAGAACGTTTTGCCGAGCGCATAGACAGCGAGCGCGATGAGCGCACCTGCGAAAGTTTCGATACCGCTGACCATGCGCAACCCGACGAATGCCAGGCTGGCGCAAATGAAGAGCAGACCGATGGGGGAAATCTTCAAGCTCTTCTCGATGAAATGAGCGCAGAAGCGCAGCGAGAACATGAGCAGCGAGGTGAAGACGAAGAGGATCTTGCCTTCTTTCGGCGTAAGGATGTTACCGGTGATGTTTTGAATCCAACCGTCCGTGCCGAGTTCCACCGCGCCGACAAGGGCATGGGTAGCGAACAGGACGAACAGCAGAAGCGCTCCGACTGAGAAGCCGGTCTTGCCTCCGACCACGAGCAACAAGGCGAACGCGACGCCCCACGAGATGTAACCCCAGGCTGCCGAGGTGAAAAAGTCATTGGCGGTGAAGAAGAAAAGAACCCCGCCCAACTGGTCCTTGAAGAACAGGCCGATCAGGCCGCACGCCACTAGCGATCCGAGGATGCCGACCTCCTTGAGCATGTCGCCGACGCTCAGACCCTTGGCGGACGCTTCCGATTTCGGGAAATGCTGGCCAAAGAACGCGATGCCGTAGAGCACGGTCGGCACGAGGAACAGGCCGAGCTGCAACTTCCAGCTCACGTTCATTTCATCTCCGAGAACCCAGCCCACCAGGCCACCGAGGACCAATCCGGCCGGCCAGCTCGCGTGGATGATG
>Ga0163153_10000719_pt1 | contig 55906 bp, 51 predicted proteins | sample OliLakLV19MP6IB1_FD_148629 | JGI IMG/M metagenome (GOLD analysis project Ga0163153, IMG submission 148629) | Freshwater microbial mat bacterial communities from Lake Vanda, McMurdo Dry Valleys, Antarctica - Oligotrophic Lake LV.19.MP6.IB-1 | ecosystem: Environmental > Aquatic > Freshwater >... | reverse complement strand
GGGTTAGCGAGCAGGCGAGGTGGCCGGATCACACACCGGCCACCTGCTCAAAATGTTTTTGGGTCCTTCCCTAGAATCCAGGATAACGGGTAGTGGACAGCTCGAAATTCCACTATTTATAAAATTTTCCAGAAAGCCAGGTTGTTGTTTACATGACGAAAAAAGAAGGCGGCAAAGAAGAAACCCGCCGAAGCTGAAAAGCCAGCGGTACCAACGCGTAGCCGTGCTGGCTACCCCATGGTGAAATCTCGCATTACCTGGAGATAACACCGCAAGCATGTAGGAGGTGATTTTATGTTTACTTACGAAATGAAAGGACTAGACGAGCTGCGCCAAAAGTTCGACCCTCAATTGGTGAACAAAGCGTTTGAACAAGCCATGCAGGTGGCAGCAACCAAGCTGCGCACCCGGATATCGAAAGAAATTCGTGTGCATTACAGTGTCAAGGCCGGGGATATCTCCAAGGCCGTGACGCTCAAGCGGCTGCCTCAGCTGAGAATGCTGGTCTACACCGGCCGCGTGATCGGCCTGGACAAGTTCGGTGCGAAAACTAAGTCGGTATCTGGCAAGCGGGGACGCCGCACGGGCGCCACGGTATTGGTCCGCAAAACCAGCGGCCGCAAATTGGTCAATCGCGGATTCATTGCGGACATCAACGGCCCCAAAGTTTTCAAGCGAATACTGGGTACAAAGATGCAATCGAACCCAAAGAAAGAACAGATCAGGCGATTGTATGGGCCTTCGGTTGCACACATGGCAGGTGATGCAGTGGTTGAAAATCTGGCGTTAGCACAAGTTGGCCAGGATGCCGCCACGGAGTTCGATCGGTATCTCACATTTTTGATGGATAAAAACTAGTGAATCATGGCAAGCGGTGAAATCACCCGGAAACAAACCAGGTGATAACTATTTCCGATGCGCTAAATGGCTGATGAATATTTGGAAACTCCACCAGCTTAAACGATGCGTTTGCAAGAGCCCCTTGCCAGGCGTATTCTAGTCGTGAGGCGTAGAAACCTCTTTGGCGGGCAATGAGCCGCCTCCGTTATTGGCGGCTTTGTTTTGCCCACGCTATGGCCTGGAATCCCGGATACCGTAAGGTCTGGGGCCTGTCCAAACAGGTTTCTACCTTCCAGGCCACTCTATCCGGAGTGGTCGGTAACCAGGAGAAACGACCATGAAAGACCTCGAAGCCGATACCGCGTTGAACATGGCGCACGCAATTGCTGATCTGATTCAAGCCGCTGATACTGAAGCGATCCGAGACCGCACCATCCATGACGCCGGATGGTGCATTGTCAGATTGCTTGACGTGGTGCAGGCGGACCACGCAGGTCGATCTGAAATCAAACAACAGCGCCTTCAGTCGAAACCGGTCACATTGGCGACCTTGCCATGAACGTACACGACCAAGTTGCACACTATGGGCTCACGGCCGATGAAATAATGGACCTGGCTGGTGCCATTGCGGCCGAGCAATTCAAACGTGACGGTCTATCAGCTGTAGGATCTCCAGAATCAGCAATACCGCTATTCCAGAAATTTCTGGCTGGACGTGCAGAAGAAGTTTTTGCAGTGGCCTTCCTGGACAACGGACACCGGCTGATCAAGCTTGAAAACTTATTCCGGGGCACGGTCGATGCCGCTACCGTCTATCCGCGAGTAGTGGCAGAGCGAGCCTTGCGCTACGGTGCCGCTGCAGTGATCTTTGCACACAATCACCCCAGCGGGAACGGAGAGCCAAGCCTTGGAGATCAGTCCATAACGCGGCGGTTATCTGATTGTTTGGCTCTGTTTGAAATCCGCGTGCTCGACCACCTCATCATAGGCGCTGGTCAGCCGGTATCAATGGCCGCACGGGGGATGTTGGGGCGTCACTCGGGCCCAATCTGGGGCGCTGTGTCTGAGCAAGAATTTGCCGCAGACGAGGCCAAACGGGCAAAGCGGTCAGAAAGGATGAAGAAGGCATGGGTATGCCGCAAGGCCAGGGCAGCTGCGAAGCTGGAAGCAGCGCAATAATAGGCTGCTGGATAGTCAGTCAGAAATAGCCCCCGGCAAACTTCGCTGGGGGCTGGTGGCCACTGTAGTTATTCCCCTTCACCGCGTGACCGTGGTGAGCACCTTCACCGCGTGACCGTGGTGAGTACCTTCGACGTGACCGTGGTGAGCACCTTCGACGTGACCGTGGTGAGCACCTTCGCGCGCAGGGGCTGGCAGCAATCAGCATATCTCAATTGAGGAATTCTTCTTCGGCTGTAACGTCCAGCAACCCTGTTAACGCTTTCGTGCTGGTGAGATATCGCCACTTAACCCCTGTCCATGGTATTGCCTGGGATGAGATATGCGCGCCTGGGCCATTTGGTGAAGCCGAAAAATCCTTGTAGAGCTGTAAGCTGGTCAAACAAAGCCCCGGCAGCCGTCGCGGGGCTGGTGGCCACTGTAGTTATTCCCCTTCACCGCGTGACCGTGGTGAGCACCTTCACCGCGTGACCGTGGTGAGCACCTTCGACGTGACCGTGGTGAGCACCTTCGACGTGACCGTGGTGAGCACCTTCACCGCGTGACCGTGGTGAGCACCTTCGCGCGCGGGGGCCTATCGTTGGCGTGGATACCATGGTATCCAACGAGCTACCTTCGCCCGTAACGTCCAGCAACCCTGTTAACGCTTTCGTGCTGGTGAGATATCGCCACTTAACCCCTGTCCATAGTATTGCCTGGGATGAGATATGCGCGCCTGGGCCATTTGGTGAAGCCTTAAAATCCTTGTAGAGCTGTAAGCTGGTCAAACAAAGCCCCGGCAGACTTCGCGGGGCTGGTGGCCACTGTAGTTATTCCCCTTCACCGCGTGACCGTGGTGAGCACCTTCGCGCGCAGGGGCTGGCAGCAAGGAAGTTGGCGTGGATACATTTGTATCCAACGAGGAGCACCTTCGCGCGCAGGGGCTGGCAGCAAGAGGGGAAGCAAGCCGCTGATTTAATGCTGCCCAAGCCTGGGGACGCTGTCTGCAGGAAAAATACTCGAATATCTGTAAGCCTTTGTGGATACAAACACGAGTGGGCAGGGTGATGCATTGAAGGTTTCTATGCGCCCTTGTTGCGACCTTGACTGAAAACGATACTTTGATTTATGCGCAATGAATCAAATAAAAAACATTAAAAACAAGTACTTAAATGGTCGGGGTGAGAGGATTCGAACCTCCGGCCCCTGCCTCCCGAAGGCAGTGCTCTACCAGGCTGAGCTACACCCCGATTGTTTGCCGCGCCCCTGTTGTTGACCCGGGGCAGACAAGGGCGTTTATTCTATAGAAAGGCCCAGCACTTGGGAAGCCAGTTAAAAACAGCATTGAACCCATGGCGGCTGTGATGTACGATACTTTTCGTGCTTCCATTGATCGCAAAAAATCCACGCTTGGCCGTTCCAAACCGCCGGAGCGTCACTGTCATAACTAAAATTCCCTGCAACAAGCCGGGGATATGAGGAGGAGTGAGTTTTAATGATCTCACCACGTGACGATTTTCCCCAGCCCACCCGCACCGAACTGAGCATCCTGAACATACTTTGGGACAAAGGACCCAGTACGGTACGTGACGTGCATGAAGCAATGAATGTCTCCGAAGTCAGTGGCTACACCACAGCCTTGAAAATGTTGCAGGTCATGCATCAAAAAGGGCAGGTGATACGCGACGATTCACAGCGGGCGCACGTCTATGCACCCGCGCAGAGTAAAGAAGCCATGCAGAATATTTTTCTGGCAGATCTGGCAGAACGGCTATTTGACGGGTCCACTTCGCGGCTGGCGTTGCAAGCCCTGGGTAGTTCACCTTCGGCCAGTGGTGAAGACATGAAGGAAATTCGCAATTTGCTTTCGCGTCTGGATGGTGACTGAGCTGAGGCGATTGAACTGAGTTAATTGCTCCAAGGTACTTAAAAACCAAGGTAATTATAAATATGCCCGCAATGGACCTCATGCTGAACAACGCGCTGGTAGTTGCGCTAGGCTGGACGCTGGTTCATTTTTTTTGGCAGGGTTGCCTTATTGCTTTGGTTTTCTGGCTGATTTGTGTATTGGCCCCACGTCACGCTGCGAGCTTGCGCTACTGGGCGGGCCTGTCAGGCATGCTGTTCTCCTTGCTGGTGATGCTGCTCACTTTCTCACTCTCTTATGCGCCAGAAGCGCGCTTCAGTCTGAATGGCGAAGCGGCGACGGCAGTCAATCCTTTCCTGGTTTTGTCAGGGAAGTTGCCAGATGCCGGAGTCTTGCTGGAAACCGGTATTGAGCCTGTACTGCCTTGGGTCGTGTTGCTGTGGTTTGCGGGAGTACTGTTCTCCAGTGCGGGCACCGCACGTGATTGGCTGGGCGTGCGCAGGTTATTGCACGAAGGCATAGTCGGAACTGAAACACAGCTTCAAATCGCCCTGGAGCGAATCAAGGCACATATGGGGGTCCAACTGCCGGTGCGATTGCTGGCATCAACGCGGGTGCTCGTGCCGCTGGCCATCGGTTGTTTGCGTCCGGTTATCCTGCTGCCAGTCGGTGTAATCGTCAGGTTGCCCCAAGACCAGTTGGAAATGATTTTGGCGCATGAGCTGGGTCACATTCGGCGCTTTGACTATTTGGTCAATCTTTTACAAATCGCCATGGAAACCTTTTTGTTCTATCACCCGGCGATAGGCTGGATGTCCCGTCGCATTCGGGAATAACGCGAGCATTGTTGTGACGACCTGGTAGTGCGGGTTTGCGGGAGACCTGCAACTTATGCCCGTGCACTGGCCAATCTTGAGGTTATCCGCAGTCCGGATTTCATGTCGGCAATTCCAGCCACCGGCGGCAATTTGCTGGCGCGCATCAAACTGATTATTGATGCTGAGTTACCTGCCAGGAGTTCCAGCCTGGCGCAGTTTGCCGTGGCAGCCATCGCCGGTCTGGTAGTAGCTCTCGGGGCGCAACAAGGCTATTCCTTGTCCTCAGAGTTGAACAGGGTGGCCTTTGCAGCACAGTTACAGGGTTCCGATGTGCAGTGGAAAACCTGGGGCATTCACGTCAGGCGTGGGGCAAAGGCGTAATGCAATATGGCCAAACATTGCGCAAAAAGCGCTTGGCACAGATGAAAAGCGAATCACTTTCATTGCGGCATATGGTGGAGCCAAAAGCTGATTTCCAGACCATCCCCAACCCAGTGCAGACGGTTAAAAGTTTGCTGGATTTACATCATCAGACTGCGACAGACGCGGATATTGAATTGTTTTCAGTTGCGGACGACTCCTTTCCTACACGAATTACTTTGCATCCTCCGGCTGATTTAGTGGCTGTTCCGGATGATGCGCAGTTCGCCCCTGACGAAAGTTCATTCGATGCGAAAACTGCAAGTGCCAGTCGGCAAGAAGCATTAGCGCAACATCTGCCGACAGCGGATTTGGCCACTAATCAAGATGAAATAAAGGTAGTTCCGCTGAAAGCCAGACCACCCAACTACCCCTGGCGTGCCAGAAAGCAGGGTATAGAGGGCTTTGTGGAGTTGGAGTTCAGTGTGAATTCTGCCGGCAAGGTAACAGATGTGAAAGTGCTCGACGCCCTGCCTGAAGGCGTGTTTGAAAAGGCAGCCAGCAGGGCTCTTTCCAAATGGACTTTTGCGGGGGAGGATGATTCCGGTTCGCGTTTCCATCAAGTCTTTGATTTTGAACTTCAGAATGTGGAAAGAGGACCACCTAGATCCCGGACCTGTGCGGTAACCGGCAGCAGGACCTGTGGAATTATTTCACCAGACATTTTTGTGGTTTGGGTCAATGAAACAACCCGTAAAACCGCAAGAACTGGTCTTAACTAATTGTAATATAAATATATATTACAATCTAATTGTATTACTCTAAATGCTCAACTTGAATTGTCGGTTTGTTAAGAATTTGTAATAAATCCCTGTTACAATCTGTTCACCTTTCAACAAGGTGGTAGCAAGTAGAAGGTCGGGGAGACTTTCCAGTAGCGTCCGGAATCAGGCATATAAACATTCGTTTAGTCTGTTTTCCTTTCTCCGATTTTCAAGTACGAAAAACGTCTTTGAATCGACCAATAGGCTAAATAAATGAATAACAGATTTCGTTTTATTACCCAAATATCGATAGCACTTTTGATGTTCCTGGTCTCAGCGGTAGCTTTGGCTCAGGAAACTACATCTGCCGCCCGTGTGACCCTGTACGGCCCTGACGGAAACGCAGTTTCCGGGCAGAGTGTCAGCATCACGGATACCCGCACCGGGGCAACCCGCAGCAGCACAACCAGTGAGTCGGGTGCAGCTTCGTTTCGTGGCTTGCCAGTTGGCGGCCCATACACCGTGAGCGTGAGTTCGCCCAATTACGCTAACCAGACAATCACAGATATCAGCCTTCAGCTAGGTGATACCTATGATGTGGTCCTGCAGTTGGGTTCGAGTACGCTGGAAGAAGTCGTTGTAACGGCAGCGATGGTAGAGACTTCGCGAATAGCGACAGGACCTTCTTCGATTTTTGGACTATCAGACCTGGAAAACTTTCCTTCGATCAATCGTGATATCCGCGACATTATTCAGGTAGACCCACGGGTTTATATCGACCTGGGCAATCGGGGTTCGTTGCAATGCGCTGGTGCAAATCCGCGTTTTAACAGCCTGACGGTTGATGGTACCCGCATGAACGACAACTTCGGTCTGAATAGCAGTGGTTATCCAACCGAGCGTCAACCATTTCCGTTTGATTCGCTACAGCAGATTGCCGTTGAGCTTGCACCATTTGATGTCGAGTACGGTGGTTTCTCATCCTGCAACATAAATGCTGTAACCAAATCAGGTCAGAATGAATGGCATGGCTCTGCCTTTTATGACTACACCTCAGATTCAATGACCGGTGACAAGATTAACAGCAAGAAAATCAACGTAGGAAGCTTCACCGAACAGCGCTACGGCGCCACACTCAGCGGGCCAATCATCAAGAATAAACTGTTCTTCTTCGCAGCATATGAGTACCTGGATGGCGCAGATACGTTTGATCGCGGTCCGGCGGATTCTGATCGGGCACTGCCGGTTGAGGGTGTATCACAGGCCCAGTTTGACGAAATAAATCAAATCGCTATGGATCTTTATGGTTACGATCCAGGCGGATTACCTTTGAGTGAACCGGTAACCGATGAGAAGATTTTCCTTCGGCTTGATTGGAACATCAATGATGATCACCGCGCAGCGCTGACCTATAACTGGAATGACGGGTACACGGTTAGTGGTGCTGACAGGGATTCGAACGAGCTTGAGTTCGGCTATCACTATTATGAAAGAGGCGCAGAACTGACCAATTATGCGGGCCAGTTATTCTCCAGTTGGACGGACAATTTCACTACTGAAGCCAAGGTTTCTTATACCGAACTCGATAACCGTCAGCTTTCCCTTAATGGAATCGATTTTGGCGAAGTGCAGATCAACACACAATTCGACCATGACGGTGATGGCAACAATTCACGTGCCACGGTTTACCTGGGTGCAGATGATTCGCGCCATGCCAACAAACTGTATTACGAAACCCTGCAGTTAAAACTGGCCGGTACCTACACCATAGGTGATCACGCCATTACGGGTGGTTTCGAGCAGGAAGGGTTCGATGTTTTCAACTTGTTCATCCAGGAAGCTGAGGGTGAATATCGTTTTAGTAATATCGCCGCTTTCCGCGCCGGCACACCCAACCGCATCACTTATGAGAATGCAGCCCCGTCAAATATAAAAGCAGACGCGGCGGCAGCTTTCCAGTACGACGTCAATACGGCGTATCTGCAGGACGAATTCGTGGTCGGTGATGTAACTCTGATCGCCGGTTTGCGTTACGACTGGTACACCGGTAGTGACGTGCCGCGACAGAATGACAAATTCCAAGGTCGTTACGGGTTCTCGAACCAACAGAATCTGGATGGAAAAGACCTGTTTCAGCCGCGTCTGGGTTTCAACTGGAACGTCTCTGATCAATTGCTGGTTCATGGCGGTGTCGGACGATTCGGCGGCGGTAACCCAAATGTGTGGCTATCAAATAGTTACTCTACCGATGGACAGACGCAGGTTGAAAGACAAGATCGAAGTGGCAGATCCGTCTTCGGAATACCTTTCAACGGCACCGGTCGCCCAATTTGGGATATTCCACAAGAACTTTTCGACGCGGTTGCTTCGGGAACTGCAGACAGTGATGTGAATGCAACGGATCCAGGTTTCAAGATTCCGTCCACCTGGAAGATTAACCTCGGATTCAACTACAACTTTGGTGCAGACCAAAGCTGGAAAGCCAATGGAGATATCATTTATTCCAAGGCGCAGGATTCCGCAACGGTTGTTGAGCTGACTTCACAACGAGTTGGTACGGCTCCGGATGGTCGACCCATTTATCGTCAGGTAGATCTGCTTGATCCGGATTGCGCCATTGATCCTGCAGCTTCCAACTGTTCTTCTCGACGTAATCTGGACTTTTTGCTGACCAACGTTGAGGGCAGTGACGCGCAGCAGACTTTGGTATCGGTAGGTATCGGTAAAGAGTATTACGATGCTGGGTTTGATTGGTTTTTGGCATATGCTTACACCAAAGCGGAAGACGTAAACCCAATGACCAGCTCGGTCGCATTTTCCAACTTCTCAACCGTGACGGCTGCGGACGTCAACAGGCCTGACCGGGCACCCACAGATTATGTTATTCCTCATCGTTTTACCCTGAGGCTTAACTGGGGCAAGGCGTTTTTTGGCGACAATATGACTCGTGTCAACATGTTCATCAGTCACAACGAGGGTCGCCCATACAGCTATACCTTTGACACCACCAACATGTTTGGTGATCCGACTTTCTTTGATCGAGCCCGATCCCTGCTTTACGTTCCAACGGGAATCTCGGATTCTCGTGTGAACTTTGCACCTGGCTTTGATACGGATGCATTTTTCGACTTTGTAAATCAAAGCGGTTTGAGCAAATATGCTGGCGAGATTGCTCCACGTAATGAATTCAACAGTTCATGGTGGACCAAGGCGGATCTCAAGATTTCTCAGGAATTCCCGAGTTTGGTGAGTGGGCACAAGTTTGAAGCGTTCTTGATCATTGAGAACCTGACCAACCTGATTAACAGCGAATGGGGTGTCCTGGAGGAAGTCAGCTTCCCTCGAATACAACCTATCGTTGATGCATCTATTGGAGCTGATGGCAAATATCTTTATGAAGAGTTTATTCAGCCTTCAGGCGAAAGCGTTGTAACCACAGCGTCTCAATGGAAAGCGCGTATTGGTTTAAGATACACATTCTGATCTGAAAAACTTGCAGTAAGTGACGGGGCGGAACTTCCGCCCCGTTTTTGTTTGGAATTACAATAGATTTTGGTTCTGATTTAAATCAATTCAGAACGGATTGCTAATGGAGATTTGCCTTGGTTGCTGATGCCGTATCCACCCGTATTTACCCTGCGGGTATGCTCAATACCCTGAGCCGACAGGAAGTCGAACGACTGACCGATGTCAGCCGTGGCAATTTGGCTGAATTGCTGCGCCGATGCGCCTTGGCTGTCTTGAACAGTGGAAGTATGACTGACGATGCGGAAGCCTTGTTGGCCCGATACCAGAACTTCAGCATCGAAGTACAACAGGTCAATCGCGGTCTGCGCCTGCAACTCACCGATGCCCCAGGTTCAGCCTTTGTAGATGGGCGCATTATTCAAGGTGTGCGAGAGTTATTATCCGCAGTCATTCGGGATCTGGTCTACTTTGACAGTGAAATCCTGGGCCATCCACACCATAATCTGGCCAGTTCCGAAGGCATTACCAACGCCGTATTTGAAATGCTCCGGAATGCCAACGCCCTGATTCCGCAGGTAGATCCTAATCTGGTAGTGTGCTGGGGCGGTCATTCCATACCCCGCGAAGAATACGATTACACCAAAACTTGCGGTTATCAATTGGGTTTGCGTGAGATGAATATCATCACCGGTTGTGGCCCGGGTGCCATGAAAGGTCCGATGAAAGGGGCCACCATCTCTCACGCCAAGCAGAGATTGAAATCCCGTCGATATATTGGAATTTCAGAGCCTGGCATTATTGCCGCTGAATCGCCGAATCCGATTGTCAGTGAACTGATTGTCATGCCCGATATCGAGAAGCGGCTGGAAGCTTTTGTGCGGCTGGGTCACGGTATTATCGTATTTCCAGGTGGCGTAGGTACAGCAGAAGAGATTCTTTACCTGCTCGGTATATTGCTCAACCCGCAGAATACTGAGCTGCCTTTCCCCATGATCATGACAGGCCCCAAAGAGTCCGCTGCTTACTTCGAACAGATTGACCGTTTCATAGGTCTGACCCTTGGGAAAGAAGCGCAAAAACTTTACGAGATCATCGTCGGGGATCCCGCAGCGGTTTCGCAGCGCATGAAGCAAGGCCTGGATGAGGTGCGAAAATACCGCATTGCCAATAACGATGCATTTTACTTCAACTGGTTACTGAAAATTGAGGAGTCTTTCCAGATTCCTTTTGAGCCCACCCATGAAAATATGGCCGGTCTGATCATAGACCGAAGCTTGCCGAAACATGAATTGGCTGCGAATTTGCGTCGTGCCTTCAGTGGCATCGTAGCCGGTAACGTTAAGCCACAAGGCTTGGAAAATATCCGCAAACACGGCAATTTCGAGATTAATGGTGAGAAAGCCATCATGCTGGAACTGGATCAGTTGCTGACCGGCTTTATTCGTGACAACCGCATGAAGTTGCCAGGTGGCACTGGCTACAAGCCTTGCTACAAGGTTGTGAGCTGAGTCCTTTGTCTAAGCTTGATCAGTTGCTCAAGGATTCTCTGGAATGCGCTTTTGGTGACGGTCCAGTGAAACGGCATCAGGGCCCATCAGGGCACGTACATCATTTAAGGTGATGCCCAAGGTGTAAACCAGTTCATCACCGTTTTCACCAGTTTCACGACGCAGCCAGCCGTTTTTCAACCACGCGTCGCGCGTCTGTGAGTCCAGGGTCTCTTCGGTTTCGCGTGCATAGGGGTCAGCATAGTGCTGCTCGGTGGCGAGTTCCAGTAAAGAATCTTTCAGATCAATGCCGGTCGCAGGTATACGCAACGCATAGCCGTTATCACTGGTAACCAACACATCCAGGGCACAGCCCTGCGGTAAGCCGCGATAGCGCTCAGCATCTTCCGGATCACGTCGCAGGAAAACCAGGTAGCGTCGGCCTTCTTCAACTACCGTGGGATTCGGAAAGTAACACTCGTTTGGGTGTAAACCGAATTCGTAAACATCGATAAATTCCAGAGGCTGGTCCACTTTGTAAGGAATGAGCACCTTGAGATATGCGCTGCCGGATACGGGGATGTCGCGAACCAGCCGGTAATCACCATCACGCATTTGAACCAGTGCTACTACATCTGCCTCAGCAGCCAGTTCGGCCAGGCTGACCGGTGGCGTGGCTTCAATTGCCTCATTCGGCTCGTCGGAATTCCCGGCATTGGCGCAGAGGACCGGCGAAAACAGCAGGCAAAGCAATAAAAGGATTGGTGTTTGTTTATGGATTTTCATGGGTAGGGGATTATAGGTCCTGTCCGTTTGCATGTATCCATCTGACCGAAGCGGGGCTGTCAGGTTCCGAATGCCCAAGGCTGGAGACTTCAAGCATGGTTTGATAGCCTTGCCGCCTGTCAATTTCTGAGTTGAAACCTTGATGAAACGCTTCAAGGTACGCAATCGAGCTAAATCCCTGGCTGGCATCTATGCTTTGCTGGCTTGTTCGGCTGGATGAGCAGAATGCCGAGCGGGCTTGCGGCTGGTAAACGACACAAACGATGAGCCAAAACCGGGACTGATCGTTCCGGTTTTTTTAGCGCAAGCGGCCCAGCTTCATACCGACTTGGACTTCATCATTCGGGCCCAGCTCGACCAGGCTGGCAACTGCCGCCGCAGGCAATAATACGATGACTGTGGAGCCCATATTGAAGCGTCCCAACTCGTCGCCTTTTTTCAGAACGATGTCACGCCGAGACCAGTCTCCGCTGACCACACGCCGGGCATAGGGTGGAGTGATGGTACCTGCCCATACCGTTTCCATGCTGGAAACCAGCATGGCACCTACCATTATTACGGCCATGGGGCCGTGAGTGGTTTGAAACAGGCAAACCACTCGCTCGTTTCGGGCAAACAGATTGGGCACCTGGCGCACGGTATAACTGGCCACGCTGAATAAGCGGCCAGGCACATGAATCATTTTCAGTAACTTGCCATCCATCGGCATATGCACCCGGTGGTAATCCTTCGGTGACAAGTAGACGGTGTGGAAGAAACCGTTGCTGAATTCAGCAAACCCCGGATCGTTGCCCAGCAATGTGCGCAGGCTGTAATGATGGCCCTTGGCCTGAAACAAGCGGTCATTGGTGATGCGACCGCACTGACTGATGCGACCATCTGCCGGGCTGGTAAATGCTGCCGGGTCCGGGTCTTGTAGCCGCGCTCCTTTTTTCAATTCACGGGTGAAGAACTCATTGAAAGTGGCGTAGTCTGCTGCATCGTCGCTTTTCGCTTCTTCCCAATTAACACCTGCCAGGCCACCCACAACCCATATTTGCAATGCCTTTAGAGGCACGAAACGTATACGCATAAAAGCGTTCACCAGCCGTGACAACAGGCGATGCGGTAACAGGTATTGAATGCCGCACAGTAGTTTTTCGACGCTACCCATGAAGCCCATTCTTCAATCTATGACTTGTAACAGGTCATGGCTCATGCTACCGATTTGCTGAGGGGCTGGAAAAACACCAAACAGGGTCGCTTGAGGACTCAGCAGCACCAGGCTGGCGCTGTGGTCAACGGCATATTCCTTATCCTCAGCGTCGTGCTCTGCCACGTGATAGACAATACCCAGCTGCATGGTCAAGGCACGTAATTGCCGGTCATCGCCGGTCAGACCCTTCAACGCAGGATCGAAAAACGACAGATATTCTGCCAGTTTTTGCGGCGTATCCCGATCAGGATCCACCGAAACCAGATAGATCACTGGCATTTCGCTTGCATCCAGCTTGCCAAGCAGTTCTTTGCGAACCTGTTGCAGTTGGTAGAGGGTATTAGGGCAAATGTCCGGGCAATTGGTAAAACCAAAAAACAGCAAAGACCATCGGTCCTTGAAATCACCCAGGGAAAAGGGCTGTCCAGACTCATCGATCAGTGCAAAATCGGCAATGGTTTTAGCTTCGGGTAGTACGATCAATGACTGCAGGTTGTTTTGCCCCCGCATTTGCAGTGTCTTGAAAAACAGTGCTCCAGACAAGGCTGCCAACAGGGCCAGGCTGGCTGCCAGCAGGAAGAAACGTGTGTTATTTTTGCTTTGGCTCATGCGTTAATCGATTCGGGTTTGGTGGGTGAATTATACTGACCTGCGAGCCTGAATGGGATTGCAATGATACAGGGAGAGTTGAGTTGAACGTCAGCCAATGGATTGATCAAGCTGCGCAGGAGTTTCTCCAGGCTGGCTTACATTTTGGCCACGGTACCGATAACGCCAGCGACGAAGCGGTCTGGCTGGTGTTGCATAGTGTTGACGCCCCCTTGGATGGCAGCTTTGAGAACTGGCAACAAAAAGTCAGCGCAGAGCAGGCCAGGCGGATTCGTGACTTGATCAGTATCCGCTTGAGCAGTCGTCAGCCACTGGCTTATTTGCTGGGCAGCGCCTGGTTTGCAGGTCTGGAATTTGCGGTGAACGAGCATGTTCTGGTGCCGCGTTCTCCCATTGCAGAGCTCATTCTCGAGGTTTATTCACCATGGTTAAAGCCAGGCCAGCTGCATCGTGTGCTGGATATGTGCACGGGTTGTGGCTGCATAGCCATAGCCAATGCCGTTTACTTGCCGGAAGTCCAGGTTGATGCGGCCGATATCAGCAGCAGCGCGTTGGAGGTCGCAAAACACAATGTGGCGCTGCATGGGGTTGCCGACCGGGTCCGGCTGATACAGTCCGACTTGTTTACGGAACTGTCAGGGCAGAAATACGACCTGATTGTGTGCAATCCGCCTTATGTCGCCAATTTTCAGAGAAACAATTTGCCGGCGGAATATCAGGCCGAACCGGAGCTTGGACTGTATTCTGGGGAGGATGGGCTGGATTTGTGCTTGCGCATCATGCTGCAATCACCCCATCATCTGACAGAAGACGGTATCCTGATCTGTGAAGTGGGCGAAAGTGCAGATCGTCTGTCGGCAGTTTTGCCTGCAGTACCCTTTCTCTGGTTGGAATTTCATTCTGGCGGTGAAGGCATTTTCCTGCTGGGAAGGGACCTTTTGCTGCAGTCTGCAGGTTGTATTGAAGCATTGATTGAGGATCGAAGTCGTGTCAGATAATTCCTTTGGTAAGTTGTTGCGTGTAACCACCTTCGGCGAAAGCCACGGGCCTGCAATTGGTTGCGTGATCGATGGTTGCCCGCCTTTATTGGAAATCAGTGCGGCAGAGATAAAGCAGCAACTGGAACGCCGGGCCACTGGTCGCTCCAGGCATACTTCACAGCGCCATGAGGCGGATGAAGTGCACATCCTGTCAGGTGTTTTTGAAGGCCGTACTACGGGTACATCGATTGCGCTGTTGATTGAGAATACCGATGCGCGCTCGAAAGATTATTCGGAAATCAAGACCCAGTTCCGGCCCGGGCACGCCGATTTCACCTATTGGAAAAAGTACGGCATTCGGGATTACCGGGGTGGTGGCCGCTCTTCTGCCCGTGAAACCACCATGCGGGTGGCTGCCGGCGCACTGGCGCGTAAATGGTTACATCAGGAGCTGGGTATTGAGATTCTTGGGTGGCTGGCGCAACTGGGACCCATTCGCACCGATGAAAACCCACAATGGGATAGCGTGGACGACAATCCTTTTTTCTGCCCGGATCCAGGCAAGGTACCGGAATTAGAGAGTTTTATGGATGCCTTGCGCAAATCCGGTGATTCAGCCGGTGCGCGGGTCAATGTAGTCGCCAGGAATGTACCGGCTGGTTTGGGCGCGCCCTTATACGGCAAGCTGGATGCCGAATTGGCGAGCGCCATGATGAGCATCAATGCGGCCAAGGCGGTTGAAATCGGCGCAGGATTTGCCAGTGTTGCGCAAAAAGGTTCAGAGCATCGTGACGAAATGACCCAGCAGGGCTTCCTGAGCAACCACGCAGGAGGTATCCTCGGTGGTATATCCAGTGGGCAGGATATTTTGGTCAGCACAGCATTCAAACCCACCTCCAGTTTACGGCTACCCGGACGTAGCGTGGACCAGGATGGCAATGAAATCGAAATTGTAACCAAGGGCCGCCATGATCCCTGTGTGGGCGTCAGGGCCACGCCCATTGTGGAAGCCATGATGGCTTTGGTTTTGATGGATCACGTATTGCGTGACCGGGCCCAGATGGGTAAAACTCGAGGTGTACAGATTGCGCTTGATTGAAATCAATAGAACGCTTATAAACAACAGCTTACATTTACTAATTAACTGAATTTATGAATAGAAAACCCAGAATTGCCGTCGTAGGTGCCACCGGCGCTGTTGGTGAAACCATGTTGTCCATACTGGCAGAGCGCGGCCATCGCGAGGATAGAGTCGTGGCGCTGGCCAGTGAACGCTCCGTCGACGAAGACGTGGATTTCGGCAATACCCAACTGACTGTGCAGAACCTCGCCACATTTGATTTTACCGGCATCGATTACGCGCTGTTTTCCGCCGGAGGGTCGGTGAGCAAAGAGTTTGCACCGAAAGCGGCAGCCCGGGGAGCGATTGTCATCGACAATACTTCGGCCTTTCGTTACGACAAGGATATTCCTCTGGTGGTGCCGGAATGCAACGCGCATGTGCTGGATGGAATCAGCGGCGGTTGCATCATAGCCAACCCCAACTGCTCAACCATCCAGATGGTGGTCGCATTGGCCCCCATCCATCGTGAAGCCGGGATCAGCCGCATAAATGTGGCAACTTACCAATCGGTCTCCGGTGCAGGCCGCAAGGGCTTGAATGAGTTGGCCCACCAAACAGCCGCGAAACTCAACTTCAAGGAAATTGAGCCATCTGCTTTTGCCCAACCCATCGCCTTTAACGTGATCCCCCAGATTGATGAGTTGCTGGAAAACGATTACTCCCGTGAAGAGATGAAAATGGTCTGGGAAACGCAGAAGATACTCGAAGACGAAAATATTCTGGTCAATGCCACGGCAGTTCGAGTGCCGGTGTTTTATGGTCATGCCGAGGCGGTGCATTTTGAAACGCGCGAAGACATCTCCCTTGAGCGGGTGCGCGAACTACTGCAAAACGCTGCCGGGGTAATGCTGGTGGAAGGCAAGGATAAACAGCATCCGACACCATTTACACATGGCGCTGGTAAGGATGCGGTTTATGTGGGCAGATTGCGGCGTGACATCAGCCACCCGCGCGGCATCAATATGTGGGTAGTAGCGGATAACGTCCGCAAAGGGGCTGCGCTCAATGCAGTTCAGATAATGGACTATCTTGAATCCAGGCAAACGCTGGCTGGCAACTCAGCCAAGGCGCACGTAAAATCGGTAGCAGCAAGTGCCGGATAACAATTCCCGAATGGAATCAACCGGCCCAGATTTGTGGAAAGTCGGGGCCTGGTGGAGGGACAGATGTCTTACAACATGAACCCTGCCAGGCTGATTTGGCTTGCCTTGCTGATATTGCTCAGCCCATCTGTATTTGCCCTTGGTTTGGGCAATATCAAGGTGGAGTCGTATCTTAACGAACCTCTCATCGCCCGTATCGATTTGCTGGTCCGACCAGGGGAAGATATTTCTGGTGTCACTGCCAAGCTGGCATCGGCCGAAGATTACGCCTTGATTGGTGCCAGTCGCGATGCGATTTCCGTGCCCCTGCGTTTCACCGTGGACACGCAAACAGATCAACCATTTGTGCGGGTTGCCAGCAATTTGCCGGTGAGCGAGCCGGTAGTTCGATTGATTATTGAGTTGAACTGGGCCAGTGGCCGTTTATTGCGCGAATACACCCTGTTCCTTGACCCGCCTACGGTTCCATCAGTGTCCACGCCACCACCGGTCATTGACCAGCGCAGGCAGCCACCAGCCGCAGCGCAGCCTGAACCCGCAATGGAAAGTGCTGTTGAAGAAGACTCCATTGTTGAAGATTCTTATTCGGCTGCGAAGCAAGCAGAACCGCCAGAGGAAGAGTCTGTCAGCCAAACGGGTGGGCAGTTCACCAGCGACAGTGGAGCCGAAGAAAGTGTATCCGACGAAAGTGTATACGGACCGGTACAATCCGGAGATACACTCTGGCGCATTGCCAGCAACTGGGCTGATAGCTCTGGAGCCAGTGTTAACCAGGTCATGCTGGCGATTCAACGCAACAACCCACAGGCTTTCATCAATAACAACATCAATCTGTTGAAACGCGGTGCCATTCTGCGTATGCCAGGCTCAGGCGATATCTCGGCAATTTCCTCCGCTGCTGCCCGCGAAGAAGTACAGCAACAAGAGCTGGTTTTTGCCGGCGGCGTGGCCTTACAGCCCAGTTCACAAGACAGCCCGCAAGCCAGTTCTCAGGCTATTGCGCCTGCAGTTGAAACACCACTGGTCGACGTTGCCTCTGAGATGAGCAGCACCAGCCAGGCAGACCCCCGTGTGAATGAAAGCCCACAACTGGAAATTGTACCGCCGTCAGAAGACTCCGGCACGGACAGCGCTTATGGTGCTAAAGACACAGCAGAGGGCAGTTCAGCTTCCACCTCGGCGGTGGCTTTACAGGAAGAGTTGGCTCGCAAAGAAGAGGCCCTGATCACCGAACAACAAACCAATGAATATCTGCAACAGCGAATCAAGGAGCTGGAATCTCAGGTTCAGGCTGTAGGCTCTGCGGATCTGGTTGTAGAAGATGAAGAAATGGCCGCCATGGAATCGCGCTTGCGGGATCAGCGCCAGGCAGATGATAGTGCTGGCGATGTCGAAGCGGAAGCGGTTCAGGCTGCGCCCGCTGTTCCGCAAGTGACTACTGATTCAAGCTCGGCTGGAAAGCCCTGGTATACCCGTTGGATCACCTGGGTGATTGTTCTTTTGGTACTGGCAGCCGCTGCGTTCGGATGGCTCCGCAGTCGTCGCGGCGGTGATGCTCCGGAACTGGCCGTTGCTGATACGAATGAAACTGGGGTGCGTGGCATTAAGGACGAAGCAGAAGAAATCCTCAAAGTCCTCAAGCCCGCAGATAAACCGGCACATTCCATTGACGAGGATAGTGATACCGTCAGTGATGCAAGCTCTAAAGAGGAGTCGGATGACGATTCGGGCAGGCCGGTAACCCGGTTTAGCCAGTCGAGACATTTTGATCATGAAGAAGCCCATGTCCTTGATGAAGACAGTGCAGACCCTGAGGTCAGGCTTGACCTGGCGAGGGCTTATATTGCCATGGGTGATCGCGAAGCTGCCCGTGCCATCCTGGGTGAGGTTATTGAACATGGCGATGAAGCCCAGAAGGCAGAAGCACAAGATATGCTGGCTGGCCTGTAGGTGAGCTAAGGCTGATAAATGGACTGATCTCAGGGGCCGGGCAGGGCAACCTGTCCGGCCTTTGTCTTTCTTCAGGAACAGGAATATGCGCTACGCCATTGGGCTGGAATACGACGGCAGCGGTTATCTGGGTTGGCAGATACAGCGTCAGGAGCCCACGGTACAGGGTTGCCTGGAGCAGGCCGTTGCGCAGGTTGCGAATCACGAAGTGCGGATCCATTGCTGTGGACGTACGGACTCGGGTGTACATGCTCTTTGCCAAGTAGCACATTTCGATTCCATGGCAGAACGCAGTGAACGTGCCTGGGTACTGGGGATTAACAGTAATTTACCGGCTGACATCAGTGTGTTGTGGATACGCCAGGTAGATGATGATTTTCATGCCCGCTTTGCAGCTTATGCCCGGTCTTATCAATACCGGGTGCTGAACCGCTGGATACGACCGGCTTTGGAAGCGCGTTACGTCAGCTGGTATCGCAAACCGCTGGATGCAGCACGGATGCATGAGGCGGCACAGTTGCTGTTGGGTGCACATGATTTTTCGGCATTTCGGGCAGCAGGGTGTCAGGCCACACATGCGATCAGGGAAATCCAGGCGATCAGCGTCCGCCGACAGGATAACCGGATATTGTTGGACGTGACGGCCAATGGTTTCCTCTACCACATGGTGCGGAATATTGCCGGTAATCTGATGGCCATCGGCAGTGGCGAGCAGAAGCCCGGTTGGATGGCACAGTTGCTTGCAGGCCGGGACAGGACTCTGGCTGCCGCAACTGCAGCGCCGGAAGGTTTGTATTTCATGGGTGCGCGGTACCCGGAAAAATACGCGCTGCCTTCAACAGCGATTGATTTCCCGGATCAGCGGGTTCATTAATGGCCTATCGATAAAGAATCAGCGGAATGAATAATGTAAGGGTAAAAATATGTGGTCTGACCCGCGATGAAGACGTCGCGGCAGCCGTGGGCTGCGGCGTAGATGCGCTTGGATTCGTCTTTGTGCCCGACAGCAAGCGCTGCATTACTGCAGCCACAGCCACAAGACTTTGTCAGTTGGTCCCGGCTTTTATTTCACGGGTTGGATTGTTCCTGGACCAACCAGTTGCTGATATCGAAGAAATATTGCAGCAGGTGCCGCTCAGCGCCTTGCAATTTCACGGCCGCGAAAGCGCCGAATTTTGCAGACAGTTCATGCGCCCGTATATCAAGTCAGTGAGCCTTGAAGCAGGTAGCAGTATCTCTGATTTGGAGCACGTCTATCCTGACGCGGCTGCCATATTAGTAGACAGTCATGAACCCGGTGGCCTGGGAGGCACGGGAAAAACATTGGACTGGCAGCAGGTTCAACCCGGTTCGCGACCGCTGATATTGGCCGGCGGTTTGAACCCACAGAATGTCGCGGCTGCGATACAGTTGGTTCGCCCTTGGGCGGTAGATGTATCCAGTGGCGTGGAGTTTTCTCCTGGCATCAAGGATGCCGCAGCAATAAAGCTATTTATCAGCGAGGCAAGGCAGTGAGTACAGAGGCGTTACAGGCATTATTCCAAGCAACATCCCAAGCAACATCCCAAGTATCAACTCTGGTATCAGAGCCCGATAATGGAGGGCATTTTGGCCCCTACGGCGGCAGTTATGTATCTGAAACACTGATACACGCACTGGATGAGCTGAAAACAGCCTGGAATCGCTGGCGTAAAGACGATGATTTCGTCGCCAGGCTGGATGCCGATCTGGCGCATTTTGTCGGCCGGCCGTCACCGGTCTATTTCGCCAAACGGTTGACCGAATTATCGGGCGGGGCTCGTATCCTGCTCAAACGTGAGGATTTGAATCACACCGGTGCGCACAAGATCAACAACACCGTTGGCCAGGCCTTACTGGCTGAGCAAATGGGTAAAAACAGATTGATCGCCGAAACCGGAGCGGGGCAGCATGGCGTTGCTTCTGCAACAGTGGCTGCGCGGGCGGGCAAGGAATGTGTGGTCTACATGGGCGAAATCGATATTGCCCGTCAAGCCAGCAACGTGTTTCGCATGAAGCTGCTGGGCGCGGAAGTTCGCCCCGTCAGTAGTGGGTCGAAAACCCTGAAGGATGCTTTGAATGAGGCCATGCGGGATTGGGTATCGAACATCGACGATACTTTTTACATCATCGGTACCGCAGCGGGTCCGCATCCTTACCCGGTTATGGTGCGGGATTTCAATGCCATCGTGGGCCGCGAAGCCAGGCGCCAGATGCTGCAACAATATGATGCTTTGCCGGATGCGCTGGTTGCCTGCGTTGGCGGCGGCTCCAATGCCATAGGTCTGTTCCATCCTTTTATTGGCGACAGCTCGGTCAGGATGTTTGGTGTTGAAGCGGCTGGGCGAGGTCTGTCTTCCGGTGAACATTCGGCATCTTTGTGTGCTGGCCGGCCGGGCATCCTGCACGGTTGTCGCACCTATTTGATGGATGACAGTAATGGGCAGATCATCGATACCCACTCTGTTTCAGCCGGTTTGGATTATCCGGGAGTAGGCCCGGAGCATTCCTGGCTGAAGGATACGGGCCGGGTCGAATACGTGGGTATTACCGATCAGGAGGCACTGGATGCATTCCATAAACTGACCCGCCTTGAAGGCATTCTGCCAGCGCTGGAAAGCAGTCATGCGGTTGCCTATGGCATGAAGCTGGCGGCAAACATGCGGCCGGATCAGACGGTTCTGGTTAATTTGTCGGGCAGGGGCGATAAGGATGTAGCCACCGTGGCAGACCTGGAGAAAATAACGCTGTGACTAATCGCATAGACCAATGTTTCATCCGGCTTGCCGCCAAATCCCGCAAGGCGCTGGTGCCATTTATCACTGCTGGTGACCCGCATCCGGACTGGACTGTGGGCATCATGCACCAGTTGGTGGCGTCAGGTGCCGATTTGCTGGAGCTGGGTATTCCTTTTTCCGATCCGATGGCCGACGGGCCGGTAATACAGGCTGCCAGTGAACGTGCCATTCGCAAGGGCGTCTCGTTGCGTTCGGTTTTGAGCATGGTGGCAAGCTTCAGGGAACAGGATCAGACTACTCCGGTAGTCCTGATGGGCTATATGAATCCGATCGAACGCTATGGCTATGAAGCTTTAGCCGCAGATGCCGAAAAATCAGGCGTGGATGGCATACTGATGGTGGATTGCCCGCCTGAAGAAATGCTGGAGTTGACGATTCTGTTAGAGCAGCATGGCGTCCACCCGATTCGTTTGCTGGCCCCGACGACCACATCTGCACGGATCGGCTTGGTGGCAAAGCATGCCAAGGGTTATTTGTATTACGTCTCCTTCAAAGGCATAACGGGCGCGGACAAACTGGATCAAGCAGGCATCGTGGCTCCCCTGAAAGAAATAAGGCAACACACCGACTTGCCAATAGCCGTGGGCTTCGGCATTAAGGATGCCGAAACAGCCGCCGCTGTATCGCAACTGGCTGATGGGGTGGTAATCGGCAGCGCGCTGGTTGAAACGCTGGCCAAAGCAATTTCAGTTGAGAATGCTGCTGAGTTGGCTGCCGGGTTTCTTGCGCCAGTTCGTAAGGCCATGGACAATGTGGCAGCATAAGCCAGCCGCGGTAACCAGAGAGAGACAGTCTAATGAGTTGGTTCCAGAAACTGATGCCAGCAAGAATTCGCACTGAGGGTGGTAACAAGCGTACGGTACCTGAAGGCTTGTGGACCAAGTGCCCGGACTGCACAGCGGTGCTGTATCGCCCGGAACTGGAGCGCAACCTGTTGGTATGTCCCAAGTGCAACAAGCACATGCCGGTGGGCGCACGGGCCCGTTTGCTGCAGTTCTTTGATCCCGATACCACCCAGGAAATCGCCGCCAATCTGGAACCCACCGACCCGCTCAAGTTCCGTGATACCAAAAAATACAAAGACCGCATCATTGCCTCGCAGAAAGCTACCGGTGAGAAAGACGCGCTGATCGCCATGCGCGGAAAAATGCAGGATGCGCCATTGATCGCCTGTGCTTTCGAATTCCGCTTTATGGGTGGATCCATGGGTTCAGTGGTAGGGGAAAAGTTTGCCCGTGCCGGGCAGGAAAGTTTGCGTACCCGTACTCCCCTGGTGTGTTTTTCGGCCACCGGCGGTGCGCGCATGCAGGAAGGTTTGTTGTCGCTGATGCAGATGGCCAAAACCAGTGTGGTGCTGGCCAAACTGGCTGAAAACGGTATTCCCTTTATCTCGGTTTTGACGCATCCCACCATGGGTGGTGTGTCGGCCAGTTTGGGTATGCTGGGTGACGTGAATATCGCGGAGCCCGGTGCATTGATCGGTTTCGCGGGCCCGCGCGTGATCGAACAAACCGTTCGGGAAAAACTGCCGGAAGGTTTTCAACGGGCAGAGTTCTTGTTGGAGAAAGGTGCCATCGACATGATCGTGGACCGGCGCCAGTTACGTGACCAGATCGCCCGCCTGCTGGCATTGCTTGGTGGCGGCTCACAGCCCCGGCCGGTAATTGGCGAACTGGTGCACCTGAGCTGAAGTAATCCTGTTTTTTCAGCCGGTTTTCGACACGGCGTTCATGGCTAATTCGCACCCCTCTATGCCCAGTAATCCTGACCTCAAAAAACTGCAGGATTGGCTGCGTGTTTTGGAAACACGCCATCCCACCACCATTGATCTGGGTCTGGCTCGTGTGGGCGAAGTCTGGCGCCGGTTGGGACAACCGCGGCCGGCAAAACAAGTCTTTATCGTGGCAGGCACCAATGGCAAGGGCTCTACGGTGGCCTACATCGATGCTATGTTGCGAGCCTTATCCTTTCGCAGCGGCATGTACACCTCACCGCATGTGTTTCGCTACAACGAGCGTGTCAAGACGGGTGACCAGAGAGAGACTAAAGAAGCCAGCGACGCCGAAATGGTCGCGGCGCTCAATGCCGTAGAACAAGCCAGGGCGGACACAGGTTTGAGCTATTTCGAGCACGGAACACTGGCCGCTTTTCTGCTGATGGAGCAAGCGGAGCTGGATTTTGCGGTGCTTGAGGTTGGTCTTGGCGGGCGGCTGGATGCAGTAAACCTGATTAATGCGGATTGTACCGTGATCACTCCGATCGGTCTGGACCACCAGGAATACCTGGGCCCGGATCGGGAATCCATTGGTTGCGAAAAGGCTGGTATTTTGCGCCAGGGTCGTCCTTTGATCTGCGGTGAAGCCGAACCACCAGCCAGTGTGATACGTCGCGCACAGGATCTGGCGGTGCCGGTGCAGCGATTGGGTAAGGAATTCCGGGTGCAATTGCGCGAGGAAGGCTTGCTTTGGCAGAGTGAAAACCAGCAATTGATGCTGCCTGAACCGCCGTTGATGGGACCTCATCAGTGCAACAACCTGGCGACTGCCGTTGCTGCGGTAGGCACCTTGTTGCCAGAGGCTGTTGCGCAACCAGAAAAACTCGCGCAAGGCATCAAGGCAGTGCGCCTGCCCGGTCGTTTGCAGCCGCATCCTCATGACCCGCGCATCATCATCGATGTCGGGCACAATCCATTGGCGGCCGAGGTGGTCAGTCAAATGCTGCACGCAAACGGTAGCCGTGCAGATATCTGTGTGTTGGCCATGTTGCGTGACAAAGATGCAGCAGAGGTGGTCCGTATCCTGGACGGACAAGTAGGCCAATGGTTCTGCGCTGGATTGGAAGGTGAGCGTGGTCGCAGCGGGGTCGAACTGGCCGAGTTGGTGGCGGGAATCAGCGGTCGACAACGCGTCAAAGCATTTGCTCAGGTTGAAGATGCAGTGCTAGCTGCCGCTCACAACGCAGCAGAATTTCAACTGATACTGGTATTCGGATCTTTTGTTACTGCAGCAAAAGCTCTGGGTTGCGGTTTGCCCAAGGTATAGCCGTGTTGTTCCGGCCTTGCCCGGACAATGAATTAACACGCGGTGGGTCATGCTGCTAGAATCGCTCTGCACAGCAGCAACACGTTGCCATTTGACTAGCCGGAAGTAGCACTATGGATAAAGCACTGAAACAACGCCTGGTCGGCGCCAGCGTTTTGATTGCATTAGCGGTGATCGTGCTGCCCATGTTACTGAGTGGTCGGCCCGATTCAGAACAGCAGCAATCGGAGCAGATTGAGTTGCCGGCACGACCTGATGGTGCGTCCTTTGAGACTCGTCGTTTTCCCCTGGTAGAAGAAACGGCTGCACCCCAGAAGCGGGCGGAGCCCAGGGAACAAGTACAGCAATCACCCGAGTCAGATTCTGTCTCTCCGGGTGCTACTGCCAACGTTAATTCCCAACTGGGCGATACGGAAACCAACGACCCGGTGGCAAACGTGAGTACAGATGAAGTTGGAGATGTTGTGCAGCAAGTCGCATCGCAGGCGGATGAAGATGGCCTCGACGGCCTGCCGCCGATCGCTTCGATAGAACTGCCGGTCAGTGAAAAAGTGGATCTGCCCGTGGCTGTGGCAGCCCCCGTCCAGACAACGCCGGCGCAAAGTTCCAACGGCCGCTATGCCGTGCAAGTAGCCAGCCTGGGTAGTGAAGTCAATGCCAAACAATTGCAGTCCAATCTTGAAGCCAAAGGCTTCAATGCCGTCACTGACACAATTGAGTCCGATGTGGGCCGTTTGAATCGTGTCAGGGTAGGGCCTTATGACTCAGAAGCTGAAGCCATGGCGGCAGTAAAAAAAATTCACAGTCAGGTGGATGGTGTCAGTCCACGCATGGTAGACCTTGATCCGGCAGCCACAACCCTGGTTACCAACCCTTCAGATCCGCTGGTGCGATGGGTAGTGCAGTTGGGCAGTTTTGGTGAAAGCTCCAATGCAGAAAACTTGGTCACGCAGGTTCGTGCCCAAGGTTTGAGTGCGTACAGTGAAAAAGTCACTTCATCTTCTGGTGCTGCCATCAATCGCGTGCGTGTCGGGCCCTTTCTGCTACGTGGAGATGCGACTAAAGCGCAGCAGGATTTGAATTCCAGCCTCAGTATCAACGGCGTGGTCATGAGTGCGGATTGATGTGCACTGGGTATTGGTCATAAAACTCCTCCAGCCTTAGCCATGATTTGGCCTGATTACGTCATTCTGGCTGCCGTTGCCATCTCCGTATTGGTGGGTGCATTGCGTGGCTTTATTAAAGAAGTACTGGCTCTGGCCATCTGGGCCTTGGCTTTCGTGCTCGCCTATCGATTTGCTGGCGATGTAGGCGCTTTGATGGAGGCGCGGGTCAGCCTTCCGTCCGCCCGCCTGGCCATGGGGTTTGCCGGAATTTTTCTGGTTGTGCTGGTTTTGGGTGGGCTGCTGGTTTATTTGATCGGTCGGCTGGTGGAATCTACCGGCCTGAGTGGCACGGACAGATTGCTGGGTGGTGCCTTCGGCGCCGCCAGGGGATTGGCCATTGTAGTGACTTTCCTGTTGATAGCCGGATTAACCCCCATTCCTGCAGACCCCTGGTGGAAAGAATCAGCCCTGATTGAGAGATTGATGCCTTTGGTGGACTGGGTCGCCGGGTTTTTGCCTGAGAGTGCCAGTCAACAACTGGATTTTGATCCCCAATCTGAACCTTAGTCTGATCGCCAATCTGATCAACTGGCCGAGCCCCAGCCGGGTCAAGGTCCCGATCAATAGATTGAAGCACAAAAATCCGCTGATAATGCTCAGGCGTATATTAGTGACCTGTAACAGAGAAATCGATAGCGCCTCGCTCGGCCTTGCGGTGCCTGACTGGGTCTTCACTCTGCCGATAGCTGCGGTTATCGGCCTCGCTCCAGACCGGCGCCAGGCACCACCATTCCTTCGCGTTCCATCTACCGCTCTCTCTGTTACAGGCCACCAGTGGCCGTGTTAAACTTCGCCCCGGGCGTGCCGCCCCCAGTCTGAACGGATCGTTTTTCATGTGTGGAATCATAGGAATAGTCGGTAACAGTGATGTTGCAGCTTCCATTTACGAAGCGATGACCATGTTGCAGCATCGGGGCCAGGACGCCGCCGGCATCGCTACATTGGATGGCTACCAGATCAATTTACACAAAGGCAGTGGCCTGGTGCGCGATGTGTTTGGCCCGGCTGAAATGCGCCAACTGGCTGGTACCACCGGCATTGGACATGTTCGCTACCCAACAGCCGGAACCGATGAAACTGCCGAAGCGCAGCCTTTTTACGTCAACTCACCATACGGCATTGCCCTGGGGCACAACGGCAACCTGACCAATACCGAAACACTGACACAGGAGTTGTTTGACAGCGATCGCAGGCACCTCAATACCCGTTCTGACTCGGAAGTTCTGTTGAATGTGTTGGCGCACGAGCTGCAAGCGCTCAATCCGAAAGCCTTGCGCCCGGAACACCTGTTTCTCGCCGTGGATGCGGTGCATCGGCGGTGTAAAGGTGCCTATGCTGCGGTGGCTATTATTCCCGGACACGGCATGTTGGCTTTTCGCGATCCCTGGGGAATTCGTCCCGCTGTACTGGGCAGACGGGAATCGAAAGCCGGAATGGAATACGCTGTTGCATCGGAAAGCGTTGCACTGGATGGACTGGGTTTTGAATTTATGCGTGATCTGCGGGCTGGTGAAGCTTTGTTCATCACTCTGAATGGCGAATTGCATTCGCACAACAGTCCACTGGCACAGCATCTGACACCGTGCATTTTCGAATACGTTTATTTTTCTCGCCCCGACTCTCTGATCGACGATATCTCGGTCTATAAGGCCCGATTGCGTATGGGTCAGGCTTTGGCGAGGAAGATATTACGCGAGCGGCCTGATCACGACATTGATGTGGTTATTCCTGTACCCGATACCAGTCGCACAGCGGCCTTACCCTTGGCCTTTGATCTGGATGCCAAGTACCGCGAAGGCTTTATCAAGAATCGATATATTGGTCGGACGTTCATCATGCCTGGCCAGGAAGAGCGCCAGAAATCGGTAAGGCAGAAACTCAACGCCATTGAATTGGAATTCCGTCGCAAGAACGTGCTGATTGTGGACGATTCCATCGTCCGCGGAACCACTTCAAAACAGATCATCCAGATGGCTCGTGATGCAGGTGCCCGCAAAGTGTACTTTGCTTCGGCTTCTCCTCCGGTGCGGTATCCCAATGTGTACGGCATTGATATGCCGGCCACCTCAGAATTGATTGCTTCGGGCCGCAACCGGGAAGAAATTGAGCGGGAACTCGGTGCGGATTGGCTGATTTATCAGGATCTTCCGGATCTGGTTGAGGCCTGTCGTGGCGGCATTAAAGGTGTTTCGCAGTTCGACACTTCCTGTTTTTCCGGTGAGTATGTCACTGGCATCAGTGACGATTATTTACAGGCCTTGCAGGTCTCCCGCTCTGATCTGGTGCGCGCGCAACGACGTGCGGCCAGCGTTCGTTAGGGCGAGATAGTTTATGCAACGCGAAGCCATGTCCAAGGTTGATACCGCCTGGTTGCGTATGGAGCAACCCACCAACCTGATGATGATCACCGGTGTAATCGGATTGGGCAAAAAGGCCAGTTACGAAAACCTGATCGAAACCATCAGTCAGCGCTTCCTGACTTTTCGACGATTCCGGCAGAAAGTTACCAAAACGTCTTCCGGCGCATACTGGGAAATCGATGAAGATTTCGACCTGCATGGCCACGTGCGTCGTGTGGCGCTGCCTGGTGCTGCTGACCAGGATGAGTTGGAAGAATACGTCAGTGATTTGGCCAGCACTGCATTGGATCCTTCGCGACCCTTGTGGCAATTCCACTACGTGGAAAACTTCGTTGACGGTCCGGTGGTAGTCACGCGCATACATCATTGCTACGCTGATGGTATCGCGCTGGTGCAGGTGTTTCTCAGTCTTACCGATACCGAGCGCACAGACATTTACAAGCAGGTCAACAGTAAATCCTGGAAGAAGCAAAGAGTCAAAGAGTCCAGTGTTTTCCAGCGTTTGCTTGAACCCGCGAAAGATGGCGTGGATTTTGCCATTCACAAATCGCAGCAGTTGTTGGAAGAGGCCGTACAGATTCTGCAGCAGCCTGACAAAGCAGGTGAGTACCTGACAGTTGCAGGTGAGTTGTTGCGGGAGCTATCGCAGGCGTTGTTGCTACCCAATGATCCACCCAGTCGTTTCAAGGGCAAACTGGGCGTGCGCAAACGGGTGGCCTGGGCTGATCCCATTCCATTGGAAGAAGTAAGGGCCCTCGGTAAATCCCTCGGTTGTACCGTTAATGATGTTTTGATTGCTGCAGTCAGTGGCGCTTTGCGCGCTTATCTGCAAGAGCGTGAACACGATCTGGAAAACCTGCCGGAAATACGTGCCACGGTTCCGGTGAATCTCCGACCGTTGGAGCACGCTAAAGAATTGGGCAATCATTTCGGTCTGGTATTCCTGGCTTTGCCGGTTAACGAGGCTAACCCGTTGGAGCGCGTTTACCGTGTGCAGGAGCGCATGAACGAGTTGAAAGCCAGTCGCCAGGCGACTGTGGCTTTTGGTTTGTTGGCCGCACTGGGCATGGGGCCGCACGCAGTGCAGAAACCCGCTTTGGACTTGCTGAGTGAAAAGGCCACCATGGTTTTGACCAACGTGCCTGGGCCGCAGCAGCCGCTGTATCTGGCCGGTGGCGAAGTCAAGGACATGATGTTCTGGGTGCCCCAGTCCGGAACTATTGGCATGGGTGTGAGCATACTCAGTTATAACGGCCAGGTATTTTTTGGCCTGATGACGGACCGGCGGCTGGTCAATGACCCGGCGAAAATCATTGACCGCTTCGGTGTTGAGCTGGAGAAATTACTCAAGCTGGCCATGATGCTGCCGCTTGGCGAACGCCCCTGCAGAGGCCTTGCCGAAGACTTGCTGTCGTTGGGTATTCAGTTTCTGCCAGATGAGGCGTAAAGCCGGATAGGCCAAACTGTAACCGCCCTGAATTCAGAAAAACGATTATAAGATGTTGTTTCATTGAGACTTTGTTCACAAATATGTCCGCCTTGGTGCAATATGCGGGTTAGCAAGCCTGCCTGACGGCAAACCCGGATTTACCCGAATTGTTTTCTTATCTGTCCTGATTGCGCCAGCGATGTACCAGATCTTCCACGCTGATATCGGCTGGCCCATGATGCCACTGGCCAGCATAATCAATGTCACTGGAATTGGGCGGAGGATCCGGGCGATAGATTTGCACCCTGATGGGCATCGGAACGGACTCGCCTACAATAATAGCTTCACCTTGAGCCAGAGTTGATAAGGCGTCCAGCATACCCCTGGCCGCATCCGGCACCAGTTGACGGACATATTCCTGGTCATCCGGATTGGAAATACGCAGGCAAACAAAACTGTTGCATTGTGCCAATACCGTTTCGGATAACTCGTGCGGACGTTGGCTGACGACACATAAGCCTACACCGTACTTACGGCCGGTCTTGGCGATACGCTCCATGGCGCGGCGGGTCTGTTTATGTTCATCCGAGTCGCTACGCGTAATGTAGGAATGCGCTTCTTCACAAATCAGGAATATGGGAAATTCGCGACAGCGCGGGTTCCAGTAATTGAACTCGAACGCCAGGCGACCTATCTGCGAAGTGACCGTGGCGTGGATATCGTAGGGAACCGCGCTGAGGTCCAGCACGGTAACCTTGGCCCGGGGCTGGCCCAGGCCGACGAAGTCCCTGAGCAAATCGGGAAGTGACTCAGATGAGTTTCGTTTGGCCGGCTTCAACAGGAAATCGTAACGGTTGTCATTCATGCGGCTTTGCAGCTTGACCAGCAACTGGTCGAATTTACCGAATAAGGCGGTCGTGCCTTTGCCGAAACTGCTGGTAGCCTCGTTGACGACTCTGAATCTTTTTACCAACTCATCCAGAGAAAAATACAGCGGTGTATCCACTGTGATATGTCCGGTATCCATGGAGCTGTTTGCTTCGCGCTTCAACTCCAGCACCGAATTGCGCAAAAAGGCGATTTGTACCGGCGCATCTTCGTCATCGTGGTCAATCAGCAATTCCACCAGGTCGGAAAAGGTGAGCAGCCAATAGGGCATTTCCAGTTCATCGGCATCGATGCAGCGGGTTAGTTCCTTGGGAAAAGCTGAATGTGAGCGCAAATCGGATTTCTTCAAACCATACTCACCATGCAAGTCGAGCAGGATGATATGGGCATTGGGCATGGCTTTGAGAGCAGACTGGATCATGCTGGTTACCGTCCACGACTTGCCAGAGCCGGACTGGCCAAGAATGGCGACGTGGCGCCCAAAGAATGATGAAGCATCTATGTACGCTTCTATCGATTCAAAAGAGCTCAAGTAACCGATCTTGAAATCGGCATCGGCGTAACCTGCGAACAAGCCGCTCAAGGCTTCCGCGGTTACGATATAAACCTCTGCGCCGGTGGTGGGGTAGTGGGCTATACCGCGATAAAAATCACCTTGCTGATTCAGCTCGCCTACCGGGTTCATGCGCACCATCCGCACCAGTTCACCCGCAGAGCCACGCTGTTGCCACATGCTTTCTACCAGGGTCAGAACTTGATAGCCATGATGCGATACTCGCATATAAGTGCCCACCTGACCCACTTTGATGCGGTCGGTACCGATGATCACTTCATCTTTAAAGCCCTCATCATCACCGATGAGTTGGGCTACGAAATCGGTACCGGTTACTTCGACCAGATGGCCGACCAAGCTGTGTTTGTCATTGTTAATTTCCATCGCCATTTCCCTGGAAACTGCAGACCGGACGACAAGCGTCTGGACCATGCTTCCTGTCAGATTCATCCGTGAGCGCTTATCCTACCCTGAACAGGCGTATCCTGAAAGCAATCAGTGCGTTGCAGCTTGGTTCGCATAAAAAACTTCAGTGCAGGACTTTCCGCCCTGAGATACCAGCCTGCCAGCGAATTATTCCAACTCCGCCTGCGCTGCCGCAATATCCAGTTGCTCCATCGCATCATTGGGTTGCATTTCCGCAGCCTTGATGTACAGGTCGGTAACTTCATCCACACGTTTGTCCCCCAATAGCATGTACAAGCCATTGCCATATTCGATATGTGCTATAGGAGACTTCGGGCATATTTTCAGAGCGGTCTCGAAGTGCTGTAAGGCTTCTTTTTCGCTGGCTCCATAGGTAACAGAGCCCAGCATTTTCCCAACTTTGTCGATGATCTCAGCGTGGTACATGCCCATAGCGATATGCGCATCTGCATGATCGGGCTGCAGTTCAAGCGTCTTGCGCAGGCTTTGAGAAATTTTACCGCCCACTCCTTGTTTGAGCGCTTTTACTACCGAAATGCTCTGGCTGTAACGACCCAGATTGAAGGCATGAAAATAGTGGCTGTTGGGGTCATCAGGGTAAGCGACTATTGCTTTCTCGGCCCGCCCGATGGCGGATTTAAAACACTCAATCTGGCGTTTTGCATCGTCTTCGAGGTAACTGGCATAAATGCCTGTAGCTTTGTTGGCGACTGCATGAGCTTGCAAACCCAATCTATCTGCCAACTTTACAGCCGCTTGAAAATCACCCATATGAAACAGCCGCCAGGCTTGCTGCGAATCCTTAGCCTCTGGAAAAGGTTCACAATCCCCCGCATGTAGCTTTTTCCAGGATTTCTTCAGGGCGGGTCCGGCAAAATCAAATGCGGACGTGTCGTAGGGGAAATCATTCCAGTTGCTCACTGCGGAATTCTCCTTTTATGCCAATGAGTGTGCCGAGATTCATAAAATAAATCAGGAAACATCGGTTTTTAGTGTGATTGCTCTAAATCACCCTCCTAGAATAGCAACACTTAATGAAGACACCTAAACAGGAGATTGTCATGGCTAAGAAGACGTTGAAAAAGAAAGTTGCAAACAAGCAGGCTAACAAAGCTGCCTCTCCCGCTGCAGCAGTTAACAAGGCAGCAGCACCGGTAATCGAATCAGCTCGTGAAATCTGGCTGGCTGGTTTGGGTGCTTTCAATGTGGCCCAGCAGGAAGGTTACAAAGTGCTGGAAGAAGGCAGTAAGATATTCGAGAAGCTGGTTGCTGAAGGCAGCAAAATTGAGTCCAGGACCCGCAAGGAAGTCCAGGGCGCCGTTAGTGACATTCGCAGCGAAGTTGAAAGCCGTGTAGTTGGGGCCAAGCATCAGGCAGACGCTGTGCGCAAGCAAGCGGTTGATAACTGGGACAAGCTCGAGAAGATTTTTGAAGAGCGTGTTGCCCGTTCATTGTCCAAGCTGGGCATTCCCAGTCAGGAAGATGTGAGTAAGCTGTCTGCACGTGTTGCCGAGTTAAGCACGCGCGTTGATGCGGTCCATGGCAAGCCAGCCGCAAAGGCCAGCCCACCGGCCAAAGCAAGCCAGCCAGCCAAGGCCAGCAAGAAAGTAACTGGCAAGAAAGTCGCCGGCAAGAAAGCTGCGCGTAAGGTGGCCAAGCCAGCCGCAGCACGCAAAACTCCACGTAAGCCAGCAGCCAAGAAAGTGGCAGCCAAGGCCGCGACACCGGCAGCTAACTCTAACTAAGTCAGGCCTCGACTAATCAGGTTTGGCTGGTTTGGAAAGCTCCACGAAAGACCGGCTCGGAACTTATTCGAGCTGGTCTTTTTTTGCCTCACATCTTGAAGCCGGTATCAGTTCGCATAGCCTTGTACCAATTCGGTGAACTGTTTTCTGTCCGGCGGGCGCAGATAAGGTATGACCAACTGCAAGACCCCGGCAATGGCGTTGGTTTGGACCGAACCATTGGCCAGCCCATCTGCGTCAATCAGTTCGGCATAGGAAATCCAGTAAGTCAGCGCCAGCATCAGGTTGTTGAGCAGCAGGGTTTTCTCATTTTTTGTGATGCGCAGCTTGTCCTGTCGTTCCAGGCTCTCTATCAAGCCTCGAACTGCTTTGCGCTCCATGCGCAGCAGCCCGAGAAATGCCTTGCCCAAATTGGGTACCTGATGGGCCAGATCAGTCAGGTTTCGGTACAGAAATCTGAATCGCCCCTTCAGTTCAAAAGACAGGTGCAATTGAAACCACAAGTCTTCGGCTTCCAGCGAAGAATTTTCTGGTACTTCCAGCAGGGGTTGGAACTGCGCCAGGAATCGCTTGAACAACTCCAGCACGATGTCGTGCTTGCTGCGGAAGTGGTAATACAGGTTGCCGGGGCTGATATCGGCTTCCAGAGCGATCTGATTGGTTGTGACTCTGGGTTCGCCCAGTTCGTTGAACAAGGACAGACTGATCTCCAGAATATGCTCGCGGGTATTTCGTTTCACCGGAATTCCAGTCTGGTCTGTTTGTTCTTAGCATTTTTCACGGCATTGAAGTCACATTGATCCGCCCAATTTGCGAACCATTTCAATGTGCTGCTTTTGAGCATCGGCGCTGGACATGCGAGCTAACTTGCCCCAGGCTTCGTACTTGGCGCTGCCGATAAAGTCCATGAAACCTGGCTTTTCTCCGGATACGTCTCCCGCCGATCCCTGTTTGTAGAGTGCGTAGAGCTTCAACAGGGTGTTGTTGTCCGGCTTCTCAGGCAGGGATTTGGCAGCGGCTGCCGCCTGTTCAAATTGTTGTGATACTTCGCTCATAGTTGACTCGCTATGGTTTTGAAGGGCAATCATCATGCTAACGCATTCTGGTAAGATCGTCACAGGCCAGAGCGCGGAATGGGCACAATATTATTTGCACCCTGTAAACTGACGGCGCAAGGCCGCACCATGGTTCATGTTGCCAAGAATCAGGTAGCAGGCCGATCTAGATAACGGAGCAAAAATGAATTATTTCGTCACCGGTGGCACAGGCTTTCTTGGTCAAAACCTCATTGATCGTCTGCTGAAGCGCAAAGGCAGTATTTACGTACTAGTGCGTTCAGGTTCACGCGAAAAACTTGAGAAGCTGAAAAAGCGCTGGGGTGGAGACGCTAAGCGGGTGATTGCTGTAACCGGCGACATCGGCAAAAAGAACCTCGGTGTGTCACCGGCCAAACGCAAAGAAATTGAAGGAAAAATAGCGCATTTCTTTCACCTGGCAGCAGTCTACGACATCAAGGCAGACGCGGCGAGCCAGGAACTAGCCAATACCGAGGGCACAGCCAATGCAGTTGATTTTGCTGAAACCATTAAAGCCAAACGATTTCACCATGTCAGTTCGATCGCGGCTGCTGGTCTGTACCCTGGCACCTTCCGTGAAGACATGTTTGAAGAAGCTTTAGGCTTGGACAACCCCTATTTTCGCACCAAGCACGACGCGGAAGGAGTAGTGCGGCACAAGTGCAATATACCCTGGCGTGTTTATCGCCCGGGTATTGTCGTAGGTGACTCCAAAACTGGCGAAATCGATAAAGTTGATGGGCCATACTATTTCTTCAAGCTGATTCAGAAAATGCGTCGCATGATGCCGCCCTGGATGCCTGCAATTGGCTTGGAAGGGGGGCGCCTGAATATTGTGCCGGTTGATTTTGTGATTGACGCGCTGGATCACATTGCCCATAAGGCAGGCGAAGACGGCAAATGTTTTCATCTGACGGACCCCAAGCCATTACGCATTGGTGAAGTGCTGAATCTGTTTGCTGACGCAGCCCATGCGCCACAAATGACCATGCGGATAGATGCTCGCCTGTTCAGCTTTATTCCTTCGGTGATCAAGCAGGGCATCATGATGCTGCCGCCGGCCCGCAGGATTCGCAACCAGATATTAAAAGACCTGGGTATTCCGCCACAGGTGCTGGAGTTCATCAATTACCCTACCAAGTTCGACAGCCGTGAAACCGAACGGGCCCTGAAAGGCACCAATATTTCTGTTCCCGCACTTGAAGATTACGCCTGGCGTTTGTGGGATTACTGGGAACGGCACCTGGATCCTGATCTGTTCATCGATCGCAGTTTGCGCGGACATGTAAAAGACAAGGTGGTTGCTGTAACTGGAGGTTCGTCGGGTATCGGCTATGCCACTGCGGTCATGATGGCCAGAGCTGGCGCCAGAGTTGCTATCGTGGCCAGGGACAAGGACAAGCTGGCTGAGACGGTAAGGGAAATCCGCGATGCGGGTGGACAGGCCTGGAGCTATTCAGCCGATTTGGCGGAAATCGATGCCTGCGACAGGGTGGTAAAGGAGATTCAGGAAGAATTGGGTCCGATCGATATCCTGGTCAACAATGCCGGACGTTCCATTCGCCGGTCCATTTCTTCTTCTTATGATCGATTTCATGATTATGAACGCACCATGCAGTTGAACTATTTCGGCAGCCTGCGCCTGATCATGAATGTGTTGCCAGCCATGGAACAGCGGCACAGTGGCCAGATCATCAATATTTCTTCCATTGGTGTTTTAACCAATGCACCGAGGTTTTCGGCCTATGTGGCATCTAAAGCGGCACTGGATTCATTTTCCCGCTGTGCGGCTGCAGAATTTAACGATATAGGTGTCAGTTTCACAACCATCAATATGCCGTTGGTCAGGACACCCATGATTGCGCCTACGAAACTGTATGACAATGTGCCCACCATCACGCCAGAAGAAGCCGCCAATATGGTGAAACATGCGGTCATTTATAAGCCACAGCGTGTTGCCACCCGTCTCGGTGTGTTTGCGCAAGTACTTCATGCGATCGCACCCAAGGTGGCAGAGATTGTTATGAACAGTGCTTTCCGAATGTTTCCGGATTCAGCAGCCGCAAAAGGTGTCAAGCAAGGCCAGGTCGAGGCCTCGCAGGAACAACTGGCCTTTGCCAGCCTGATGCGTGGCATCCATTGGTAGAGTTGAGTACCAGCCAAGTGCCAACTAAATGCCAAAAATAACGCCAGAAAACCCAAATATTAATGATTAAGGAAAATGTTCCATGTTGAAGTTAAATGACCCCGCACCGGATTTCGCTCTGGATGATGACCAGGGCGGACAGTTCACCTTATCGGCTAACCGCGGCGAAAAAATCCTACTGGTTTTTTATCCTGGAGACAATACGCCGGTATGCACCAAGCAGTTGTGTGAATATCGCGATGGCGTCGAGGCCTTCGCAGACCTCGGTGTGCGGGTGGTGGGTATCAGCAAGGACGATGCCGCTTCTCATCAGAAGTTTCGCGCTAAACATAAGCTGCCATTCAGTTTGTTGAGTGATCATAATCTGAAGGTTGCCGGTCTTTATGACAGCAAGGGCATCATGGGCATGAAGCGTTCCATTTTTCTGGTAGACGAAAAAGGCATAATCCGCTATCTGCATGTTGAAAGCCTGGCCTTGTTCAGACGCAGCAAAGACGAGCTGGTTGGAGTAATTTCCCAGCTCGACACATAATTTCTAAAGCTTATGGTTGCGGCTGCTCAAGCCTTTCGACAGGCTTTGCAGGGCAGCAATGAATTCGCTTGGGCCATTGACCAGCCCGAGTTTCCCTTGGCTGAATTCTTGCTCGTGCAAGATTGGCAAAGACAGCGATTCAAAATCACCTACGCTGATTTTGTTGCCAGTAACACCGACCAGGCCGCTTGTCGGTTCTTCCTCGAAGAGCTTTACGGTGGCCTGGGTTTTCGTCAGCGCGATGAAGATGTGCACCGTGTTGAGCCCATCATGAGTCGTTTGTTGCCGGAGAAGGCCTTGCAGGCTCTGACTGAAGCATTGCAGTTGCAGGTGATCAGCCTGGAACTGGATTTGTGTATGGCTGAGGAAATTCGTCGAACAGGTCTGTCGCAAATTGAAGAGACAGACTATGCCAGTATTTACCAAAATTGTTTTCGCCAACCGGAGCGGCTGCGACAAATCAATTTGATTCGTAAATTAGGTCACGAACTGGAGGCGCTGACACGAATGCCACTGTTGTTGGGACTGGTAAAAGCAGTCCGCAAGCCTGCGGTTGCCTCGGGCTTTGGCCGTTTACATCGTTTTCTGGAGCAGGGCTTGTCGGCATTCAAGCAGTTGCAGGACCCTCATCATTTTGTAGAAAGCATTTATCAACGTGAGCTTGCTCTTATGCAGAAATGGCAGGCTGAGAAGCCGCACAACAACGATGATTCAGTCAGTTGTTGAAGGTGCAGTCAAAATGATCACGCAGGTAATGGCGAATTTCATTTTCCAGCTTGTCCTTGAACAACGACAGCATAAAGCCAAGTTCCGCAAGGATATGAATCTGTTTTCCGTCAACTTTGATCGTGCCATTTACTCCTGTGCGTTGAAAGTGAATGGTGTCTTCGTCCCAGCCATATTCAATATCAAATTTGTTCGCCAGATCTTGTGCCAACTGGTCAGCCGCATCCTGCGCATCTTCGCGGCTCATGGTATGCAAAGCATGGATGTCAATTCCGGGCATGTTTGTTCCGACCTGTTTTGGGCTGAGTGCAGTTTAGTGCGAGTTGTGGTTCGCAACCAGTCCGTGCGGGGGTTTGCCGCCCAATGAAACATTCAGGGAAACATTCTGGGAAATATTCTGGGAAATATTCTGGGAAACAATCTGGGAAACAATCTGGGGAATTATCCGGGAAATTACGCTGGCGTATCGCGGCTGTTTTATTCAGCCTTGTGCTGGCGATTTTAGTGACACTGGTGTTCAGTGCCAGCTCGTGGCTGGAAACCGAAGCGGGCCGCAACCTGTTGCAACGTGAGTTGGGAAAGAGTCTGGGTCTCAAGGCTGAATTGCGGGAAGATTATGCACTGAAGCTGTTTCCCGGAATTCGCATTGCGGGAAAACAATTGCTGCTCAGCCCAGTCGATACAAACCAGCCAATCGCAGAGATTGATGCTTACGAGCTGCATTTGGCTCTGTGGCCGCTGTTGCGCAAGGAAATACTGATCCACAAACTTGCCGTGTACAACGGCCGCCTGGATGTGGATTTGCTATCACAGCAGGCTGAGACTGGAGTTGAAGGCCCGGCCTTGCAATTGCCGAAAATCGAATCCATGGTAATTACCGGGCTGAGATTGTTCCAAGCCAGCAAGGAATCTATTCGAATATCCAGACTGGAAGTGCAGAATTTTGCGGACAGCCGGAAAGCTCCCTTTAACCTCGAACTGACCCTGCCGGCCACCACGGCCAAGTCCAGCACCATCAGTCTTGAAGGTGTTATGCAGCTCGCTGCGAATCCTTTCAAGATAAGCCTTGATGTCGATGGCGTATTGCTGTCATTGGACGGGCAGGCTTGGCCTTTGGGTGCGGGGCAACTGAACTGGTCTGGTGAAAGTGGCGAGGCTACGGCTCAATTACAGGGTAAGCTGCTGGGCTTTTCCAGCAACATCGAGTTATCAGCACAAATGACGGATTCGATGATTTTGCAAGCGCGGCTTGAGCTGCGTTCCAGTGATTCCCATTTACTGGCAGCCAGGCTGCAGGCAGTTGAAGAGGCCAGTCGTTGGTCGCTGCAGCAAGTAAACTTGAACCTGGATGGGCAGGAGTTGGTTGGTTCTGGATGTTTGGAAACCAGCGATCCAGTCCTGTTGCAATTGCAACTGCACACCAATCAATTGGATGTGGATGCCTTGCAAGAACTGCTGCCTGCGAACTTATTGCCTGCGAGTAATGATAAAGATTCAGCCTCACTGGATTTACCCTTGCAGCTTGCAATTGTGCTGAATGCCGATCAAGCGACGATGTCGGGTGCTATTGGCCGCGATGTTCGTTTGTTGCTTGGAAGTGAACCCGATTGCTCCGCAGATGGAAATCAGCTTTTGAACTAAGACTATGGGCGCAGCCTTGAGCCTTGCTTTACAATCACCCGTTCTGTCATAAATCAGATGAATGGGCCTGACTCGGCCCAAGTCGGCCCAAGTCGGCCCAAGTCGGAAATATTTGAATGCCAAGCAAGAAAGAAACCCCGGGTACTCAGCAACTCGCCGATGTACGCAACGAAATTGACCAACTGGATGAACAGATTCAGGGCCTGATCAGCGACCGGGCGCGGCTGGCTTTTCGGGTTAGGGCCAGCAAGGGTGAATTTGCTCAGGCCGTCGACTATTATCGTCCCGAGCGCGAGGCGCAAGTATTGCGCAATGTCATTCAACGCAACCAGGGCCCGTTGACCGACTCGGAAATGGTTCGATTATTCCGCGAGATCATGTCGGCATGCCTGGCACAGCAGGAACCACTCAAAGTGGCCTATTTGGGCCCGGAAGGCACGTTTACCCAACAGGCCGTTAACCGGCATTTCGGTCATTCGGTACTTGCTCTCAGTCATGCCAGCATTGACAGCGTGTTTGAACAGGTGCAACGCTCAGAAGCTGACTTCGGAGTGATACCGGTGGAGAATTCTTCGCAGGGAATTGTCAGCCACACGCTGGATATGTTTCTCAGTTCTGACTTGCACATTTGCGGCGAGATCGAATTGCGGGTGCATCAGAACCTGATGACGCATGCGAAAAACCTCAACCAGGTGGAGCGTATTTATTCCCATGAACAGTCCTTGTCCCAATGCAAGGCCTGGATTCGCGCGCACTTGCCCAAGGCCGAATTGATTGCTGTGGGTAGCAATGCTGAAGCTGCACGGCGGGTCCGTAACGCGCCAGAAGCTGCTGCCATTGCCGGGCAGTCGGCGGCCGAAGTTTACGGTGTGCCTGTGTTGTTCTCTAACATCGAAGATCGGCCCGATAACACCACTCGTTTCCTGGTGATTGGCCGGCATATACTGGCGCCATCGGGTCGGGACAAAACCACCTTGTTGCTGGCTGGCCACGAAGGGCCTGGCTTGCTGTTCAGCCTGTTAAAGCCGTTCGATAAACAATCCGTCAACATGACTCGTATCGAGTCCAGACCTTCCAGCCTGGGTAAATGGGATTACGTTTTCTTTGTCGATGTTGAAGGGCACGCCCACGACGCCGCGGTTGCTGCTGCTTTGGCCGAGCTGAAACAGATCAGCAAGCTGTGTCGAGTGCTGGGCTCTTACCCGCGGGCTATCAACGCCGAAGACAACACAACAGCTAAGCAAAAGAGCCGCAAACCAGTCAACGGTAAAAAAACGGCTGCAAAGAAGTCCAGCAAAGTAACTAAAAAGTGAAACTGATTACACGACCATTGACTGCGGCGTTGCGAGGCGAATTAACGCCGCCTGGTGATAAATCCATTTCACATCGGGCCTTGATTTTTTCCTCTTTGGCTAAGGGCGAGTCGGAAATACGCGGTTTGCTGCAGTCGGCTGACGTCGCCGCGACCGCCGCGGCCTGTCAGCAACTGGGTGCAATTATTCAGTGCCAAGGGCAGGGTGAACAACAGCGCCTGCGGGTGATAGGTACTGGTGAGCGTGGTTTGGAAAAACCAACAAAAATTTTTGATATGGGCAACTCTGGCACCGCCATGCGTTTGTTGGCTGGTGTGTTGGCTGCTCAGCCATTTGAATCAGAATTGATGGGTGATGCATCGCTCAATCGACGTCCCATGCGGCGGATTATTGAACCGCTGAGCAGAATGGGAGCAAGAATAGAGTCCACCGAATCAGGCACAGCCCCATTACGGATTAAGGGTAATACGGGTTTGCGTGGCATCGAATACCAGCTACCGGTGGCCAGTGCTCAAATCAAATCCTGCGTTTTATTGGCAGGTCTGTTTGCCAAGGGTAAAACCTGTATCACTGAACCTGGGCAAAGCCGCGACCACACCGAACGCATGCTGCCGGTATTTGGTGTTCGGGTGGGTGCAGGGCCTTGTGTTGAGGGTGGCAGTGTTCTCAGCGCAGCAAATATCCAGGTTCCAGCCGACATTTCATCTGCAGCATTTTTCATGGTGGCTGCGGCCATAATCCCTGGCTCTGAGGTGCTGCTGCGCAACGTGGGTATCAATAAAACGCGCGATGGCATTGTGCGCGTGCTGCGAGCTATGGGTGCGGACATCAGCCTGGTTGATCAACGCCAGTTTGGCCAAGAACCGGTGGCCGATATTCGCGTCAGTTATCGAACCGGTTTGCAGGGCATTGATGTCCCCGAAGTCTGGGTGCCATCACTGATTGACGAATTGCCCATCATCATGATCCTGGCTACCTGCGTTGAAGGGGTCAGCCGAATTCGTGGGGCAGAAGAGTTACGCGTCAAGGAGAGTGATCGCATTGCGGTTATGGCCAAAGGGTTGGAAACCTTGGGCATACAGATAAAGGAATATGAGGATGGTATCGATATCCATGGCAGCGACCAGGGAAGTATTTTGGGAGGCGGCGAAGTGGATGGTGAAGGCGACCACCGCTGTGCCATGAGTTTTTGTATAGCCGGCCAGGTCGCAAGAGAGACGGTCACCGTAGCAGGTGCCTCTCATATCGATACCTCTTATCCGGATTTCGTGAAGCATCTGCTGCAACTGGGTGGCCAGGTAAAGATTCAACCTCCTGCCGCTAGCGAACATGCTGGCAATGCCTGACTCAGTTCCTGTTATCACCATTGACGGGCCCGGAGGATCAGGCAAAGGCACGATTTCCATGTTGCTGGCTGAGAGCTTGGGCTGGAACCTGCTGGACAGTGGTGCGTTGTATCGATTGGTCGCCGTTGCCGCCTTGAATCAGCAATTGGAAACGGCTGCCGATGAACTCAGGCTGGGGCAGGTGGCTGCCGACCTGCAAGCCGAATTTACCGTCGAAAATCGCGGCGTCAAGGTGTTGCTGGAGGGTGAAGATGTCAGCTCGCGCCTGCGCAGTGAAGAAGTCAGTGTGTTGGCATCGCGACTGGCGACCTTGCCCGCCGTGCGCGAGGCGCTGGTCGAGCGGCAGCGGGCCTTCCGCCGGCTGCCAGGGCTGGTTGCGGACGGCCGTGACATGGGAACGGTGATATTTCCAGACGCCAGTTTGAAAATTTATCTGACCGCCAGTGTCGAAGAACGGGCACAGAGGCGCTATAAGCAGTTGAAACAAAAAGGAGAAAGTGTTAACCTCTCGCGCCTTTTCCAGGAGATAGAAGAGCGTGATCGCAGGGACCGAACCCGGATCCTGGCACCGCTCAAGCCTGCTTTCGACTCGCACATTATTGACTCTTCGGAGCTCAGCGTTGACGAAGTGCTGGCAAAGATTTTGTTTTTATGTATGGAAGCCCAGATAATAGTTTGATTTATTTGGCTAAATTATAGCGCCGCTCAGTCCCACTGATTGGGCGGATTTTATCAACGGGTGCCTTGAGGCCCCATAACCTGGGTGGGTGGCTGTCAATTCCGGCAGTTCGCCTGTGAGTAAATATCAACATGACTGAAAGTTTTGCAGAATTATTTGAACAGAGCCTGGCGATTCAAGACCTGAGACCGGGTTCTATTGTCACCGGCATCGTGATGGAAATCCGCGACGATGCTGTTATCGTCAATGCCGGACTCAAATCAGAGGGCGTTGTGCCCATCATCCAGTTCCGAAACCTTAAAGGTGAACTGGAAGTAGCGGTAGGTGATGAAGTGCAGGTTGCACTGGAAGCAGTCGAAGACGGCTTCGGTGAAACCCGCTTGTCACGCGACAAAGCCAAGCGTTCCATGGTGTGGGACAAACTGGAAGAAGCATTTGAAGGTGACGCCACCATCGAAGGCAAGATCAGCGGCAAGGTCAAAGGCGGTTTTACCGTCGATATCGAAGACATCCGAGCCTTTCTGCCGGGATCTTTGGTTGACGTTCGCCCTGTGCGTGACCCGACTTACCTCGAAGGTAAGGATCTGGAATTCAAAATCATCAAGCTCGATCGCAAGCGCAACAACATTGTGGTTTCGCGCCGCGCCGTGGTTGAGAAGGAATTCAGCGCTGAACGCGAAGCCTTGCTGGACCGCCTGGAGGAAGGTGTGATCGTCAAGGGTGTGGTCAAGAACCTGACCGATTACGGTGCTTTCCTGGATCTGGGTGGTATCGACGGTCTGCTGCACATCACCGACATGGCCTGGAAGCGCGTGCGTCATCCTTCCGAAGTGGTCAGCGTGGCTGATGAGCTGGAAGTTCGCGTACTGCGTTTCGACCGTGAACGTAACCGCGTATCACTTGGCCTGAAGCAATTGGGTGATGACCCCTGGTCGGATCTGGCTCGTCGCTATCCGGTGGGTGCACGCCTGTTTGGTGCTGTTTCCAATATCACTGATTACGGTTGCTTTGTCGAAATCGAAGACGGCGTTGAAGGCCTCGTGCATGTTTCTGAAATGGATTGGACCAACAAGAATGTCAATCCAGCCAAGGTAGTTCATACCGGTACTGAAGTAGAAGTCATGGTGCTGGATATTGATGAAGAGCGCCGTCGCATCTCTTTAGGTATGAAGCAGTGCCAGGCTAATCCCTGGGAAACTTTTGCCGCCACGCATAACAAAGGCGACAAGGTTTCTGGAGCGATTAAATCCATCACTGATTTCGGTATCTTTATTGGCCTGGATGGCGGCATCGATGGACTGGTGCATCTGTCAGATATTTCCTGGCATGATGTGGGTGAAGAAGCCGTGCGGAATTTCCGCAAGGGTGAAGAGTTAGAAGCCGTTGTTCTGGCTGTTGATCCAGAACGTGAGCGCATCTCTCTCGGCATCAAGCAAATGGATCAGGATCCGTTCGCCACCTTTATGGCTGAACATCCACGTGGTTCCCTGGTTACCGGCAAGGTCAAGGAAGTCGACGCCAAGGGGGTTGTAATTGACCTGGGCGAAGGCGTAGACGGTTACTTGCGTGCTTCTGAAATCCGTAAAGAGCGGGTTGAAGATGCCACCAAGGAATTTTCTGTGGGTGATGAAGTGGAAGCCAAGTTTATCAGTATCGATCGTAAGAGTCGTACTCTGAGCCTATCTATTCGCGCGAAAGATGATGCCGAGTTGGCTGAAGCGCTGGAAGAGTATCAATCCAGCAATGCAGCCAGTGGCACCACCTCTTTGGGTGATTTGCTCAAAGAGCAGTTGGATCAGGATCAGGAACAAGACTGATCTTCGCGGCAGCCAGCCATTGCTGGCTGCCGTTTTTCTAATCGTTTTTATGCTTTACTAAATAAAAGAAACTGCTGATGTATTAACAGGGACAAGGAAATCTCTCCATGACCAAATCAGAATTGATCGACAAGCTTTCTGCACACCAAAGACACCTGGCCCACCTCGATGTGGAACTTGCCGTCAAAGCCATTCTCGAGCAGATGAGTGCTGCTTTGTCCAGCGGAGACCGAATCGAGATTCGTGGCTTCGGTAGCTTTTCTCTGCATTTTCGCGCTCCACGAATGGGCCGAAATCCAAAAACCGGCGAAGCCGTAGCCTTACCCGGTAAGCACGTCCCTCATTTCAAGCCCGGGAAAATGTTGCGCGAACGCGTTGATCAGCCTATGCAGGCTGATAACGACTGAATTCGGACCGGGTTATCATTGCCCGATTCAAACAGTGTTAACAGACCCGAGCCTGGTTGACAGGTACTGCCGCCCGGGCCCAGCGTGAAAACGTTGCCCGGATTGGGGCCTGGAGTGAATTGTGTATCGAATCGGATTTATTTTTGTCGTGGTGCTGGCCATCACACTCGGTGTCGTTATCGGCACTCTGAACCCCGAAATCGTCAATATGGATCTGCTCTGGTTTCAGTTGGCCTGGCCGTTGGGCTTGACCTTGATCTGTGTATTGATTTTGGGAGCATTGATTGGCTTGTTGCTGATGGGGCTGTTCACGTTATGGCCGATGAAACTTCGATTACGCAAAGTTGAAAAGCAATTAGCCAATAATGCCCTGACCACAAATGTTCTGACCAAGGATTCCATAGGTAATCCGGATGTTTGATTACCTCCTTTGGTTACTGCTGCCAGTAGCTGTTTATTTTGGCTGGTGGGTAGCCAAAAATTATGATCGGTCTTTAACCCGCAAGAAAAACAGCAGTTTCAATGATCAGTATTTCCAGGGTCTGAATTACCTTCTGAACGAACAGCCTGACAAGGCCATTCAGGTTTTCCTGGAGTTGGCAGAAGTGAACCAGGATACAGTTGAAACCCATCTTGCCCTGGGTAGTTTGTTTCGTCGTCGCGGTGAAGTTGATCGTGCCATTCGCTTCCATCAGAACATCATCGCCAAATCAGATTTGCGTCCGGAACAGCGGACCCAGGCTTTGCTGGAGTTGGGTGAAGACTATATGCGGGCCGGTTTGCTGGATCGAGCAGAACTGCTGTTTTCGGAGCTGATTGAAAGCGATGCACAAACGCCGTTGGCTCTGCGCAACCTGCTGGACATTTATCAGCAGGAAAAAGACTGGCAGAAAGCGCTGGTTCAGGCCGAACGTTTGGAGCAGGTGGACAGTGCCCATTATGGTGGCATGATGGCGCAATTCAGTTGCGAGTTGGCTGAAGAGGCCATGGCTGCAGGACAACCGGAACAGGCCAGAAAATTTCTTCGTCAGGCCCGGCGGCATGATCCGCAGAGCATCCGCAGCCGGCTGATCTGGGCACGCATATGTGCCGCTGAGGGTGATTTCGAAGCATCTTTGTCTGCCTTTGAAGAAATTGCAGGTTTGAACCCGCAATACATTCCTGACTTGATTCAACCCTACGTAGACATTGCGCAAGAAGCGGGCGTGGCTGAGCGGGCACACGAAAACCTGCGTAAGTGGGCTGAGAGTTACCAGGGCATATCCCTGGTGCTGAAATTGACTGATTTGTTAATGGCTGAGCAGGGCGCAGCACAGGGGGCACAATTTCTGGCCGAGTCTTTGAGTGCCAAACCTTCAGTGCGTGGTTTGGATCGATTGTTTGAATTGCGTGCTGCGGGACATTTGCCCGCTGATTCCAGTGATGACGTTCTTAAAGCTGTGTCCACTCGCCTGCTGGCTCGCCAACCGAATTACCGGTGTTCGCATTGCGGTTTCAGCGGGCAGACACACCATTGGCAGTGCCCCAGTTGCCGACATTGGGACACCACGCAAATCATTCACGGCGTGTTGGGCGAGTAGCGCAGCATGGCCCCCGTGCAAAGGCCATGCAGACCGACTTGATCTATTTATTACTGATAGCTTTCAGTGCCTGTTTCCTGACTGGAGCAACCGCCTGGTTTGCCCGGCAGCAAGGTATGTTGGACCTACCTGGTGAACGACACAGTCACACATTGGTAACTCCCAGAGGGGGAGGCCTGGGCATCGTGGTGGCTTTGCTGCTGAGCAACTGGTTTTTGCCTCCTGATCTGTTATTTCCTCAATTCTGGACGCGCTGCCTGCTGCCCGGATTTGTTGCGCTTGCCCTGGTGGGGTTTCTCGACGACCGGTTTTCGCTGTCCATTTTGCCGCGCTTGCTGGCTCAGCTCACAGCCAGCCTGTTTTTGCTGGGGTGTGCCCTGCAATCAGGTTGGGCAGCAGGTATTTGGCTATGGATTGCTGCCGTGACGTTTATCGTATGGATGACAAATCTCTACAACTTCATGGACGGAAGCAATGGTATGGCAGCAACGCAGGCGGTATTCGCCGGGATGGTATTAGCCATACTTTTTTATCAGTCAGGCGATGTAGCCGCTGCTCGGCTTGCAGCGGCTCTGGCGGCTGCCAGCCTGGGTTTTTTGCCTTGGAATCTGGGCCAGGCGCGAGTGTTTATGGGTGACGTGGGCAGCATATCTTTGGGGTTCATGATTGCCGGTTTACTGTTTTTCGGTGTCATTCGGCAGAATTTTTCAATTCCGGTTGCCTGTTTGGTGATGTTGGTGTTTCTGTGCGACAGCAGTTTGACTTTGTTGGCGAGAGTAATAAAGGGAGAGCGGTGGTATACTCCCCACAAACAACATATATACCAGCGGCTGATAGCGCATGGCTGGTCACATGGTCAGGTTATGTGGCTCTATCAGTTGATCAATATATTGCTGGTTGTTCCGGTAATTGTAGTTGCAGTCAGTTTTCCGGAATGGGCGATAGTTGCAGCTTTATCAGCAGCTTGCACGCTGACAATAGCTTGGTTTCTGGCATCGCATAAATTTGGAGTGCTCGCTTAAGCGGGATAAAGATAATGAACCTAACGCGCATTCTGCGGCATCCGCGGGCGGCAGTTGTTGCTCACGACCTGTTGATGGTTGCCTTAGCCTGGTTTGGAGCCGGCTGGATGATCCTGCAAACGGGATCTTTGGGCATGCTGGACTCTCTGAGCCTTTTGGCCGAGATATCCCTGATCCTGGGTATTCAGGGTCTTATTCTCTGGTCTACCGGCCTGTACAAAGGATTATGGCGTTTCGCCAGCTTCCCTGACCTTTGGAATATTGCACGGGCAGCCGTTTTCGGAACTGTTTTGATTATTTCTGCGCTGGCCTGGTTTTTTCCCGGTGAAATCCGCGGAATTCTGGGTGCGATGCTGGTTTATCCCGGTTTTCTGTTCCTGACGCTGGGTTTGCCACGGATGTTCTATCGCTTCTGGAAAGACTCCCATATGCCGGCGCGGCCGGCGGGCAGCAATCTCAAACGGGTGTTGGTGTTGGGGGCAGGCCGCTCTGGCGCCTTGCTGGAGCGTGAATTACGTCACAGAGGGGCCTTGAATGTCATCGGTTTCCTGGATGATGACCAGCGCCTGCGCGGTGCCCAGGTACACGGCGTTCCGGTTTTGGGCAGCATCAGCAAATTGCCACGGATTGCCCGCGAAGTAAGTGCCGAACTCGCCATCATCGCCATGCCTTCGGCCACCAATCAGCAGATGCAACATGTGGTTGAAATCTGCGAGCAAAGTGATATCGAATTCCGTACGCTGCCAACCTTGAATGACCTGGGCAACAAGGCCACTCGAATTGATGATCTCAAACGCGTGGTTATTGATGATTTGTTGGGCCGCGAACCGGTTTCTTTGAAGTGGGACGCGATTCGGGAAGGACTGTCTGGGAAGCGTGTCATGATTACCGGCGGCGGAGGTTCCATAGGCTCCGAATTGTGTCGCCAGATTGCCCGCCTCAACCCGATTGAATTAATTGTGATCGACAACAGTGAATACGCGCTGTACCGCATCGATCACGAACTACGCAGTGACTTTCAGGACCTGGTGTTCTGTAGTGTACTGGGGGATATTTGCGATTCAGCCACGGTAGAAAAAGTGGTTGGTGACTATCGCCCCGATATGATTTTCCATGCTGCGGCCTACAAGCATTTGCCGATTCTGCAAACCCAGGTGCGGGAGGCCTTTCGCAATAATGTGCTGGGTACCATGCGACTGGCTGAAGCTGCAGAGCGCCACGGTGTGGGTACTTTCGTTCTGATCTCCACCGACAAGGCGGTGAATCCGGCGAATATCATGGGCGCTACCAAGCGCGTGGCCGAAATGTATTGCCAAAACATGAATGCCCGTTCCAATACGCGCTATATCACAGTGCGGTTTGGTAACGTGCTCAATTCCAATGGCAGTGTGGTGCCTTTGTTCAAAGAGCAGATTGCGCGCGGCGGTCCGGTAACGGTTACCCACCCGGAAATTTCGCGCTACTTTATGACCATTTCCGAAGCCAGCCAGTTGATCATGCAGGCGGCCGTATTGGGCAGCGGCGGCGAAATCTATGTGCTGGATATGGGCAAACCGGTCAAGATTACTTATCTGGCCGAACAATTGATTCGTCTTTCCGGAAAAATCCCCGGCAAGGACATACAGATTGTATACACCGGTTTACGGCCAGGCGAAAAACTGTTCGAAGAATTGTTTCATGAACTGGAACCCTACGAACAAACCCGGCATGAAAAGATATTCCTGGCTCACCCACGTGAGTCAAACTGGGAGAATCTGGGCGCAGACTTGCGCGAAGCCGAGTTGGCCATACGACGTTATGACACTCCGAAGATCCAGCAAATATTGTTGAAATTGGTGCCTGAATTGGCCAAATCTTCCGGTGTCAATGCGCCCGAAGATGCGTCCGCCATCGTTCCTCTGCACCGCGCCCGCTGAAAATCGGGTCGATTGGTTTGAAACCCATACGCAAGGCGGTATTCCCGGTAGCGGGTTTGGGCACTCGTTTTCTTCCGGCCACCAAGTCCATACCCAAGGAAATGCTGCCGATAGTCGATAAGCCTTTGATCCAATACGCAGTCGAAGAAGCTCTCGAGGCGGGAATTGATACGCTGATATTTATTACCAGCCGTAAAAAGCACGCGATTTCGGATCATTTTGATACGGCATTTGAACTGCAAATGCGTTTGTCGGATTCGGGCAAAACCGAGTTGCTGTCGCGCGTAACCGAAATCATTCCGGATCATGTCTCCCGGGTGCATGTAACCCAAACAGAAGCCCTGGGCCTCGGACACGCAGTACTCTGTGCCGAATCTGTTGTTGGAGATGAGCCTTTTGCGGTCATTCTGGCGGATGACATGGTATTGAACCATGGCCCCGGTGCGCTGGCCCAGATGGTCAGCCTGCACCGCGCAACGGGAGCCAGTGTCATTGGCGTGGAGAAAATTCCTCTCGAGCTAACCCGCAGTTACGGAATGGTGGGCGTGGCTGAAGACGAACGGGGTCACAAGCGGATTCATACCATCGTTGAAAAGCCTGCAGCCGCAGATGCGCCTTCTGACCTGGGTGTAGTAGGGCGATATATTCTGTCCCCGCGTATTTTTTCATTGCTACACAGCGTCCAGACGGGGGTAGGTGGGGAGATCCAACTGACTGACGGCATTGCGGCACTGCTGCAATCTGAAACAGTACTGGCTTTGCCTTTTGAAGGCAGACGCTACGACTGTGGCAGTCGAGAAGGTTATGTACGCGCGACTATAGATCACGCTCTGGAACTGGACGACTTGCGCGAACCGATATTGGCTCACATACGCGATACGCTGAGCCGCCTGGAACAGGGCTGATGCCTGACGTGCGTGGTCGCAAGCCCTGGCCAGCGGGCCGCGTGCTGCAGTTGGAGCACAAATCACAGCTTTTGCAGAATAATCCATGGGATGATCCAAGCGATCGTTTGCTGTCGGTCTATCTGCCCGCTGGCTACGATGATAAGTCCGATCCTTATATTGCTTTGTGGGACCTGGCCGCGTTTACCAACTCGGGCCTCGGGCATGTGGCCTGGCGCAATCACGGTGAAAACCTGCCGGAGCGCCTGAACCGGCTGATTGGTCAGGGTTTGATGCCTCCGGTAGTCGCGGTCATGCCCGATTGCTATACCTCACTGGGAGGTAACCAATATGTCAATTCACCCAGTTTAGGCCGCTATGCGGACTACCTGGTCGATGAACTGGTTCCATTTGTGTCCAGCAAGCTAAACGTAATAGACCATGCCTGTGGCCGCGGTATCTTCGGAAAATCTTCTGGAGGTTATGGTTCCTTGTATCATGCCATGCACTACCCAAAGACCTGGGGTGCCATGGCCAGCCATGCCGGAGATGCTGGTTTTGATTTGGTGTTTCGGCCAGCTTTTCCCGACACCTGCCTCAGTTTGTCGCAGCATGGTGGTGATGTTAATGGCTTCATCAAAGCATTCTGGGAATCGAAAAAACCTTCTGGACGAGATCTTACAACACTGATGATATTGGCCATGGCAGCCAGCTATGATGCCGATGCCTTGCAGCCGGACAATATCCGCTTACCCTTTGATTTACAAACCTGCACTCTGGACTTGAATCGCTGGCAACACTGGTTGGCTTTTGATCCCATTAACCTGGTGCCGGTTCATGCTGAGGCGTTGCGAGCTTCACATGGTCTCTATATCGATGTCGGCAGCTTTGATCAGTACAACATCCAGTTTGGTACCCGGAAATTGGTTGGATTAATGCATGACCTGAACATCGCTTGCTATTTCGAAGAGTTCGAGGGAAGTCATTCAGGCATTGACTGGCGATTGGATCTTTCCCTGCCTTTCCTGGCCAAAGCCTTGAAATCAGCGCTGGATGCAACCAGTTGATAGACTTGAAAGTCTGCAGTTAACCGCACGTCAAACAACAGGCATTTTATGATCGAAATCAGCGCACCCGCACAGGCCTATTTCCAGCGCCTGATCGAACAACAGGATGAGCCCGGGTTGGGTCTCCGTATCGCAGTAAACGCAGCCGGCACCCCCAATGCTGCATGCGATCTGCAGTTCTGTCCCTCCGGACAACACCTGGATAGCGATCTGAAACTGGAGTTTCAGGGTTTTGCTTTGTTTGTGGCAGCCAGCAGCGAGAAATGGCTGGAGCAGGCGGAAATTGAATTCGACGAGAGCACGACCGGTGGACAGTTGAATATTCGGGCGCCCGGTATTCGCGGCTATGAACCGGCCAGCGATGCTCCTTTGGAAGAACGCATTGAATGGCTGTTGGAAACCGACATCAATCCTTCACTCGCCGCACACGGAGGCAAGGTTGCTTTAACAGAAATTACTGCAGATTTGCAAGCGGTACTGCGCTTCGGGGGAGGCTGTCAGGGCTGTGGTATGGCGGATGTCACATTGAAACAAGGCATTGAAAAAACCCTGTTGAGCAAGATCCCGGAATTACAGGGTGTGTTGGACGCTACGGACCATCTGAGTGGCGCCAACCCATACTATGCGGCCGGTGCACAAGGGCGCTCAGCAGTTTGACGATGCCGTGGCGGTGTAACCTGCGCTTTGTTGAAGCGACCACGCCACCCGCAGCGCGGTTCGGTAAGTGCTTCAAACTTACTTAAACGGCTTCGGCAAAAAACGCTTTACTTGACGGACAAGTCTTTCAGACCTTGCTGGCTGGCATACCACGCAGCCAGGTCTTCAATATCCTGATTGCTCAGATTGGCGGCGAAACTGGCCATGATGGCATTGCTGCGGTTTCCCGAACGATAATCACTCAAGGCTTTAACCAGGTAGCTGTAGTACTGGCCACCCAGGTTGGGATAGTTCGGGTCTATGCTGCGGCCGTCCTTGCCGTGGCAGGCTTCACAGGTGACTGCTTTTTCCTGGCCTTTTGCGGGGTTGCCTTCGGCCATGGAAACACTTGGAACCAGCAATAGAAAAGTGATTGGCAGTGCAAGAAAACTGAGCGTGGTCTTTTTCATATCGTTTTATTGGCCTTTCGCGATTTCAACGAAGTAAGCGGAAATGTCCAGGATATCCTGTTCACTCAAGCTGCTGGCCTGATTATTCATGGTGGCGTGTTTGCGTTCTCCATCCCGATAAGCATGCAAGGCAGAGACCAGGTATTCATAGTTCTGGCCGCCCAGTTTCGGCACTTTGTAGGTTGGGTAAATGTTGTTGTAGCCCGGTATGCCATGGCAGCCAGTACAGGTATAGCCTTTGATCGCGCCAGCCTCAGCATTGCCTTCGGCAGCCCATAACGAACCAGAAAGCAACAGTGCAGCAGGTATCAGGAAAATGAAACGCATTTCAAACTCACGAGTGAATGACAACAGGCGGCGATTATAACTGCTGACAGCCAGCAAACCAACGTAGCAGCGAAGGAAAATAGTGTGATATTCCATGAAACTCTGCTTCTCAGCCTGCAGATGTGCCGTCGGTAATTCAGGCCAAAAAGTGGGCGATTGCACCAGTCCCGTAGCTCTGGTCTTGTTTTTCAAGCTCAAACTTCCATGATTCATTAAACCACTGAACTTTACGATCAGATTCAGCACTGATGTAACTATTCAGGCTTCGCTCACATCTAACAGATGGAATCAGCAAGTTGGAAAGCAGGCTGGAGCTCAATGGCGTGAATCTTGCACCAGTAATCAGTGAACACAGCTACGCGATTCTGCTGTGTGACTTTTGGCACATAGAAGAGTAAAAAGTAGGTGTGTTACTGTTTTACTTAAATATAACACCGAGGCAATTCATGAACTTACCAAAAATAAATCAGCTACCAACCAGCATCGTTCTTATGCTTGCATTGGTGTGTTTTTTTGCCCTGCAAGCCTGCATGGATCGGGCCAATGGCAGTATCGATGCCAAAGCTGAGGGTGAAGAGAAGAAAGAAGAAATGGTGGCCATTCCGGTGGAGACGGCCAGCGTACGAAACGGCGACGTTGCTGCTTTCTATTCAGGTACTACCACCATAGAGTCTGATGAACAAGCGGTAGTCGTTTCACAGATCACCGGAGTGGTTCTGCAGATCAAGGCGGAAGAGGGCGAGTTTGTGAAAGCGGGCCAATTGTTGGCGCGTGTTGAACCAGATCGCTACCGCCTGGAAGTTGAACGAAATGAAGCAGCATTAAAGCGGCTGGAGATGGATTTCCAGCGCAAAAAGGAATTGTTTGATCGCAAGTTGGTGAGTGCCGAGGATTTTGAGCGCGTCAGTGCTGAATATGAAGCACAGAAAGCCCAGGTGGCACTCTCCAGGCTTGATCTGAAATATACCGACATTCGGGCACCCATTTCTGGTTATATTTCTGAACGTATGGTGCGGGTGGGGAATTTGGTGGAATTGCATCAGCCGGTTTACAGCGTTACCAGTTACGACCCTTTGTTAGCGATATTGAATGTGCCAGAACGCGAGTTGGGAGTGTTGCGCAATGGGCTGGAAGTTACCGTGCGCCTGGACGCTTTTCCACTGCAGGTGTTCAAAGGCGAAGTGATACGCATCAGTCCTGTGATTGACCCTGCAACCGGAACATTCCGGGTGACCACGGAGGTCAAGGATCCTGCCGGGCTGGTCAAGCCCGGGCTGTTTGGACGTGTGGATATCCTGCACGATGTGCGCAAGAATGTTCCGGTCATTCCACGCTCTGCACTTATCAACGAAGACGAACAGATCTTTGTCTTTGTGGTTGATGAAGACAACAACGTCAGTAGACGTCCCATTCGTACCGGTTACGAACAGAACGGCGAAATAGAAGTGCTCGAAGGTGTGAGCGCTGGCGAATCTGTGGTTACTGCGGGTAAAGGCAGCCTCAGCGATGGTAGTAAGGTTGAGGTAGTCAGTCTCACGCCCATCACCCCAAAAGCCTGACCTTTCATGAACACTAGAACCTTGAAACTGGTGGAGATAGCCACCCGGCGACCTGTGGCCATTTCTATGGTAGCCGTTACGCTGGTTTTGTTTGGACTGATTTCCCTGCAAAAGCTGCAAGTTAACCTGTTGCCCGATCTGTCCTATCCAACGCTGACAGTAAGAACGGAATACCAGGGTTCAGCTCCGGAAGAAATTGAAACACTTTTGACCCGGCCGGTGGAGGAAGCGGTTGGTGTGGTCAAGAACGTGATTGGGGTTAAATCGGTTTCCCGTACTGGTCAGTCCGACGTCATCCTGGAATTTGCCTGGGGTACCGACATGGATCGCGCCAGCCTGGAAGTGCGGGAAAAACTGGAGATCATTCAGTTACCTCTGGAAGTTAAGCGCCCCATATTGCTGCGTTTCAATCCGGCTACCGATCCCATCATGCGTTATGGCTTGGTGATTGAAAATAGTACCGACGTTGATGCCAACCTTGATAATGAAGTAACACTTAAAGTTTTGCGCCGCTTTGCCGACGAGGAGATCAAGAAAAAGCTTGAGCCAGTTGAGGGAGTCGCTGCGGTCAAGATTTCAGGTGGACTGGAAGACGAGATCCAGATTGAAATCGACCAACGCAAAATGGCTCAACTGAATCTTTCGCTGGCGGCTTTGGTAGATCGTTTGGCTGCAGAAAATGTGAATGTCTCAGCGGGCCGTCTTGAAGAAGGAACGCAGCGCTACCTGGTTCGTACCATTAATCAGTTTGGCTCAGTTGAAGAATTTGCCAATTTGATTGTTGCCACCGGGCAGGCGCGACCGATCTATTTGCGTGACATTGCCCGCGTGCATTCTGGTTACAGCGAACGCGAAGCGATCATACGAATCAACGGGCGTGAAGCGGTTGAGATTGCCATATACAAAGAAGGTGACGCCAACACCGTCAATGTTTCCAAGGCGATTCATGAACGCGTTGCTGCCCAACAGGAACAAATGCCCACGGGCATGCAAATGCAGTTGGTTGATGACCAGTCGGTGTTTATTGACCGGGCAATCTCCGAGGTGGTAGGTGCCGCCGTTATCGGTGGCTTGCTGGCCGTGCTGGTCATTTTTGTGTTCCTGCGCAATTGGTGGTTCACGCTGACCATTGGTATTTCCATTCCCATTTCCATCATCGCCACATTCTTCCTGATGGGGCAGAGCGGTATTACCCTGAATATCATGTCTCTGGGCGGCATTGCACTGGCAGCGGGTTTGCTGGTCGATAACGCCATCGTGGTACTGGAAAACATCACCCGATATCGGCAGGCTGGCGAAGGACTGGTGAGTGCAGCGCGTAAAGGTGCCAGTGAAGTGGGCGGTGCTGTAATCGCTTCAACCCTGACTACCGTGGCCGTATTTTTGCCGCTGGCATTTGTGCAGGGAATTGCTGGCCAGTTGTTCCGCGATCAGGCGCTGACCGTCACTTTTGCACTGCTGATCAGCTTGTTCATTGCCTTGACGCTGATACCCATGATGGCTTCATTGCGCGGCCACAATGATGTGGTAAGACAATCTGGTAGCAGCCGTTTTGGTCACTGGTTCCAGAGCAGTTATGAAGGAATGTTGTCTGCGGCTATGCAGCATAAGGCGCTGACCTTGCTGCTGTCTGCGGCTCTGCTGGTGATTGCGGCCATAATGTTGAGTCGCATTGGTACGGAATTGGTACCACAAATGCAGCAGGGGCGATTCAACGTGACGCTGGAAGCTGCACCGGGCACACCGTTGGAGGAGACTGACGTGGTGCAGACTTCCATACAAAACCTGGCTGCGGCGGATGAGTCGGTAGCGCTGGTGTTTGGCGTGGCA
>Ga0163153_10000718_pt1 | contig 55937 bp, 57 predicted proteins | sample OliLakLV19MP6IB1_FD_148629 | JGI IMG/M metagenome (GOLD analysis project Ga0163153, IMG submission 148629) | Freshwater microbial mat bacterial communities from Lake Vanda, McMurdo Dry Valleys, Antarctica - Oligotrophic Lake LV.19.MP6.IB-1 | ecosystem: Environmental > Aquatic > Freshwater >... | reverse complement strand
ATGCGAACTTTCTTGCCTTCGGGCACTGACCCCTCCTCCCCCGTCTCGGGTGAAGCTTAACTTTTGCGACGTTCAAATTTTTGACGCCGGCGCAGCTTTTTATACTTGTGCTTGCGCATTTTTTTCCGGCGTTTTTTTAGCACACTGGACATGCATGTCTCTCCTGCAAAGAGGCGAGTGTAGAATTTCCCACGGCAAATTGCAAGCGCATCTACAGAACACATTGATCATGACTGTGCAGAGGCTCACCACTCTGATGGCTTCCGATACGGTTCGTATGGGTTCACGAGCGGCTTGACCTGCCGAATACTCGTTTCTATACTGCCACTAGCATGGTTCCTTATAAAGCTCCACGGTTTTCCGTCTTATTCCTTCTCGGTGCGATGCTCTTGATCGGCGTCGGGTGCGGGGGCAAGACGATTCAACATCCCGAAGATCATGAACGGTACCTCCGTATTGATCGGGCGGTGGAATCGCTTCGCCAAGCGTATGTGAAGAAAGATGCGTCGGATCTGGCGTCACTCATGATGCCGATTGATCAGCTTGAGCGGCTGAAAGAAGAAGCCCAGGTCGATTTCGAGACGTTTAGTGCCATTGTGTTGGACTTTGCGATTGAACGCATCATGATCGAAGGGGACAACGTCGATGTCTTTGTGCATTGGCAGGGGCTGTGGAAGAAAGATCCAGATGATCCAGGGCTCCGGCAGCGGGGCCATACGAAATTGCAGTGGGTCGGCACTCAGGCGATTCTCTTGCGCGGGATTCAGGGCGATGCCCCATTCGGGATGAAAGCGCGGCAGGTCACAATCGATCCCTCACGTTCTCCTATGAAGAAATAATTCATGCCGTCTCGCCGATCTTCTTCGCCGGTACAAGCCGATTTCCTTGTGATTGGAAGTGGTGTCGCGGGTCTTCGCGCGGCGTTGGAATTAAGCCGTGCCGGCCGTGTCATCGTGCTGACGAAAGGGCATCCGCTTCAAAGTAGTTCGATCCATGCACAGGGCGGGGTGGCGGTGGCGATGAGTGAAGAAGACGACGTGGCCATCCATTTAACCGATACACTCAAAGCAGGTCATGGCCTCTGCCAAAAAGAAGCGGTGCGGGTCCTTGTAGGAGAAGGACCCGACCGGATTCAAGAATTGATCGGGTGGGGGGCCAAGTTCGACAAAGTCGGCGGTAAGTTTGCGTTTGCTCGGGAGGCGGCACACAGCCGAAGCCGTATCCTGCGCGCGCGGGGGGACGCGACGGGGAACGAAATGGTGCGAGTGCTGATTGCCGAGGTGAACCGGCAGAAGCGTATCCAGCGATTGGATCATCATTTTACGGTGGATCTCATTGTTGACGCGGGACATTGCTGTGGGGCCGTTGTCTTGGATGAAGGATCCGGCCGCCAGTTCGTGCTACCTGCTCGGGCGGTTGTCTTGACGACCGGCGGGGCCGGTCAGATCTATGCGCGGACGACGAATCCCCCGAATGCGACCGGCGATGGAATGGCGATGGCACTACGGGCAGGCGCGGTGCTTCAAGATATGGAGTTCGTTCAATTCCACCCTACCGCATTGTATTTGCCGTCGAGTCCGCCTTTTTTGCTGTCCGAAGCGATGCGAGGCGAGGGTGCGCAGCTACGTAACAATAAGGGAGCTCTCTTCATGCAGCGGTACCACCCCATGGGGGCGTTGGCGCCGAGAGATATCGTGTCACGAGCGATCTTGGCAGAGATGGCGGCAACGAAAGCACGCCATGTCTATCTTGATGTCACCCACTTGGGAGCGGAGTTCGTGAAGCGGCGTTTCCCGACCATTTATGCGACCTGTCTTCGCTATGACATCGACATCACGGAGGAATGGATCCCTGTGTCTCCCAGTGCGCACTATATGATGGGCGGGGTCTGGACGGATCTGAATGGTGCGACGACGATTCCAGGGCTTTTTGCTGCCGGGGAAGTCGCGTGCAGTGGTGTGCATGGAGCGAATCGCCTAGCCAGCAATTCCTTGCTCGAAGGATTGGTATTCGGTGCGCGCGCGGCTTCGGCAGCTGTGGCGTGTGCGGATCGACAGAAGTTTTCCACACTATTGTCCCAGAAGGCCACGCTCCAGGCTGGCCAATTCGGCACCTTGGAGGATGCGGAAAAATTGCGAAGCTCCCTGAGGCGGACGATGTGGGGACAGGTGGGCGTCATTCGCTCGGGAGAATCGTTGATCCGTGCTTGTGCGCAACTATCACGGTGGGCCCAATTGATCACCCAGCCGTTTGAAAACCGAGCCGCGCTGGAAGTGAAAAATATGGTGCAAGTGGCGCAATGCGTGGCGGAAGCGGCGTTGTGGCGGGAGAACAGTGTCGGAGCCCATTACCGGTCTGATTTTCCAGAAGCCAAGCGGGTTGGATGGCAACAACACAGTCGCTTGGTAAGTGGGGAAGTGACTACTGGGAGAACCGCCCAGAAATCGCGGGGGTTGCTGCTGTCTCTGGGGGGCCGTATCGGTTGACCGGGCGTTCCACGATGACACCGTCACGGACGAGGAACGTGCGATAGTAATGGAGCACCTTCCGGACGTACTGTCTGGTTTCATCGAACGGGGGAAGCGCTTGATAATGCTCAACCGCATTCTCTCCGGCATTGTAGGCCGCGAGGGCTAGCGGTAAATTTCCGTGGAAACGGTCGAGCAGTTGGCGCAAGTATTTCGTGCCTCCGCCCACATTATCATCCGGATCGTACATATCCCGCACATCCAGGCGCACGGCGGTTTGGGGCATCAGTTGCATGAGACCGATCGCACCAGCGCGAGACACTGCACGAGGATCAAAGTTTGATTCAGCTTTGATGACCGCTCGGATCAGCGCGGGATGGAGCCGGTGTTGGGAGGAATACCGACGAATGACAGGTTCGAGTTCTTGCTCAGACAAGGCCGAGTGGAATCGGCTGGATTCAATCTCGATTTTCCGGTAGCGAGAATCGGAAGGGACATTGGTGAGTGAGATTGAGCCATTGGGTCCGATGAACTGATAAATTTCTGCCGTAGTGGTTGGGATGGCACAGGCCAGCGATCCGATTCCTACGGTCACCGTTGCGGTAAGTCCAATGGCTGCGTGCCGATGGAGGGATCGCATGAGAAGAGAAAAAGCATTGTGCATGGTTGCAACGATAGCAGTCTACCGCCAGGTGTCAAGAAAATGCAGATCTTATGCCTCGAGGTCGGTAATGAATAGTGAAGAAAAACAATGGGTTTTGTGATCGGCGTGTGCGGCTAGGGTTCTAGGAAGTGCGTTCGGTTGGCCCTAAATAGGCTATGGATCTGCAGGGTGAGAAGTCCCGGGGCTCCCTTCCCCACCGGATGCCCGTCCACCATAGTGACCGGCATCACCTCCATGCTCGTGTTGGTGAGAAAACACTCATCCGCTCTATAGATTTCCTCGACCCCAAAGGATCCTTCATCTATGGGGATCTTCAATTCTTGCGCGAGGCCGAGGACAATGCCGCGGGTGATCCCGTCCAACAGGCCGCACGCAAGTGCTGGAGTGCAGAGCCGGCCTGCTCGGACGAAAAAGAGATTGCTGACGGTGCATTCAGTCAGATGCGACTCCCAATTGAGGAGGATGCTATCAAAGGCACCTGCCGCGATGGCTTCCCGTTTGGCCAGGATATTGTTCAAAAAGTTTGTGGCCTTGATCTGAGGGGACAGAGCGCTGGGTAGGTTCCGTCGTGTTTTGGCGACGATCAGGTGTACGCCGTGACGGTATTGTTCGGGTGAGGGGGGGTGAAGCGGTTTGGCCATAATCACGACGGTGGGAGTTGGACACAGGGCTGGATCGAGGCCGATGTCGCCGGCTCCTCGGGAGATGGTGATACGAAGATACGCATCGGTGTGTTCGTGGCCGACGTCATTCCGTGCCATCGCCTCGTGGAGGAGCGCTGGCCATCTGTGTTCGGGGATGGGAATCGTCAGCCCGATTGCGTCCGCAGACCGGCGAAGCCGAACAAGATGTTGGTCCGGCATGAAAATCCGCCTCCCGTAGGAGCGAATCGTTTCATAGACGCCGTCCCCATAGAGAAACCCATGATCGAAGACGGAAATGACGGCCTCCTCTTCTCTCACAAACCGATCATTGAGATAAATCCACATGGTTACCCCTGCTGCAGTGCGCTGAAGAACGCCTGGGCTTTCTGGAGCGTTTCCTCGTATTCCTTGGCCGGATCGGAGTCGGCGACAATTCCTGCACCGACCTGCAAGTATCCCTTCCCCGCACACCATACCAACGTTCGAATCACGATATTGAGGTCGAGGTCGCCGTTCCAGCCGATGTATCCAAACGATCCGGTGTAAAGGCCCCGCCGTACCGGCTCTAGTTCCTCGATAATCTCCATGCAGCGGATCTTTGGTACGCCTGTGATCGTGCCTCCGGGGAACAGCGCTCGAATCAGATCGAAGGGAGTGGCATCCGGCTTCAGGACGCCGCTGATATGAGACACGATGTGGTTGACGTGGGAATACTGCTCGATCGCCATGAATTCGTCGACCCGCACGCTGCCGAATCGGCAGACGCGGCCCAGGTCATTTCGTTCGAGATCGACGAGCATGAGGTGCTCCGCCCGTTCTTTTTCATTGGCAAGCAGTTCACCAATGAGGCGTTGATCGTCGCGCGGGTCAAGTCCGCGAGGCCTGGTTCCAGCAATGGGGCGTGTGTCTGCCTGCCCGTTATGCAAACGGACGAGCCGTTCGGGCGAGGAACTGATCAACGTGACGTCATCGAAGTGCATGAGCCCTGAGAAGGGCGAGGGGTTTACGGCCTGGAGACATCGATAGAGTGTCTGTTCATAGGGTTGTCGATCTATTCTCTCGTCGTAGGTGTTAGGTGGATCCAAGGTGAATCGGTGCGACAAGTTAGCTTGGTAGATATCTCCCGCTGCAATATATTCTTGGCAGTTCCGGACTTGATCGAGGTAGGCATCCCGCGTTTGGTCGGGATGAAAAGCCTTTTGATCGAAGGAGGGGAAATTCTTGAGGGGCACAGGCCTTCGGCTCAATCGGGCTTCCCACTCGGCCAGACGATCTATACCCTCGTGATAGAGTTTCTCGCGAGGCTCTCCTAAAAACCGTTCCATGGGCGGAGAAAAGATAAGCTGCAGACAATCGGTTTGATGGTCGATGACGGTGACGATGTCATACAGACCGAATTGCAGATAGGGCAGCTGCAGATCGTCTTTGGCCAAGGACGGAAGTATTTCGAATTCACGCACGAGATCGTAACTGAAGTAGCCGACCGCTCCGCCCCAAAAAGGGGGCAGGCCTGGAAGAGGCGCTATCGGGGGGTAGGTGAGGAGGCGACTGAGGTTGCCAAAGGGATTTTGTGAGGAGTGTTCCTCTCCTTCGTTGGTGCGAAGAACAGTCTGTCCTTGCCGCCCAATTAGCACTGCAAAGGGATCGCTCCCCAGAAATGAATAGTCGCGCCCGCGATGTGACCGTTTCCCGCTATCGAGGAGGAATGATGGCTGAGAAGGAGATGCAATCAGACGGTATAACTCGAACGGTGTCCTGCCGCGTCTGTCCAGCGTGAGGACTAGTGGCTGTGGAGGTCCATCAAGGAACGATGATTGAGAGAAATGGGTCATGGATGAACGAGTATGGCTCCATCCCTGCGTGTCATTCACTATACCCTACGGCACTGGTTTCATCACAGTGCAGGGTCGGCTTGACAATTTGACATTGATTCTGCTTGAATTGCGAGCCCGCCATCGGCAGAGTCTTTGTGGCATCAGCTGCAGTGCGCTCTCCTCCGTGGGTACACATGCCCCCTTCACAAGATCCATTGTATGCCGGGCTTGGCCAAGCGTTCCGGATCGCAACAGATCTGGTCGCCGCGCTGATTGTCGGAGGAGGGTTGGGGTGGCTGTGCGACACATACCTTTTAGATTCTTCCCCCTGGGGGATGGTCGTCGGTCTTGTGTTGGGGGCCGTGGCCGGGATCAGGAATGCATACCGGTCGGTGCAGCGGTGGCCGAAGACATAAAGATTTTCACTAGACGAGACATATAGAGCGCTATGGAAGAAAGCCCGCTTCATCCCTTCGAACTTCACGAGTGGATCCCGATCTCGCTCGGCGGATTCGATATTTCCGTCAACAAGGCCGTTGTCATGATGTGGGTTGTCGTCGCCATGGCGGCGGTGTTCATGGTGATCGCAGGATCGGCGCGCAAACTGGTGCCCGGCAAGTTACAGAGCGTGGCGGAGCTCATGGTGGACTTTATTCGCAGCATGATCCTTGATACGATGGGCAAAGAGGGAATGCGATTTTTCCCGCTCATCGCCACCCTCTTTCTCTTTATTCTCTTCTGCAATCTTCTCGGGTTGATCCCCGGCAGCTACACCGTGACGAGTCAGATTATTGTGACGGCTGTGTTCTCCTGCGTGGTATATGGGATCAGTCTGATCATGGGATTTCTGATCCATGGAATCAAGTTCTTGGGCATTCTCATCCCACCCGGTACGCCCGGTTGGCTGCTGCCGTTAATGATACCGATCGAGTTGATGAGTCAGTTGGCGCGGCCCATTTCACTGGCCGTTCGGTTGTTTGCGAATATGACGGCTGGTCATGTGATTCTCGGGGTCCTGTTCGGCATGGCGATCAGCGGCGGATTGTTGATCGGGTGGTTGCCCTTTGCCTTTACGGTTGCAATATACGGATTGGAAGTCGGTATCGCGTTTATTCAGGCCTATATTTTTACCATATTGACCTGTGTCTACATTGGGGATGCATATCATTTACATGGCCATGATGAGCATGCGCACTGACAGGCTGCTGAAGGGCCGTCCAGGAGCGTTCTCAGCCGACGTCTGCTCGTGGACATATTCTCACCCCGTGCTTCAAGGTATTCGCGTCCTGCGGCCTTGCTGGGAGATATGTTGAGCAGTCTGTTCGGGCGTACGTGAGTTATCATTAAAGGAGGATAGACAAACAATGGATTTAGGAGCAGCAGGATTGATAGGCATGGGCTGTGCCGCAGCAGGGTTTGCCGGAGCCGGTGTAGGGATCGGCTACATTTTTGGGAAAGTGATTGAAGTAGTGGCGCGTCAGCCGGAAGCGGAAGCTCGTGTCACAAAGTATATGTGGATCGGATTCGCCCTGGTGGAAGCCATCGCGCTGTATGGACTGGTCGTGGTGTTCATCATTATGGGACTCCGCAAGGGGTAGCGAGGTAAGCGAAAGAAATGGATACTCCAATATCCCCTTACACCTCTACTCGGGGGAGCTCACATGCCGCAGTTTGAATCTCACTTTTTTTCTTCCCTAATTTTTTGGGAAATCGTGTCGTTCGCGATTCTCCTCTTCGTGCTCTACAAGTTTGCCTTTCCCGGCATCTTAAGCGTGTTGGAAGAGCGGGAAAAGAAAATTAAGGATAGTCTCGATCAAGCTGAGCGTCACCGGTCTGAGGCTGAGCGGAAACTCAAGGAGTACGAGGCCAAGCTGAACTTGGCTGCGAAAGAGGCCGAGGGGATTCTGACTGCCGCAAAAGAACGAGCGCAGCGGCTCATGGAGGAAAATGAGCAGCGGATGACGATCGAAGCCGAGCGGATCAAAGGTGACGCGACGCGTGAAATCGATCATGAGCGTCGCAAGGCGATTCAGGATATTCGCGCTCAAACTACTGACCTGGCTTTGATGGTTGCGGAGAAAGTCGTGCAGCGGAGCCTGAACGAAGCGGACCACCGAAAATTTGCAGATGAGGCGCTTGAGGCGCTGTCAAAGTCTTATCAGCGATAATGCTCGGATCTGGCGGGGTCAGCCTAGGCTGACCCCGCCCGGTCTATATCCTTCTAAATCCACACAGATAAAGCGAAACCCTATTTTGCGCAGGCGGGCGCTGATGTGTGCACGCATGTCCGGTTGATTCAACCGGGAAAAATCATCCGCTCCGACCTCGATTCGCGCGACCTCTCCATGCTCCCGTACGCGCATATGGTGAAATCCTTCAGCATGCAGAATGTCTTCTGCCTCTTCCACTCGACGGAGCTTTTCGATCGTGATCGGGACGCCGCGAGGGATTCTGGAAGAGAGGCAGGCTGCTGCCGGCTTATTCCAATTTGAGAGTCCCAACATTTGGGCCAGAGCCCGCACGTCAGATTTGGAGAGGGAGGCTTCGACGAGCGGGCTTCGAATACCCCACTCTCGTGCCGCCTTGATTCCCGGCCGATCGTCTCCGAGGTCATCAAGGTTTGTCCCGTCCGCAATCCATTTGCTCGCGCGCGGTTCCCGCAGCCCGTCCAACAATTGATAGAGATCGGTTTTGCAATGGAAGCAGCGGGCCACATCGTTCTGCACGAAGGCGGGAATCACGAGCTGATCGGTGTGGACCAGCTCATGACGCGCACCGATCTCTATTGCAACCTGTTTCGCTCCGGTGAGTTCAACCATGGGAAATGTTGGGGAGACAGCGGTGAGGCCCAGCGCCCGCTCGCCGAGTTGTTCATGGGCGATCTTCAAGACGACAGTGCTGTCGATCCCACCGGAATAGGCAACCAGGACGGACTGCATGTCCGAGATGACTTGGCGGAGCGTCGTGAGTTTGACATGAAGGGAGTCGGTCATCATGGATACGTATCCTTAGCGTTGCGCCTAACAGATCGTGGGAAAACTCTGTATTCGCGCGAGCACGTCACTGATCTGCACATTTTGAACAATAGGAGAATACCACGCAGGATGCTCAGAAAGGCCAGTTTTGTCGCTCGTGAAAGGTGAAACGTAGAGGTGAAAGGTTTCAGAAGAAGAGTCTTCGGCTATCTCACGTCTCACCTTTCACCTTTCACTTTTCACTTTTCACGTCTCACGCGTAACGATCTTCGTATGCTGACTGGCTTTTTCAGCATCTTGCTAGAATTTGACCTTCGCTTTGGCGAGGTCGCCTACCACCACTAACGCATATCGTTTAGGGTCCAGATATTGTTTGGCAACGCGTTGAACGTCTTCTTTCGTGACCCGGTCTATCCATTTTGGGTAGTCCGAAAAATATTCGAATCCCAAGCCATAGAGTTCCACTTGAGCGAGCACGTGCGCGAGTTTTCCCGTGGAATCAAATCGTAGGGGGAAACTGCCCACGAGAAATGATTTCGCTTCGGCCAACTCCTGGTCGGATACGGGAGTATCGCGAATGGATTTGATCTCGGACAGGACGCTGGTGATGGCTTGATTCGTCGTCTCCGTCTTGGTTTGAAGGTTGACCCAGAAAGAACCGGGCATCAGCCGAGCATCGAAGTGGCTCATGATCCCGTAGACTAATCCCTGCTTGTCGCGAATCGAATCCATTAAGCGTGAGGAAAATCCTCCGGCCCCAAGGATGTAGTTCATGATCGTCACGGAATAATAATCCGGATGCATGCGCGGGATGCCCTCATGACCAAGCACAATCGTAGATTGGGTGAGATCTTTCTCGATAAGTTGGACTGTTCTTCGTTCGACCGGCGAGGGCTTTTTCAAATTTCGAGCTGTCGAGGCCACCTTTTTCCACGCGCCAAAATGGGTCTGTACGAGTGCCGTGGCCTGTTCAAGTGTCATATCGCCGACGATGGTCAGGATCACTTGGGAAGGGGAATATTCCTTTCCGTAGAAGGCTTGCACGTCGGCCAGAGTGATTTTATCGAGCGTCTCCTCAGTCCCGTTGACTGGCCATCGGTAAGGGTGCCCGTGGAACACGAGCTGATTGAACGCCTTCATGGCAATGTGGCCTGGGTCGTCATTGTCGCTGGCCATCTCGCCGAGGATTTGGGTGCGAATCCGTTCGAATTCCGGCTTATGAAACGCAGGCCGTTGCAACATGTCAGCAAGTAGGGTAAAGCCGAGGTCGAGGTCTTTCTTGAGAACGCGGGCGGAGACAGTGGTGTAATCCTCTGAGGCTTTGGTTTCCAGCGCCCCGCCGACGAAATCGATTTGCTCTGCTTGCTGTCTCGATGTGCGCGTGGTTGTCCCTTCGTCCAGAAGACTGGCGACGAGGTTTGCGAGTCCTGCTTTGTCGGGAGGGTCTTGAGCCGAGCCAGCTTTGATGAGCGCGTGGATTTCAACAATGGGGAGGAAATGTTGTTCGAGAACGAGCACGGTGATGCCGTTTGTCGTGATAAATTTTGTCGGCGTGATCTCTGCCGCTCCACTGGAGCCGTTAGCCAGGAGGAGTGCGCACAGTCCTGCCACAAAGGTGAGAGCCATCTGTCGTCGAGGCGTGCGGGGCCGTTTTCTTGTCGTCGGCATCATCAGGGTTTCCCCTGTTGTGTTGCGGTGGAGGGTGTCTCTGGTTGTTTGGGAGGCAGGGGGATCAATGTGCCGACGGTCCGATTGTCTTCAATTAAATACTGACGAGCGACACGCTGAATATCTTTAGGCGTGACCGCTCGGATCTGTTCGACAAATTGGTCTATTTTCCGCCACCCGGCACCAACAGATTCAGCTTGGCCCAGCAGCATGGCATGCCGGAAGTTGGAGTCCTGTTCAAACACATGAGTGGCTTCCACTTGATTCTTTGCTCGTTGTAGTTCTTGCTCTGACGGTGGATCGGTCTGGAGCCGTTTGATCTCTTGATGAAGAGCCTCCTCAACCGATTCCGGCTTCTGGCCTGGGCTCACGAGAGCATAGAAGTAGAAAAGGCCTGGATCGGCCTGCAGCAAGCTGTATTCTGACCCTACTGCCAACGCAGACTTTTGCTCGTAGACAAGGCTCTGGTATAAGCGCGCACTTTTCCCGTGCGAGAGAATTGAATCGAGGATGTCGAGTGCATACGAGTCTTCACTCGTAAAATTTGGCACACGATAGCCGATCATGACGAAGGGGACTTGTGCCTCTCGCTTCAGGAGAAAGCGGCGTTCACCTTTTTGCTCCGGTTCAATGGTGGCGATCGGTTTAGGTTCCGGCCCTCGCGGGATCGGTTCGAAGAGTTGTTTGATCGTGGGGAGCAAGTAGTCGGCGTTGATGTCGCCCACGACAATGAGGGTGGCATTGTTGGGGGAGTAGTAGGTGTCATAATGCCGCTGTAAGTCATCAAGAGTCATGGCGTCCAAGTCACCGAACCAGCCGATCACCGGCCAATGGTAGGGGTGGCTGAAATAGGCCTGCGCGAAGAGCGCTTCGACCAGTGCGCCTTGGGGGTCGTCCTCGGTCCGAAGGCGTCGTTCTTCCTTCACCACTTCTCGTTCTGTCGTCAATTCAGGCCTGTCGAGCACGAGTCCTTGCATGCGATCGGCTTCAAGTTCCAGCGCCAGCTCGACGCGGTCAGCCGCGAGATTTTCGAAGTATGCGGTAAAGTCTTGGCTTGTGAAGGCGTTGTCTGTCCCGCCGTTCTTGCGAATCAGTCGGGAAAATTCGCCCTTGGGGTATTTGGCCGTGCCCTTGAACATCATATGTTCCAGCATATGGGAGAGGCCTGCGCGGCCCATCACTTCGTTGCGGGAACCGACTTTGTACCAGACCTGGACGGTCGCAACCGGAGCTTTGGGAACTTCGACTAAGAGGACTTTCATCCCGTTGGAGAGGATGAACTCATGAGGTCCCACTGCAAACGCGGGCGATGTGAGGAAGAAGACAAGGCTCCCCGCAGCAGCCAGCCACGATAATCGCATGATGGATTGAAAATACAGCCAGGTCATATTTGGGTGGTACGCACCATGTATGCTAGCAACGGGATTCAATTTGTGTCAAGGCACGTTCTGTGTATTCAGGGGAGAGATTCCCGAGTTGGCCGCAGGCGCCAAGGACGTCTCGCCCCCGGCTTTTACGCACGAACGCGTCGAGGCCCGCCTGTCGCAGGATGGTTTGAAAGGCAGAAATATTGCGTTCAGATGGGCGGCGGAAGGGGCTTCCTGGAAATTCATTGAACGGGATTAGATTGATTTTGCATGCGATCCCGCGGACGAGTTTAGCGAGGCGGCGAGCGTCGTCGCCCTGATCGTTCACCCCGGCCAGCAGGACATACTCAAACGTGAGTCGTCGGGTCGGTGGTAAGGGATAGCGGCGACAGGCGGCGAGCAACGTTTTAAGCGAGGCGATCCCATTGGCTGCCGGCATCAGACGGGCGCGCTGGTCGTCCGTTGTGGCATTCAGCGAAATGGCGAGGTTGACGCCGAGCGGTGCGATATCTTTCAATCGCGAGGCGAGGCCGGCAGTGGAGACTGTTATGCGTCTCGGCGACCATCCGAGCCCCCACAGTTTATTGGTCAGTCGCCGGATGGCCTCTGACAAGGCCTCCATATTGGCCAACGGTTCTCCCATTCCCATAAAAACAAGGTTGGTAATCCGCTCACCAGGGTCGAGATGATCTTGGGCGGTCAGCACTTGCTCCACGATTTCGTGTGATTTCAAGTTACGTTTCAACCCCATCGTGCCGGTCAGGCAGAATCCGCAATCAAGGATGCACCCGACCTGTGTCGACACACAGAGGGTTAAGCGGTCCTCATCGGGAATCAGCACAGTTTCGACGGTGAGTCCGTCGCTGAGCACGAGGATGAGTTTCCTCGTGTGATCAATCGAACGGAAGACGGTGCAGCCTGCGGTACGCTGAATCGTGGCGTGTGAAGCTAGCGCGGTTCGCTCCAATTGCCCGAGGTCTGTCATCTGGTTGATGTCGGTGGCTCGACGTTGATAGAGCCAGCGCAAAATTTGACCGGCCCTGTAGCGAGGCCATCCGAATTGATGCACGAGTCGGCCAAGCCCTTCTTCATCAAGGGCCAAGAGGTTCGTGGGAGCTGTGCATGATGGGAGGGCGTCTTTTTCTTGCCGCATGGGTGCAGCCTATCACAGCCTCAAAAAGTGGAACAAGGTACAGGATTTATGCGGCTCTGCTGGCAACAAGGAAGACACACTGTTATATATACAGATCAAGAGGGAGACGAACGGTGCGCGACACTCTATATCAAAGGATCAGTCGACATATGCTCCTTGGTATGTCCATTGGTCTCTGTTGGTTTGGCCTTTCCCTCAGCCAGGCGTCCGCCGATTCTCCTCCACCGTCAGTGTCGGGCAGCCCTGATGCGTGTGAGAGGGTGGAAGATTGCTTTCAATCTGCAGCGTTGCCGCGGGAGAGGTTCGGGAAGACACTCACGAAAGAGCAAGTGTTGTTGCTCAAACTCGATCGGCTGCAACGTCTGATGGAACGATTCCCCGCCACAGTGTGGGCTAAACGTGCCGGGTTACTGTCCGGTGTGTTGTCCCTTGAACGAAATCCTGCCGTGGCGATTCAATTTCTTCGTACGGCACAGCAAGACTTTCCGATCTTGGATGACTATATCCGACTCTGGACAGGGGAAGCGCTGTTGAACCTTGGCGACCCCAAGCAGGCGGCAGGCATGTTCGAAGGCATTCGGCACGCGGTGCCGGATTCTTACTTAGTGACGAAGGCCGCGTATAGAGCAGGGGAAGCGTGGTATCAGGCATCGAGTTGTCCTGAAGCGATAACATGGTTTATCAAAGCGGTGGAGCTGAACGATAAGGAGCCAGAGGCTCCCTTGGCGCTTCTTCGACGGGGCGCGTGCCAACTGCGGGAGAACAATGTACGGGAAGGCCGTGACACGTTGATGCGGCTCTGGGTTCGATTTGCCTACAGCGCGCAAGCGAAGGAAGCCGAAGCGTTATTGGCCTCGAACCTTGGCGGGGAGCCGTGGGTGGTTCAGTCGAGTGAGCGACTGGCGCGAGCCCAAGCGTATCTTGGACAATCTTTCCATGTCGAAGCGATTGAGGAGCTTCGAAAGTTTCTTGCGGCGGAGCCGAAGTCGCCGCGGCGGACTGAGGCAAAGCTGAAGCTCGGGATCGCGCAGGTGCGGCTGAAGCAGTATGACGAAGCCCGAGAGACATTTCGTGTATTGGTGAAAGACGGAGGGGCGGAATCCCACGAAGCGTCGGTCTGGCTGGCTCGTGTCTATCTTCGGCAAGGACAGGGAGACAAGTTGTTGGATTTTGCCAAGACGATGCCGACCGCTCCGCTCTCTGCCGAGCAGAGGGGGCAGATCACCTTGTTTTCCGGAATGTGGTTGGAGGATCAGGGGCGTTTCGACGACGCGATTGTGCGGTATCGGCACGTAGCCATGAATGGAGAACCGGCGTCCCAGCGTGCCGAGGCGCGTTGGCGCGCCGGATGGGTGTACTACCGTATGGCTCGGTACCGTGAGGCGGGTGACGAGCTTCGCCCGCTCATCGATCAGCATGACTACGATTTTGAGCCACAGGCGCTCTATTGGATGGGACGTGCAGCCGAATTGAGCCAGCAGCCTCATGCCCGTGAGCTGTATTCGCAACTCTGTCAACGATACGTCTATACCTATTACTGCCAACTGGCTCGCGAACGGACCGATCTTACGCTAGCGGAATCTCATGCGGCAGAACCGATTCCGGCAATTCCTTTGGTGAACGGTGGCACGCCAGCGAACGGTGAAACTCCTCGTTCAGTGACTGCCAGGGCCGAAATCGGGCAGCAGCCGGCATACCGTCGAGCGCTTGAGCTCAAGACGCTAGGGTTAGACGTGGATGCTACGCGTGAGTTGGCTGGATTAACTGATCGCTATACCCAAGACCCCGATGTGCTCATGGCTCTCGCAGCGATGTTGAACGAGGTGGGCGCCTACCATCATGCGCTCCGACTGGCGAGGGCGAGGTTCCGTGATAAATTGGAACGAGCCAACGGGATCGTCGATCCATCACTGTGGAAGGTGGCCTATCCGACCGGGCTACTTCCCACTATCAAGAGCCAGGGGGCCAAGGGCGTTGACCCTTATCTGGTGGCGGCGATCATTCGAGAGGAAAGTCAGTACGATTGGCAAGCTGTGTCGCGTGTTGGTGCGATTGGCTTGATGCAGGTGATGCCCGGAACCGCACATACTGTCGCGCAACGGCTTGGGCTTCCTGCCGTCGGACGAGATGATCTTTTTGATCAAGAGACCAATATCCAGATTGGGGTCCATTACGTCGAGCAGTTACTTGAACAATTCTCTGGAAATGTCGCGCTGACCATTGCGTCATACAATGCGGGGCCAGCCATTGTTGGAAACTGGGTTGCGCTGCATCCTGGACGAAGTCAGGATGAGTTCATCGAATTAATTCCGTATCAAGAAACGCGGCAATATGTGAAGCGCGTTCTGCGAAGTTACCGAGAATATATTCGGCTTGACAAAGCCTCCTGATGGCTCTTTCTTGACAAGATCTAGACAAGTTTCTATAGTGCCCCCCAACCTATTGTGGTCTTAAGGGAGAGTGTGAGTGGATGGCGCTTGACAGACTAGACGCGTTTGAAAGTCGTATTAGGGACCTGGTGAAGCTCGTTCAAGAGCTGAAGAAAAAGAATGCAGCCATTGAAGAAGAATTAAAGGTTGCTCGACGACGAGTGACAGAGAAGGATGAAGCGAACCGACGGTGGGAGCAAGAGCGTGTCGATATCAAGTTGCGCATCGAACGAGTGCTCAGCGACATCGAATTGTTGGAGTGCCTAGAAGAACGCAAGGAGGTGGCCCGTGACTAAGACCATTGACGTGGAAATCTACGGCCAACGGTACACGATCCGTGGTGAGGCGGACGAAGGGGAGGTCCGGCGGCTCGCGAACTTTGTCGATGGCCAGATGCGCCATCTTGCTGAAGGGATGAATACGACGACCCCGTCCAAGCTCGCTGTACTGACAGCCCTCAATTTAGCCCATCAGTTGTTTGAGCTCGAACGAAAGCGTGCTCAAGGTGAAGCGGATATCGAGCGACGCATGAAATCACTTATGGAATCAATCGAGGAGCAGGTGCCGACCTCGCTCTTTCGCTAGATTCAACTTGCAAAGGATGTTTCTCTTTGTTATCGTGCGTATGTGCGTAGCGGGTGCTGTATTTTTACGATTAGGGATTACGATGAGGTCATGCTCGAACCGGTTGAGTGATCCGGGGATACGATGAAGTTACTGCGGAATGGATCTGGATTTTTGATGCTGGCGAGATTAATGCAGCTAGAGTGTGCACAAGGGTTCCTATACTTAATGTATAACCTCTTGGAGATGTTGGGCAAGGTAATGGAGTTCGTGTGGCCGTCGAGGAGTACAGTCTGGGGAAATAGCCAGCAGCTAACTCCAGTTCGCGTACTCAATCCTCCCCTACGAAGGATATCTCACCGACGTCAAGGAACTACCTGGGAACCATCTCGCACAGGACATACCCGGCATCTCAATCCAGCAAAGCCCCCATTCCCATCGAACCCGTACTCGGAGTAGGTCCGTAGACCGCGTTTCCAGCCGTCCTCTTTTCGTCCCTCGTCTCTCCATTGCGGCCCCCGCATTCAAGACCGTTCAATAATTTCGTATCACACGAGGCGCAGAAGCAGGATTCTTCTTGCCTCGCGACTGTAAGGGGGGAGTCTACATGGCAACTTCAATTTTTGCCTATCTGTTGACTGGACTCATAGGAGGGCTGCTCGGAATTGGCATTTTTGAGCTGATCCGCCGTTCATCGGGCGCGAAGAAAAAGGCACAGGAAGAGGACCAAGCCCGACAGGCTATACAAAATGCTCAGCGGGAGGCGGAGAACATTGTCAAAGAGGCGAAGTTAGAAGCAAAAGATCTTTTGTTGCAATCGAAAGAAGAATTGGAGAAAGACCAAAAGGTCAAGATGGCCGAGTTCGCAACTGTCGAAAAACGGTTGATCCAGCGGGATGAAACCATCGAGAAACGAATTAGTGCGATCGACAAGCGGGATAGTGAAGTGCAGAAGCGAGATCAAGACCTCGCGAGGCGAGATGAGAAGCTGCAAATTAAAGAAGCGGCCTGTGCTCGTGTGGAGAAAGAACATCGTGAGGCGTTGGAGCGTATTGCAGGGATCACGGCCGAAGAGGCAAGGAAGCAGCTTATTCAGGAAATGGAAAGCCAGGCGCGACTCGAAGCCGTTGGTCATGCCAAGCGGACGATAGAAGAAGCGCGGGAGAATGCGGAGCGGGAAGCGCGCGAGATCATTACCAATTCAATCCAACGTGTGGTGCGCGACTACGTTTCTGAATCCACGATTTCTGTCGTGCCGATTCCGAATGATGCCATGAAGGGACGGATCATCGGGCGGGAAGGGCGCAATATCCGTGCGATCGAAGCCGCAACCGGGATCGACCTGATCATCGATGAAACGCCTGAGGCTGTCATTGTGTCGGGCTTCGATCCATTGCGCCGCGAAATTGCCAAGGTCTCGCTCGAACGGTTGATGCATGACGGGCGTATCCATCCGACGCGGATTGAAGAGATCGTTGAAAAGGTCAAGGTCGATATCGATAAACTCATGTATGAAGAGGCTGAGAAAATCATATTTGAGTTGGGGCTCTCGGATTTCCACCCGGAGTTAATCAAGGTGCTGGGTCGGCTTAAGTACCGGACCAGCTATGGGCAGAACAATCTCTATCATTCGCGAGAAGCGGCGTACATTTGCGGCATCATGGCGTCGGAGCTTGGTCTCGATGTGAAATTGGCGAGGCGGGGAGCGTTATTGCACGATATCGGGAAAGCCGTCAGCCACGAAGAAGAGGGTCCGCATGCCATGTTGGGTGCTGAAATTGCGAAGAAGTACGGTGAGAGCGAAAAAATTGTGAATGCCATTGCGGGGCACCACGAGCAAGTCCCGCCGATCTGCCCGGAATCGGTGTTGGTTGCTGCGGCTGAAGCGTTGTCTGCAGCCAGGCCTGGGGCGAGACGGGAAGCCTTGGAGACCTATGTGAAGCGGCTGGAGAAATTGGAGTCGCTTGCTACGACAATCAAAGGGGTGCAGAAGGCGTATGCCATTCAAGCAGGCAGAGAAATCCGTGTCATTGTTCGACAGGAAGATATTACTGATGCCGAGTCGTTCCAGCTGTCTCGGGATCTTGCGAAGAAGATTGAACAGGAGCTGACCTATCCCGGTACGATACGAGTGACAGTGATTCGTGAGAGCCGGTATGTGGAGTATGCCAAGTGAAGGTTCTGTTCATCGGTGATATTTTCGGAGAGCCGGGGCGTCGTGCATTGGCCAGGGCTGTTCCAAGACTTGTGGCTCAGCGGCAGATCGATATTGTGATCGGGAACGGCGAAAATGTCGCCGGAGGGTTTGGTATCACGCCAGAGTTGGCAGAAGAGCTATTTGATCTTGGCTTGTCGGTGATTACGACGGGGAATCATGCCTGGGATAAAAAGGAAATTCTCGACTACTTTCCCCGGGAGCCACGGCTCCTTCGTCCTGCCAATTATCCGAGCGGTGTGCCAGGTAACGGAAGTGTAGTAGTCGAGTCGGCCGGCGGGGAGCAACTCGGCGTTCTTCAGCTGATGGGGCGAGCCTACATGCCGACATTGGACTGTCCGTTCCAGGTAGCAAAGAAGGAATTGGCCGCACTGAAGAAGCGAACGGCGGCCGTGATTGTCGATATGCATGCGGAGGCCACATCAGAGAAAATGGCGATGGGGCACTACCTGGATGGAGAGGTTGTTGCTGTCGTTGGCACCCATACACATGTCCAGACGGCTGATGATCAGATCCTCCCGAAAGGCACTGCGTATCTGACGGATATCGGAATGACTGGTCCGCTTCATTCCGTCATCGGGGTCAAGAAAGAGTTAGCGATCGAAAAGTTTCTGACTGGGATGCCCCGACGCTTCGAAGTGGCCTCGGGGCCTTCCGTCTTTTGCGCGGTGTTGCTTGACCTCGATGCGCGCCTTGGTAAGGCGTTGTCGATCGAACGAATTCGCATCATCGACTGAAGGAGACTCACTACGAACCTTCCTAGTTTTGCCACTTCCATTTCTCAGGCTGCTCTTCCGAATCGGGTGTTCACGGTTTCGGAGTTGACGGGGCTGCTCCGTACTTCCATCGAAGAACAATTTTCCGACATCTGGTTGGAAGGCGAACTCTCGAATCTTCGCGCCCCTGGGTCGGGACACGTCTATTGCACACTCAAGGACAAGACAAGCCAAATTCGGGCTGTGTTGTTCAGGTCCAGCGCAGTTCGGCTGCGCTTTGCTCTGCAAGAGGGGCTCCAAGTCATCGTGCGGGGACGACTCACGGTGTACGAACCGCGTGGAGAATACCAGATCGTGCTCGACACGGTAGAGCCGAAAGGAGTTGGCGCGCTGCAGCTGGCAGTCGAACAGTTGAAAGCACGATTGGCAGCGGAGGGGGTGTTCGACCAGGAGAGGAAGAGGCCACTCCCCGTGTTTCCTCAGACTGTGGGTGTGGTGACTTCACTAACTGGGGCAGCCATTCGAGATATTCTGGCTGTTCTTCGTCGACGTTGGCCGACACTCCATATTCTTATTGCTCCGGTCCAAGTCCAGGGGGAGGCTGCGGGGCGTCAAATCGCTGAGGCGCTGACTGATTTGAACGACTGGGGCTCTGTCGATGTCATCATTGTCGGGCGCGGCGGAGGATCCCTGGAGGATCTCTGGAGTTTCAACGAAGAGATCGTGGTGCGCGCTATTGCCGCATCCCGCGTACCGATTGTATCGGCTGTTGGGCATGAAACCGATGTGACGCTTGCGGATTTCGTTGCCGACCTTCGGGCGCCGACGCCGTCGGCAGCAGCGGAGGCGGTGGTTCCGGTATTGGCTGAGGTCGTTGAGCGATTGCGGGAGTTGACAGTCCGTGCGGGGCAGGTGATGCTCCGACATTGTGCCTTCGAGCGGCAGCGGCTCGAAGGCGGCGTTGGAGGGTTGACGGATGTACGATTTCGTCTCCAGGAATCAGCACAACGGACCGATGATCTTGTCGATCGATTGCGTGAACTGATCCAACGATTGCTTACCTGTGGCCATAAACAGGTTCACGAGGCGCAGCGTGATCTGTCGGATCTCAATCCTATTCTCACGATCAAGCAAGGTCTCGCAACCCTTCCGCAATTCTCGAAGCGTCTTGAAGGGCAGATGGGAGTAAGGCTGGCGCAGCATCGTCACCGGACCCACGCGATGCTGGCGCAGCTCAATACCTTGAGCCCTCTGGCGATTCTGGGACGTGGCTATAGTATTCTTCACACAGTTCCGGCTGGTCAGATTGTCCGTCAAGCGAGTGATGTGGAGGTTGGACAGGAATTGGAGGCGCAATTGTCACGTGGGCGGTTGAGTTGCACGGTCACGCGTGTGTGTGACGGTTCAGAGGGGGCTCCGGAAATTCGTTTAGTGTGGTAAGTGGTAGCCTGGCTTCACCAATGCCATCGCGAGAATGGCGAACAACAAGGAGCGAGGCGATGAGACGACCGAGACATTGCTGGCTCCCATGGATGCTGGGCTCACTGAAGTCCATGACAAGCATTCCCTACGGCAACTTCCACTCCTCACGTACCCGTGTAGCATGAACTCACTCCCACCCTCTTTAGTAGGGGGCACTTGCCAATTTCGAGATGGAAGCTTAATTGTGAAACAAGCTCCGTCGCTCCGAACCCTAAAAACATAAAAAGTGCGGACTCAGTAATTGCGGGATAAGGGTAGTTTGATTTCTTTTAGTGACTGTACTCTTTTCAGTGCTCACCCCCATCGTTCTTCAGCCAGTATCTGGTGGAGGGTGCCGGTAATGGGCGATCCCGTCGAGACGCCGACCAATGGACCAGAATATGAATCGTTGGGCTAGACGGACCATGAACTTCTCGCACGAATGTTTGGAATACATTGCCGGCCCTCTCGTGGCTCTTCCTATGGCCTTCTTAATGGGCAAGGACATTTGCCGCACGGCGTAACGGTTGAAATCGGGCCAGAGGAATTTTTCGAGGGCTGCTTTGCGGGTGAATGGGGAGAGAACCTGACCGAAGTAGGAAATGTCTTCGGTTCCGGAATGAGGATGCAGGGCGATGAGACCATGCCTGAATGTTCACTCAAATTAAGGAACGCAGAACAATGAATTGTAATCTGAAAACACCTGTAGATCGGTATATTGCTGTTAATGATGCTATTCGGGCCGTATTTAACGTTGGTCAGAATGACCCATCTATTTTGGGAACTAGTAGGGTGGCATCGCTTTTCAACGCGGCACAATATGCAAGAGCGGCTTATAATTTGCGAAGTTCAGGTGAAGTTGTTTCAGACCCTAAGCTTGTAGAAAGTTACTTTTCTGATGTGCCCAAACCATTTTTTTTAGCTGAGTTAGACGCAAGTCAATTAAGTCATCTAATTAAGCTGTATGGTCCTGACATCATGCGAGCAAATATTATAAGTGCCAACCTTCTAGAGACCGATTATTGGCCTCTTGTCACCGGTGGTGCCTGTATACTTGAAACCTGGGCAACCAGATTATTGGATAAGCCCATCTTAAAAAACAATCCTGGGTTACGACGAGAAGTATTGCATTATCTACTTCAAAATGCGCCATATTATTCTCATGTGACCGGAACAATGATAGCGGGGTCTAATGCAGAATATTCACTTATGTATGATGAGACTTTCCCCTGGTTTTTAGCCGTATATGACTTGGGCAAACAACCTGGGTTAACCCATAAAGAATGGAATGTGGGCATGGCGGAAGAGATGTGTAAGGAGTTCTATGATGAAATTTATGCCGCAACACAAAGAAGATCAACACTGGTGTCTGGTAACGGGTTGCAAATATTACGATTGCCATTTGCTGATTTGCAGCTTGAGAAAAAGGGCCATTTAAAGTCTTGGTTCTTAGAATACAGTGCTACTCTACCTCCTGAATTTAAAAAGTTTCTGCCAACAAATTATCATGGCGATAGTTTTTTAGGTGCTCATGTGCGTTATACATATGTAGGCCCACATATTTTGAAAATCGTGAAAGAACGAATATCTACTCTTGGCGTAGATTTAAATAAATTTAATGTACATGTAAGAACCAAACAAGACGACCATTTAACAGAGGGAAAACGAATAAACAGAATTTTGCTACAAGGGATGCAAGAAGAAAATACAGGTTTTTTGAGCAAATACTCTAATGTATGTGATGTCGCGATCTATTTTTGGCATATGCAAAGTTGGTCTAAAAACCAAAATGGTTTTATTGGCTTTACAGACTTATCCTTTAAGGGAAACATAGTTCATGACACCATAAATTTAGCCACCGGTCAAAATGGCGATCCCAAGAATGAGGAGGATTTGTGGGATTTGCTAAACTCTCCGTTAAGGTTACATAAAAATAATGTCGATCAACATTTTGAATATCTAAATCGATATATACAACCGGTATATATATATGAAGAAATAGTTTCTCAAATAATCGGCTTAGAAAAAAGGATTCAAAAACTTAAAATTAAAATAGAAACTATTGCTTTGCATGCCCAGGAAAGGGCGATAATAAAAAATATATTAGAACAGTTCGTATTTGAAAAAGTCACTGGGTTTAAAAAAACGATTACTATTCATTCTTCAAGTATTGGAGAGGCGTTTAAAAATAAAAAGGTCGCAGAAGAACTAAGAAAACAATTGCACAATCTAGGGAAAAGGTATGGCAAGAGAAATGAAGGTCTAAATGTGTCTTGTGCTTTCGAATTTTTCAAAAGGCTGAGTCATGAATTAACTGTTGAAGTTGATGGTGAAATTATTCGCATAAGTTTACCAATGGAGGAGAAATATTCTGATGTACTGAAAATCCTAGCCAGCGAACTAAATAATGAGGTGATTGAATATGAGCACCAGGCAAACGCTGAAAAGCTTACATTGGCTCAATTGCAAAAGGAAGATGAACAAACACTCAAACACGTGCATGATATTTCAATTTATGAAATAGATTTGTCGATTACAAAGCCAACTCTTTTCCCATTAAAAGACAATATGGTTTTTGGGCATGCCGTCCAATTGTCTTTTGATTCCAGCATTAGTGACTTTATAATAGAAGCCCAAAAAATCGAAGATAGCAATTTCCCATTGGAGCAAAAACGAAGGCTGTTAGTCCAGGCAATGCGAAAAATTTTGCCAATTATACGAACATATATCCAGGTAATGATGGGGATTCCTAATCACGCCATTCCGCCACACATTAATAAGAAAACACTTGAGCCAATATCACTTCAGGGAAGCCCTATTTCTGCCTGAAAGAAATGTGGGAGGAGTGAACTAGATCGAGAGCATGAGCCGGCTGCTCCCTCCTCAGTCTGTAAGATCCCGACAGACTGCCGTCCTGCCTGAATATTGTTGAATCACAAATATACCTCTACTTCGTAGGGTCTCATCGGAGGCAACAATGAAGCTTCGGCGACAGCAATTGAACCATTGGCCGAAATTGTCCTGGTTTGCTAAAGTCACTGACGACACCGTGAATGTTCTTCATGGGTGTCGGGTCGAGTATTCTGACGAATGGATCTTCGAAGGAACGTGGGCAGGGGACTTTGGAAGAGGTGATTTTGATCGCGAGGTCCCTGTCATCATCGGAACAGGAATTCGCCTAAGAGATAACACGGTGTCGTTTGTTTGCTCCACAGGTTCACTTGACCGATTATTCTATGTGAACAAAAAGAAGGAGCTGCTGGTTTCCAATTCATTGGCTTGTCTGTTGTCAGTAGCGGAGCTTCGTTTGGACCCCGCCTTTCCCTACTCAAAAACGTTGTTGCGTTACTTCAAAAATCATCGGCATCAACCCAAAATTTTGCCTACATTAGACGGAGATGACATCCATTTTCTGACCTACGAAAAACTCGTCTACTCCAAAGAAACGCTGGAAGAACAAACCCACGCTGAAGATACCTTCACATCGTTTGAAGAATATGAGGATTTCTTGCGTTCAAGGATGTTAGCTATTCGAGCTAATTTGCAGGATGAGCGGCGCCGGTTCAAGGTAGCTCCGGTTGCAACAATTTCTAAGGGGTATGATTCTGGCGCCTCTGTTGTGATCGCCAAGCCTCTTGGCATTCGTTCCGCTCTTACAATCTCGCGCCTAACACGGAAGGTCGACGATTCTGGTGAAGAGATTGCGAAACAGCTTGGCATCCCGGTACAAAGTGTTATTGGACGTCGATCGGCTTATCGAGACTACGATTTAGTTTTGGCGGGATTGGGCCACTTTTATGACTTCAACATGACATTATTTGACTATCCGGATGATTTGACTCTTTTGGTTCTGGGAACTGCCGGCGATTTTGTGTGGCAAAAGGGGTTGAAGAAGGAATTTAATGATTCCAATCATTTCCTGGATCGGATTGACACAACCAGCTGTCAGTTGGCCGAATGGCGATTACACAAAGGGGTGTTTCTTGTAAATGTCCCGTCCATCGGGGCTTCCAGAATCGATTGTTTGAAACAAGTTAACGATAGCTCTGCTATGGATCCGTGGCGGCTTGGCGGTGACTACGATAGACCTATCCCACGCAGAATACTCGAACAACAAGGGGTGAGGAGGGATCAATTCGGAATTAAAAAAGGAGGAGCAACTTGCTATTACCAAAATTTCCATTTCAACGATTCCGAGCAACAAAATGATTTGAAGGTATTTTTTGAACTTCATGGCAAGCGCATGCCAGGAAGAATATTAGGTAGATTTATTGATATTGCTCACCTCCTCCGGTTGAACTTAGAAGAGTTGGCACGTAAGATGAAATTCGTCAAATTCGCTCATTTTGTTAGCTTGCCGGACTACAGCGACTTACTCTTCGTTTGGGCCAATGCTCGTTTGGCAAGAAACAATTATTCTATTGTGCCTCAAGAATCTGACCTGAAACCTAAATCAAAGTGAGATAGTGACGGTCACGAGATGTTAGCCCAGAAAGCGATGCATCTGATCTGAACGGCGGCAAGGAATAAGGCGTCATTTTTGGCAAATCGTGTGGCGATGCCGCGCCACTGTTTGAGATGCAGAAAGCGTTTTTGATCAGGTGACGCAGCTTGTACAGGTCTTCATTATAGGACATTTTTGTTGTCCGGTTTTTTCTGGGCGGGATGACCGCTGCCATACCCAGGAATGACAAGTTCAAAAAAATCGTGAGTTTTTTTGGTTTCACGAACATTTCCGAGACTATTGGAAGAAAATAGATGAAAATAGGAGCGGTAACAATTGGGCAATCTCCCAGAGATGATATCATTCCTGAAATTCGAGAGGTTTTGGGACCGCAAGTTGAGATCGTTGAGAGGGGTGCATTGGATGGGCTCAGTCTGAATGAAGTAAACGATTTTTATCCGGCACCACGTAGCCCTATTCTTATAACAAGGATGAAGGATGGAACAGAAGTTAAAATTACTAAAAAACACATAGTAACCAGATTGAAAAACTGCATATTGGAACTTGAAGGCAAAGGAGTAGAAATCTCAATCCTTTTGTGCACAGAAGATTTTCCAGAAATTGAATCCAAGAAGATTCTGCTGCGACCGAATAGAATATTACAGAGCATGGTCAAAGCTATAGTAAAAAAAGGGAAATTGGGTGTAATAATTCCTTCTCTCGATCAAATTAAGGCAACGAAAAAGAAGTGGGAGAGGACTGGTTTTTCTGTGGTTGTGGGAGTAATTTCTCCCTATATAGGAACAGAGAAGGAGATAATTGAAACAGCAAACAAGTTTAAGAATCTTAAAGTGGATTTGACAATTCTGGACTGTATTGGTTTCAACAGAATAACAAAAGCAGTATTCAGAGATGTAACAAAAATGCCTGTCCTCCTACCAAGGACGATATTAGCAAGAATTGCAAGAGAAATCGTTGAGATCGAATAGCTAAATTCCTATGCCCCGTCTTGAAGAGTCAAGCCCAAAGTTAATTGAAATTCTCCGTTGTCTTAAGTATTGGGGACCCCCAGGCGCTAAAATGTTTTGCACAGTGCTTTTACAATCGGTATGGTCGTAGAATCTCATCGGAGGCAACAATGAAGCTTCGGCGACAGCAATTGAATCATTGGCCGAAATTGTCCTGGTTTGCTAAAGTCACTGACGACACCGTGAATGTTCTACATGGGTGTCGGGTCGAGTATTCTGACGAATGGATCTTCGAAGGAACGTGGGCAGGGGAATTTGGAAGAGGTGATTTTGATCGCAAGGTCCCTGTCATCATCGGAACAGGAATTCGCCTAAGAGATAACACGGTGTCGTTTGTTTGCTCCACAGGTTCTCTTGACCGATTATTCTATGTGAACAAAAATCAGGAGCTGCTGGTTTCCAATTCATTGGCGTGTCTGTTGTCAGTAGCGAAGCTTCGTTTGGACCCCTCCTTTCCCTACTCAAAAACGTTGTCGCGTTACCTCGGGAATCATCGGTATCAACCCAAAATTTTGCCTACATTAGACGGAGATGACATCCATTTTCTGACCTACGAAAAACTCGTCCACTCCAAAGAAACGCGGGAAGAACAAACCCACACTGAAGATACCTTCACATCGTTTGAAGAATATGAGGATTTCTTGCGTTCAAGGATGTTAGCTATTCGAGATAATTTGCAGGATGAGCGGCGCCGGTTCAAGGTAGCTCCGGTTGCAACAATTTCTAAGGGGTATGATTCAGCCGCCTCTGCTGCGATCGCCAAGCCCCTTGGCATTCGTTCTGCTCTTACAATCTCGCGCGTAGGAAAACGGGGCCATGATGATTCTGGTGAAGAGACCGCGGAACAGCTTGGCATCCCGGTACAAAGTGTTATTGAACGTCGGTCGGCTTATCGAGACTACGATTTAGTTTTGGCGGGATTGGGCCAATTTTATGACTTCAACATGACATTATTTGACTATCCGGATGATTTGACTCTTTTGGTTCTGGGAACTGCCGGGGATTTTATGTGGCAAGATGCTTTGAAGAAGGAATTCAATAATTCCAATCATTTCCTGGATCGACATGACACAACCAGCTGTCACTTGGCCGAATGGCGATTACACAAAGGGGTGTTTCTTGCTAACGTCCCATCCATCGGGGCCTCCAGAATCGATTGTTTGAAACAAGTTAACGAGAGCTCTGCTATGGATCCGTGGCGGATTGGCGGTGACTACGATAGACCTATCCCACGCAGAATACTCGAACAACAAGGGGTGAGGAGGGATAAATTCGGAATTAAAAAAACAGGATCAAATCCTGATTACCAAAGGTTCCATTTCAACGATTCCGAGCAACAAAATGATTTGAAGGTATTTTTTGAACTTCATGGCAAGCGCATGCCAGGAAGCATATTAGGAAGCTTTATTGATATTGTTCACTACCTCCGGTTGAAGCTAGAGGACTTGTCTCGCAAGAAGGAATTCGTCAAATTCGCTGATTTTGTTCGCTTGCCGGACTACAGCGATTTACTCTTCGTTTGGGCGAATGCTCGTTTGGGAAGAAACAATTATTCTATTGTGCCTCAAGAATCTGACCTGAAACCTAAATCAAAGTGAGATAGTGACGTCACGAGATGTTAGCCCAGAAAGCGATGCATCTGATTTGAACGGCGGTAAGGAATAAGGCGGCATTTTTGGCAAATCGTGTGGCGATGCCGCGCCACTGTTTGAGATGCAGAAAGCGTTTTCGATCAGGTAACGCAGCTGGTACAGGTCTTCATCATAGGATCTTTTTGTTGTCCGGTTTTTTCTGGGCGGGATGACCGCTTCCCACAGTTTGAAATTGCGGTGCGGTCAAGTATAATGGGATTCCATTTATTGTATAAAAATAACGAGAGGTATTGTGGCAGCAGTGAAATTTGAACAGGCAATGGCACGATTGGAAGCCATCGTTGGCGAGTTGGAAAAAAACGACCTCCCGCTGGACGAATCGCTCAAGATTTTTGAAGAGGGTATCCGTCTCTCGAAGAATTGTCTCAAGATTTTAGAAGAGGCCGAGCATAAAGTCGAAGTGCTCGTGCAAGATAAGAACGGCAAGAAACGAATTCACGCTTACTCTTCAGACGACGCAGCCGATGAACCGTCCTCCTAGAGTTCCTTGCACAGGCTCCCACACCTGTTCATGCTCTCTTGCGTGGTTTCTCTAGTCGCGATGGCTTCCCTCCCGCGTATTCACAAAGAACGGTTGGACCGTGTGCTTGCAGCCCAGGGTTTGGTGCCGAGTCGGGAAGCTGCAACGAGAGCTGTCTTAGCAGGAGGAGTATCCGTCGATGGGGTTGTGGTGGATAAGCCTGCGAAGTTGGTGCCGTTGGATGCGCGGATCCAGGTTGTGCAGCCTGCCTTGTACGTCAGTCGATCTGGTGACAAACTAGCCGCAGCCCTTGATGCTTTTCAGATCGACCCGAAGGGGACAATCGGTTTGGATGTCGGCTGTTCGACGGGTGGATTTACCGATTGTTTGCTGCAGCGAGGGGCCACTCGTATTTATGCTGTTGACGTTGGATATGGGCAGTTTGAGTGGAGGCTTCGTCAAGATTCTCGTGTTGTCTTGCTCGAACGAACTAACATTCGGTATGTTGACCGTACAGCGATTCCTGAGCCGATCGATCTGGCGGTGATCGATGTGTCGTTTATTTCTCTGACACTGGTCTTGCCCGCGGTCGTTCACCTACTCAATAGCGCAGCGGTGATCGTGGCGTTAGTGAAGCCACAATTCGAAGTCGGTAAGGGCCAGGTGGGGCGAGGGGGGATCGTGCGCGATGATGTGCAGCGTGAGGCGGTGACTGAGAAGGTTATTCACTGTGCCATGCAGTTGGGACTTCAGCTGAAAGGTGTGCTCGACTCTCCCGTGATTGGGCGGAAAGGGAACCGGGAAATTCTGGTTGGTTTTACGCGCACGATCACAGCCTGACTAGACACATAATGGATAGACGATGATGCGGATTCATGGGCAATGGAGGCATGCATGAAAGTACTTGTGACCGGAGGCGCTGGTTTTATCGGTTCGCACTTAGTCGATCGGCTGGTCCAGGAAGGGCATGAGGTTGTTGTGGTGGATAATCTGTCCACTGGAAAACGGCGAAATCTCAATCGCGCTGCGCGGTTCGTTAAGCTTGATATCCAGAGCTCGGGACTTGAGCGGGTGCTTCGCAACGAAAGACCTCATATGGTCATGCACCTTGCTGCGCAGATGGATGTTCGAAAATCTGTGGAAGATCCAATGTTTGATGCCCAGGTGAATGTCCTTGGGACACTGAACGTCCTGCAGCAATCGATCAAACATGGCGTGCGGAAAGTGGTGTTCTCGTCATCAGGTGGGGCTATCTACGGCGAGCAAGAGATCTATCCGGCCCCTGAGTCCCATGCCACGAGACCACTGTCGCCATACGGTGTCAGTAAACTGTGCGGGGAGCAGTATCTTTCTTACTATCAACGAGTAAACGGACTTCAAATCGTAAGCTTGCGTTATGCCAATGTGTATGGTCCACGGCAAGATCCTGAGGGCGAGGCAGGGGTGGTTGCGATTTTTATTCAGAAGCTACTGAACAACGAGCAGGCGATCGTCAATGGGAATGGACGGCAAACGCGAGACTTTGTGTATGTCGAAGATGTCGTTGAAGCCAATCTTGCGGCGATGGGGCAGGGTATACAAGGGACGTATAATGTCGGAACAGGGGAAGAGACGTCCATCAATGATTTGCTCGGAATTTTAGTCCGCCATACGAATTCGACATGCAAGGAAGTTCATGGGCCGGCCAAAGGTGGCGAGCAGGCAAGGAGTGTCATTGATTCAGGGAAGCTCCGGCAAGAATTATCCTGGGAGTCAAGAACTGAACTCAGTGAAGGACTCAAGCGCACTGTCGACTATTTCCGTGAACGCATGGGCTAGGCCTGACGCTTTGTTCATGGTGGGGAACGCACGTGTACCACATGCTGTGGTCGGGCTGGGTCAATATCGAGGAACGGTTCCGTCTACCTGGGTTGACCAGGCGTCAATTCCTCCCACCAAATTCTTCACATTTGGGAAGCCCTGTTGAAGCAGGAAATTCGTGGCATCGGCGCTTCTCATGCCATGGTGGCAGATGGCGATGATTTCTGAGTCGTGGCTCAATTTTGAGAGCGATTGAGGGAGCGTTCCAAGAGGGATGAGCGTTGAGCCATCCAGTTTTGCGAGGGAATATTCCCAGTCCTCTCTCACATCAAGCAGCACCAATTTGTCGCCTTTATCAAGGCGTGTCTTCAGCTCTTTCGGGGAAATGACAAAGCCCATAGGGTGCCCTCCTTACTTGTGTCGTTAATATAATAGTGAGCGGAGAAAAGCTTGTCAATGAGACCGATGATGCCATCCGGTCTGTATTGTTCGTATCGACAGTAGTCAACTTGCCGAGCCTTGAGTTCTCCTCTTCATGGAGAGGGTAGTCGGACATACCGCACATTTTTGTCAGCGTATGTCTGCATATAGATTCATACCCGGCCAGTTTTAATATGGCGCCAGCTGCCCAAGGAGAGGCGGTTAGTTAGCTTATGTATAAGATATTGATTGGTTGTGACAATCATATGCGCACATACGTGGGTTGGGCCCAGAAATTGCTTTATTTCAAGAGGGACCGTGGCAGGCCAGGAAAGGTCAGAAAGGTTGCCTCAAAATGGCCATAGCCAGAAGAAAGAAACCAGCAGAGCAGGTGCTTGTTGTCATGGTGACGGTGAAAAATCTGAAAGAAGCTATAAGGATTGGCGAGGAAATGGTACATATGAAACTCGCTGCTTGTGCGAATGTCATTCCAGGGATTCATTCGATTTATCGTTGGAAGGGAAAGGTTGCCAAGGCACAAGAAGCGCTGGTCATATTGAAGTCGACTAGACCACGGTATCGTGCACTCGAGAAAGCAATCACAACGATGCACACCTATGAGGTTCCTGAAGTTATCGCGTTGCCAGCGACAAAAGGCCTTGCGGCATATGTTCGGTGGGTGCGGAGTGAGACCCACGGTTAACTGTTCGGTGAAGGGGACATTTATACAAGTAAGGGGTTGACTGAAGCAATTTCTGTCGATACACTTGCCAGTGATTGATTACTGGTGGGATTAGGATAGCCCACTCAGCGGGGGATGAAGGTTATGGGACAGACGAACGGCGCCGAAGACAGCGACTCCTATACTATCGTGGTCTTTCGTGGCGCAACAGCCAAGCCACTGCGCTATAGTTTCCCTCGTAAGCTTGTCAGTAAGCTATTGATTGTCGGAGCCGTCTTAGCCCTTGTGAATGTACTTGTCATTGGGCACTATGTCATGAGGACCAACGAAGTCTTGGAACTTTCAGCATTCCGTGCAGAAGCCATGACTGCACGGGAGCAGACGGGGGCCTTTTCTAGTGCTGTCGATGATTTGAAGAAGCGTTTAACAGCTATGAAAGAGGTCAACCAGCGGCTTCGTGTCATGCTGGGTATCGAGAATCCTAAACCAGGGGATGTGACGAACGGGCGAGGTGGTGAGGATAGCCCCATTCCGGATGGCAATACTCTCCCTACCTCTGAGAATACCCTCAAGAGTAACACGGAGAATCAGCATTCCGGTTCACCTGAATCAAGTCAGAGTGCTCTGACTAGCCCAATGAGCTCATCTGCCGGGTTCGAGCGGACTCAGTGAGCAAGAAGTGATTGCCTCAATCAGGGACGGTATAGACTGGCTGTCAAAAGAATCCACGATTCAGGAACAGTCGCTTCAAGAACTATCGTTGGCTGCTGAAAAAAAATCTTCTCGATGGGCAGCAACTCCATCCATTTGGCCTGTGAAGGGTTGGGTGACCTCCGGGTTCGGGCCCAGGGTTTCCCCATTTACAGAGAAACCTGCGTGGCATGACGGGTTGGATATTGGAGCTGCGGCCAATGCGCCGATTCAGTCTCCGGCTCAAGGACGTGTCACCGCAGTCGGCTTCGATCCTAAGTTGGGAATTCTTGTGAAACTCGACCACGGGTTCGGAATCGAAACTGTCTACGGGCATCTTGCAAAGTCGTTAGTCAAAGAAGGGCAGCGTGTGAAACGTGGAGAAGCCATTGCGCTGGTCGGTAGTACTGGATTAGCCACAGGTCCTCACCTACACTACATGGTCAAAGTGAATGGCCAAGCGCTAGATCCCGTAAAGTATATCCTCGACTAGCTCGTTAGACTCCTCGCCTCACTCATCGTTCCCATACCCGCGCAATCTACCGAATCCCCCTACCTCCTATGCTATACTACCGTGCTAATACGGTCGTCGAGGCCATGCTGTCGCTCTGCCTATGACAGATATTGAAATTAACCGGTCAGTGAAGGCGCGCCCAATTCAGGATGTCGCCGATCAGCTTGGTATTCAAGCCAGCGAGCTAATTCCGTATGGAAAGTTGAAAGCGAAGGTCTCGCTCGACGTACTGGAAAGGCTTCAGGCTGCGCCGCTCGGCAAGTATATCCTTGTGACCGCCATCAATCCGACCCCACTAGGAGAAGGCAAGACTACTACGTCTATCGGGCTTGCCATGGGTCTCTCACGACTCGGCCATCGAACGGCCGTCACGCTTCGCCAGCCTTCGTTGGGGCCGGTATTTGGGATTAAAGGTGGAGGAACTGGAGGAGGAAGGGCGCAAGTCCTTCCGATGGAAGACATCAATCTTCATTTGACCGGCGATGCCCATGCGGTATCGGCCAGTCACAATCTCTTGTCGGCATTTGTTGATAATCATCTGTTTCACGGGAATAGACTTCAGGTAGATCTCAATCGAATCACTTGGCCACGGACCTTGGGAGTCAGTGATCGGGCGTTACGCCAGATCTCGCTGGGAGAAGGAGATGTAAGTCGCAGGGGACAGTTTGTGATTACCGAAGCGTCCGAGGTCATGGCGATGCTGGCATTGGCATCGAGTCAAGCCGATTTGCGACACAGGCTCGGACAGATCCTCGTTGGGTTTACAGCGGATGGTAAGCCAGTGCGGGCAGAAGAGTTTGGATGTGCCGGGTCCATGGCAGTCTTGCTCAGAGAAGCGTTGTTGCCTAACTTGGTTCAGACGCTGGAGGGCACTGCAGCGTTTGTGCATACTGGTCCGTTCGGGAATATCGCCCACGGGAATTGTTCGATCCTTTCCGATTCCGTCGCCTTGCGTTGTGCAGACTATGTTGTCACGGAGGCTGGATTTGGGAGCGACCTCGGGGCAGAGAAGTTTTTCAATATCAAGTGTCGTCTTTCAGGATTCAAGCCGGCAGCAGCTGTGGTGGTCGCGACGCTTCGCGCAATCAAGCTTCACGGTGGTGGAGGAGCTGTCAAGGTTGGAGCCACGCTTCCAGTGGGGCTTACTGGGCCTAATCAGGAGGCACTGGTCAAAGGCTTTGCGAATCTGGAGCAGCATATTGCGAACGTGAAAGCCCATGGGGTGCCTGTGGTGGTTGCGGTCAATGCGTTTATCGATGACCCGGTGGCTGAGCTGGAATGGGTGCGAAAACGGGCTCGCGAGGTTGGGGCGGCGGATGCCGCAGTCTCAACACATTGGGCCGATGGTGGGAAAGGGGCTGAAGAGCTGGGAAGGGCTGTGGTCAGTGCCGCAGCGAAACCATCGTCATTCAAGCATTTATATAATACAGCCTGGCCGATTAAGAAGAAAATCGAGACCATTGCCACGCAGATGTATGGGGCTTCAGCCATATCGTTCGATGCGCAAGCTGAACGAGATATCGACATCGCGCAGCAGCTTGGACTCGATCAGTTGCCTATTTGTATGGCGAAGACGCCGTTGTCGTTGTCGCATGATCCGGCATTGAAGGGGCGTCCGTCAGAGTTTACGCTGCCGATTAAAGAGGTGAGAATCCTCGCAGGGGCTGGGTTCCTGACGGCGGTCTGCTCAGGGATTCAACTTATGCCTGGGTTGCCAAAGAAACCGGCAGGGGAGCGTATTGGAATCGATCCAGGCACGGGAGAGATTGTGGGGCTGTCCTAACAGCTAGCGCTGTTTAAGATAGCGGAAGAATTCTGAGTCTGGGCTGACCACCAGGGTGGACTTGTCTTTGAAGGTCTTCTTGTAGGCCTCCATCGAGCGAGTAAATTCAAAAAAGTGAGGATCCTGTCGATAGGCGTCCGCATAGACCTTAAAGGCTTTTGCATCCCCCGCTCCCCGAAGTTCTTCCGATTCCTTATACGCCTGTGCCAGAATAATTTCGCGATCCTTTTCTGCTTCTGAGCGGATCTTCTGCGCTTCTTCAGCGCCTTCTGCACGATACTGTTTGGCTTGCCGTTCCCGCTCTGCTTGCATCCGGGCGAACACGGCCTTCTCGTTCTGTTCAGGGAGGTCGGCGCGCTTGATTCTCACATCTTGAATCTCGATTCCATACGCCGATGCTTTTTCATGCGATCGCTGGGTCACGATTTTCATGAGATCAGCGCGGTGATCCGCAACAATTTCTAGAAGGTCATGACGCCCAAGCTCAACCCGGAGCTCAGAGTAAATAATGTCGTTGAGCCGTTGCAGCGCTCCCCGTTGGGTTTGAAAGTTTTGATAGACCTTGAGTGGATCGACAATCCGCCATTTGGCGTAGTTATCAAGAAGGAGGGTCTTTTTGTCTTGGGTGATCACGTCTTGTGCATCTGAGTCGTAGTCCAATAGACGCTTATCGAAGTAGGTGACCTCTTGAATGAACGGTATTTTCACATAGAGCCCCGGCTCCGTGATATTGCGGACAGGCTTTCCGAGTTGGACCACGATCGCATTTTGAATGATGTCGACGACGAAAAGCGGTGAGGCTCCTAGAAAAAGCAACCCACCAACGACCACGAGCAGTGCAATGATCAATCCCTGCTTGGTCACGATTTACGTTCCTCAGTGGCGGCGCTGGTCATGGGCTTGTGACGATCGAGCGGAAGGTACGGAAGCATACGATCGGCTGCTTTGCCGTCAATGATGATCTTCTCGACGTTCGGCAGGATTTCTTCCATGGTTTCGATATAGATCCGCTTGCTGATAATGTCTTTGGCTTGATTGTATTCTTTCAACGTTGCCGAAAACCGGTTGGCTTCACCCTGGGCGCGATCAACACGCGCCTGAGCATTGCCCTTGGCTTGGTTCACCACCTGGGCGGCTTCGCCTTGGGCTTTGGGGAGAATGTCGTTGCGATAGCTCTGAGACTGGTTGATGAGTTTCTCTCGATCTTCTTTCGCGTTCGTCACATCCTTAAAGGCGGCTGCCACGGCTTCGGGAGGGCTGACGTCCTGTAGTTGAATAGCGGCGATTTGGACGCCGCCTTGATACTGGTCGAGAAGCGATTGCAGGAGTATCTGAGTATCTTGCTGGATCTGGGCCTTGCCGGTCGTCAGTGCCTCGTCGATTTTGCCCTTACCGACCACTTCCCGCATAGAGGCCTCGGCGGCTTTACCGATCGTCTCATCGATTTGTGCGACGTTAAAAAGGTAGTTGGCAGACTCTTTAATCTTGTATTGCACGATGAATTCAATGGCCAGGATGTTCATGTCGCCGGTGAGCATCAGGGCTTCTTGCGCCAGCATTTGCTGGCGGCCTTGTCGATCTGTGCGGAAGCCGACTTCAATACGGTGAAGTTTTTGGACTTTCGGTTGCAGGACGGTTTCGACAAAGGGGAACTTCGCGTGAGGGCCAGGTCCCACGGTTCGGACAGGGGTGCCAAATCGCTTGACGACGCCCTCCTCATCCGGGGCGACGATAAAGGCACTATTCCAGGCAAGAAAGATGACCAGCCCTGCCAAAGCGACGTTTCTGAAACCGCTCGAGGGCATCAGATTCTTGAATGAGGGCAACAGATTCTGAAACTGCGATTGGGCCTGTCTAAGGGCATCCTCAAGCGGGTCGCTTTTCTTGCTCCAAGGATCTTTTGGGTCCCAGACCATATAAATAATCAACCGAAGAATAATAGCGAATGATCTCTAACCGGATCACCTTAGCAGACTGCCTAGACGCGACGCAATCACGATAATCCACAGAGGGTCCCTCATGCCTTCTTGGTGTGTATGAAGGGATACCTGCGTTGTCGGGGAAAGCGAGGTAAATGGCTGAACTCTTCCTGGTTTTTGTTGATGGGATGATCCTGCTCCAAGCAAGGCCACGGCTGTAACCGATCCATTACGCAGGCGGATTTTTTGGGTACCTGGCTACAGAATTCTGGTGAGGATGAGGTAGGCGATACCAGCAAGGAGAGCCGACGCCGGCAACGTCACCACCCAAGCCAAGGCCATGTCACGCACGGTTGTCCAGCGCACGCTCTTCCAGCCTTTGAGGAGACCAATTCCGATAATGGCCGAGCTGCTGATATGGGTGGTCGAGACCGGCAATCCGAAAGAACCGGAGGCGAGGACCAGGGCCGATGTCGTTAGGTTTGCAGACAGCCCTTCCGCGTGATTCATCTTCGTGACGTTCTCAGCGAGGACTTTCGTCACGCGGAACCCGCCAAAGTAGCTACCGAACCCCATGGCAATGGCGACTCCCCCGAAGGCGACAAGCTGGGACGACGTGCTGGGCCATGCGGCGGTCGCACTGCCGAGCAAAAGGATCGCCACGATTTTCGGCGCGTCGTTCGTGCCGCGGGCAAATGACGCAAGGCCGCTGGAGATCCAGTGAATCGTATCGAGTCCCATGACCAGCCCCCGCAAGCCAGCGCGGTCGCATTGTGAGGGTACCGCCATGGTCGGTTGGCTGAAACCCGCGGTTTGAAACAGGGTCCTCGTGGTGCCATGCGTATCGATGGCCACTAATGCACGGGAGGCCGGCATCACGCACACGCAGGCGCCGTCCCATTTTTTCGCGAGTGTGCGAACAGCGGGATGGATGAGGAGTGAGACTGTGAAAGCGAGGAACGGACTGAGCAATAACGGAAGCGCAATCTTCTTCCCGATCGCGGACCAGACCAATTCTTCTCCGGCGAAGGCGACGAAGCCGGCACCCACAATGGCCCCTGTGAGTGCGTGAGTTGTCGAGACCGGGAGTCCTGTGCGCGAGGCAAAAATGATCCACGCAATCGCCCCCGCCAAGACGGCCAAGGTGACGGTCGGCCCGATGATTGTGCCGGTTTGGACGAGGCCATGGCTGAACGTCTTGATCATCGCACTTGCGACATAGGCCGCCAACCCTGCTCCGACCACAGTCCAGACCGTTCCCCAGACGATAGCCGATCGATAATCGGTGACCCCGCTGCCGACTAAAGTCGCGATCACTTTGGAGACGTCGTTGGTTCCATTTGCGAAGGCGAGCGCGAATGCGAGCGCAAAAGCCAGCAGAGAAATTTCCATTGCCCGTAATCCTAAGCGGTGACGGATCCTCCACAAGACGAACCGGCTCCGGCCGTACAGCCATAGCAATGATTGCGGGTTGTGATCTGGCGCTGATTGAGTTGTACCAGATCAAAGTCGCGGATATGAGCGGGGGCGCCGTGATCTATCGGCAGATCGAGCATCTGGTTAAAGTCGCAGTCGTAGAGAGTGCCGTCCCAGCCCACTGAGATTGTGTAGCGGCACATCACCCCGGCTGCGGCGGCGGGATTGAAGGCGTTGGCCAATCGTTCCATATATGGCTCGTAGTTGCCGCTCTCCAGGAGAAACTCAAGAAACCGGCTGATCGGCATGTTGGTGATCGTATAGAGATGGTTGAACTCGATACTGTGACGAGTTCGAAGTTCTTTGCGGAACTGCGCTTCGATCGCCTCTTGCTTGGGAGGGAGAAAGGCTCCGACCGGATTACAGACAAGGTTCAACGACAACCCGCTGCCAGCCTGGCCATAGCCAAGCCGATTGAGGAGGCGAAGCGCCTGGATCGATTTGTCAAACACGCCCTCGCCTCGCTGTGCATCGGTCTGGCCTGCGCGGTAATAGGGGAGTGACGCAACAATTTCCACCCGATGTTCGGCTAGGAACGCCGCCAAGTCCGCTTGGGATGGAAGGAGCAACACGGACAAATTGCAACGATCCATCACGTGGCGACCCAGCGCCCGGCTCTGTTTAACCAGCCAGCGAAAACTGGGATTGAGTTCCGGTGCGCCGCCCGTGATATCGACCGTTGGAATATCGGTCTGAGCGAGAGCTTGGATGCACTGCTCGGCCGTTTCGCGGGCCATGCTCTCAGTACGGTCAGGTCCCGCATCAACGTGGCAATGTCTGCATGTCTGGTTGCAGAGCTTGCCGACATTGATCTGAAAGACGGTGATCCCGGTGGCACGAAGCGGGAGCAGGCCGATGTGATCGAGTTGTGTCTCGAAGGGGGGGCAACTCGTGGTCCTCTCGAGCATTTTCAATTGCTCAGTGGGAGAGGCGAGGGGGTTCTGTTGTCCCAGCAAGGTCAGTGGCATAGAGTTTTGGTCACAATGTCATGGCTCGTTTGAGACCGACTCACCGAGATCTTCTGCGTGACTCAATGTCACGACGCATCAGCAGCAACTCCCATTGGGTGTACAGGTCACGGCATCACCGCCGACGTGCCGACCCGCGCGATTAATGATGGCAAAATGGGGAGCGTAGCCGTCAGTTTCTATTACGCGTAGAGTCTTCGAACAGATTTCCACCGGTTCGCCTCGGCGATACACATGATGATCGTCATCGGAGGCTTCGATGAAGGGCCCGGCGAGCATGGCAAAGTGCCCTTGCCAGGTGCATGGGGCGTCTGCCGGGTACACTGCGGTCCATCGGTCGTCGGTTTGATCCAGCCAGAGAGCCTCGGAGGATAGGACGAAATGAGATGCCAACGAGGTCTGGCTCAACAGGCATACAGCGTCGGGAGTAATCGGCTGGGGAATGCCTCGAAGATGAGTCATGCCCAGTTCATCGACCACTCGGCTGAACGGCCCACGGAGCGTCGCATAACGAATATCCGACTGAGACGAGCTTGCGGGGAGTTTATATCCCGTCAAGGTGACGGAGAAGAAATGAATGCCGTCGATGACCTGCCAGGGAGAGGCTTTGGTCAGGTGAATGCCTAAGAAGCCGGCCCCCGCCATTCCCGCAATATAGTCGGTGAGCGTCAGCGCTCCAGAGAGACAGTCGCTCCACTTTTCAGCGTCGTGCACCAAATACTGCGGAACGGGCTGATCGGCCACGATGTCGGAGATCGTAAATCGTCCGCCTGGTTTGGCGACGCGAAACATCTCCCTGAAGACCTTCCGTTTATCCGGCGCCAGGTTGATTACACAATTAGAGATGATCAGGTCGACGGTGCCGTCATTCACCGGGATCGAGTCAGCCATCCCTTTGCGAAACTCGACGTTGGAGGAAGCATATCCAAGGTTAGCTGCGACGACGGGGGCATTCTTTCGAGCGATGGCCAGCATCGTGTCGGTCATGTCGATCCCGATGACGTGGCCAGTGGGGCCAACAAGCCGGGAGGCTTCAAAACAATCGATGCCGCCGCCTGAACCGATATCCAGCACCGTTTCCCCAGGGGAGACGGTCTTGAGTCCGGCTGGCGTCCCACAACCATAGGAAATCTTAAGCACTTCTTCCGGGATGAAGGATTGGAGGTCGGCCATGTCGTAACTGGTCGGACAGCACATCTGTTCGCCCGTCGATGCAGCCTGAGCATAACGATCACTGACCTTTTGGGTAATCTCATCTATAGGCATGGGACTCTCACAGAAAAATGTACAAATGCGGGCCTGTCCATGTATCAACTCCCAGCCGGTACGTCAACTCCGTTTTCCTATAGCAGACTGCTGAAAAAGTCCGCCAGCATCGTTCTCGCATCCTTCAGACCCTCAACGTACCCCAGAGGGTACGCGTCGGCCCCTCACTCGCTGCGGCCTTGTTGGACAGCCTTTTTGAGCAGTCTGCTCCGTTCCCCGAAATGCGTACGGGGGAGCAGGACCACTTGCATTGACCCAAAGGGGGAACCCAATCTTGAGTCGTTAGGATACAGCCTATCTTACAGCTTCGATGTCATACAAGGGATCACGGTAGAAGCTTCTTCTATTGAAGGTCACGTGTCAGGTCCTCAGGGTAGAGGACGGGCAGCAGATACGGTGCGATGAAGTCGGAAGAATAGACAGTCTTGCCGCCCTGCGCGTGCAACGAATTCTCCAGCGGCGTAAGTGGGCAGATTGATTGAAGAGCGCGTGATTCCGACTTGAGAAGATGGTTCAGGCGGGGATAGACCTGTATGCGATTCAAATGGAGCCAGTGATTCCAATCATGTGTTGAGTGGCACGGCCGTTTTTGCAGCGTTCGTCCCAAATCAATTCATCGGGTCAATCTAAGAAATCAGGCTCTCCGTTGCCGGCTCAAAACTGATAGGCAACGGTCTGACCTCGTACAGATTGTGAAAGAGGACTACTTCTTCAATACACACTTTTCATAAAGATTGTTGAGCTTGCCCGTGGAATCGTATCGCATCTTAAGTTGGCGATAGCCTCCTTCGTTGTACAACTCTCCAAATTCTTCTCTGGAGTAGAACGAAGTCGAATAGAGGGATTTTTGGCCATCGAGCTTCCGTACCTTGGCTTCGATGGCCTTATTGAAGTATCCCTCTTCGTGTTCGGTCTTCACCGCGTCCCAGAATCCAAAATTGACATAGAGTTTGTGGGGAGTCATGGAATACAACGAATACGAGGCCGATGGATTATAGGCCGTCACAGGACAAATCCAGACTGGCTTGATTCCGATCTCCTCATGGAAGAACTGTGCAAACTCAGGCGCATGCTCGATCGGAATTTCGACATCCTGAATGACGGCTTCTTGCCGTCCCCGAATTGCCTTGGCAACCCATTGTGCAGTGGGTGAACGACGGAACCACTTCAATAACTTCCAATACGCCGCGGAACTAAGGCGTTCTTTCCCCCAGAGCCACCGCATCACGGAGTACTGCAGGAAAAATTGTTTGGAGCACCAGAACCAATCGGTGTCCCACCGCCACAGATAGTCATGCACGGTCAGATAGTCCGTCTTTTTTTGCCGGATCGATTGATAGTAAATCTGCCGGTAGGTGTAGTCGCTAATCCATTCGGCGTGGTCGATGAATTCACCCGTGGTGATATAGAGTTCCTTGTCGTGAAACATCGCCCCATCGATGAAATCCACAGACCGCTCGCTGCACAATCGTGCGAGCTCACGGAAATACTGTTCCCAGTCTGAGTACCGGTGATGCGTCAGTTTGACATATGGCTTTATGGGAATGAGCTTAACCTTCAGCTTCAGTACGTACCCCAGCGTGCCATAGGAGTTTGGAAAGCCTAAAAACAAGTCGCTGTATTCATTCGTTTTCGTCGTCACAACGACGCTGCCGTCGGAAAGAAGGATTTCGAGTTCCTGCACTGTTTCGTGTACAAAACCATACTTGAATGAGGACGATTCAATACCGATGCCTGCGATGGCTCCCCCAATCGTGATCGATTTGAGCTGAGGCACGACGGTGGGCATCAGCTGGAACGGGAGTGTTTCCCGGACCAGGTCTTCATAGGTCGTCAGGCCTTCGACTTCCGCAAACTGCTCGCGTTCATCCACCCTGATCACATGGTTGAAATCGCGCAGGTCAAGCCGGTGCACGCGCGCCTGCTCACGTTGCCGGAATAGATTGGAAGTGGTTTTCTCAAGTGCGAGCGGGTCGGCCGCGTTCGTCGCGCGAATGGCTGCTACCGCCCGCGCTCGTTTGCCGGCGTATTCCTGCTCTGAGATCATGCCGGTTACCGCACCGATTCATACCCGCCCAGTACACCCTGCTTGGACATCACAATTTGCCAGAGGTGAATCTTCCGGGCGCGGAATGCCCCTGCGAGGGATAACAGATAGTAGCGCCACATTCGATGGAATCGTTCGTCGAACTTTTCTTTAAATTCCCCCCGGTGCTTGTCCACATTGTTCTGCCAGGCCACGAGCGTTTTGTCATAGTCCGGTCCGAAATTATGCCAATCTTCCATCACCAGCAATCCATCCATTGCGGCGCCGAGCTGGGCCACAGAAGGAAGCATGCCACCCGGGAAAATATACTTGTCAAACCACGGATCGGAGGTGGTGACTGAGGCATTGTTCGCGATGGTGTGGAGCAAGAAGAGGCCGTGCGGTTTCAATCTGCGATGGGCCGTTTCCATCAACGTGCGGTAATTCTTATATCCCACATGCTCGCAGAGACCGATGGCCGCGACCTTATCGAATTCGCCGGTCGCTTCCCGGTAATCTCCCTGAATGACTTCAACGGGAAGATCCGCACACCATCGGCGCGCAAAGGCAACTTGTTCCGAGGAAATATTATGGGCCACCACCGAACAGCCATACTTGCTGGCTGCATATTGGGCGAAGCCTCCCCACCCGCACCCGAGTTCAAGGACACGGTCGCCCTTGCGAAGCTGCAGCTTCCGACAGATCAACTCCAGCTTCTGTTCTTGTGCCTCTGCCAGAGTCTGCACCCCCTTCCAATAGGCGCAGGTGTATTGCATGTGCGGATCCAGCATCTTTTCGTAAAAGTCATTGTCCAAATTATAGTGTTCGTTCGCCACTCTCTTGGAGAGTCGTTTATTCTGCATATTGAAGACGCGAGCTTTGACTGCATTGACGATGAGGCGCTTATCGACGATGTCCTTGTCAAGCTGGACGGTATGGACCTTTGCGAAAAACTCGTCCAGCTGAGCGGAATCCCACCATCCATCCATGTATGACTCGCCAAGCCCCAACGATCCCTCGGCCAGGACACGACCGTAGAGTCCGTCGTTATGCACCTGAATATCTCCCGGCTGGGTGCCGTTGATTTGAATCTGAGCCTTATCGAGCAATTGCTGAATGCTCTGCTTGTGACTCATCGCGTGCCTATCCTTATTGACTTCAATCGGGTCTATACGGTGAAAATATTATTCCGGTCCCGTGCTATGAGCTGGCAGAGTCCGGCCCACGCGGGTCTCACGTTCGGCAGCGATGGTTCTGGCTTTGATGTGTTCGGGAGGCACTCTGAGGTCCCACACGATTCCGAACCACGACAAGAATGACAAAATGTAATAGGACAGGTCCACTTCCCACCAAAACCATCCCTGCTTCGCGGCCAACTGATAGTAATGGTGATTGTTGTGCCAGCCTTCTCCACAGCAGAGGATGGCAAGAAGGAAGCTGTTCTTACTCCCGTCGTTGGACTTGTATCTGACTCGGCCGATCATATGCGTAAGGGAATTGATGAAGAATGTGCAATGGTACAGCGCAGTCGTTGAAATAAAAAATCCCCAGATGAGCCCAGGAAAGCCCCATAGGCTGTAGATGAGCAGCGCGTAGATGAGTGGCGGAATGAAGTAGAACCGGTTCAGGAAACAGATTTCAGGATATTGACGAAAGTCTCTCACGAGACTCATATCGGTTTGTATGGAATTTGCCGACAGGATCCATCCGACGTGAGAAAACCAAAACCCTTGTTGCAGTGGTGAATGAACATCTTCCTTCTGGTCTGAGTATTTATGGTGATGCCGATGGTGAGCGGCCCACCACAACACGCCTTTCTGTGCGGATGTCATCGCGAGGAACGCCAAGAGAAACTGGAATAGCCTGCTGGTCTTATACGAGCGATGGGAAAAATAGCGGTGATATCCTGCCGTGACGGCAACCATTCTCAGATAATAGCTGCCGATGGCCAGTATGACCCATTCCCAACGAATTCCGGTCAGAAAGGCCAAGAGGCACATCAGATGGATGGTCAGAAATGGGATGGCGTCCCAGTCCCAGTACTGAGAAGGCCGTTTCCAGGATCTACCGATGATGGAACTGTCGGTATGTTGGGCCATTCCGTTCATACAGATGCCACTGCGCCCTCAGCGTAGGCCACGAGGGCTCACAACGAGTGGCCTCTCGTGTGTTCCTGATATGTTAGAAATTATCCATCCCAACAGGCCTCCACCCGTGACCAGGCTGGGGGTGTGCGCCGTCGCTCCGTCGTAAAGGCCGTTGATCGTCTTGGTCATGATTTGGAATGGATCGATATCGGAGAGGCCTGCGCAATAACGATCGATGGCACGCAGGATCGTGGCGACATCGAACGGCTCCGTGGAGCCGTTGCGCGTTCTCTCTCGCATGGTCCGCTGCGGACAGATGTCGTGGGTCGGGACAGCTTGAGGCGGGCCGGCTTCTGGCGTGGCAACGGGATTGGTCATTTTCTCGACAGGTTCACTGGGCATAAACGTGCTCCTCCTTCGACGGGTTAGACGAAAGGGATCACCCTTCGCGTAGCTCCGCGAGGGAAAAATGATAGTCTAGACGCGCGTGAATTCGCATGTGTATCTCGAACCGACCTCCAGCCCCCACGGATGACATCAAAACCATGTGAGAGAATTGGTCGTGAACGAGAACGGAGAGAGGAGACTGAATCCGAACCAGCTCAGACCTATGGACCTCCCTCGAGGTTTCCAGGTCGAACCGGCTTAGGTTGTCTCTCCCATGCCGGATGCTGGCAGGTCTTCAGATTCGCAAGCACCAGCACAGACCGCAGTTTATTGCGGCATCCGGTATTTGTCAACAGCGATAGTGCGGGTCACGGCACGATACGGTTCCATCAGCACGATGTCGCAGGCTGAAGAGTGAAAGTCGCCTCTATCGTTGCCGGGTCCTACTCCCCAGGTCCAAGCCAACACTTGGCCTTTTCAGTATGTGCTGCCAGAAGATAGAACAGACTAAAAGCGGGCACTCGAAGGCGTGACGTCCTGAGGCATACTCGTGCAGTCTGTCGAAGAGCTGAACGGCGAGACTGCCCGTCACAGCTGCGTATCCGCGCTTGCAGCAGATGCTTCATGAATAATGTGGGTTAGGACGTGAGGTGTGGAGCAGTAATCCGGATTAAACGGACTCGCTGCGGTTTACAAAAGACGATCACATTCCCCGCGCGACTGAACCCTACCTTTTTCGAGAAACCCTACGCATCTGCATTTGCCAGAGCCCCCAATAGACAGCGGCATTGAGGACGACCACTCCTGTGCCTAACAGCAACTGAAGGTCTCGTGTCAGCTCCTCAGGGTAGAGCAACGGCAGCAGATGCTCTGCGATGAAGTCGGAACGATAGGAGGCTTCGCCACCTTGCTCGCGCAACCGATTCTCTAACGGAGTGAGTGGGCAGATCCAGCCGGTGAATTCGACGACCGCGCCCCAGACAGCAGCCGGCAGGTGTAGCCATGCAATCCATCGCCACTTCAGCACAAGTAGTCCACCCCACAGGACAAAGACTACGAAAACTAAATGAACAATGAGAACCAGATCGGCCAGGAGTGGGTACATCGGGACACTCGGTTAGAACAACGATGGAGGATCGGTCGGGTTTGGATAGGTCAGTGTACCCTTCTCGAAATGGGCGAATGATGTGAGGATATGCGAGGTGGCTGTATCGGGAGACATGATATGCCGGACGTCCCAACCACGGCTCATCAGTGCATCGGCGATCAATGATCGGTGGCAGCGCCACGGGACAGCTTCGGCGCACATCATCGCGCTTGGATTTTGCCGACTTTGCATCATTAATTCTTCCAGTGCATTCCAGAATTCTGCCGTCTGCATATAGTCGGCATAGCCGCGAAAACTAGCGTTGCGCCACCCGTTGTTGATCGAATCCTTCCGAGCCGTTCGAAGGCCCCCAAGCGCAGGCATATGGAGAGAGCTGAGGCCGGCATCTTTCAGGCTCCCGGCCAATCTCTCCGTATTGAATTGCGGGTTGTGTCGTGAGCGTGGAATCGTTCGGACGTCCACGAGGAGGCGGATTTCGTGCGTGCGCAAGCAATCGATGAACTCACCGATCGGTCTGGTCGAGTGGCCGATGGTCCAGATAGTCGGTTGTCTAGCCTGCATGTTTCATGACGGTTCGTTGCCCTTCGACTTGCTCAGGGTCCCGAGTCCAGTCGAGGGACGAAATCGCGCAGTCGCGTTGCGAGACGGGCACGCAGAGCCGTGAGCTTCCGAGGCTACTTGAATAGTACGTCGAGGGAGTGAGCGGCGAGCCTGCCCGCCGAAGGCGCGTCGCAGCAGCGAATACGCGATTGCAGGAGAAGTGTTCATGAATCATGCAGGCTAAGCATGGAACAGTGTGGCATAGTGAGCGGAGAATCGCCACGAGGTGGGATAGGAGATGATCAATCCGGCGGCAGTTTCTCTGGATCAATTTCGAGCAGCCTCAGTCGGCCGTTCGCGATGTGCTCAGTCTTGTAGAGACGATCGCCCATTTGTATGGTTCCGATAAGGAGATTGCCGGTAACGACAAAGGTAAAGTCACCCTTGGATGGGGACTTGAATGTACCTCGGACAACGGCGGTATCGTTAATTCGGGAGACCGTCGACATGACATCCAACTCATGGTTGGTGCGATCGAAGAGATCAATGGTGATCCGAGGATGGGGTCTGGCTCCAGCATCCTTCAAGACGTGAAGGAGTGAGAGGTCGAGCCCGATCTCCCGATCTCGGAGCACCCAAGGCCTTCGTGGCATCGGCGGCTGATCGGCGGTGGGAGGAGTCAGGACTGTCTGCCACAAGCTTTTTGGTGTCGGGCGCTCATCAGCCCATACGATCTGGCCGCAAAAACCGCCCAACAGGGCGGCGAGGAGCACGTAGCTGAATCGGTGGACCATAGAGCCGCCTTCTTCTCCATGACGTAACGGTCGTTCGCTTCATTATATAGAGAGGCGCGGCTCGGCGCGATTGGAAATAATGGAGAGGCGCTGCTCGTGCCTGAATCCTTCCGGTCGAGACACTAACGAACCTGGATGCCTGATGGTGTAGCTGGAGGAGTTACGTCAGTGGTCGCTGCGCGCCAAGCTGCGACGATGTGACGCACATCGTTCATGGAACGCGCGTTGTCTGCGGAGTTCACTGGATTGGTGGCGTGATCGATCCCGAGCGGGCGTCCGTTGTAGAGGAGCCGTGGATTAGAGAAATACTTCACGCGCGGGCATGACACAGTCGGGCAGCCATAGGCCATGATCGTCCGGAATTTTCCGACTTCGTCCCGATAGCCATAGGAGTAAGGATAGACGCCCGTTCCACCCGTGGCTCGATCATGTGCGTCGCCCATGTTATGTCCCAGTTCGTGGGCAAGGGTATTGTTTGCGATACAATCACGCGCGGTCACGCTGAATGCGTAACTCGCGAAGCTGGCACTCGGCCCATTTGCCATCACGTACGCGATGCCGCACGAGTTGCCTCCATTATCGACGATCAACGCAACGAGATCGGCTTTGTGCTGGTCTCGCAATTGATGAACCTGATCCAGGATCCCGTCAGCGGTGTTACGCAAGCGGGTGAGATCCGTGTTCATAATGCCCGACTCCGTATAGGTCACCTCGGCCATACGGACGAGCCGGAGTTGCATGGCGATCTGACTGTTGCTGTAGGCTTGATTGGCTGAATCGACCCCCAATGTGATCAACGCTTCCATCGCAGCCTGGCCGCCCTCCTTGGCCTTCGCTGCCGACGTGTAGACGACCAACAGGTCGACGATCGAGTCGCCAGCTGCTGCGGCAGTGGTATCGGACTGTTGTGAGGTTCCGCCCGTGGGAGGGGCGGCAAAGGGATTTTTGTCGGTCACCACAATGGGATGGTCATCAGGGGGTAAGGCTTCCTCGTCTATTTCAATGAGCCGATGAAGATTTCCTCCCGCCGCCTCGACCTTGTAGAGACGTTGGTTCGACAGAATCGTTCCGACCATGACTGTGCCGCTAATCGCCAACGTTACGTCGCTTCCTGTTTCTCCTTGCAGTCGTCCCCGCCAGACCCTTGTCTGATTGGGGTGCTCGCTGGGCTGGTCAAGGTCGAGCGTTCGAGTTCCATTATCGAAAAGGTTCAGCGTCACGTCGGTGTGAGCCTCAGTACGAGGGCGATTCATAACGTCCAGTGCTGTGGGATTGAGTGTCATGGTGCGCTGCCGCCGTACCCATCGCTTGAGTGTTTGGGGTGCTGGCAGTGCCTGGGTAATGGCGGGAGGCGCTGTGCTTGATACTTCTGCGAAGAGCGGTATTTGAGGCGGCGTCGATGCGCCCATTACGCCCGAAGAGGTTCCAATCGCAGTGATGAAAAAACAGAGGACCAGTGTGCTTGAACGAAGGAAAGAAAGGCCGTGCCCTCCATCGCCTGCCGGTGACTGTGGAATGGGTGTCGTCGGTTCCATGCAATTCTCCTCGTGCTTCACGGTGTGCGAAGATCCCAAGTGAGCAAGTGCCATGCCTTTCCCATGGACCGATATCGATCGGAAAAATAGTTCGGATCCCCCTTCAATATCAAATGGTTTCGAGTCTGCCGCTAAACGGATTACAAATGGATGGAAAAGAAACTTCGTTGTAGGAAGCGGAAGTGGAGGGCGTAGCCTACGTAGAAAACAGTTCGGTCATTGAACCGCCCATCCTGTGAAGTAGCAGGATCTTCATCGTTGTGTGGCCTGAGAAGCCCATACGGTGAGGTCGTCTGCAACTTCCAAGACTTCGACGGGAACCTCATAATAATTTTTGAGCGTCTGAGCGGCCGAGGGCTTGAAGGGTTCCATGCCTCGGTCGCGGTAACGAGACACAGTTATCCGATCCGTTTTGAAGTAGAGCCGGCCGTTATGGATGATACCGAAGAAGGTGCCATGTTGGTACAGCCCGTATCCGCCGAACATCGCGCGGCAGGTGACACCGTGCAGATCGGCTAGTTGATCCAACACATAGTCTTTGAAACCATCCTGTTTGGTTGCCATCGGTGCATCAGAGCGGCTTCCGCCCCGCGACCATCCGTACAGCAATGGGGAGTGCAACACCATCTGTTCGGCGGTATTGGTTGGCGGAGGTGATGATGCGTCCACGCGCGTCTGCTTTCTGTTCATCGGACAGTTTGGCGAACAGATTTTGAATCGGCGCGGCAATGTCCATGATACTCGCGTAATATTCTTCTCCTGATGGAAATTTTACATCGGCAACGAATTCCTCTTCGGATAGGTTTGTGAGCCCTGCCTGCTGTAGCATCCCCACCAAATCGCCTGGCTTCGCAAGCCGGAAAATTCCCGGTGCGGTTGGGTCTGGTTGCGGCAGATCGAGGAATTGCTTAATGACGGTAATCGGAATCATCAGATAGGGGTTCTTGTCCGGAGCTGACCAGACAGCTGTAGCCAGCCAGGCTCCAGGCCGTAACACACGTAGGATCTCTGCCGCCGCCTTCTGAATCTCCGGTAGAAACATCAGACAGAAGCGGCTGGTTACTGCATCGAACGAATTCGTCTCAAGCGGAAGCGCAGTCACGTCGCCCGTGCGGAACGTCACGTTCGAGAGGCCCAGTGTTGTAGCCTTGCGTCTCGCAGCGGCAAGCATCTGCTCGGCGAGATCCAGCCCGATTAAGCTTCCGCTCGGCCCGACAGTTTGTGCGCCGAGCAGGGCGGGATAGCCTGTGCCAGAACCCAGATCGAGCGCGTGCATACCGGATTGAAGTCTGGCATCGGCCACAAGCCGGTGATTCAAAAACGCCATCTGCTCGTCGAAAAACCGATCCCACTTCTCCCAGCCCCCGGCGACGCGATTCCAGTCCTGCCGTTGGCCTTCGATGATCTGTTCCGGTGTCTGCCCCATCATCTCGCTCCTTTCGGCAGGTTACTTGATCGTCTGCAACGTCTCGCGCAATTCCTTCAACTCAGTACTCAGAAGATCAAGGTGCAAGTCGCGCTGTGGCTGGTCGCCTTTGAATTTCCAGAGCCGCTTGAAGATGGCCATCAACTCCTTCTTATGCGTCACGGCCAGGTCGTAAGCCGGAGTGTTCGCCTGTGCGTCCGTCACACCGCAGAACGCATCATCGAGCGCATGGAACTGGTTGTGCAGGTCATCGAAGGCGCTGTCGACGCCTTTCCCTCCCTTGGCCTTGCTTGCCGTCGTCTCCATCATGTTCGTCAGGTTGATCATGGTCTCAACCCCGCTCGCGCCCTTTGCTTGTGTCGTGTAGTCGCCTGCGCGGGGATAGAATAGATAGCTGCAGCCGGAGAGCCCGAGCAGCAGCATGGAAAGAACAAACAATCCAATCATCCGTTGCATGGGAACCTCCCTGTCATCGTGAATGCCGAGTTGAGATAGATATTACACAGCTCACTGGGTGATGTTGTGAGCGGGACCTTCTGATGGATCGTGTTCACCTGGGCGAGCTCATTCCTCATCGGACAAATAAGGTGAGGCTTCTCCGTGCGCTCAAGCCTTCAGGAGAAGCCCCATCTGTGTCGATCACGCTTATGAGACCGCGACGGGCACAGTCTTGATCGCCGCTTTTACCATGGCAACCATTTCCGGGGGTACCGATTCCAACTGATGGCACTGTTTGGCGTGGGTGGCTACCAACTGCATCAGTTCCGCCTCCGTCTCAGCCCGCACCTGGAATCCGCAGCCGCCTGCCGGTTGGACATCCAGACATCCCAATTGCTTATATTGTTTGGTCGCCATGATTTTCTCCTCCTGTATGGTTAGATGAAGGACGGTACCGCTACTTCGCACGGGTAAATTCAAACCGATGGGGCAGTTCCTTCCCATCCTTGCTCAGCATCCATTCCTGGGTGAAATGATCTTGATCCTGAAAGGTAAACGAGACCTTGCGCATATGCGGGTCTGTCGGATTGGCGAGATTCGTGATGTCGATGAAGTTGAATGTCAGCGTCTTGGCGTCGCCCTCCGGCCTATCGGCGCGCATACGAGGCTGGTTGCCGAGCTTACAGTAATGGGTCAGCATCAGGCCGCCCTTGTCGGCATGGTACATCGTCATCATCAGCGGCTTCTGAGCCTTCGTCATCGCTTCCACTAAACTTGTGCCGCCCCCGGTCCACTGATAGGACACGGCCATCGGTTTCCCTTCCGGATCCTTGCCTTGCCATTCGCCTACGAGTGAGGCCAGCTGGCCAAAATCGGGAACGGTTGAGCTATCGGCCTGCAACCGTTGGAACGGCACCGCGACAGAATACAGGATGAGAGAAAGGGTGATGAACCATTTCATGGGAGGCCTCCCTCGGTAAGCCATAGGATGCGTAGTCAAGCACGTTCTCCAACCCAGGTCAATGTGACCCACAGTCCGGCGCTGACATCGAGTAGAAGAACTCTTCTTTGACGACTTTCCCGTCGTGAACTGTGTAGAGCCCTGTTTCATCTAGGGTCATGCGTTTTCCCATATGTTTGGGCGTGACATCATACTTGAAATGCAGGATGAAGCGGTCGCCGTGGGGATAGGGCCCGTCAACCGTGCCTCCGTGGATCTCATGATTGTCGACCCACCATTGATTCTTTTTCTTGATGGCCTGGATGCCCTTTTGAGTCTGATCCATGCCTGGCATCGCAACGGGCTCAACGCTCTCGATATTCGGAGAGTAAAAGCGATCGATCGCCTCTTGGTTCTTCCCCTGCTTGCACAGAGCCGCTACTTCTTTTCCGATGTCCATGGTTGTCATGACAAGATCCTCCCTGGTTGATAGGTGATGGCGTACGGGACTCGATGCATTGTCCACATTGCCTGAATGAATCCGCGTGAGGGTGCGTTCTCTCTCTCCCCCCGACGTGATATATGGCGATGAGTCTCTTATGGTTATGGAATCATCACCAGTTTCTTCAGCCGTTGTTTCAAGGACTGGTCCGGCTCGGTCTTGTGGGTGGAGTGATGATGGGTCGCAATTGATGCATCGACGATCGCACCACAATTCAGGCAGCGCCAGCCGGAGGTTTCATATCCCGCAGAGCCCAATCCAAGATCGTCATACCGTTCTTGAACCATCAACCCATTGCAGCGCCGGCATGTCATGCGGCACCTCCTTTTCCCAACATCCTCGGTTGGTTCGAGTATTGAACAAACGCTCAATGCTCGGTCGAAAAATATCGGCTCAGTCTAAGATTGAGAGAGCGGTCTTCACTGTCTGTTTCACTGCGTAAGCCGATGCTCCGGACTTGATCATCACAATGGTTCCTTGCATCATCGTCGTGAGAAAGCGCGCCAGCGCGCGCGGATCTTTATCCTCCGTTAATTCGCCCTGCTGTTTGGCGCGGGCCAAGACTTGGAAGAATGTATCTTCAGCCATCTTCAACGCCTGGCAGAGTGTGCCTGCAATCTCGTTCTCGTGCGGCGCCAGTTCCATGACCGTGTTGGCGATCAGGCAGCCTCGGCGCTGCGGGTCGGCTAGGCCACTCTCGATCATGCCATGAATAAATCGACGGAGTGTCGGAATTGCCGGTCCTGGTTGGTTGAGGAGGGAGAACTTTGGTCCGACAAAGTTGGTGCAGTACCGATCCACCACTTTGAGGAACAGTTGGCGTTTGTCTCCGAACGTGTGGTAGAGCGAACCGCGATTCAGATCCATCGCGCTCAGCAAATCTTCCATCGATGTGGCTCCATAGCCTTTGTGCCAGAAGACCTGCATGGCCTTCTCAATGGCATCGTCTGGGTTGAATTCCTTCGGGCGGGACATCTGATCTCTCCATACGTTCCGGCTCGGTGGGGAAACTATCAAATACTGGAACGATCGGTCAAGTATAAATCTTCCGGTGCTGCCCTTGATAAGCGCGACGGCGTGTTTGCCAAGTTGGTTGCCTCGATTCTAGGGTCGGGCGTAGGATCAGTATTTCTGTTCACCGATATCGATAGACGAAGGTATTTCCGACTCCAACATTCGACTGTATGATTTTTGTACAGGGAAGCCACGAGGGCTGCGAGCCGGGGGAGTCGGTCGCACCGTTTATCGGTGTCACCGATTGGTCGCAACTCGACTCTGTGGTCCTTGACGGCAGCTACGATGCACTGAGTTTCTTTTCCGAAGGAGGCTTCCGATATTTTCTTCCTGCCTATATGATTGCCGACCTTAAGGAGCAGCTGCACACCGCCGATCCGGTATTCCATCTCACAGATGGATTTATCGACAAGGTTGTCAAGATTCCCGCTGGGCAACGGATCTATGAGAAGACGATCGGCAAATCGGCATTCACCAATCCACGCCGATACGGAGCGATGACCTGGCACGATCATGCGAGTTGCCGCCTTTCCGTGTTTACGAGAGAGGAAGCGCACGCCATCGTGGCCTATCTGGAATACAAACGGGATGCGGATTCTCACAAGCTCAACACGGAAGCGATCAATGCCGCGCTCGACAGCTTCTGGCGGGACCGAGCTGTGAACGGGCCGAGGCATCAGGCCATTCGACAGTATCGTCACGAGGAAGCTGAATACCTGAGAGATATTGGGGGTGGAGCGAATGGGTAAGAGAGGAGGAGCGGTTGCGCAAGCACAGGGGGCTCACCGGGCTGTCCTGCTTCCCCGGTGGCGGACTTTTTGAGTGTTCTGCTAGAATCGCTCGTCATGCCGATCGAAACGTTCACCGCACAAGTTGAGTCGATCAAGAATCTTACGCATGACGTGCGCCAGCTCGATCTACGTCTGATCGAGCCGAGGACGATCACGTTCAAGCCCGGCCAGTTTATCTCATTCGAGATGCCGGATCCGCAGACCGGCCGCCTCCTCACGCGAGCCTATTCCATTGCGTCGCAACCCAGCCGATCGGGTATCATCACGCTCTTGTTTAATCTGGTATCGGGTGGTCCTGGCTCCGGCTTTCTCTTCCATCTCAAGGCAGGAGAGAAAACGCACTTCAAAGGACCGGCGGGGCATTTTTATCTGCGAGACGATCCGGAGCGAGAACTGTTGTTTGTCGCCAGCGGCACCGGTATTGCGCCGATCCGATCCATGCTGATGGCAAATGCGGAAAGTCACAACCCGAGAGCGGCGACACTGTTCTGGGGCTTGCGCAGCCAGCAGGATTTGTATGATCAGGAGGAACTGGCTGAATTGACCAAGCGAACTCCGACTCTCACGGCTGTCACCACGCTTTCCCGCCCTGATCCAGGTTGGCCCGGTGAGTCGGGCCGCGTGCTCCGTCTGATCGAGGAGCGGATCACCTCAGTCAAGAATTTGGCCGTGTATCTCTGTGGGAATAGCGCGATGATCGCTGATGCCACATCGTTGCTTCAGAAAAAAGGTTTGTGCCCTATCTACCGCGAAAAATATTACGACGACACCAGCACGTCAGACAATTAGCCTGATTCATGCAACGACTCAAAAACAAAGTCGCGATTGTGACGGGAAGCAGTAGCGGCATCGGCAAGGCTATCGCACTAAGGTTCGGTGCTGAAGGGGCGAACGTCGTGGTCACAGCCAGACGGATGGCGCTTTGTGAACAGACCGTCGCACAGATTGTGAAAGAGGGCGGCGAGGCCTGGGCCATGCAAACTGATGTGGCCGATGAGCGCCAGGTGGAACAGCTGATCGAGCAAACGGTCAAGCGGTATGGGTGGCTGGACATTCTTGTGAACAATGCAGGCATTGTTGCAGGCGGGCGGCTTGCTGAGACGACGACACACTCGTTTGACGAAGTCATGAATGTGAATGTGCGAGGGACGTTCTTCTGTTGCCGGGCGGGGTTCAGACAGATGAAGCAACAAGGCGGCGGGCTCATCATCAACATGTCGAGCGTGGCTGGCGTACAGGCCTGGGCAGGGACGGGTGCCTACAGCGCGTCGAAGCATGGCATTATGGCGTTGACGAAATCGCTGGCCGACGAAGGACGCCCGCATTACATAAAAGTGAGCGCCATCTGTCCGGGAGCCGTGGCGGATGAATTGGTCGATGCCTCGTTGGAAGACATTCTTCGCAGCGAGAAGATCGATCCGTTCGATGTGGCGGAAACCGCCGTCTACCTGGCGACTCTGGGAAAGTATTCAGTGGTGCATCAGATCGTCATCGATCGACTGGGCGCAGACTGGTGACGATCGCTTCAGCGTCTACATCGACTCAGCCGCGGCCGGCGGCGATCCGCTTCATTTTTATTACCGTCGTGCTCGACGTGCTCTCGTTCGGTATCGTCATTCCCGTGTTGCCGAAACTCGTCGAAGACTTCATGTCCGGCGACACGGCGCAGGCCGCGTCAATCTACGGCTTTATGGGCATGGCCTGGGCACTCATGCAGTTTGTCTGTTCGCCTATTCAAGGCGCGCTGTCCGATCGCTTCGGCCGGCGGCCTATCGTGCTGCTATCCAATCTCGGCCTCGGCCTCGACTACATCTTCATGGCGCTCGCGCCCAGCATCATGTGGCTTTTCGTGGGCCGAATTATCTCGGGCATCGCGGCGTCCAGCTTCAGTACGGCGGGGGCATACATTGCCGACGTCACGCCGCCGGAGAAGCGGGCCGCCAGCTTCGGGATGATCGGCGCGGCGTTCGGCTTAGGCTTCATACTCGGTCCGGCGCTGGGAGGGTTGCTCGGCGTGGTCGACCCACGGCTTCCGTTCTGGGGCGCGGCGGCGACGAGTCTCGTGAACGCCTGTTATGGATTCTTCGTTCTGCCGGAGTCGCTCCCGCGCGAGAAGCGCATGAACTTTTCCTGGAAACGGGCCAATCCGATCGGCTCGTTCAGACTGTTGCGGTCGCATCGCGAACTCCTCAGTCTCGCGGCGGTGGTGTTTCTCGGGTACCTCGGGCATGCCGTCTTGCCGAGTGTGGCAGTGCTCTATGTCGGCTATCGCTACGGGTGGGACACGAAGGCGGTCGGCTTCATGCTGGCCGGCGCCGGGGTCACCGCCATGATCGTGCAAGGGTTGCTCATGCGGCCGCTCATCGCCCGCTTTGGAGAGCGGAAGACGCTCCTCACCGGATTGCTCAGCGGCGCACTGGGCTTTGCGGTTTACGGTGTGGCGACCGACGGATGGATCTATTGTGCAGGGATTCCCGTCATGGCCTTCTGGGGCCTCGCCGGCCCGTCCGCACAAGCGTTCATGTCCCGCCGCGTGAGCAGCTCCGAACAGGGTCAGCTCCAAGGGGCTATTGCGGGGCTCTCCGGGATCGCCGGCCTCATTGGACCGGGCCTCTTCACCCAAGCTTTCGCGTTCTTTATCGGTGCACAAGCCAGTTGGCATCTCCCCGGCGCGCCGTTTCTTTTGGCGTCCCTCTTATTGTTTGTGGGGATTGCGATTGCCTGGCGAGCCACGCGGGTCACCCGTGTGACGTGATGTGGTCTAGCCCGTATGATGTATGACGCGGCTGTGACAGGCAGTCTCGCCGTTCATCTCCTCACCATATCGCACGAGTATGCCTCAGGCTCTCACGTCTCCAAGTGCCTGCCTCGCTCCGCATCTGCACGCGTTTGCAACACACCGTCATGAATCATGCAGGCTAGGAGCCTGTCCGAGTAATCGCTGGCAATGCGTGACACGCCGTATGTTCACGGCAGGGCCAGCGGTAATTCGGGCAGCCGTCGGCGTGTGTGGCCGATGCGTGGCTCACGGGTGGGAGTGTGATCGGCTGCGGAGGACTCATCCTCTCGCCCCAGCCAGTTTCAGCACATTGTGGGCACTGCAGACCAG